>ENA-ORXM01000018-ORXM01000018.1-marine-metagenome-genome-assembly--contig:-NODE-18-length-308713-cov-18.138934_pt1 | contig 308713 bp, 213 predicted proteins | sample MGYA00237867_ERZ511480 | MGnify/ENA primary metagenome ERZ511480 (study PRJEB26309, sample SAMN06266103) | marine metagenome | isolation source: Algal blade | place: United Kingdom:Sidmouth, United...
AACCCAGTGATTCCGGATAACGCTTGCACCCTCCGTATTACCGCGGCTGCTGGCACGGAGTTAGCCGGTGCTTATTCTTGTAATAACGTCAAGCCCGGAGTAAATCCGGGTGTTTCATCTTACACAAAAGCAGTTTACAACGCGTAGCGCCGTCATCCTGCACGCGGGATGGCTGGATCAGAGTTGCCTCCATTGTCCAATATTCCTTACTGCTGCCTCCCGTAGGAGTCGGGTCCGTGTCTCAGTACCCGTGTGGGGGATCACGCTCTCACGCCCCCTAACTATCATCGGCTTGGTGAGCCGTTACCTCACCAACTACCTAATAGTACGCACACTCATCATATACCGCCGGAGCTTTACCCTTGAACTGATGCCAGCTCTAGGGGCCATGGAGTATTAATCCCAGTTTCCCGGGGCTATCCTCCTGTATATGGTAGATTGTGTACGCGTTACTCACCCGTGCGCCGCTGTCCAGCAGGTGCAAGCACCCACCTTTTCGCTCGACTTGCATGTATTAAGCCTCCCGCTAGCGTTCATCCTGAGCCAGGATCAAACTCTCCATAGTAAAGTTCTTGTGCATCACCTAAGTGATGCGATATTGTAGAACTAACAGATCAAGAGTTTAATGCTGTTAAAATAATTTATAAAATTGTCAGGGCCATTTCCACTTCAAGCGATAATGTAAAACATCATCCAATCCGTCTGATATAGCTTTTGAACCTCGCCTACCATTGATGTCAAAGATCGTAGCGCCAAGTTGTACCCCCTTGCGTTAATTACCCTTTTCTTATCGAATGTTGCGGGTAGTTCAGGCGCAGGGCTTGACCTTTTATTATCAAATAACCACTCCGTAAAGCAGCTACTCCAAGTTCGTTTTTATCAGCTTAGCTTTCTAAGCGGCTGCAAAAGTACAACCCCTAGAATTACTATGCAAGTGCCAAGCCAAAATAGTTCGAAATTTTATTCCAAAACCAAATCGAAGCTCAACCCCGCTCTTTAGCGGGCCGCAAAGATACAATCACCATTTCAACTCGTGCAAGCACTTTGAAAAGTATTTATAACTTTCTTTCGTGCTGAGTTTGTGGTGTAACATCCAAAATGAACAACACCGTTCTGCGCTAATTCAGCAAGACATTTCTCACTTGCGGGATGCAAAGATACAGCCATCAGCAGGACCCTTGCAAGTGTTTTGATCAGATTGTTCCGATAATTTTTAACCGCCCCCGTGAGGCATGGGTGCCACATGTGTTTCGTTGCCTTCTTTGCTCCTGTTCCCCTGCACCGCACCTGCGCTCCGTCGCCCTGAATATACAGGTAGGCGATTCAGTTTTACCGGTGAAACCCGGCATCATACATGCTGGCAGCCGTAGTATGGCTGAACGATTCCAGTTAGGGTTGATTGGAGTACGATCAGGGTCCCAGAGAAATCATCATCCTTTCCAAAGTTTAGCTTCTCCTTTAAGGTCGCCAGGCAATCGCCTGGCGTATTATGGTCGTTGGCCCCCCTCCTGAGCAAAGAGTATCTCTTTGCGTAAACAAGGGTCGGTCCGGGGGTAGTTGCATCCGGCCGACAAGCCACAAAAAAGCCGGGCCACCCCAAAGGGTGACCCGGATAAATCCATTTTCCGCGGAATGCGCGAAACCTGAGCTGATTTAACCGGTCAGTTGGCGGTTGTCCGTGGTCCGTTGTTCTTTACGTAGACTCGGGGCTGACACGACATCCTCATTTGAACGCTTAAACTACTCGTCGGGGATATGATCAATTTTCGGTCGTCCATTGTCACATCATGGTAACGTAGGTTAACCGACTACTACTTAGACCGAAGCCGGCTTTACCGTCCTCACGATCCGCGCAGCGACCTTATAGGGGTCGGCGGCGGAATTCGGACGGCGGTCTTCGAGCCATCCTTTCCAGTCGCGGTCGACCGTAGCAATCGGAATGCGGATGGAAGCTCCCCGGTCGGAGATGCCCCAGCTGAACTCGTCGATGCTTTGGGTCTCGTGCAGGCCGGTGAGGCGCAGGTGGTTGTCGTGGCCGTAGACATCGATGTGCTCCTTGACGACGGGGCGGAATGCCTCACATACTTTTTCGTAATCTTCTTTCTTACCGCTGTTGCGCAGGAAAGAGTTGGAGAAGTTGGCGTGCATACCGGAACCGTTCCAGTCGCCGGCAACCGGCTTACACTCGTAGTTGATGGCAATGCCATACTGTTCGGCGACGCGCTCCAACAGGAAGCGGCCGAGCCAGATCTGGTCACCGGCTTCCTTGGCGCCCTGAGCGAAGGTTTGGAACTCCCACTGACCGGGAGCCACTTCGCAGTTGATACCTTCTACCGTCAGGCCGGCGTCGAGACAGGCGTCAAAGTGCTCTTCGACGATCTCGCGGCCGTAGGCGTTGTTGGCACCAACGGAGCAGTAGTACTGGCCCTGGGGGGCGGGGTCGGAGCCGTCGGCGGGGAAGCCGAGGGGCTTGTTGGTTTCAGGGTCCCAGAGGAAGTACTCCTGCTCGAAGCCGAACCAGAAGTCCTTGTCTTCGTCGTCGATGGTGGCGCGGGCGTTGGAGGAGTGCGGTGTTCCGTCGGCGTTCATGACCTCGGTCATGACGATAAAACCGTTTTTGCGCTGGGGATCCTTGATGATCGCTACGGGCTTGAGCAGGCAGTCGGAGCTGCCGCCTTCGGCCTGGTTGGTGGAAGATCCGTCGAAGGACCACATCGGGCAGTCCTCGAGCTTACCGCTGAAGTCTTCCTTGACCTGGGTTTTGCAGCGCAGGGACTGCATCGGCTCGGTTCCGTCGAGCCAGACGTACTGTAATTTATGCTTGGTAGCCATAATAATATAAAGGTTGTTTCCTGTGGTTAAATCAGAAGGTTATGAGAATTTGGGCGAGGCCGCGGGTGCAAGGTAAAGGTTGGGAGGAGCAAGGATGGAATGCGGTACGTTATAAATTACGGCTTACCTTCCTTTACGCTTCAATTCTTTGTTTTGCACCCGCGATCGCGCCCGTTGGTTAACTATTTTAAAAGCTGTAGACGGCGGCCAGGATGAAGCTCGCAACCGAGTTGTCGTCGGTATTGACCACGGGTAAACCCAGATCCTCATCAAAGCCTTCGGCGGCGAACAAGAAGTTATCGTTACCGCTATCAAAGCGTACTTCCGGAATGAAGGTCAGGGGGCCGACCTTGTAGTTACCGGAAAGCGTAAATGCAGCTACGGAAGGAGCGTCGGTGGTAACGTCGTCCGCCTGCTTGCCGGAAAAGTATTCACCGCGCAGGCCGAGGTCGAAACCATCGCTCAGGCCGAGGGTGGCGTAAAGTGCCGCGCCGGTAAAGCCACCGACGGTGTTGCCGTCAACGCTGCTGGACTTGTCGGATACATTCAGGCCGAGCATCAACGTCTCGCTCAGCTCATAAGTCGCCGTCAGGTCCACCTGAAAGCCGGTCTGGTCCAGGTCTTCCGTAGCACCTTCATCTTCCTTGCCGGCCAGGAAATTCAGGTAAGCGGCCAGACCACCGGCTTCGGCACTCAGTTGCGCACCGATGTGCTTTCCTTCTACGCTGTCGAACTTACTGTCGGTATCGTTGAAAACCCCTACCATGGCGCCAAATCCTTCGGCGATCGCAAAGTCCGCCTTCAGACCGGTGTGGAAGAAGGGACCGTTGCTAAAGAGGTAGCTGGTTGAGTAATTGATGTTGATGGGGTCAATAACTTCGTAGCCGACAAACGTACCGAAGTTGCCGAGTGTGAAAGTCACGACGCTGGATGGAGAGTAAGCGACGTACAGTTGTTGCACGTTAGCCACGTCGCCGTTGGCATCAACGGCACGGGGCCCAAAACCGAGTTGCGCCACAACGCTGACTTTGTCCCACTCCTGGGCAAAGGTCACGTTGGCCATGCCGATCGTAAACTCGTTGGCGCGGCCGGTAAAGCTGGTGGGGAAGACCAACGGTTCTCCACTGGTAGCACCCTCGAACAAATTTTGCTGGTAGTAGACATCGGCAAAACCGGAAATGGTCAGGCCGGGCTTCTTATCCTCTTCCATGTTCTCCATCGGCTTGTCGGAATCGCTCTGCGCGAAAAGGCCAAAAGAGGAAAGTAATAAGGCCGCGATGGTAAATTTGAATGTAAGTTTCATTTCTGAAGTGATTTGAGTTGCCTGTGCGGGCGAATAAATTATGGAATTTGGTTAATTCCGGACACGGACCAGCCCCGTGGTAGTCGGGCGAAATGGTTTCGCTTTTTTACCTTTGGTTTTCTTCAGCGGTTAAGCGGAAGAGTAAGATCCTCGGTTGGGGGCGGTTCGGCCGTTTCCGGCGGCCCGTTGACGTTGCAGCGTCGGCGGGTTTTTTTAGTGGGTAGTGGGTAGTGCGTTTGTTAAAGGCACTACCCACTATAAACCAACTGCTATCCTTCCGAGGTTAGCTGGAAGACACCGTCTTCCCTACCGTCGGTGTAAGCGTGCATATCGTGCTCGCCGATATCGAGGCCTTTGATTTCTTCCTCTTCGTCTACGCGGATGCCCATGGTTGCTTTGAGTGCGCCCATGATGCCGAAGCTCATTACGAAGGAGAAAGCGCCTACGGCGAGGGTACCAATCAGCTGGGTTACGAAGCTGTGCTCGGGGTTGGTAGAGAAAATGCCTACGGCCAGGGTTCCCCAGATACCACACACACCGTGTACGGAGGTGGCACCAACGGGATCGTCGAGCTTAAGCGTTTTGTCGAAGAAGACGATACTCAGCGGAATAATGACACCAGCGATGGCACCGACGGTAATAGCGCCCATACCCGTGAAGCTGTCTGCACCGGCGGTCACACCAACAAGACCACCAAGGATACCGTTAAGAACCATGGAAAGGTCATAAGACTTGAACATGGCGTAAGCGACAAAGAAAGCGGCGACACCACCAGCCGCAGCGGCCAGGGAGGTAGTAACGAATACCAGGGAAACGCCGTTGGGGTCAGCACTCAGGACGGAACCGCCGTTAAAGCCGTACCAACCGAACCAGAGCAGGAAAACACCGATAGCGGCCAGCGGCATGCTGTGGCCGGGGATGGCCGTGATGCGTCCGTCTTTGCGGTACTTGCCCTTACGGGCACCAAGTAGAATAATAGCGGCGAGTGCGGCAAAGCCACCGGCAGCGTGGACCAGCGTGGAGCCGGCAAAATCGTAGAAGCCCATTTCGGCGAGCCAGCCACCACCCCAGTGCCACATACCCGTGATCGGGTAGCTGATGGCAACGAACAGCGTAGCAAAGATCAGGAAGGGTACCAGTTTGATGCGCTCGGCAACCGCACCGGAAACGATGGTGGCACAGGTAGCGGCAAACATGGCCTGGAAGATGAAATCGGAATAGCCGGTGTAAGCGGCTCCCCCTTCAGCGGCGGCGGCGTAGTCGGCAACGGCACTTCCGGCCCAGTCGAGCGGCACGAAGAACTTACCAATGAAGCCACCTTCGTAGCCCGCGCCGGGGTACATCAGGTTGAAGCCGATGATGAAGTACGTCAGCAATCCAATACTGATGATCATCGAGTTCTTGAAAAGGATATTGACAACGTTCTTTTTCTGAACGAAGCCAGCCTCGAGGCTGGCAAAACCCAGGTGCATGAGGAAGACGAAACAGGTCGCCACCAAAATCCACAGGTTGTTAACGGTAAATAATGCTTCCATAATAGCAGTATCTGATTTTTAGTAAGTGTAATTTGAGGGGAGTTACGGGGAGATATATTTGAAGGGAGCGTCGGAAATAAAAACGACCAACCCCCGGCTATATGAGCCCGGAATCAAAGTGGTTCTATTTGTGGTGGTCAGGACTAAGGAAGAGGAAAGGGAGCGGAGCAAAAATTGAATGTATGCCCGTAATAGTGTGTGGTTAAAATGGCTCCCTAATGGTGGTAAGCGGGTTGGTTAAATCACGCTGTGGGTTGCTTTATTGAGCAGGTACGAACGGGAAGGCACTAAATCAAATAGCGCTCTCATTCTCTTCGCCGGTACGAATCCGGACGATGCGCTCGATGTCGAACACGGAGATTTTACCGTCTCCTACCTTACCGGTACGGCCGGCGGAGGAGATTGCGCTGACGATGGCGTCTACTTTATTGGAAGGAGCCAGCAGGTCGAGCTGAAGACGGGCGATGTAATCGGCGTCATAGACGCTGCCACGGTAGGTAAGTTGCTCGCCGCGCTGAAGGCCGAAACCCTTCACCTCGGATAAGGTGAAAAAATTGACGTCGATCTCTCCGAGGGCATCACGGATGGCTTCAAAGCGGGAAAGACGGATGATAGCTTCAATTTTCTTCATTTGAGAAGTTTCTTTAGGCATCTCCCTGGTCAGGGGAGAAACTAGTAAGCAATGGGTGGAATATCAGGCTATCTGGTTAGTGCAGGCTCTTAGGGAAAATCAATACTTCCCTTTTCTTGAAAGCAAAGGTGCAATAGGTTGCCTGAATGAAAGCAGTCACTTACTTTTACGAATTGTTAACGCCAAGACAAGTAAATTGTAGTTCAATAAATTGATAATCAGCCCATTAAATGTCCATATTCAAGCATGCCCAACGCAATAAAACACCAACTGTACCGACTAATAAAGTCTTTAAATAAGGCAGAGAAGCGTAATTTTAAGCTCTATGCTACCAGAGCCGGAGCCACCGAAAACAACAAATTCATTCAGCTATTCGACGTAATCGACCGGCTGCGGGGCCCGGACGATGCGGCCGTTATAAACCGTATGCAAATCAGCAAGGGGCAGTTTTCCAACCTCAAAAGACATCTCTACCAGCAGGTCCTGACCAGTCTCCGGCTGATCTACATCAAAAAGGAGGTAGATATTCAGCTGCGTGAGCAAATAGATTTCGCCCGCATCCTCTACGGCAAGGGGCATTACCTCGACGCCCTGCGCACTTTAGAACGGGCCCGCACCCAGGCGGCGGAGCATAACCAGGAGCTGATTTTGTTCGAGATTCTGGAATTTCAGAAGCTCATTGAAGCCCGCCACATTACCCTTTCACGACAGATTCAGAACAAGATGGACCTGCTGCTAAAGGAGTCTACGGAACAGAGCCAACGGGTGGTCAACACCAGTGACCTTTTCAACGTTAATATCCAGATCCACGGCCTGTACATCGAGCATGGGCACGGGCGGACGGAGGCGGAGCGCCGCGACAACGAAGCCTTCTGGATCGACCTGCAGCCCCGGCTGGAGGAGCAGGGCAGGATCCACTATACCTTTCACCAAAAGGCTAACCGCTACCAGGCGGCCATGTGGTTTCACTACATCCAACTCAACTTTTACGAGGCGCAGGCGGCGGCGGTCAATGTATACACCCTTTTTACCCTGGAGCGCCAGATGACACTAAAGGACCCCGACTTGTACCTGCGCAGTCTTTACTACGTTGCCATGTTTGCTTACCTTAATGAAGACCTCCGGATGGTGCAACGCTACGAAGGCCGGATACAAAAATTCGTGGAAGACGATAATATTCATCTCAACGAAAATTCCCGACACATCGGGCAGGTGTATGCTTACCTCACCGGCTTCAATCGTCGCTTTCTCGAGGCAGACGTGCCCGCGCTGACCACCCTGAGCGATGAAATTCTGGCAGCTAACGCCGCGGGCGATTTCCGGCCCAATGCACACCGTTGGGGTATTTGTCTGTACAAATGCGCGGCGGCACGTTTCCTCTCCGGAGATTACAACGCGACGCTGGACCAACTCAACGACATCATCAACATGCGCACCGGCATTCTGCGCGAAGACCTTTTGATCAACGCCCGCATCCTGCACGCCCTGTGCAACTTCGAGCTCGGCAACTACGCCCTCGTCGATTATCACCTCACCGGACTGACGCGTCTCCTGCGACGCAGCCGAGAGGCCGCAATCGTTCATAAGCTGGTGGTGAACGGATTACGCAGACTGCTGAAACTCCCCCTGGCCGAACACAAGCCTGAATACGAGCGCATGATGGCAGAACTGAAAGACTTACGCGGCGAGGCATTCGAGCGTAAAGCCCTCTCGTACCTCGATCTGGGACGCTGGCTGGCATTACATTGATTATGTTGGTCGCCTGCCGACTAAAGTGTGGATACCCGCCAGTATTAGACCAAAGACGCCAACATATTAATTAAAAGTCATTACATTGTAATATATTGACAATCAACTCCCCGAAATAAGAACGTTCTCTTCGTTTCTCAGCTGGAGATTCTCCGCGCTGCTCTCACCATGTTACTACCAACTTGCTTTATGAAAACCATCGACTTACGCTTAGCGGCGATAATCTGCACGCTATTTTCCGCTGTTATATTTCTTGGCAGTTCCAACGGACCGGCCGCCAACGGCAATTTTTTTACCGGTGCGCCGAGTGCGGGTGGCGGTACCGAGGGTACTTGTAATACCTGCCACAGTTCCGGTGCCGGCACTTACGGTGAGCCGGTAGTCAACGTCTCCTTTGCCACCGACGGTGAGGTGCAAGACTTAACGGCTTATGTACCGGGGCAGACCTATCAGGTGACCGTAGCCATTGGCGACGGCAGCATCAATGCACCGGAAGCTTACGGCTTCAGTTCCCAATTCTTGAACCTCGCCAACTCCCCGGCTACCCCGGCGGGAACGCTTGGCAACCCCGGTGCGGGCGTCCGGATAAGTGACGGCAGTGGTGAGCGCAAATACGCCGAACAAAGCGTAGCCAATACGGACAGCACTTTTACTTTCGAGTGGACGGCGCCGGAAGCCGGTATGGGCGAGATCAGGTATTATGTGGCGGGTAACCTCGTCAACCTGGCCGCCGGCACCAGCGGCGACAGCGGTAGTACGATGCCGACGATCGTCACGCTCGCGGAGGGTAACCCTTCGAGCACCCGCAACCTGAGCGGCATCGAGCACGCCCTGTTTCCCAATCCGGCCAGTGACGAAGCGACTCTGCGGGTATCGCCGGAACGCGCGGGCGATTACCAACTCAGCCTCCTGGGAATAGACGGACGGATGCAATACAGCAAAAAGTACAACCTGGGGGCGGGCACCACGAACATCAACGTACCGATCAATGATCTGCGCCCAGGAATCTACCTCGTTCGGTTGACGGGAGCGGACAGCCGCCTGGTCTCCCGGTTAATCGTCCGGTAATGGATCGGTCCCGCTTACGTCAGTCCAGGTACCGGCGCGTAAGCCCTTCGTATGCATCTATACGCCGGTCCCGGAAAAAGGGCCAGATGCGACGTACGTCGGCCGTGCGGGTCCGGTCGATGGTGACCACCGCGGTAGCCTCCTCGTCCTCCGGAGCCTGCCACATCATTTCGCCCTGAGGTCCGGCAACGAATGAGGATCCCCAGAACCTGATCCCGGCGGTCACCCCGCTCGGGTCGGGCTCGAAACCCGTTCGGTTGACGGTAACGACGGGTAGTCCGTTGGCCACAGCGTGCGCTCTTTGGGAAATCAGCCAGGCATCCCGCTGTCGGGCTTGTTCTTCTTCGCTGTCGGTGGTTTCGTAGCCAATGGCGGTGGGATAGATCAGCAGCTCCGCGCCGGCGAGGGCCATCAGGCGGGCGGCTTCGGGGTACCACTGGTCCCAGCAAACGAGTACGCCGAGTTTACCGATGCTCGTTTGTACGGGGGTGAAGCCCAGATCCCCCGGCGTGAAGTAAAATTTCTCGTAGTAGGCCGGGTCGTCGGGGATGTGCATCTTGCGGTAGCGGCCGGCGATGGTGCCGTCCCGCTCGATCACCACGGCGGTGTTGTGACACAGGCCCGGCGCGCGTTGCTCAAAGAGGGAAATAATCAGCAGACAGTCGAGTTCCCGGGCCAGATCACCGAAGTATTCCGTACTGGGGCCGGGGATAGTTTCGGCCTGATCAAAGACGCGGGTTTCCTCCGTCTGGCAAAAGTAGCGGCCGGTATGCAGCTCCTGGAATACGATCAGTTCGGCTCCTTCCGCCTTACACTTGCGGGCTTCATCAGCGGACTTTTTGACGTTGGCGGATCTGTTGCCGGTATTGGCTTGCTGGACGATGCCTATTTGTAAGAGTTGGGACACTTTGCTGTTGATTGCTCATAAGGTAAACAAATGGCAAAGAGGTTAGGATCAGTAAAATTTGGAAGATTTCAGCCCGACCTTAATTCATGCCTAAATCCTGCTGGAAGCGGGCTGATATAGTGACTTCAGACTCCTTAACTCCGAGCGTATTCACATTAGTTCTTTTGAGTATAATAAGCATTTCTTCTTCAATATGATACTGCGGTAATATTGCATGATAATTCTTCGCGGTAGTAGACGTTACCAGATCTCTTACCGTACGCCCGTCATGACTCGTTGAAAGTTTCTGCGCTATGTAACTGAGCAAATTCACCAGTATTGAAAAGAGAAGCACCGTTTCAAATAAACCCACAAAGTTATCTTTCAGCATCAACGCCGTAAAGCAAATAGCCGTGGCAGTCATCATCAGCGCAAAGTAGAAAAACCAAGTCGGAGCAACCAATTTTGGCAGCTCTAAACCAACATCATCTTCAAGTTTTTTTTAGGTGGACTTATGTCCTTTTTAGATAGAACATGACTCAGTTCAGCATCAGGTCCAGGCTTTTCTCCAAGCTGAAAAGGTAAAGAACTACGTAAACGGTAAAACACATGCTGCGTTTTACAATGACCACCATTGGAGGAAGCGATTGACGATAGCACCAGTCGATACAACTCGCCCACGGTAATTATCTTTTTCGCATCAGCGTCGGTAATCTTAATTCCAAACCTATCCTCCACGGCAATTATCATCTCCACTGAATCGAGTCCAATAGAATTGTATTTAAAATAGAAAAGCCCGTAAATCAACCACCAAACTGCGGTTCCCGCTGCTTGATTGTTTGATTTACGGACTACTTTACCTCAAGAGCTTATCCGACTTAACGTTAGAAAGCTCTATCCCTCCCCTTCATAATCATAAGGGAGCAATTTAGAATTCTTCACCGTAGAGAGCGTCATCAGCGTCTTCAGTCGTTCGATCTCATCGATCTGCTGGAGGGTCTTGAAGAGGAGCCGCTCGTAGGTGGGGATATCCTTACAGACGATCTTGATCAGAAAGTCGGCTTCACCGGTGATGATGTAACACTCGGTGATCTCGTTGATACCTTCTACCTGGGAAAGAAAATTTTCGCGGGCCTGGTTCTTACGCCAGTCGAGGGAGACGAGCACAAAAGTTTTCACCATAAGACCGATGGCCTCCGGGTTCACCTGCGCGTGGTAACTCTGTACCACGTCGTTCTGTTCCAGCTTTTTGACGCGCTCGAGCGTAGGTGCGGGACTGAGTCCGATCCGTTTGGAAAGGTCGAGGTTGGTGATCTTACTGTTGTCCTGTAGGATTTGCAGGATATTAAGATCGATTTTATCAAGTTTGTCCGACATAATATTTGGAAAGGGATGTTGGTGCGGCGAAGATAGCCGCACCAACTATTATTTCAAAATTTCCTTTGAGAAAGTATAAAATTTTCCCCGCACCCATTTACGGCCAAATACCTAACGCAATGTAGTCACTGGATATCTTACTGATAGCCAGTGCGAAAGCCGCCGTCCGCAGGTCCTTGATCTCGCGGTTATCGGTGTACATCTTATAGATGCCCTCGAAGCCGGTGATCATGGTTTCTTCCAGGCCGGAGCGGACGAGGTCGACCTCATCGGCCCCGCGGACGATCATATCCCGATCGCGGTCACTGATTTTTTTACCGGTGGTGGCTTCGATCTGGTCTACGATGCGACCGTAAGCGCGCTCGTCGAAACGTTTTTCGAGGCGACCGAAGCGCATGTGGCTGAGGTTCTTCAGCCACTCGAAGTAACTCACCGTCACGCCACCGGCGTTAAGGTAAATGTCCGGAATGACGACCACGCCGCGCTCGGCCAGTATGGCGGCACCGTCGGCGGTCACCGGACCGTTGGCGGCTTCGGCCACGATCTTTGCCTTCACGTGGGGTGCGTTATCGCTGTCGATCTGGTTCTCGAGGGCGGCGGGGACGAGGATGTCACACTCGAATTCCATCACGGCGCGGCGTTTGTCCTTACCAAAGATTTGCGCGTCCGGGAAACTCAGGATACTGCCGTGGTGGGCGCGGTGGCGCAGCAGGGCATGAATATCGATCCCGGCGGGGTTATAGATGGCGCCTTCCACTTCCGAGACGCCGATGATCTTTATGCCGCCTTCGTCCTGGCTGATGGTGGCCGTATGGGAGCCTACGTTGCCGAGGCCCTGAATCACCATCGTTTTACCCTCGCTGCCCGTCTTCAAGCCGAGCTTCTCCATCAGGTCCTTTTGTTTGCAGGCCTCACGAATGCCGTAGAAGACCCCCCGTCCGGTGGCTTCGGTACGGCCGCGCACGCCGTTTTGGTTCACGGGCTTACCGGTTACACAGCCGGCGGCGTTGATGTCGCCCGGATGAAAACTGCGGTAGGTATCGTAGATCCAGGCCATTTCGCGACTGCCCGTTCCGTAGTCGGGCGCGGGTACGTCAATGGCCGGGCCGATGAATTTATGGCGGATCAGTTCGGTAGTGTACCGGCGGGTGATCTTTTCCAGATCGGCCTCACTGTATTCCCAGGGGTTGATCTTGACGCCCCCCTTGGCGCCGCCGAAGGGCACGTCGACAATAGCACATTTGTAAGACATCAGGGTTGCCAGGGCAACGACTTCATCCTGGTTGACGTGGTTGGAGTAGCGAATACCGCCCTTGGTGGGGCTGCGGTGGTTGGAATGTTGGGCGCGGTAGGCTTCGAGCACCTTCACCTCGCCGTTGATCTTTACGGGAAAGTGGATCTGATATACACCATTACATATCTTGATCTGTTTCAGCAGGCCGTCGTCGAGGCCGGTGTGGGGCGCGGCGGCATCGAAATACCGGTTTACGCTGTCGAGAAACGAAACTTCTTTTTTAGACATGATCATCAATTTGGTTTTCTAAATCGGATAGCCGGCGGTCAAGCGACCACAGGTAAAATGTAAGCCCCAGGAAAACAACGGCGATAACGGCCACCACAACGTAGATCTTACCAATGCCCCGCAGGAAATCCGCCGGTGGTTCGGCGGCGGACTGCGCGCTGAGGGTTGCGGTAAGACAGCAGAAAAGAAGCAGAGAAGTGATGGTGCGAGCCATTGGTTGCCGGGGCGTTTGGTTAGGACGGCAAAGGTACGCTTTGCCAGTCGGGGTAAATGTAGCTGTTTGACACTGAAAATGACCGGTAGTACGCAAATGTTATTAGGGCGGGGACGCAGGTGCAGAGAAAGCCCGATGGCCGAGGCAAATGTTCAGCCGGACGAACCCTGCTGCTTCAACCATCTTTTGCATCCCGCGTCCGCGCAAAAAAAGATTTTCATCGAAAGCTACCTTACTTTCATCGAAGCAATTTTTTCTGGTCCGGCCGGCCGCTTACTTTAGTGGCAACGAATCAAAATACATACATCATGAAAATCGCCACCCTCAACATCGGCAACAACATCATCGAAACACACAACAGTATGTGGACCGGGATAGAGACCGTTTACTTCAACGGTTACCGGGTCAGCAAACAGTTCAATTGGTTCGTCGGTATTCATGATTTTGAGATCCTCGCCGACGACGACGTCAATACCGATTATTACCGCGTGGAATTTCGCTTCAGCTGGACCACCGGCACCATCAGTACCGACATTTACCGCAACGGCGAATGCGTGCTCGACATGAGTGGCACCAACCACCGCTACGCCACCACCGGTACCAACGCCCTGCCCGCCCTGAAGGACAACCGCCCCGCCGCGGCCGACTGGCTCGGACGCAGCCGAAAGAAGGCCACCAACCCGCTTTACCGCGAGGAAGACCTGGTATAAGCGTCAAAGTTTACGGAATAATAGATTGCGGAGAACGGGAAACGGGTTGCCATACTTTCCAGTTCCAGTACCGCGTCCATGCCGTTGAAGTAGATTCGCTGGAAGACCATTTGTTGATTGTCCCGGCGGTAGACTTCGATTACCTTTCCAGGTCTTTTTCAAATCCCGTGTCCGTTGTAAAAAACAAGCACTCAGGTCTGATTTCAGCCGTCAATCGGTTTAGCTTTGCCCCGCTATCCTCTTTCCCCTTCCCTCTACCCACTATTCCATGGCAGGCAGTTCCTTCGGTAAACTCTTCCGCATCTCCACTTACGGTGAAAGCCATGGCGTCGGCCTCGGCGTGGTCATCGACGGTTGCCCGGCGGGGCTGGAACTCGACGAGGACTTTATCCAGTCCGAACTCGCCCGCCGCAAGCCCGGCCAAAGCCGCATCGTTACCCAGCGCAAGGAGAACGACGGTGTGCAGATCATCTCCGGCGTGTTTGAGGGCAAGACCACCGGCACCCCCATCGGCATGGTGATCTATAACAAAGACCAACGCAGCAAAGACTACGGTCATATCTTCGACAAATTCCGCCCCAGCCACGCCGACTTTACCTTCCACGCCAAGTACGGCGAACGGGATTACCGGGGCGGGGGCCGCAGCAGTGCCCGCGAAACCGCCGCGCGGGTTGCCGCCGGTGCCGTAGCCCAGCTGCTGCTGCGCCACTACGGCGTGCGCATCAAAAGCTACGTCTCCCAGGTCGGTGACATCGTGGTCGGTAAGCCGTACCAGGAGCTGGATCTGCGCCAGATCGAGGCCAACGACGTGCGCTGCCCCGACCCCGAAACGGCCGCCGTGATGGAGCAAGAGATCCTTGCCGTGCGCAAGGCCGGTGATACCATCGGCGGCGTCATCACCTGCGTTGTGCAGGGCGTTCCCGCCGGATGGGGTGAGCCGGTGTTCGATAAGCTCCATGCCGACCTCGGTAAAGCCATGCTGAGCATCAACGCCTGCAAGGGTTTCGAGTACGGCTCCGGTTTCGCCGGCGTTACGCTGCGCGGAAGCGCCCACAACGATGAGTTCTACACCGACGAGAACGGCACCGTACGGACCCGCACCAACCGTAGCGGCGGCATCCAGGGAGGAATTTCCAACGGAGAAGACATTTACTTCCGGACGGCTTTCAAATCCGTCGCAACGATCATTCAGGACCAGACATCCGTCAACGAAGCCGGAGAGTCGGTGACGGTGACGGGAAAGGGCCGCCACGACCCCTGCGTGCTGCCGCGGGCGGTGGCCATCGTGGACAATATGGCCGCACTGGTACTGGCGGATTTTTGCCTACGGGCGCGCGCCAACCGATTACACAGTCTCTAGGCTATTTAGCTTGGCCTCAAACCTTTCCCAAACATTCTTCCAGCGCCACCCGCCAGTTACGCGGCTTACCCACGATGCCGGCGATCTTGGAAGTGTCCAGCACGCTGTAAAGCGGACGTTTGGCGGGGGTTGGGTACTGCTCGGTAGTGATCGGTTTTACGGCACACTCCGTTCCGGAGATTTCAAAAATAGCCTTGGCGAAATCGTACCACGAACAATGATCCGCATTCGAGAAATTATAGATACCCGGTGTTGCTTTTTTCCGTACCAGGGCCAGAGCAGCGGCGGCCAGATCGGCGCCGTAAGTGGGGCTGCCGATCTGGTCGTTCACGATGCTCAGCTGATCGCGCTCGTTCCCCAGCCGCAGCATGGTCCGCACGAAATTATGGCCGTACTCGGCGTAGACCCAACTCGTACGGATGATGTAAGCTTCCGGGTGGTGCTTCATCACGATGTTCTCTCCTTCGAGTTTGGTGCGCGCATAAACACTGGTACCCAGGGTGCGGTCGTCCTCGCGCAGGGGGCGGTCGTACCCCTCGTCGTAGACGTAGTCGGTGCTGAAATGAACGATGCCGACGTTCGCTTCCTGGCAGGCGGCGGCGAGGCGCTGCGCCCCTTCGACGTTGACCAGTCGGCACTTCTCGGGCTCGGCTTCGGCGCGGTCGACGAAGGTGTAGGCGGCGGCATTAAAACAAACGTCGGGTTTGGCTTCGGCAAAAGCGGCGCGCAGATCGGCGGGCTTGGTGATGTCGAGTGCGGAGCGGTTATAAGCGAAAATGCGGACGTCCTCAAGGCCCCGGGCGGCACCGATTATCTTTTGGCCCAGTTGGCCTCCTGCCCCACAAATCATTATTCTTTTCATGTGGGGCTAAGGTATGGCGGCCCGGCCGTTTCCCGGGCCGATTGATGTAATTCCGCATGATAAAAAATCCCCGGGGACGGCCATAAGGGCCGGCACCGGGGATTTGATCCGTAGCAGTCGGGCGTGCAACTTTTGTATAGCGGTGGGCCTACATAATTTTTGGCGGGGACGCGGGTGCAAGGGTGTGCTTTAAGGCAGTCACGAAAACCCGGCACCTGCTTCCGTACCGGAAACCTAAATTCTGGCAAGTGCCTGCTCAAGGTCTTCGATCACCTCCTGGGCGCTGTTCGTGTAGCCAAGGGCCAACCGTATGGTACTGCGCGGCACGCCGATCTCCTGTAGTTCCTCTTCGGAATATTCGTAGTAGGTAAAGAAAGTGCTTTGCTCGATCAGCGTTTGCGGCGCACCAAAGTTCGAGGCCATATAGGGGACCTCCAGGTATTCAACCAGCTTTGACGTTTCCGCTTCGTTGAGGTCCATCTGGAAGGTAATTACCGCTCCGTGGCCGTTCAGGTATTTGGCGGCGAGATCATGGTGGGGATGCGAAGACAGTCCGGTGTAAAACACCTTCGACACATTGTCGTGATTGTCCAGGTACGTAGCGACTTCCATACCCATCTCGTTGACCTTGCTCATTCTCAGTTCCAGGGTATTCAGGCTACGGTTCAGCAAGAACGCGACTTCGCCGTCGGCAACGCCCCCAGTTGTGTCGCGGTACCACTGCATTTTTTCCACCAGCTCCCGGTCACCCGATACAACGCCGGCCATGATGTCGCCCTGCCCGCTCAGGTACTTTGTTGCGCTGAATATGGCCAGGTTGACGCCCCATTTCAGGGGGTAGAAGTTGGGTGGTGGCGAGAAGGAGCTGTCCATGGTGATGATCACCTCTTCGCCTACCACTTTTCTGATCTCTTCCAGGTCGGAGACGTACATATGCGGCGATGAGGGCATTTCGAGGTGCAGCAGGGCGATGTCGTGCTCAAAATTCTTCAAGCCTTCGATGAATTCCTTGGGTTTCCTGATCGACAACTCATGACAAGTGACACCGAACTTCGGCAGGATTTTATTAAAAACGTTCCTGATCTGACGGTACGACTCACTCGGGAATACTACGTGATCGCCGCTTTTCAGGATGGAGGTGAAAGCCGTGAAGTGTGCCGCCATGCCGGAAGTGAACAACAGCGATTTTTCGGCCCCGGACAGGCGGGATAACCTGGCTTCTACGTGCTCCCAGGTCGGGTTGTTGTACCTGCCGTAGCGTCCCAGACTGCGTTCCTGCGTGTGCAGTCCGTCCACAACTTCCTGGTTGTCTTTGAAAAAATAGGAGGCGCTTCGGTAAGTGGGTGGAATTATACTGTTGATATAATTGTCTTCAGTTCTGTCTTTAGACATAGTTGTATTTTAAGAAGGATGATGGTTTTAAGCGCAAATGAAGGCCACCACCGGCATTGATTAGTAATAATTTTGTGGAGAACGGGTTATCCGATCCTGTACGGCGGTCTAACGGAGCGCCGTTGACGAATGTTCCCTGAATATGTCGGTCGGATGAAGGTGATCGGCTCATTTTCCGACGGTGAACTCCCTGCGGGTTCGGCAGTTTATACGCCCGCCTGACGGTGGATCAGGCGTCGGCACTCTTCCGCGAGCACCGGCGGGAGAGAAGTTTCCGGAACGTCTCAGACGGGGCGTGTGCGCGCCGATTGTTTAAAAACCCCGCGGCTCAACTTACCTTAGCCCCCAATGACCAACCCCCAACGCCAGGAAGCCTACCGAAAATACTTCTACCGCCAGCTCGACGCGATCGCGGCCAATAAAGAGTACACCGGCGGTGAACGCGCCCTGGCCCTGCGTCGCCTTATCCTGGAGCTGTTCGAGCGGGCGACGGAAAAAGACAAACTCCACTTCAGCACCAACTTTGCCCGCATCAGCTACGCAGCCCATAAATTTGGCATTCCCAACGTCCACATCTACCAGGAGCGGCGTTTCCGACGGCGGCGACCTTTAAAACTTGACGAGGAGGAATTGACCGCTCATCTCACGACCGGCTACCGCGTGGCCACCGAGCTGACGCGGGCCCTTTTCGGCGGCGACGTACCCCGCCCTTGGGTGGAGTACCTCACCCTCCCCTACCCCATCCCCTACGTGACGCCGGAAGTCCGGCAGCGCTTCCCCACCCTGCGCGTCGTTGCTGTCGAGGCCGATGAAGAAGACGAACTGCTGTACGTCCGGGAGGAAGAACGCCCCGAGATCATCTACACCATCCCCTACGCCACCGACGCGGTACCAAACCCCTTCATTGCCCAGGCCATCGCCATCGTCCGCCAGGTGAGCGGGTTACCCTGCGCCCTCAACCTGATCAACGCCGAACTGCGCGACGACGGCCACCTGCACCCCGCCCAGATGGTCGTTGAGCCCGACTACCTGATCGACGTTACCGCCGTTGCGGATAGCTTCAGCAATACCCACCACTACCAGCCCTGGACGGCCATCGCCAAAAAGCTTATCCCCATGCGGCAGGCCCTACCCCTCGTGCGTGGCAACCTCGTCAACTACTTTCTCGACCGGCTCGTGGAAGACCCCAACGTAAGTTTTAAAGGACTCATCGGCAGCATCTTCCAAACCCAACCCCTACCCCTTTGTCTGTTCGACGACCGGGAGATTAAGGAACTGATCGGCCAGCTCAACACCCACTTCGTCAGCCTGCAGAAATTCGTCAAGAAGGAACTTGCCGGAATCGACATCGACCGCGAGCGCATCCTGCTGGAGCCCAGTTTTCTCTGCCCGACCTACGGCGTACAGGGGCGTCTCGATCTTTTGCAGGCCGGTACCGACCGCGACGCGCCCACCACGATCGTCGAGCTTAAGACAAGCAAATACTGGAAGACCAACCGACACGGCATTAACCAGACCAACTACATCCAGACCCTGCTGTACGACCTGATGATCAACCAGGCCCTAGGCGAGGGTGCCAACGTCCGCAGTTACATCTTGTACAGCGCCGACTACGAAAACGGGCTTAAGTACGCCCCGCCCGAAAAACAGCAGAAGCTGGAGGCCATTGCCGCCCGCAATCAGCTGCTCGGCGTGGAACTTCTGCTCGGCCAGCTCGGCGATGACCCCGAAAGCGACCTGGAAACCCAGACGACCGTCCTGATCAACCGTTTGCAACCCGCCCGGCTGAAAAACCTCAGCGGTTTTGCCCGCAAGGATCACGACAAAGTATTGCACCATTACGGAAAGCTCAACGATCTCGAAAAACGCTACTTCGGCGCTTACCTCGGCTTCACCGCCCGCGAACAACGCCTGGCCAAAACCGGGGAACAGCGCCTCGAGGGCATCAACGGGCTGGCCAGTCTCTGGCTCGACGAGCGGGAGGCCAAGATCGAACGCTTCGAACTGCTCGACGGACTGACCTACACGGCCTACGACGAAAAAACGGCCATCCTCACCCTCGCCCGCCCGGTGGAGGACGAACGCCTCGTAAAGTTCCGCCAGGGCGACATCATCGCGCTGTACTCAACGCCAAAACCCGCGTCGAGCCCGCGCGACGTACTCGCCTCCCAGGTACTAAAATCCACCATCATCAGCATCAGCTTGCGGGAAGTTCAGGTACGGCTGCGCAGTCAGCAGCTCAACGACGCGGCCTTCCGCAGCGGTAAGTTCTGGAGCATCGAGAAGGACGTACTCGACGGCAGCTTCCGCAACCATTACCGCGGCATGCTGACCTGGGCGGCGGCCGCTCCCGCTTTACGCCAAAGATGGCTGGGCCGGCTGGCTCCGGGCAAGGCCACCCCCTACCCCGAAGCCATCGCCCCCACCCTGACCGACGAGCAGAACCGCATCCTGCGTCATGTCATCACGGCACCGGATTACTTTTTGCTGTGGGGGCCTCCGGGCACGGGCAAAACCAGCCAGATGCTGCACCACCTCGTCCGGCACCTGCTCGAACACAGCGGCGAGAGCCTGCTGCTCGTAGCCTACACCAACCGGGCCGTGGATGAGATCTGTGAGAGCATCGAACGGATCATCGGGGCCGATGGGGAACCCTTCCGCGACTACCTCCGTATCGGCAGCCGCTACGGGGTCGCTCCCCGCTTCGAACAGCAGTTGCTGCAGGTGCGGAGTAGCAAGATCAATACACGATCGGAGCTGAAAGCCCTGATCCAGAATACCCGGGTGGTGGTGAGTACCGTAGCCAGCGTGGGTGGCAAGGGCGAACTTTTCGAACTCAAACAGTTCGACCGCATCATCGTGGACGAAGCCAGCCAGATCCTGGAGCCCCTGCTGGCCGGTCTGCTGCCCCGGGCTCCGCGGGCACTTCTGATCGGTGATCACCGGCAACTACCCGCCGTGGTGCAGCAACGCCTGGCGGACACACGGGTACACGACGAGGCCCTGCGGGGCATCGGCCTGAAAAATCTGAGCACCAGCCTGTTCGAGCGGCTGTACCTCACCGCGCAGCGCAACGGGTGGACCTGGGCCTACGATCAGCTCCGGTACCAGGGCCGGATGCACCAGGAGATCATGGCCTTCCCGGCGGCAAAATTTTACGACGATCAATTGTACGTACTGCCGGAGGGCATACCGCACCGGCTTATCCAGCTTCAACCCCTGCGTATTGTACCCGCGGCCTCTCCGCTGGAGGAATCCCTTTCTCATCGGCGGATCAATTTTTTGCCCACCGAGCCCGACCACGCCAACGCCGACCCGAAAGTGAACGGCAACGAGGCTGCGCTGATGGTCGAACTGATCCGGGCCTACACCCGCCTCTACGCCGGTACGGAGCACCCGGTCGCACCGGGAGACATCGGCATCATCACGCCGTACCGCGCCCAGATCGCCCACATTCGGCGGCATCTTCACCGGGCCGGCCTGGCGGCCGACAACTACCAGGTCGATACCGTGGAACGCTACCAGGGCGGGGCCAAACGCATCGTACTCATTTCATTGTGCACCAACGAATTCAGTCAGATTCAGATGCTCTCCCAGATCAGCGAGGAGGGGGTCGACCGCAAGCTCAACGTGGCCATGACGCGGGCACGGGAGCACCTCGTGATCGTGGGTTGCCCGGACATCCTGCGGCAAAGTCTGGTGTACGGCGACCTGCTCGATTTTTTGGGCGCGGACGCGGGTGCAGGAAATAATCTGGAGGAGCAATGACCCGAGGCCGGTTGATCAGGGTATGCCGCCGTCGGTAATTATACCGACCAGCAGGTCCGTCAGGTCCATATTCGGGTCTTCGATGGTTAACTGGATTCGGGCTTGCTCATAGACGGGCCGGCGCGCGCTCAGTTTCTCCGTTACGATTGACCTGAGCACCGCCCCGCTTTGCAACAGCGGTCGGTGGTCCCGTCCTTCTTCGAGGCGGGCGAGCAAGACTTCCAGGGGGGGGTCGAGAAAAACGGTGATGCCGTGATCGTTCATCCAATTCATACCGTCATGATGGCAGGGAGCTCCGCCACCGGTAGCGACCACCGTCGCGGTATCCCGTCCGGTGGCACGCAGGGTTTCGGCTTCGAGGACGCGAAAGGCCGCTTCACCGTCCTGGTCAAAAATATCGTTAATGGTCTTTCCCGCCGCGCGCTCGATCTCTGCGTCGAGGTCGGTGAAGGGCAGCCCCAGGCGATCGGCCAGAAGGTTGCCGGTGTAGGATTTGCCACACCCCATGAAGCCGGTGAGGTAGACGGTTGTTTTGAGTCGGTTATCGGTTGCCATCTTTAGCGCGGTGTGTATTGCTTTAATATCAGCAATTGAACTTTGTCCTGATCGAAAAGCAGGTAGCGTGACGCTGATGGCCTTTCCTGAGTACCGGCATAGCCGCAACTACGGTGGTCCAAAGGAAAGAAAGGACAGCGACAGGAGATTAATTAGCGAATCAAGCGGTACTGAAATCAATGATCTTTTGGTCTGGACGTAAAGGTAGCCCGGCAGGCTCTTACGGCGCAGCGGCTTTTAAAAAGTAATATTACCGGCAACCGAAAAACCGTACATTTGCCCTCCGCTGAAAAGCGTTCATCAATTTCCGACCGTATGTCTTTCGTTTTCCGCTCGTTGCCGCCGTTGATCCTGGCTTTGCTCCTTGGTTGCGACCCTGCACCCGCGACCGCGCCCGCAAACGAATCGCCGGGGGAACTCGGCCCGAACGCCGCCCTGATCCGTAACCCCGTGGATGCGGGCGACGGCAGCGTGGATACATCCGCCGTGGCCCGCATGTCGTTTGCGGAGGCCAGCTTCGAGTTTGGCGCCGTGAACCAGGGAGAAGTGGTGACGCACGACTTCACCTTCACCAATACCGGCAGCCGGCCGCTGCTGATCACCGACGCGCGCTCGACCTGCGGCTGCACGGTGCCCAGCTATCCGGAGCGCCCTGTCGCACCCGGCGAGGAGGCCGTGATCAGCGTAGCGTTCGACACCAAAAACAAATCCGGCCGGCAGAGCAAGCCCGTCACCGTCACCGCCAATACTTACCCCGCCACCACCACCATTTACGTGGCCGGCACCGTAAACACGAAATAACCGAACCATGAGTTACTTATTCCTGCAATCCGCCAGTCCACTTTCCGGTCTGTTGCCGATGTTTCTAATGCTGGCCGTGATCGTCGTCTTCATGGTACTGCCCCAGCGCAAAAAAGCCAGGGAGCAGAAAACCTTTCTGGAAGAGATGAAGAAGGGCGATGAGGTCGTTACCAACAGTGGCATGCTGGGCCGGATCGATAAGATCGAGGGTGCCATCATTACGCTCAACGTAGGCAACAAAACCTACGTACAATTTACCAAGAACGCCATTTCCAAGGAACTATCCCATGCCGTCCATCCTAAAGAAGCTGTTGAGTAACAATCCGCTGCAGCAGATGGCGGACACCGACCGGAAGGTACTTTCGGTCTGCATCGGCGCGGCCCTGGTTTTCTGGCTTATCCTTAATCTTTCCCGCGACTACGACATCAACCGCCGGGTAATCGTCGATTACATCGTGGATCCCGAACGCGTGCTGGTGGGCCGCATGCCCAGTCAGCTCGACGCTACCGTCTCCGGCAACGGCTGGAACCTGATCTGGGAAAGCCTGCGCCCCGGTGATCTTTCCGCCAGTATCGACCTGCGCAACCGGGAAGACAATCCCCGGCTTTCGGCCACCGATCTGAAACGGCAACTCAGCCGAAAATTATCCAGCAACAAACTGACCATCTCCCTGCCCGGTTTTGAGTCCATCTCCATCCTTACCACCCCCAAGGAAGGTAAGCGGGTACCGGTGCTCAACCGCGTAGTTCCCAGTTTTGCCAAGGGGCACCAGGCGCTTGACCAAGCGACGATTCTGCCGGATAGCGTCACCATCAGCGGCGCCACCGACGCGCTGGAAGAGATCAGTGAGTGGCCGACGGAGTCCCTGGAACTGAAAGACCTCAGCCGGGGCGTCTCCCGCGTGGTCAATCTCGAATTTCCGCCGGAAGGCATAACCCTCTCCCGCCCCGAGGTCAGCTACTCGCTGGAAGTAGAGGCTTTTATACAGGATGTAATTACCGTGCCGGTCAGCCTGGAGAACGTCCCGGACGATAAAAAATATGAGTATTCCCCAAAAACGATCGACTTGAAGATCAGCCTCCCGCAAAGTGCTTACGCTACCCTTCGCGCTGAAGATTTTAAAGTGGTCGCAGACCTTAGCGGGCTTAGCGCGGGGGCCAGTGACAACAGCGTCCCCATCACGATCTTGCGCAAACCGCCCCAGGTGGTGAGCGAGCGCTTTTCTCCGCGGGTTGTCACTTATTACATTGTAGACTGATCCGCTACGCGGTTACCGGTATCCGCGATGACTGAAACGGATGACTGATCAACCGCGCAGTTTATCCAGCAAATGACTAAGGGTAATCGCCTCTTCCATACTCAGGTTTTCTTCAATTTCTCTGGTGAAATTATCCACGAACGTACTTGCTCTGGCAACCATGTCATCACCCTTTGGGGTAATCACTATGTCTACCCGCCGTCGGTCGGCAGGACATTCCTGGCGCTCCACCAGTCCCTTATCCTTCAGTTTATCCACGAGCCTGCTGGCGTTGCTCATCTTATCGATCATGCGTTCGGTGAGCAGTTTTATGGTGGCGGGTTTCCCCGCTCGGCCCCGTAGAATACGCAAAATATTGAACTGCTGAAGACTCAGGCCTAAAGGTTTGAGTTCCCGTACCGTCCGGTGGTTTATCCAGGCACCGGTAAAGATCACGTTAACCTGAACACGGTGAGCGGGGGACTTAAAATTCGCTTGTTGGATCGCTTCTTCGATGGATTGCATAGTAACATTATGGAAGGTGTAATTATCAAGTGGCCGTTCTCTTGAAAAAGCTAACGGTCGTGTTTCTCGTTAGCAAATATATCTGAATTTAAGCTGCCAAGCGTATTGGTTCGTGGCGCATTCTAAATTTGGTTGACCAATTCAAAAATACACTTGCTTACCTTTCGCGCTTAAAACATACGCTAAGCATGAAAATTTTGATTATCGGCGGCGGCAATATGGGCAAGACTTACGCCCGCAGCCTCCTGCGCGCGCACCTCGTTCAACTGCAAGATCTGATGGTGCTGGAGCGCAGCCCCGAACAGGCGGAAAAATTGCGCGGAGAAAAGATCGGCGTAATTTATACCGACCCCTCCGAGTGCCTGAGCAGCGCGGATCTGATCATACTGGCGGTGAAACCGCAGGACAGTGGGAAGTTGTTCGCCACCCTGCGAGCATCCGCCGATCCCCAGCAGGTTTACCTGAGCATCATGGCCGGGGTAACGATCGCCACCATACAGAACGGACTGGGGGTAGAAAAGGTGATCCGGGCCATGCCCAACCTTCCCGCGCAGATCGGCCTGGGCATGACGAGTTATACGGCCTCCGAGGCCGTGACCCGCATCGAACTGGTGCTGGTACAGAACCTGCTCAACACCACCGGCAAGGCCATCTACGTCAACAACGAGTACGCCATCGATGCGACCACGGCCATTTCGGGCAGCGGCCCCGCCTATGTACTGTACTTTATGGAAGCCATGATTGAAGCCGCCCGCGAGATGGGTTTCAACGAAAGTCAGGCGGAACTGCTGGTGGCTCAAACCTTCCGCGGTGCCGTGGAATTGCAGATGAAGAATGATCTGAGTTGTTCCGAATGGATCAGCCGGGTGAGCAGCAAGGGGGGAACAACGGAGGCGGCCATGAATACTTTCCGGGCCACTTCCGTGTTTGAAGACATTAAAAACGGGGCCAAAGCAGCTCTCGCCCGTGCGGAAGAACTCGGCAAAGGCTGATCCGACTGATAGCACATACGCTAATAGTCTTTTGTCCGACAACAATGACTACCCGCCACTTACCTTTACGGCGTGAAGTTGAGCACCTCGTACCGTGACATTTGGAAGGTTTCCATCCCGATCATCATCGGGAGTGCCGCTCAGAACGTGGTGGCCATGACGGACAGCGTTTTCCTGTACTACACCAGTGAAGACGACTTTGCCGCCATCGGCTTCGTGGCCGCCTTCTACATCATCGTAGCCGCCATCGGCTTCGGTTTCAGCCGGGGCGGACAGATCCTGATGGCCCGCCGCTCCGGACAAAACAAGCCGGCCGGCGTGGGGCGGGTATTTTTCAGTACCGTCTATTTCGAGTTGTTGCTGGCCGGGATCATGTTTCTGTTCATGACCTACGGGGCCTACTGGCTGTTCGCAAGCCTGGTGGATTCCGACGTGATCTTTAAAAAGGCCCTTGAGTACCTGGAATACCGTAAGTGGGGGGTTTTTGCCAGTTATCTGGGGGTGGCGTGCATCGCGCTATATACCGGGATCGCCCGCCCGGTATTCATCATCATCGATACTTTCATCCTGGCGGCCACCAATATTTTTCTCGACCGGGCCCTGATCTTCGGTCTCTACGGCTTTCCGGAAATGGGTATCGCCGGGGCGGGCCTGGCCAGTACCATCTCGGAATACGTAGCCCTGATCATTTTTCTGATCTATATGGTTTTTGACCGTAAGAACCGGATATACAACATCTTCACCCTGCCCAGGTGGCACCCGGTCATCATCCGGGAGATCATCGGCCTGTCGGTCCCCATCGTGGCCATGTCGGTCGTTGGACTGGGCAGCGGGTTCATCTTTTTCGGCCTCGTCGACAACTTCGGGGAGCGGGCCCTGGCCACGACCAACATCGCCCGCATCGCGTACCTGATCCTGAGCATACCGGCGTGGGGTTTTTGCACCGGTATCAATACCATGGCGAGTTACTTCGTTGGGGCCGGTGAGCCCGAAAAAGTAAAAACGGTGCTCTGGAAAACGGCCTTTCTCTGCCTGGGCATTACTTCACTGATGATCCTGCCCCTGTTACTGTTTCCCCGCTACTTCCTTTATCCCATCCTTGGCGACGAGCGCGCCTACCTCATTGATGCCGCTTACCCTATTTTCTGGGTCCTTTGGGGCATCCTCACCACCTTCAGTTTCGGCAGTATCTTCTTTAACGGCCTGATCGGCGCGGGGGAAACCCGGCTGGCGCTGAAAATACAGAGCCTTGTGGCGGCTGCCTACGTGGCCGCGATCTTCATCGTGGTAAGGGTGTCCTGGGGCAGTCTGGCGATTGCCTGGGCGGTGGAGATCTTCTATTGGATCGCGATTTTCGTGGTGGCCCTCGTGTACTTCCGGCGACCACGCTGGCGGAAGAAACCGGAGGAAGCGGTACCGGTTACGGACAAAATTCATAATTAACCGTTTTTCACGGGGTAAAAACGGGTCCCTGACCGGGAGCGGTCTCCCGGCAGACTTGGGTCCAGAAAGGGGCGCGGGCGCGGGTGCAAAGAGAAGTACCCGAAAAAAAATGCCCCGTAGTACCGGCCGGGGCTCGATGCTACGGGGAAACATTATTGATTCATCCGGAAGTTGGTCGCCGTATTTTCGGCAAGCCTCAGCAAACCTTGTCGGCGCAGGCGGAACTGGCGAAGGCATCGGGTTTTGCCTTGAAGACGAAACCCATACCGAGGATGTACCCCATGGCTTCCTTCAGGGCGGTATTTGACTTGAAGGCGGGATCGGTATTGATGTCGGCGTGAACCTCCAGGGCGACGTCGTGCTCATCGAGCAGGTCGCAGAGAGCGTAGGCGATCTCTACCGAGCGGGATACTTCCAGGATCATCCGTTCCCGGATGCTCATCTTCTGCTCACTCTTGTAGTTGGCGATGAACATGAACCCCCCTTTTTTTTCGCGCAGGAAGACAATGACGGTGGCAAATTCCTTCACCTTTCCCCGCACCTGGCTGTCGGTACCGATGCAGACTTTCAGGCGATGCCCCGCCTCCTGTTCCCGGATCAGCGTGGCCCGGACGGCCTCTGCGATGGGTAGTTCGATACGGGTACCGTCGAAGCGACGCCATTTCATTTCGGTGAGTGCATTCATTTGCATGGCCGGGGAATTTGATTTGATTAGTTCACCAAGATAACCCACCGACGCCCCTTAATAGTTGCGCAAGGGCTAAGTTCACCCAAATATAATTCCAGACTGCCGAAGTTTTACCGCAAGGAAACTCCGATATTATTGCAACCATCTTAAATTTTTGTAGTTGAAACGCTGATCCGTCAGTTCTGGAGGTAAGTCTTCAGTCTGCTCTCTCCAGGTTTATACAAGTGATTTTCAGTTTCGCGGGCTATTAGCCCGGCGTACCCCTTCAAAAAGAGGACGAATCCGTTTTTCCGGCAGACTCTTTTTGCACCTGCGTTCGCGCCAAAAGATGATTTTGTGCCATAAAACATTACCGGCTGAAGGACTTCAGGGGCGGGTTGAAGCAGGATTATGTTACGATCTTCGGGCCGGAATAAAATCCGTCCTGAATTACACTTGCACGGGAGGCCGTAAAACGTTTACTTTACTCCCGATGCAAGGTAGCAAGCAACAAACCGAATCTGCGGAACCACGCTTCAAGTTCAAGGAACTGAAGGTGTACAACTCTACGGAATACCTGTGGGAAAACGTAAAGAAATACCGCCAGGTTTTTGATCGATTCGAGACCGCCTACGTTTATACCGAGCTTTCGCTGCACAATAAAAACTTTGACCTGGAGGACTGGTCGCTGCGTGTCGACCTGAAGTGTTTCAGCATCGAGCAGCAAACCAAAACGGAGATTTGCAGCCTCACCATCGAGCGGGAAGTAAGCAAATTCGACAACCTGATTTATCTGCGCGAAGGCTGGGGCAATCAAAAACGCGGCACTTTCTGGAAGCGCGGCACTTATTTCTGGGAAGCCTACATCGACGGTCAGAAAGTCGGCAGCAAATATTTTTACGTCATCGAGCCGCACGATAATACTCCCGATCCGCACGAAGACGACTGGGAGATCAAGGAATCGGTGGAAAAGTACCTGGAGCTCGAAAGTGCCCGCTTGTACGAAGGCCCTTATGACGATGTTTCCGAAGACGACCGGGTGTTCCTGAAGGAGTTCTCCGTTAAGGAAACCCGTTACATCTACCTCGAACTGACCTTCAAGAACCTGCAACCCGAGGAAGAGTGGCACCTCGAACTGTTCACCAAGTTCCACAACCAGGCCCGCGAGCTCAAGGGGCAGGTCGTCCGCCTCCAGCAGGTGAAGCGTGAACAGGAACTGATAAAGATCACCGCCGGCTGGGGCGCGGCCAACCCAAACCTGTGGCGCGCCAACAGCTACACGGCCGACATCGTATTTCTCGACCGGCTCATCGCCAGCATCCCCTTCATCGTCGACGACGAAGCCATCACCGGATTTCCCAGCGTCTACCTGCCCGGCAAGGAGAACAGTCTCGTCCTCGCCCCCAAGGAGGAGGAACCGGACGAGAGCTTCGACGAGATCATGGTCCGGCTCGATAACCTGACCGGACTGCACGAGGTGAAACGCCAGATCCGGGAACACGCCGTCTACATCCGTTTTCTGCAACTGCGCCAGAAACGGGGCTTTGAGATGGACAAAGGCATGGACGTACATTCCGTCTTCATCGGCAACCCCGGTACGGGCAAGACCACCGTGGCCCGCATGATGGGCAAACTCTACCGCAAGATGGGCCTGCTCTCCAGCGGACACACCGTAGTAGCCGACCGGGTGGACCTGGTGGGAGAATACATCGGCCAAACCGCGCCCAAAACCCGGGAGGTGATCGACCGGGCCCGCGGCGGCGTGCTGTTTATCGACGAGGCATACGCCCTGGCCCGCAGCAACGACGACGGTAAAGACTTCGGCCGCGAAGTGATCGAGATACTGGTCAAGGAAATGTCTAACGGTGCCGGCGACCTGGCCGTCATCGTAGCTGGTTATCCCGAGGAAATGAAGCGTTTCCTGGACAGCAACACCGGCCTGAAATCCCGCTTCAAGCACAACTACGATTTCCGTGACTTCATGCCGCAGGAGCTGAGCACCATCGCGGATTACGCCGCCGACCAGCAGGGCGTAAGCCTGACGATGCTGGCCAAGGCCCGCATCGATGAGATCATCACCAGGGCATTCCGCGAGCGTGACCGCAGTTTCGGCAACGCCCGCTACGTACACGACCTTATAGAGAAAGCCAAGGTACAGATGGCCCTGCGCCTGATGGCCGATGAAGATGCCGCCGCCGGCCTCAGCAAGGAAGCCATCAGCACCATCGAGCGGGAAGACGTGAGCAAAATTGCCGGTCTGCGCAAAAAAGAACCGCCCAGTATCCCGATCAACGCCGAGCTCCTGGCCGAATCACTGGCCGAACTCGATGCGCTCATCGGTATGGACAACATCAAGCGCCAGCTGCACGACCTGGTCAGCCTGGTGCGTTACTACCGCCAGATCGGGCGCGACGTGCTCAACAGCTTTCACCTGCACACCGTCCTGATCGGCAATCCCGGCACGGGAAAGACTACCGTAGCCCGCATCCTCGCCAAGCTGTACAACGCGCTCGGCATCCTGGAGCGCGGCCACATCGTGGAGACCGACCGCCAAGGCATGGTGGCCGGTTATGTGGGCCAAACCGCCGAGAAGACCGCCAAAAAGGTAGAAGAGGCTATTGGCGGCGTGTTGTTCATCGATGAAGCCTACGCCCTGACCCAAAAATCATCCCAACGCGGCGACTTTGGCGACGAGGCCGTCCAGGCCCTGCTAAAACGCATGGAAGACCGGCGCGGAGAGTTCTTCGTCTGCGTTGCCGGCTATCCGGACAATATGGATACTTTCCTGAAGGCTAACCCCGGCCTCAGCAGCCGCTTCGACAAAACGCTGCGCTTCGAGGATTACGAACCCGCCCAGCTGATGGAGATCGCCCTGGCCATGTTCGGGGAGAACAACGCTCAGGTCACCGCCGCGGCAGCCAAACACCTGGAGGCATATCTTAAATTCCTCTACAAGTACCGGGATTCTTTTTTCGGCAACGCCCGCTCGGTCCGCAAAATAGTGGGCGACGTGCTGCGCCGCCACGACCTGCGCCGCTCGGTGGAAGAAAACGTGGAAGAAGACAAGGGTAAAAAACTAAAGGTGCTCAAATCTGACGTCGAGCACCTCAAACTCGATACCAAGGAGTTATCCATTCAGCGGAAGCGGATCGGTTTTTAGGGACGTCTGAGCCCCCCGGGGGATAATCAATCACGGCCAAAAAACGCATCCCCGGCCTCGAGGTGCAGGTGAGGCACCCACCACCCCACGGCTCCGCCCTGCAGCAGACCGGCCACCGCGTCGCTGGGCCAGTGTTTGGCCGAGCGTACCCTCAGGTAAGCGGTATACACGGGCAGCGCTGCCGCCAGAAAAATCAGTTTTTTTCGTGGAAATTCCGGAAAGTAATACCAGACCAGGCGGGCGCACAGTACGGAACCGGCGGCGGCCATCGAGGAATGTCCACTCAGAAAGGCGGCGCGATCGTTACGGCTCAGGGACCGGTCTTGCGGGAAAGCGGCGCTCAGAACGTAAGGGCGCGGCCGGCTGGCGCGGTTTTTAATTGCGCTGGTGATGGCAAAGTTCAGCAAAATGGTTTCCAGCCAGACCAGCAGGAGCGCGCGGTACTCCTGGCGCGGCCGCGGGTGCAGAGCGAGTAATAAAGGCAAAGTAGGCCCACCGTACAACCCGATGTCGGCCCGGCCGGCGGTCCGGTCGTCGAGTTCGTCCCAGGCCAGGGCATCGAGCGGGTTGTTGCTCGCCGCCGAAGGGTTGCGCAGCGTTCCCGCAGTGACGGGCTGCCGGTTGCGGCGATCGTAGTAGATGGCGAGGCCGATAAATCCGGCAGCCAGGCCCAGGAGCGTGGCTTCCCGGCGAATACTTAGTTGGAGCGGCATAAAGCCTAAAGCACGGGAGCCGCCGGTGAAGTTCGTTGGCTAAAAAGGAGTATCCCGGCCCGCTGAAAACTAGAAAAGGCCTTCTTATAAAGCTGTATCGTTGCTAAGCAAACTTACGGGGCGGATGCGTTACCGCACCGTCCAACCATTACCGAAGCCGGGGGGCGGACTGACGAATTCCAGCTTGCCCTCTCCGTTCTCCGCCATCAGGATCATGGCTTCCGAGAGTACCCCGGCCATCTTGCGCGGGTCCAGATTGACGACGCAACAAACTTGCTTCCCGATAACGTCTTCCGGCGCAAAATGCTTCGCGATGCCGGAGACGACGGAGCGTTGCTCGCCGCCCAGGTCGATGGTCAGGTGCAGTAGCTTGCTGGATTTCTTCACCTTTTCGGCCGTAAGGACGGTGGCGGTGCGGAGGTCCATCTTCAGAAAATCGTCGAAGGTCATTGCGGACTTGAGGGGTTCCCTATCCCCCGGCCCCTCTCCCGTGGAGAGGGGAGACGTTGGAGCAGCAACCTCCTTGGCGGCAAGGATGGCGGCTAATTTGTCACGTTCGCCCTGGACGATGGCTTTGCGGCTGTCGTCCTTGCGGTCTTCGATTTTGGGGAATAGGACGCCGGCCTGCCCCAGAACGTGGCCGGCAGCCAGCAGAGGGCGGCCGTCGGTGAGGGCCTCCTGGGCCAGCTTCCAGTCGCCGTTGTTGACGGGAACCTGATTGAGGGCCGCACGAAGTTTCTCGGCGGCGAAGGGGATAAAGGGGGTGGCCGTCAGGGCCAGAGCGGCGGCGATCTGAACGGAGAGGTACATCGTCTCGGCAATCTTCGGGTCGGCGGGATCGGCTTTGTAGAGACTCCACGGAGCGGCGTCCTGCAGGTAGGTGTTCCCGAAGGTGGCCAGCTCCACAAAGGCGGTAGCAGCGTCCTTGAAGCGGTAGGAGCCGATGTGGGAGCCGATGGCTTGCATTGCTTCCGCAATTTTGCTCTGCACCTGATTCATCTCCCCCGGCCCCTCTCCCTTGGAGAGAGGAGATGTTGGAGGCATGGCAGACGAGACTGTAGGGCTAGGAATAGCTCCGTCGTAGTATTTATGGGTCAGTACCGTGACTCGGTTAAAGAAGTTGCCCAGTTTATCGGCCAGGTCTTTGTCGTAGTACTCGGTGAAGCCGTCCCAGGTGAAGTCGGCGTCCTGGTTCTCGGGAAGGTTGCGGAGCAGGGCCCAGCGGAGGGCGTCCTTACCGTTATCGAAGTCCTTGAAGGTGTTGAGGTATTCGTGCAGTTCGATGCCCCACCCCCTTGACTTGGAGAACTTATCGCCCTCGTAGTTGAGAAACTGGTTGGCCGGTACGTTTTCGGGCAGGTTGTATTCGCCGTGCGCCTTCAGCATGGCGGGAAATACGATGCAGTGAAAAACGATGTTGTCCTTACCGATGAAGTGCACCAGGCGGCTGTTGTCGCCCTTCCACCAGTCTTCCCAGTTGCCGCCGTTTTTCAGCGCCCACTGTTTGGTGGCCGAGATGTACCCGATCGGTGCGTCGAACCAGACGTAGAGCACCTTGCCCGGTGCGTCCGGCACCTGGATGCCCCAGTCGAGGTCGCGGGTGATGGAGCGCGGGTGCAGGCCCCCGTCGAGCCAGCTCATACACTGGCCGGTGACGTGTTTTTTCCAGTCTTTCGGGTCGTGCAGTTGTACGCCGTCCACCTGACCTGTTTTAATCCACTCCTTCAGCCAGGCTTCGTGGGCGTCGAGGCGAAAGAACCAGTGGGTGGTTTCCCGCAGGACCGGTTTGGCTCCGCTGATGGTCGAGGAGGGGTCAATCAGTTCCGTCGGGGAAAGGTCTTTGCCGCAGTTTTCGCACTGGTCGCCGTACGCCTTATCGGTAGAGCCGCAGTTGGGGCAGGTTCCCTTGATGTAGCGGTCGGCCAGGAACTGTTTTGCCTCTGGGTCGTAGTACTGGTCGGTGGTTTTAACCTCGAACTGATCACCCCGCCCGAGTAGTTTCGTGAAAAATTCCTGGCTCGTCTTATGGTGCAGGGGCGCGCTGGTGCGGTGGTAATAATCAAAACTGATGCCGAGTTGCTCAAAGCTGTCTTTGTTCAGCGCGTGGTACTTATCGATGATGGCGCGCGGGTCGATCCCCTCCTTCTTGGCGCGCAGGGTGATGGCCGCGCCGTGCTCGTCCGAACCACAGACCCACAGCAGCTCCTCGCCCTTCAGCCGCATGTAGCGCGCGAAGATGTCGGCGGGCAGGTACGCTCCGGCCAGATGCCCCAGGTGGAGGGGGCCGTTGGCGTAAGGGAGGGCGGAAGTGATCAGGGTTTTCATAGTCGAGCGGTCGGTTGGTCAAACGGTCGGGCAGTAGGCACCAGTAATAATCACCGGTTGTCCGCCTGGCTGTTTGATTAAAGGAGGGCGAAGGTACGCCGGTTCCGCAACGCTATGAAACCCCAAGGAAGTTTTCCTTTCCCGGCGGGCTACTTTCTGCGGGCGGCAAAGCTTTCCACTATGTCTTCGTAGGCTTTGATCAGCCCCTTGTCGTCGCCGTCGACGTAGGCACCGGTCATGTTTATCATGCCGTTGCGGACCAGAAAATTGGTGGAAATGGTTTGTATCAGACCGTCCGGCGTGGGGTTCTGGCCGCGCACGACGAACAGGTTACGCTCGTGGTCGATAAAGGGCTTTCCGATCGTCATGTCGTCCAGCAGGTCACCGAGGCTTTCGTTTACGTTATTCTTTACCCTTTCCCGGTCGATGGGGGCGATCCCGAGGGCTTTTTCGAGTTCCCCGATGGAGGTGGTGTGTCCGGTTTCTACGTCGAAGATTATAAAAAACGGGTGCTCCATGATCGTATTGGACCGCCCGTAGGCGGCGATGACATCCTTGGCCTCGAAATTCATCTCAGTGGAGGACATGAGGTTGAAGATCTGGGCTACCTCTTCTTTGTCCTGCATCACCCAGCCGGTGGTGTCGAAGTCGAAGTAAGCGGTGATTTTGTCAGCTTCGTGGGGCTTCCCGGTGGGAACGGGGTCGGCGTTGCAGCAGGTGAGGAGTACGGCCAGCAAGGGAATAAAGTAACGCATGGTGTTTGTTGATGTGGTTAATAAGGGTATTCACAAAGATAAGGTACGGGACGTCATCGGGGCGGGGGCCGGGTACAATTGTATACACGTGATTCAATATCCCATCTGTCCCCCACCCGTTTTCCCCGGGAGGTGAAGTTTACCCGCAAGTATAATCTTCATGATATTATCAGCCCCTTAGAGGAAACCCCGGCCCCTACCCGGTGGGGAGGGTTGGGATAAGGCAAACGTTGCGTAGGCTGTCATTTTGCCTGTTCCAGTGTTTGTTGGTAAGCTCAATCCTCGGGAGAGGGAAGACGTCTCTAGCGGCAACGCGCACCGATCCGTGGGTTTCGATATACCCACCACTCTAAATTTCAGACAGGCTCTAAATCAAAAGGCGTATATTTGCAGCCGTTTCGCAAAAACCGGGTCTGGGAGGCTCCGGCTTTGCGAACGCCGAAATACCCGCCGATAGCCCTCGCAAGGGGGCTTTTGTCGTGTACGCCGGCAATCATCACCCTTTTTCAAACAGTGGTGGTTCTACCCGCTTCAGTGTAGGTTAGGCCAACGCTAAACCTAAATTTTTTCATTATGCAAGGCAAGGGAATTATCAAATTCTTCCTTGTGGTCATGCTCATCGTCACGGCCGTGCAGTACCTCTACATCATCCCGACTTCCGGAGTCGAGAGCGATGCGGACGACTTCGCGACCGAACAATCAGGCAAGACCGAAGGAGAGGAATTCCGTGGATTCCGCGCGGATTACCTCGACAAAGTCTCCAACGAGGAGATCCTCAAAATACCCGGTTTCAAATCTTTTACTTACCAGGACCTTAAGTCCAAGCAGCTCAACCTGGGCCTTGACCTTAAGGGCGGCATGTCCGCCGTACTCCAGGTCGACCTCAGGGAATTTCTCTGGGCGCTCGCCAAAAAAACCAAGGACCCCACCTTTGAAAAAGCGCTCAACCAAGCCTCCCAAGCTCAACAAAACGCTCAAGACGACTACGTCGCCCTCTTCGCCTCCGAATGGCAGAAGGTGCGTGGTGACAAGAAACTCGCCGATTTCTACTACGAGAACGAATCGCTGAGCGACGACATTAAGCAGAACACTTCCGACGCAGAAGTTATCCGCGTCCTCCGCGACAAGTCTTCCGAGACCGTTGCCCTGACGTACAACCTGCTCAAGGAGCGCATTGATAAGCTCGGCGTGGTGCAGCCCAACGTCAACCTCGACGCCGAGCGCGACCTCATCCTCGTAGAGTTGCCCGGCGTACAGAACCCCGAGCGCGCCCGCGAGATGATCACCTCCGCCGCCAAGCTCGAGTTTTACCACGTCAAACGCCTCACCAACGCCGACCTGGCCAGCATTCAGGCCATCGACGACGCCCTGGCCCTGAAGGCCAGAATGGGCGACGGCGGCGAAGCACCCAAGAAGGAGTACTCCTACAATACCGTATACAAACAGGATTCGCTCGGTAACACAACCGGCGAGATCGATTACGTCGATACCGTTGAGGTGTTCAACCAGCAGGCCGGCCCCCTGTTGAGCGTCCTTACCCGCGACTACGCCGGGGAAGCCGTCATCGGTGCCGCTACGGCGGAGAACATTCCCAAGGTCAACAAGATCATGGAGTCCGAAGAATGGCAGCGCCGGTTCCGCAACGTCCGCTTTGCCTGGGACGACGAGTCCATCAAGGATAATAACGGCGTCGACACCGAAATGTATGGCCTGTACATGCTCTCCGTCCCCAACGGCGGCGAACCCCTCCTGACCGGGGGTGCCATCACCGGCACCAATTCCGGGCCCGACGAACGCGGCCAGGTTTCCGTTAACCTGACCATGAACTCCGAAGGCGCCCGTACCTGGGCCCGCATGACGCAGGAAGCCTTTGAAGACAACAAGCGGCAGGTGGCGATTCTGCTCGACGACAAGGTCGTTTCCGCACCCCGCGTTCAGGGCGTCATCAGTGGCGGCAGCACCGCCATCACCGGCAACTTCAACGTACAGAGCGGTACCGACCTGGCCAACATCCTGAAGGTGGGTCAGTTGCCCGCCCGCCCGCAAATGATCCAGAGCAGCATCGTGGGGCCATCCCTCGGCGCGGCCAACATCAACAGTTCCATCACCGCCCTCCTGGTCGGTTTCGGTCTCGTACTGGTGTTCATGATGTTCTACTACGGCGGTGCCGGTATCGTGGCCATCATCGCCCTGCTGCTCAACCTGATCTTCATCTTCGGTGCCCTCTCCAGCTTCGGTACCGTACTTACCCTGCCGGGTATTGCGGGTATCCTGCTCACGATCGGTATGGCGGTAGACGCCAACGTGATCATCTTCGAGCGCGTCCGGGAAGAACTGCGGGCCGGTAAAACGGTCCGTAACGCCGTTACCGACGGTTTCAGCCACTCCTACTCCGCCATCATCGATGCCAACGTCACCACCCTTTTGGTGGCCGGCGTACTGGCCTACTTCGGCCTTGGACCCATCAAGGGCTTTGCCGTCGTGCTGATCGTGGGTGTACTGTCCTCCGTATTCACCGCCGTTCTCGTCGGTCGCCTGATCATCGAGTGGTGGCTCGACAAGGGCAAGGATATCAGCTTCTGGACCGCTCCGAGCAAGAACCTGTTCGCCAACGTGAACATCGACTGGATGGGCAAGCGCAAGCTCACTTACGGCATCAGTGCCGTGCTGGTGATCGCCTCGCTGGCGTCCATCTTCACCCGTAATTTCGACCTCGGCGTCGATTTTCAAGGGGGCTACAGCTACGTGGTCGACTTCGAGAACGATATGGACAGTGAAGTATTGCGCGAGGCGCTTACCGCTCCCTTCGAAGCCGTGCCGACCGTCAAGGCCGTAGACAGCGACAATACGTACAACATCGTGACCAAGTACAAAGTCGGCGAAACCCAGCCGATCGACGGCAAAGAGGTGGAAGACGTTGTGATGGAAGCTCTCTACACCGGCGTAAAGGCAGCCACGGGCAACAACAGCCTGACGCTGGATGACTTCAAGAACCTCAAGGCCGATGAGGGTACGGGTACGCACGTAAGTAGCGTAAGCAAGGTAGGTCCTACGATCGCCGACGACATCAAGCGCTCCGCCTTCTGGGCCGGTGCGATCGGTCTGTTGCTGATCTTCCTTTACCTCCTGCTCCGCTTCAACAAGTGGCAGTACTCCCTCGGTGCCGTTGGTGCCCTCTTCCACGACAGTATCCTCGTACTGGGTGCCTTCTCCATCTTCTGGGGCCGCCTTGGTTTCAATATGGAAGTCGACCAGGCGTTCATCGCCGCCATCCTGACCGTTATCGGTTACTCAATCAACGATACGGTGGTCGTGTTTGACCGCATCCGCGAGTACCTGAACACCTACGTGAGCCGCGACAAGACCGAGGTGATCAACGGTGCCATCAACTCTACGGTGTCCCGTACGGTCATCACCTCGCTTACGACGCTGATCGTGGTACTGGTGCTCTTCCTCTTCGGTGGTAGCAGCATCAAGGGCTTCGCCTTTGCCCTCCTCGTCGGTATCGTGGTGGGTACGTACTCTTCCATCTTCATCGCCACGCCGATCGTCCATGACTTCACGGACGACATGGAGGCGACGACCACGGAAAGCCTTACCGCTAAGCCCGTCACCGCCGCATAAAACGATTCCTCCCAGTCGTTTACCCGAAAAGCCCTTCGTGCCCCTGGCGCGGAGGGCTTTTCTTTTGCCGTAATCCGGGAGAAATATCCCCCGCAGAAAAGCCACATGATCTTTTGGCGGGAACGCGGGTGCAAGAAAAGTTGACGGGAGCAGAGTGGGCTAAAGGCTCGGTAGCCCGTTCGTCTCCGCCTTAACCCGGGAGGATATTGTCACCGCCTCCGCTGCGCGGAATACTCGACTAAGAGCCGGGCGGCATGGGGAAATACTTGCACGAGTGCGGGTAAAAGCTGTTCCAAACGTATGTATATTGAGATGCACGATCCCCCGCTCCTTGGTAGAGGAAGTTTATCCACAAGTACTGTAACAGGCAAGAAGACAGCCTACATAACGTTACCCCCCCCCCGGTGAGGAGGGAGCACCTTGTTCACAGCCATTCAACTGGTTAAAACCGTAAGTGCTAACACAAAAGTCGTCTCCCTACCCCACCAGGCCGGGGCGGAGTTTCATTTAACGGACTAATGATATCATGAAAATTAGACTTTTGGGTAAACTTCACCCTCGGGAGAGCAGACATCTCAAGCGGCAACGATCACCGACCCGTAGCTTTTGTCGTAGACACTTCAAAACGCGGGTCGTACCGTAAGTCCGGATTTACGCTTATCTTACCACCTGTATATCCCTCAAACACGTTATTGGCGGCGGAAGGCCCGTTTGGTTTAAAACTGAAGTAGCCCGCACCTCGTATCTCCCTACCGATTCACAGAAAGTTACAATGACATCCCACCGAGTTTTACTAATCGAAGATGACCCTCTCGAGGCTGCGCTGGCAAAGCGTACGTTGCTTCAGATTGACAAGTCCATCGACTTGGTCCTGTTGCGGGACGGAGCGCACTTCCTGGAATTTTACAAACGCAACCGTCCGGTCAAGGGAATCGACGTCTGTATCATGGATCTGCACATGCCCCGCATCGATGGCTTCGGCGTACTCAAAGTGCTGCGCGATAACGACGAACGCGCGCCCTTCCCCATCGTCATGTTCTCCTCGTCGGAAGACCGGGAAGAGATCGAGAAGGCTTATGAACTGGGAGCGTCGGCCTTTGTCAACAAACCAACCGCCCCGAAGGCTTACCGGGGAGCGATGGAACACATCGTCAATTTCTGGCTGATCACCAACCGGCGGTAAAGACCGGCCTCCGCGCGCGCAAAATTTACCCGACCGGTCTTCCCACCGGAACCTTCTCCGCCAAGATCGCCTTACCGGAAAATAAATTAACCGTACGGCGTCGCGTTAAGCATTAACTGGTTTTTCGGTAAAGTGCAGTTCTTAATTTGACTTCAATTAACCTCCCCCCCGGCCCTCTCCGGAGAAGACGGGGTGGGGACTAAGCGCATAGAATTGGCGACCTAAAAACCTGGGCTTAAGGCAAAAAAGCTGAAGTAAGAACAGCGGTCAGTAAAGTGCAGTTCCGTTCCGATCAACCGGACCCATCGGTAAGTAAAAAACGGCTTGCGGCTATGCCGCAAGCCGTTTTTGCCGCAAGGTAAAATTTGCCGTCACTTACCGGTTGATAACGTTCTTAAACCGCGGTCGCCTGGGCGTCACGTCACCGAGGCGTTCCTTCTTGGCCGCCTCGTACTGAGAATAATTGCCCTCAAAGAACTGGATCTCCCCTTCATCTTCGAAGCTGAGGATGTGGGTCGCCAGCCGGTCGATGAACCAACGGTCGTGACTGATCACCAACACGCAACCGGCGAAACTGTCGAGCGCGTCCTCGAGGGCGCGCAGGGTATTGATGTCGATATCGTTCGTCGGCTCATCGAGCAGGAGTACGTTGCCGCCTTCGCGCAGCGTCATGGCCAGCTGGAGGCGGTTGCGTTCCCCGCCGGAGAGCATCCCGATCTTCTTCTGCTGGTCGCCACCGGCGAAGTTGAACCGACTCAGGTAAGCGCGGGCGTTGACCTGAGCGGTACCGACCTCGATCATGTCGTGTCCCTGGCTGACGACGTCATAGATCGTCTGGTCTTTATTAGAAAGCTGCTCGTGGCTCTGGTCTACGTAGCTGATCTTTACCGTCTCGCCGATCTTGATGTTACCGGCGTCGGGTTGGTGCTCGTCGGTTAGCAGGCGGAAAAAGGTAGATTTACCGACACCATTGGGACCGAGGATACCGACGATGGCGTTCTTCGGGATATTAAAGGTCGCTTTCTCGAAGAGTAAACGGTCACCAAAGCCTTTGGTCAGGTTCTCCACTTCGATCACCACGTCGCCCAGGCGGGGGCCCGGCGGAATGAAGATCTCCATGTTCTTTTCGCGTTCCTTGCCTTCGTCGCGCGACATTTTATCGTAGGCCGCCAGACGCGCCTTGCCTTTTGACTGACGGGCTTTGGGCGCCATGCGAATCCATTCCAGTTCGCGCTTGAGGGTTTTGCGGCGCTTGCTTTCGGTTTTTTCTTCCTGCTCCAGCCGATTGGCCTTCTGCTCCAGCCAGCTGGAGTAATTGCCTTCCCAGGGGATACCCTCGCCCCGGTCGAGTTCAAGGATCCAGCCGGCGACGTTGTCGAGGAAGTACCGGTCGTGCGTTACGGCAATAACGGTGCCCTTGAAACTCTGGAGGTATTGTTCCAGCCAGTGGACGGACTCGGCGTCGAGGTGGTTCGTCGGCTCGTCCAGCAGCAGGATATCGGGGTTGGAGAGCAGGAGACGGGCGAGGGCCACGCGGCGGCGCTCGCCACCGGAAAGCACACTCACCATAGCGTCGTCGGGCGGGCAGCGGAGGGATTCCAGGGCAGTATCGAGCCGGTTGTCGAGTTCGTAGCCGTTCCGGTTTTCGATCTGCTCCATCAGTTCTCCCTGGCGCTCGATGAGCTTGGTCATCTCGTCGTCGCTCATCGGCTCGGCGAACTTATTGTTCACCTCTTCGTATTCCTTCATCAGGTCTACGGTTTCCTGCACGGCTTCCTCGACAATCTCCCGAACGGTCTTGTTCTCATCGAGTTCGGGCTCCTGGGCGAGGTAACCGATCTTGTAGTCGGCGTTAAAGACGACGTTGCCCTGGAAGTTCTTATCGATGCCGGCAATGATCTTCAAAAGCGTCGATTTACCGGAACCGTTGAGGCCCAGTACGCCGATCTTGGCACCGTAGTAAAAACTCAGCCAGATGTTATTGAGGACTTTCTTGGAGGCTCCGGGGAAGGTCTTGGAGACGCGTTCCATGGAGAAAATGATCTTGTGTTCTGCCATTTCAGTGGGTAGTAGTTAGTAGCTGTTAGCCCGGTGGTTCGTTTCGGAAGCGTAACGTAAGCGTGCGCTTTTCGCGAAAGTACGGAATGATCGGTTGACTTGGAACAGGCGGCCGAAAATCAGAAATCAGCGTCCAGGCAAGATGCTGAACGCTGATTTCTGAATACATGGTGCCGGATAGCCTGAAAATTTACTCGGCCATCCGTATCCAGCCGTCTTTATCCACCCACGCTTCGAAGGTGGAGATCAGGGCGTCCAGCTTTTCGGGCGCACCGTAGTAAACTTCCACTTTGCGTTCTTTTCCGTCCTGGCCGGGAAAACTCAGCAGGGTTCCCTGGGCATCCGCCGGTACGTTTTCAATCACCTCGGGGTACAGGTGGGCAAGGCCTTCGGGATTGGCGGCCTGCATCGCAACCAGGATTTCGTTGTATTCGCGGGCAGAGAGGGCGCGGCTGTAGTTACCCTTGCGTTTCATGTTTCTACCGGCGGCGAGCACCAGACGGCGGTCGTTGGTGAGGGTGAGGTCGTACTGCCGGCAGTTGCCATTGCAGGCCGTTTTGTGCAAAGACATCACTGGGCGGTCAAAATCGATGACGGGTTTGGAGCCGGAGGTGGTCGGCACGGCGGCTTCCGCAGTTCGGGGGGTGGCGGTCTGGCGGGTGGTCGGCATAGGGGCGGTACGGCCGGGGCCGGCGTTGCGGGCAATTCGCATCTCCTCCTCCGTCAATTTTTCGGCGGCGCCCGGTTCTACTTCCGGAACCGCGCTCTCCGCGCCGATCGTTGGTGATTCCGTCGGTTTGCTTTCGTCATCGGACATGCGGACGGAAGCACTCGGAGGCGCGGCCGCAGGTGCAAGGAAGGTGCCGGTGCCATCTTTTCCCGCTTCGGTCGCGTCCCGATTACAGGCTGACATCAGGACCAACAGGAGAGCAATGGAAAGCAGGGACGGGATAAACTTGTGCATAGTAGTGATCGGTTGGTTGTTGGTACTTTAGACGCCGGGCAATCTCCGGGGTAACGGAAAGAGAACGATGACGGCAGGTAAAAATTACGGGGCCGGGGCTGCCTTCGGTCTTTGCTTTTTAACGGTCCGGCTTTGCACCCCGCGGCCGCGCCCATATGAGTAGTGTGGTTTAGGAGGTGGTAGCTTGAGTTGCCCTGCCCCCGACCCTTTCCCCGGGAGAGGGGGAGACGGCTCAAACGGCTAAAATCGTGCATTTGTGATGCACGGGTTCCGTAATGCTCCCGCGAAGGATCGTAGTGTAGTTCAGTAGCGCTACCGAGCTACCTTACGATCGCTGCTATTTCTTCTTTTTCTGCTGTGCCTGCTGTTCCTTGAGCGCTTCCTGTAAACGGGCGCTGAAACCGTTCTTCTTCTTGGGTTTCTTTTTGTTCTGTTCCATTTTGGCCCGAAGCTTGTCTTCGTCGATCAGGAAGTTCTTGGTGATGATCGTCTGGGCGATGTTGAAGGTATTGGAGAACAGCAGGTACGCCGTGAGGCCGGAGGCAAAACTGTTGAAGAACCCGAGGAAGAGGATCGGCATCACGTACTGGAAGTACTTCATCATCGGCTGGGCGCTGTAGTCCATGTGCCGGCTGTTGTAGTAGGCGTAGATGACCGTGGTGATGGCCCAGAGGATGGCAAAAAGGCTGAGGTGGCCCTGCATGAAGGGAATCCATTCGGGAATCTTGGTGAGCACATCGTAGGTACTCAGGTCGTTGGCCCACAGAAAGTTCTCCTGCCGGAAGGCGATGGAAGCCGGGAAGAAGCGGTAAAGCGCGAACCAGATCGGCATTTGAAGCACCATCGGCAAACAGCCGCCGAGCGGACTCGCCCCATACTCCTGGTACATCTTCATCTGCTGCACTTGCTGGGCCTGGGCGTCGTCTTTGTACTTGGCCTTCATTTTTTCCAGCTCGGGCTTGAGAACCTGCATTTTTACGTTGCTGACCAGCATTTTGTAGGTCAGAGGATACACCAGCAGCTTCACGATCAGGGTCAGCACCAAAATGGCGATGCCCATATTACCGATGAAGCCGGACAGAAAGTCGAACAGCGGCCGGATGATCCAGCGGTTGATGCCGCCGAAGATGGAATTACCGAAGCTGATCACGTCGCTCAGGTCGTGCCCGATGGCCCGCAGGCGGTCGAATTCATTGGGGCCGACGTAGAGCTGCATGCCGATGATCTCGGAGTTGGAGCCGCCCACAGGGAGGTTGAGCGTAGCGGAGACTTTCTTCAGGTCGATGGCTTCATCCACATCGGGCATGGCTTCGGTCGCCAGGACCGATTTGGGGTCGAAGCCCTCGTTGGAGATCAGGGCCGAGGTGAAGAACTGCTGGGAACCGGCAACCCACTTGACCCTTTCATCCACGTCTTCCTGGTCCGTCCCCGTACAGGAGCAGTAGTCGGAATCGTCGTCGACCGGCTTAAAGTACATCGTGGAGTAGCTGGCTTCGTACTGGCTGTTCTTCTCGATCTTGTCGAGGTAGTTGTCCCATTGCAGCTGGATGGTGCCGCCGTTGCTGGCCAGGATAGAGTTGAGCCCCTCGAAACGCAGGTCGTAGTCCATCAGGTACGTACTGTCCTTGAGGGTATACTTCTGCTCGAAGTAGCCGCCGCCGGTGGTCGGGGCGCGCATGATGACGGTCTTTCCCTGAATGTCGGGGGTGAAGTAAAGATCGCTCGTATTGATGCCCGACCCGCTGACGCCGTTGACCGGCAGGGTGTATTCGAAGCGGTTCTTCTCGTCTTCGAGCAGGTACAGCGGCAGTTTGTTTTCGCTGCCGTCCTCGTTTTCGGTAATTTTGAAGTAGGTCTTCAGTTCCACCCGTTTGATGCCGCCGCCCTTCGTGTTGAAGGTGACGATCATCAGGTCGTTCTCGACCGTAACTTCTTTTTCGATACCGGCGGCTGCGGGGGCGAAGCCGCCAAAACCGGCGCCGAAACGCGCCTGACGGGCGGAGTCGGTGAGGCCGTTGATGTCTTCGGGGGTGAAGGCCGGGGCGGTGCCGGCCGCTTCCGCCTGCGCCGTGGCGGCCACGTTGACCTGGCGCAGGGAGTCCTGCACGTATTCCTGCCTTGCGATATCTGCCGTGCTGGGGGCGATCATCACCTGCCAGACCGTAAAAATAGCCAAGATCAGCACGAGGCCGATGATGGTGCTTCTGTCCATCTCCATAGGATAGTTTCTTTTTCCGTATAATTAGGGGCTCATGAAGACTTCACACATCTGCCACAAAATCCCCTTTGGGGGCACAAAGGTACGTAAGCTATTCCGATGTCTCCACTTCCAACCGACGAGCAACCGCCACAATACGACGAGCGCCTGAACCAGGCCTACGGCGCGGCGGAATATGTCTTCCACGGTTTCGTGCTGAAAGTGGGGCATCCGCACCCCGAATTCGACGCGTGGCTGACGGAGCAGGGCTATAAAAACTACGCTTTCCTTACGGCCTTCAACCCGCGCTCCCGCGAACTTTCCGCGGCTGCCAACCTTCACCGGCTGGCCCGGCTGCACGAGTTGTTGCGCGGCCACCGGCTTCCCTTCGCCCCCGCCGAAGCCGTTGATCCCGCAGGGTGTTGGATAGCCGAAAAAGGCGTATTCCTGTTCGACGTTTCTCCGGGAAGGGTGCACGAACTGGCGCGGGCTTTTGGGCAGAATGCGGTGGTGGAGGGTAAGGTGGGCGGGGTGGCTTTATTGGTTTGGGTGTAAGGCCGGACGCCGGCGCGCTCCGGGCGATGGAAACTGATGAGCGCTCGGGGCCGGGCACAAAAAAACCCCGAACTTTTGGCGGAAAGTTCGAGGTAATGTAGGCCGGTCCGAAGACTGGCTTCCTTTTTTGACCCGTACGAAAACCGGTCTTATTTTGCCAGTAAGAACCTTGGAATCAGGGATTCTTACCGGACTTTGTGGAGGCGGCGAGAGTCGAACTCGCGTCCAGCGAAAGCGCAAGGCAACTTTCTACACGCTTAGTAACCATTTTAAATTTTCGAGCGCGGGGTAAGATCGGTTACCCTCTTATATCCGCGCCTTAAGTCCTGAATTTCGCCAATCGACTCGAACCAGGGTCGGTGGCTAGTCCCAAAGGGGGGTGAAGGCGGCGTGATGTGTATGGAACCTCAACCATGCGGCCTATATACTATGGTTCTAATCAGAGATTAGGCTGCCATAGCGTAGCTGGGAGTGCCAACTAGAATTGTAATCGTTATTTTTTGCGGAGTAACCAATCATGCTCCGGCGTGCTTACTGCAAAGCTTACTTCCCTGTCGATTCCGGTACGCCCCCGTTAGGGCTCCGCGGTGGGTAAACTTGCGGACCTTCGATGGGGTAAACGGCTGAGAATAACGGTTAGTTTTATCGCAGCGTTAATTTTTTTCCGTCTCCCGTTGCTAAAAGGCGCCTTAATTTCAGGATCGAGCATCCTTTAAGTTGTTTAATGTTCTGAACATTACCGGCCCGGGAAAGTGTTCAGTAAATATGACCGGAACATTTGCCCGTCTTTTGGATTTTCTGAGCCGCGACAGCCGGCGACTTCTCTATCTGATCCTGTTGCTGGTAATTGGCTACGCCCTGATCTCCGTCTTTGTTTTCTTACTTCCGACGGAGACGGTAGACGTCTGGTTCACCCACCGCGTGCAGCGCTACCAGTCTCCCTGGCTGGATGCATTCATGACGGGCGTCAGTTGGTTTGCCACCGTTATCGGTGGGTTGATCACGGTAGGGGTCACTTCCGTCACATTTTTACTACTCGGACGCCGCCGCGTGGCGCTCTTTGCAATCGCGACCCTGCTGGTCGTCCCAATCGTTTCCGTTGTCAAAAGGCTCTTTGGTCGTGCCCGCCCTACGGAAGATCTGGTCCGCGTCATCCGGGTGTTTCACAACCAGAGTTTTCCGAGTGGGCACGTGGTATTTTACACCGTTTTTTTCGGATTTCTCGCCTTCGTCATGTACCGGAGCAAACAGTATCCGCTGTGGGTGCGGCGGTTAATCGGCTGGAGTTGCATTGCGCTGATCCTGCTCGTCCCGCTTTCCCGAATGTACCTGGGCGCGCACTGGTTTACGGATGTCTCGGCGGGGTTCCTATTAGGGTTGGTGTTGCTGATCGGGTTGGTGAAATGGTACGGGAGAGGGAGTAAAGTTGTGGTGTAGCGGCTACCGAATCTTGGAGGTATTGCACGCGGGGAGAGGTGGCTTGATAGCAGTTCTCAATTTGGCTTCAATAACCTCACCCCCGGCCCCTATCCGGAGGAGAAGGGGGGGCTAAGCACATAAATTTGGTGACCTAAAAGCCTGAGCTCGGTACCTAAAAGATAAAAAAGGCTAATCTGAGAATTACTGGTCGCCTAATAATCTTTGGTATTGTCCGTGATTGTTTTCAAGGATCAGGGTTATTTAACACGCCTGCATCCTATCGTAAAAGTACGGCAGCTCGATACGCCTCCAATACGCGGCAGCACTACGAAGCTACCGAACCGCTTACTTCAAAACCCCTACTCCTTCCCGGAGCAACTCCGCCTCTTCCCCCGTACAAAGGATGACGGTACTGGCTACGTCTCCGCCCACGCCCCCGTCGATGACGGCGTCGACCTGCTTACCGTACTTGGCGTAGATCTCGTGTGGGTCGGTGTAGTATTCGGTCACCTCATCGTCGGATTTGACGGAAGCAGTCAGGATGGGCCGGCCGAGCCCGCGCACCAGGGCGTCGATGATGTTGTTGTCGATGATGCGCACGCCGATGGTTTCTTTGCGGTTCTTCAGGATCTTGGGCGTTTTATTGTTGCTGTTCAGGATGAAAGTGAACGGGCCGGGGAGGTTGTGCTTCATGACGCGAAACACGTCGTTGCTAATCGTTTTGGAGTAGTCGGTTACCTGACTGATGTCCTGACAGATGAAGCTGAACATGGCTTTCGCGGGGTCGAGCCCCCGGATGCGGGCTACACGCTCGACGGCATTCTTGTTGGTGATGTCGCAGCCGATGCCGTAGACGGTATCGGTGGGGTAAATGATCACGCCGCCTTCTTCGAGGATGTCTACCATTTGCTTGATGAGCCGTCCCTGGGGGTTATCGGTGTTGATGGTAACTAGCATGGGTTTGATTTTGGTTAAAGAGGAGAAAATGGGCCGTAATAACATCGGCCCCTTAGGTTTATTATCGGTTCAATATAGGACTTGGCAAGCATAAAACTCGGGGTAAAACACGTTTTTGGGCGCGGCCGCGGGTGCAAAAATTTTTAAGGGCTGTATATCAACCGTTTGTCCCCTCTCTCTTCGGCGCCATGATTGAATATGCGCGGGAATACCCCGCAAAGAAATCCTCTTCCGCACCTGCGTTCGCGCCTGAATAACCGGAGGCTACCCTTCCCGGTCCTCCACTTCCAGCTCCAGACCCGCCACGCTGAACTCCTCATCCACTTCCTCCACGTACACCCCGCCGATGGTCGCCTTTAACTGGCGGACGGTGGCCGGCACCTTACTGCGCGGCAGCTCCAGTCTCACCACCGCCGTAGCCCCGAAGTTCTGCTCCGCCATCTCCAGCTGAAGGCTACTGAGGGCCGACATCACCGGGCTCATCAGTTCGTACCCGAAGCGCAAAACAACGGTTTTCGTCAGCGGCTGCAACGTTTGCTCCCCCGCTTCGATGGCCAGCCGCGCCGCCTCCCGGTAAGCATTGATGAGGCCCGAAGCCCCGAGTTTCGTCCCACCCCAGTACCGGCTCACTACAATCACCACGTCGCTCCATCCCGCCTTATCGATCTGTCCGAGAATGGGTTTGCCCGCCGTGCCGGAAGGTTCCCCATCGTCGTTGGCCCGCCAGCGATCCTGGCCGGGACCGAGGCGGTAGGCGTAGCAGTGGTGGTTGCATTTGAAGTGAAGTTTGGCCTGTTCCTCCACCACGGCCAGCGCCTCTTCCTCATTTCGTACATGTTGTAGTACCGCAACGAACTTGCTGCCACGGTCTTTGAATTCTCCTTCGCTGGCCCGGGCCGGGATCGGATAAAAATCAGGATCGGTCATGGTGACGAAGGTAACACAAGAGGTGTCGGGGAGCGAAACCGGCGCAGCCCTTGTCTAATCCTCGATCTTTACGTCCAAAGCCGCCTTATCCCGAACTTCGGCGTAGTGAGCCTTCAACTCCTGAGCCGCGGCGTTACTGATGCGCAGGTTGCTGATCAGCGGCGTGGTCTGAATGTTGCCCTTATCGTCCTGCGTCACCTTCAGCATACTGAGGTAAGACTGGTTTTCTCCGGGCAGCGTGAAGAGCTGCACCATCGATCCGGGCAGCGTTTGGGTAGGGTCGATGGATTTGAGGTAGCCGACCGTATCCGCCTGCAGCGCTTTCTCCGCAGCGGGCACCGAGGTGATCGGGGCAAACACTTCCTTCACGACTAAATCATCGTAAAACCGTTCCTGCGTTTCCGAGTAAGGACGGATGTCGGTCCCCCAGTTGAAATACAACGGTACCAGCAGCAGCATCAGAAACTCGATGCCCCAAATACCCCACAACATGCCGCCGGACACGGTTCCGGAATCGCCGAGCCCCCAGGTTCCCATCGTGTTGATGAGCGGGATCATCTCGAACAGCGCGCCGGGGTCGGCCAGCGAACTGAAGTAGGAGCCGATGGAAAGTTCCGCCCCGTTACTAATGTAATCGACGAATCCAACCCACTGGGTGTAATTGGCCCAGAGGCCCAGGAGGACCAGTAAGCCCAGCCCCAGGGCTTTGCTGCGGAATTTAGCCTCCTCCATGATGTAGGTCAGCATGTAATAGAGCGCAAAACCATACCCGAAAACCGCCAGAAATGATAAGTAGACGATGGGGTTGTAAGCGTTGATCGCCGTGTAGACGAAGGAGAGAATGGTGATGATGACCAGGGCGCCAAGCGTGAGGGCGATGGCCTTGTTGGTATCAACCTTCCCGGAAGGTTCGTAATGGGTGTGCATAGAATGGGTGTTAGGGTACAAATCTAAGGGATGTGCGGTATAAACGGAAGGATAAACGGATTTTTACCAATTTGCATTATCCGCCTTGATGTAAGCGTTCAACTCCTTATAATCCAGTTTTCCCGCCACGCTCTTCAGGTACTCACTGATCTGTACGGCTTTCTTAATCCGCGTTGCGGCTCCCTTCGGCTTGGCGATCCGGTAGATCAGACTACGCTGCTTGCCGGGCGTCATGAGGTGAAATACCCGGTAAGCTTCTTCATCCACCGCCCAGAGTTCGGCCAGTTCTTCGGGGAGCGGCATGCCGTATGCGCTGTCGTCGGGTTCGATCCCCAGGATGACCTCCTCCCCCGGTTCGAGTTCATACTGCTTACATATTTCCTTGTTGAGCAGGAGAAAGTATTGCCCGTTGCCGCCAGGTAAAAGGGCCCGGGGTATTCTGCCCTTACCGTTGATGCTGAACAGGATCCGGGCGGCGTTCTTTTCCCTTTTCAGCAGTTCCTGAACGTCGTCGGCTTTCACCAGAAACACGTTGTGGTACACGCCGGCGTAGGCTTCGAGGTCCTGCTGGACGGAGGTGAGGGTGGTTTGAACCTTGATCATCACGGAGTATTTCGGGTAATTGATAACTGAAGGCTGGTGGATCGTTTTAAGAAGTTTCGTTGGTGGTGGGGCGAGGCATGCCGCAAATGGCTACACGAATTTTTACGTCCTCGCCCTGCCGGGGCGCTTTTTTGACGCATCAAAACAGCCAAAATGTCCGGCTGTGTCGGTGGCTCATCGGCTGACATGATGGCCTTGGCCCCGGCCACAAAAGAAGGGCAACACAAGCTGCTGTAAAGGAATTTTGTAAGGATGCGTACAGACCGTAGGGCTTACCCCCGCCCCTACTGACCAACGAAACCTTTGGAACAATCCACTAATTACCAACGTGTATAAGCAAGACCTTCGGCAACAAGCACGGTGTCGCTGGTTACTGTTTCAACCCCTTCAAAGCCAATTCAATAGCCTTCTCCAGCTGCGGATCCCGCCCCGTCTGCCGGTCCGCGGCCGTGTTGTCGATCCGGACATCGGGTTCCACGCCGGTCTTTTCCAGGTTTTTACCGTCGAGGGTATAAGTGCCCCAACTGGGCAGGCGGTAGAAAGAGCCGTCCACCAGTCCCTTACCGGAAGTGAAGATGATCCAGCGGTAGGTGGGGGTGCCGACGATGGTGCCGAGCCCGAGTTCCTGAAAACCGGCGGCGGTCATCTCCGCATCGGACAGGCTCTGCTCGTTAATCATCAGGATGATCGGCTTCGCACGGGGGGCGAAGTTGGGCTGGTTGCCGAGCTTGCCGCCCCGGTACTTCCACTTCAGGTAGGGCGTCTGGCTGAGGAACTGCAGCACGTCGTTGTGCACGTTGCCGCCGGTGTTGTAGCGCAGGTCCAGGATGAGTCCGTCGCGCCGGTAACCTTCCGAAACCATCTCGTTCAGGAAGGGTGCCAACTGGCTTCCCGTCATGTTCTTCATGTGAACGTAGGCGATCTTTTTGTTGGTTTTCTCGTCCACCGTTTCCTGGTTCACGTCCACCCATTCGTCGTAGCGGTTGGTGCGTTCGCTGAGGTAGCTGCGGGGGTGAAGGCGAACCACTTTTTCCTTGCCGGCGCGATCAACGGTCAGCGCCACGGAGCCATCGATGCTCGGGCGGCTGAGGTACATTTCCCGGTTTTTATCGGCGTCCACCCGCCGGCCGTCGATGGCGACGATGCGGTCCCCGGCTTTGAGGTCGACGTCGTGGCGGTCGGCGGGTCCGTCGGCCAGGATCGCAGCGACCGTGTAAGGTTTCTTGCTTTTAAAATCCAGTCCCAGCGCCAGCGTCCGCGCCCCTTCCTTCGTTTTTTCTTCCTTCCCCTGCGAGCGGAAGCCAAAGTGCGAGGTGTTCAGCTCGCCCAGCATGTCGTTGGTGAGTTTGCGCAGATCGGCCCGGTTGGTGACGTAGGGCAAAAATGCGGCGTAACGATCGCGCAGCGCGGGCCAGTCGACGCCATGAAAGTCTTCGTTGTAGAAGTTCTCCTCCATATTCGCCCAGGTTTCGTAAAACATCTGTTCGAACTCCGGTTGCAGGGCCCGGCGGAAAGTGTGTTTCACCTCGATGGCCTCCCATTTTTTCTGGTCCAGGTTCAGCTTTTGCACCTTGCCGGCGCCGATCAGGTAATGCTCTCCTTTCACCGTTACCAAGTCCGTGGCGTTGCCCACTCCCTTACCCTTGAAAACTTCCGTCTTCGGGTCTTCAAAGTCTTCATACACCGTTTGATAGAGCGTGGATTTCCCTTCGTGGTTAGAGCCGTAAAGCACAATGGTTTTATCCCCATCCTTCACCACCATGGCTCCGCTTTGGCTGCCGAACGACGGTCCTACCCGTTCAATACGTTCCATAATATGGTCGGCATCGATGACCACCACTACAGAATCCTTTTTTTCTTTCTCCTCCGTGGCAAATAACTCGTCGAACTTCTCGGCGCGGAAGGGTTTTGCGAATTTTTGTAGCGGAAGTCGGTACAGGTCCATGTTGCCTCCGCCCTTCGGGTATTGTGGCGCGGTCCGGCTGGAGGCGAAGTAGATGTATTTGCCGTCCGGGCCCCAGGTCGGCGATATTTCCGAGACACCGGTCATCGTCAGGTTTGTCAGTTCATGACCGTTTTTGGTATCGATCAGGAAAATATCGCGCTCAAAATCGATGTAGCCGGTGAACATAAGGTAGCGGCCGTCCGGACTCCAACGGGGCAGGCCGTTCTGAAAGCCCCATACCTCCTGCCGCGCGGCCGTTTCCACACTGAAGTCGTCAAGATTCATCACGCGCACTTCGTCGCGGCCGCTCAGATAAGCCACCTTGCTGGTGTCGGGGCTGACTTCAAGGTGGCGGTTGTTGCGCGCGTCGGAGGTTCGGCGCACGGGCTGGCCCGTTCCGTTGGCACTGACGGTGTAGAGGTTCTGATAGCCTTTATACGTTTGGGTAAAAACGAGCGTTTCGCCATCCTTGAGCCACTTGGCTTCGAGCACGCGTCCGGGGCCGGTCATGATCTGGCGCACGAACTTGCCCTCCGTATCGGAGACGAAAAGCTCGCCCCGGCTGACGGTCGCCAGCTTTTTACCGTCGCGGGCTACGTCGAAGTAATTGATGCGGCCGTCGGTGCTAAAGTCGGCCGTTTTGGCCAGCCCCGCGAAAGCGTTAAGCGTGATCGGTACGGTTTTGGTGCGGCCGGATTTTACATTATAGGTTTCCAGCCGGTAATCGCGGACGTAGGCAATGGTACCGCCGTCGGCGCTGATGGTCGGGTTAAAAACGGAAGTTTTGTGATTGGTCAGCCGCTTTGCCTTACCGTCTTCCTGTAGCGAGTAAAGCTGGTATTCGCCGCCGTCACGGTCGGATACGAAGAAAATGTTGCCCTGCCTATCGGCCAGTGGCCACATGTCCTTCCCTTCCCAGTCGGTGAGTTTTTCCACCCTGCCGGTTGCGGGATCGAAGCGTTTAAGATCGGGGTTGTAGGGGCCGACGTAGCCCTTGCGGTGGGTAAAAATACTGCTCTCCCAGCTTTCGTTAAACAGAAAAGTACCGCCGCCGGGCAGGGGCGTTACGTTGTGCTGGATGTTGAAGTAGTGATTCATCAGCCGCTGCGGGGTGCCCCCGCCCGCGGGTAAGGTGAAGGTGGTGAGACGGTTATAACGCGTGGAAGTGAAATAGATCGTCTGGCTGTCCCAGCTCCAGTTCGTCACTTCGTCGTTGGCCTCGTGATAGGTCAGTTGGGTGATCGGGCCACCGGCAAGCGGCATCAGATAAACGTCGGCGTTGCCGTACTGCCGGGAGGTGAAAGCCAGCATTGTGCCGTCGGGCGAGATACGCGGATGGCTTTCGGCGCCGTCCAGGGCGGTAATTCTGTTGGCCGCACCACCCGTTGTGGCCACTTGCCACAGGTCACCGTTGTGGGCGAATACCAGCGTTTCCCCGTCGGGGCTCAGGGCGGGGTGATCAGCAAAATGGAGGGTTTGAGCGGCGAGGGGAGACGCGGTCAACATGCTTAGTATGGCAATCAGGCAAAATAGTCTCATGTGGCGTAGTTGGTTCTCAAAGGGTGAAAAGATGATACGGCGCGAACGCCGGTGCAATGACGGATATTGAAAAGCAGTGGTTGCGTACCCGAAGAAGGAGGGGTTAAGCGCCGAGCACTGCACCCATCGCCAATTTAGTAATCCCTCCGGAATCCTGACGTATCCCGAACGAACAAAAGACCCGGGGATGCGAAAAAATGCAGAACCAGCTTTCCGTTCGCATCCTTTAACTTCGCAGCCTAAATTTCCCCGCCGTCTTATGCGCCAGTTCTTTCTACTGTTCCTGGTCTGTACGCTTGGGTCCACCTGTACCCCGTCAGACGAAACCGGCACCCGCATCCGCGTGCGCAACGAGTTGGACAACGAACTGCGCGACCTCACCTGGTCTCTCAACTCCGGTCGGGACAACGGGACCGAAGACCGCCTACGCCCCGGCCGCGCTACCGCCTACGTTCGCTTCGACGGGGCCGACACGTGTGATTTTCAACTGGAGGCCCTGTTGGTAGGCACCGGCACCATCACCGGCGGCTTTGTCGTTTGCGGCGAACCCGCCCCCATCGCCGAAGGCCCCTGGACACTCACCGTGCGCCGGCCCGTGTTGGGGACTCAGGAGTTTGAGATAACTTTGGCGCAGAACTAGCCGGCCATTCCGCCCGAAGGCTAACGAACGTTTCCTAAACAACAACCCGTAAACACTCATCCAAAAGACCGGCCGCTACCCTACCCCGTCCCAACCATTCTCCGTCGGCTTCCATCTCCAGCGACCCCGTTACCGGGGTGATGCTAATCGACTTAGCGTGCGTTGTCGTCACCCCGGTGATCCGTCCTACGGTCCCCGTATAAAACCGCCAGGACTCCAGTACAATCTTCCAAACCGGTAATCGGCGGGCAAAGGTCAGCGCCAGCGTATCCGCCGTAGGGTCAGCCTGGGGCACCAGGCGCATACCACCGCCGCTGTACCGCCCGATGCCCAGGTTGATGGTGTGTACCGGGCCGGTGAAGGTTTGCCCGTCGTAGTCGATACGGACGGCGGGCGGGATAAAATCCTTTAGGTAAAGCAGGGTCAGGAAAGGATACAGAAAGCGATGTTTGTAGCGGGCGGTTTCGCTGCGGCGGACTACTTCTGCGTCGTAGGCGAGGCCGGTGATGTTTAGGAAGTGGGTGGTTTTGTCCTCTCCCCCGACCCCTCTCCAAGGGAGAGGGGGGACGTTGGAGACGATGGAGGCGTTGTTTGTTTTGGAGGCGTTGCCGGTGTTGGAAAGGTTAGCAACATAATTCAACACCCCGATCCGGTGTGGAATCGTTTTTTCCTTTTTCAGCATCGCCAGCCATTGATCGAGTTGCCGGGGTGTATTCAGGCTTCGCACCCAATCGTTGCCGGTGCCGAGGGGGAGTGGGGCGTAGATCACCCTTCCCAGCCCGCCAGAGGCGATGATGCCGTTGAGAATGTCGTGGTGGGTACCGTCGCCGCCGGCGCCGACAATTCTGGTATTTCCGGCGCGGACGGCGGATTCTGCGAGTGCGGCCATTCCGGTTTTGGCGGTACTTTCCGCTACGGTCATGCCGGGCAACGCTTCCTTTAGCCGGGGCAGCAGCTTTTGCCACCGGAGCAACGCCTTACCGCGCCCCGCCGCAGGATTTACCAGGAAATGCCAGGCTGTTTCATCCACACTCACCGCCTAAAGGTCGTGTTTTAGGCTCTATTGGTCGGTTGGGTAGGAAGGATCGCTGGAAAATGTGCAACTTGCCGTCCGGCCCGAATTCCTGAGGCCCCTTTTATTCGCGACCGGTCCCCGGCAAGAATTGCCAAACGCGCAAATTGTCGCTACCCGCGCAAACCCGAAGTAATTATGCCCCCACCCATCATATCCGTAGAGAAAGTCCGCAAAGCCTACGGTGAAAAAATTGCCGTCGACGACGTTACCTTCGCCATGCCGCCCGATGCCATCCTCGGTCTGCTCGGCCCCAACGGTGCGGGCAAAACCAGCCTGATCCGGATGATTACCACCATCACCGCCCCCGACAGCGGCCAGGTGTTCTTCAACGGCGAACCGCTCAGCGGCTACCACCCCACCCAGATCGGCTACTTGCCGGAAGAGCGGGGCCTGTATAAGAAGATGTACGTTGGGGAGCACCTGCTCTACCTGGCCCGGCTGAAGGGAATGAGTAAAGCTGACGCGACCACTGCCGCCAAAGAATGGCTCGATAAATTCGATCTCGGCAACCAATGGGACAAAAAAGTCGAGGAACTCAGCAAGGGCATGCAGCAGCAGGTCCAGTTCATCGCCACCGTCATCCACGGCCCCAAGTTACTCATTCTCGACGAGCCCTTCAGCGGCCTCGACCCCGTCAACGCCACCCGGATGCGCCAGGAGATCCTGCGCCTCCACGCCGACGGAACGGGCATCATTTTCAGCACGCACCGGATGGAACAGGTGGAGGAACTGTGCGAATTCATCGTCCTGATCAACCAGGGCAGGAACATCCTGGAGGGTAAGGTAGCCGATATCCGCCGCCGCTTCCAGGATGATAAATTCCACCTCGAATTCGAAGGTGCCTTGCCAGATGGACTCGGCAACCGCTACGAACTGATCAACCCCACCCCCTCCGGTGTCGACATTCAGCTCCGCGACGGTCAGCAAGCCCACGGCCTGCTGCGCTTCCTGCTCGACGAAAACGTACACATTGTCGGCTTCCGGGAGTTGCTGCCCAGCCTCAACGAAGTGTTCATCAAGCAGGTCACCCAGCTCGACCCGACGAATACCAACCCCTTCGATACGGCGGAAGCTTAGAGGCCCGCAGCCGTGCTCCTTCAAAGCTTTCTTTGCATCCCGCGTCCGCGCCTTATTAAACTGAAAATGCTTGATTCAAAATTCAAAGATTCGCTACCGCTCTGACATGCCGGGCAAACAACAGCAGCAAATTTTGAACGATCAATGTTGAATCACAAATTTTAAATTTCAATGAATAACCTCTGGCTAGTTATCCAACGCGAATACCTCACCCGCGTCCGCCGCAAGTCCTTCATCCTGGCCACGCTGCTCATGCCGCTTGGCATGGCCGTGTTCATCGTCGTGGTGCAATTCATCTTCAGCTACGGCAACGATGAGCAGCAACGCATCGCCGTGGTGGACGAGGACGGCATCTTCAACAACACCCTGCCCGACTCCAAAAACATGTACTTCAAGTTCCGCAACGAACCGTTGGCCGAGCTGAAGGAAAATATGGCCACGGACAGTTCCTACAACGCCATTCTGGTGGTTCCCGCCGTTAAAAACCCACGCGCAAAGGATTTTCGGGTGGAATATTTCAGCGACGATCCGCTGGCACTCGATACCGAGATGGCCATTTCCAACCGGGTGGAGAAAGCCATGCGCAGCTATAAAACCGGCGTACTGAACCTGGACGCGAGGGCAATTTCCGCGCTCGAGACCGACGTCGACATCAAAACCCGCAAGATCACCGTGGAAGAAGGCGAAAGCGACGACACCAGCATGGCCGGTGTGATCGGCCTCGGCCTGGGTTCCATCATGGGTTTCATGATGTACCTCTCCATCTTCATTTACGGCATGATGGTGATGCGCTCCGTGATGGAAGAAAAGATGAACCGCATCGTGGAGGTCGTCATCTCTTCCGTCAAGCCCACTACTCTGCTGCTCGGCAAGATCCTCGGCGTGGGCGCGGTGGGGCTGACCCAGGTGATCGCCTGGATGATCCTCATTCCTCTGGTCCTGTTTATCGTCTCTCTCTTCTTCGGCTTTGACCCCGAAACCGCCCAGCAGATGCAGGCCGGCAGTGCCGCCTCCCAGATCGATCCGGACGAGATGCAGAGCATGGTGGAACGCGCTATGAGCGGCCTGAACGAGATGAACTGGTGGGTCATCATCCCCTGTTTCATCGTTTATTTTCTTACGGGATATTTCATGTACGCCGCCATGTTTGCCGCCATCGGCTCGGCCATGGGCGACGATATGGGCGAGGGGCAGAGCCTGACCATGATCGTCGTCATTCCCGTCATCCTCGGCTTTTACATCATGATGGCGGCGCTACAGGCCCCGAATTCCAGCCTTGCGGTCGGTTCCAGCTTCATGCCCCTTTTCGCGCCCATTGTGATGCCGGCCCGTCTGCCGTTTGCGCCGCCGGCCTGGCAGATCATTCTCAGCCTGATCATCGTGATCGTCTTTTCGGGTTTCATGGTGTGGCTCGCCGGTCGCATTTACCGGGTGGGGATTCTCAATTATGGTAAAAAAAGTTCGCTGCAGGATATGGGCCGCTGGCTGTTTTCCAGGTACTAGTCGGTGTTCGAGATCACTTGCGGGTCGCTTAGGATAACCATTCGGCGATTGGGGTTTGACGTTATGCCGACAATTCAATTTGCGACGCCAACGTGCCCACTGACGGTAATGCGTTTTTGGCGCGGCCGCGGGATGCAGCAATTATTTTTTCGGGGCATTACCTTTCTTCGGCTATACCTCCACCTCCGTTCCCGGCGATACGTCTACGTTCAATACTTTGATCACGAACGAGCAGGTCACTTTTCCGGCGAGCGTGGGGCCCATTGCCCTGGTGATTGCCGACATCACGGCCAGGTAATCTCCGGTTAGCTGCGTGGAAAGACCGTTGACGGCCACCGTAATGCTGGGCTGGTCTCTCAGCAGGTAGATGAAATCTACGATCAGGGTTTCGTAGTCGGGCGTAAGGGGATACAGGGAAATTTCGGCAGAGATCATGGGCGGGGTTTTCGGTGGTGCAATTATAGGTCTTTATCAGCAAATGATCCCAACGATTCCTCCCATCCCTGCGGACGAAACATTCTTGTCATGAGGACCCCGAATTACCGGCGGAGCGATCTATTTTCCTGAAATTCGGGAAACCGCTTGCGGATTGCGAACAAGATGGGACGATATCTTGATACATAGCTGGGCAACCGCTAATCCGTTTTGCTTTCTCTTCCGTACCTTGTAATGGTTCAAATCCCCTTCTGAGTTGACAGTTCGGGTTCTGCCTCTTGTTCACCTGTGTAAACTAATTAATCCATGTTGAAAACAATACCTAAATTCACTTATCAATTTACGCTCTTCGCGCTGCTGGTCTTCTTATCCCCCGCACTCACCGCACAGGGTATTTGCACGCTCGACGCGGGTGAACTGAACACCCCGAGTGGCTCCGTTTACATACCGGTTTGCCTCGACGACATGGACGAAGGACTCACCGAGATCATCCGTACGGGTTTTGTCGGTGCCATCAGTCAGTACGTCGTCACTACGCCATCAGGTTTCATCCTGGAGGTTCTTGACGGGAATCCACCGTTTGATCTGCGCAACTACGGAGCACGGAATCTGGCCGTGTGGAGTATCTCCTACACGGGCACGCTGACGGACTTTGACATTAATGATAACATCTGTTCGACGAGTGCGACGGAGTGTTTTAACCTGTCTAACCCGATCCTGCTTAACCGCCAATCCGGCGATGGTTGCGACATCTTCTGTAATTCCAACGCGGGCAACATCTCCCTGCCGGATGGATCAGGCACCGTGGTTCAATGTATCGGTGACGATGGAGGCGACAACCGCGTTTCCATCGCTTTAGATGGTACCGCCAGTGGAGACAACCTGGCTTTCGCCATCACCAACAGTCAGGGCACCATCATCGACCTGCCGTCCGGAAACGGTCCTTTTAACTTCTCCAATTTCGGCTCCGGCACATTCCTGATCTGGTACGTATCCTTTGCTGATGTCGCAACCGGTATTGCGATCGGCAACGGTGCGGATAATATCCGGGGTTGTTTTTCTATCTCCAACCCCGTTACGGTGATCCGGGAACGCGTAGAAGGCGGTATCCTCTCCCTTGTTGATGGTGGTACCGATCTGACCATCTGCGCCGGAGACGGTGTATCCGATGCTTTTAACGTAACCCTGACCGATACTGTAGGATCGAACTTCACGTACGTAGTCACCGACGGTGACGGCATCGTCCTGGGTACTCCCGCCAACCAACCCTTCGATCTGGAAGGTGCCGGTGGCGGAGCGTGTAACATTTACGCTCTCACATCTTCCAGCGATTTTAGCGGAGTAACGGTCGGCGGCGACATTGCCGATTTCACCGGGTGCTTCTCGCTTTCCAACCCCATCACGGTCCTTCGCCTTACCGGTGACGATTGTAACGGCGCCAATGAATTTACCGCTAATTTGAGCGGACTCAACGAATTACCCTGCCCCGTTACGACTACCGGACAGGGCGCACTAAACGCCAGTCTTGACGGAAACATCCTCACCGTTACGGGAGCGTTTTCGGGACTTACCTCCGACTTCGACCCCAACGTAGCGGGTGGAGCTCACCTGCACACCGGACTGGCCGGCCAGAATGGAGGCATCTCCGTGCGTCTCGTCACCGCCATCGACGCCGATCTGCGCGGCGGTCGTTTCCTGGCTGCCGACAACGTTTTCGAACTAACCGATGACCAGGTAGCCGCATTGCGCGCCCGTGGCATTTACGTAAACATCCATACCCTCGATTTCGGAGGTGGAGAACTACGCGGCCAATTGGTTCCCGCAGGAGCCGACGATTATAAAGTGGCATACCTTCTGGGGGTAAACGAAGTACCCGCCGTAGTTACTACCGCGATGGGCTCCGCAGTAATCGAACGCACCGGTAACCGCATTACCGTCTCCGGTGGATTCAGCGGACTGGGCGGGCCAATTGCCACCCAAATAGCTGGTGGAGCTCACCTGCACCTCGGCATTGCCGGCCGTAACGGTCCCGTTCTCTTTCCGTTATCCATGGATATCTCCGACGATATGACCGCCGCTACTTTCCCGGCGAATAGCAATACCTTCATACTAAACAGCAATCAGTTAGCGGCCCTCGACGACGAAATGATTTACGTAAATGTTCATTCCGCCGACGTACTCAGCGGTGAACTTCGCGGACAGGTGACCAGTATGAGCACCAGCCAGTTCTACGCCAACCCCAGTGGCCACCAGGCGCGTCCCGTCTCGGTCAACACCACGGGTAACGGTCGCCTGGTCATCAACTGGGATGGCGATGAAACCATTACCGTTAGTGGTAGTGTGAACGATCTGATGTCGCCACTCGACGTCAACATTGCCGGCGGTAGCCACATTCACCTCGGTCTTCCGGGACGTTCCGGAGATGTGGTCTTCGTTTTAGACGTCGATCTTGACGATGATGGCCTCGGCGGCGTTTGGTTGCCCTCCGAAAACACCTTTACGTTGACACCCGCCCAACTCGAAACCCTTTTTAACCGGGGCTACTACGTCAACGTACATACCGAAGATTTTGCTTCGGGTGAAGTCCGGGGTCAGGTCATGAATCTCGCTAAAGGTTACTTTGGTGCCAACATGGCGGGCATCAACGCCAACCCGGAAGCCATCAAGTCCGATGGTGCCGGTTTCTTCCTGTTTGACTGGTGTGGAGACCAGGTAACCGCAGTAGGAAGTTTTAACGATCTGAGAAGTGACTTCGACGCGAACGTAGCGGGAGGCATCCACGTCCACGCCGGCGATGCCGACGGAACGGGCGGCATTGTTTTCCCCCTGAACGGAGATATAGACGCCAACCTGCGCAACGGCGTTTTCCAAGCTGCGGATAATGTATTCACGATCGACGCCGCCACCCAGGCCGCCTTTGCGAACGGTGGACTATATATCAATATTCACACGACCCGCAACCCCAGCGGAGAAATTCGTGGTCAGATCCTCCGGGACGACAATGCCTTTCCGGAAGCCTCCGAAATCATCTCTCCGGAAGACGGTGCCGTTGTGACGGTCTTTCCTAGTGGTAGTGACCTTGAAGACGGCTTGTTTTTTACCGCCGACGATCCGGATGGCGACCTCGTGGTATACACCATAGAGATTGCCGGAGAGCTCGACGAAGAATTCTCCGAGATCATCGCTTGCCAGAAAGTAGGTACGGACACCCTTTCCAACGCCACCATCGAAGCCGTTTACGATACGCTGATCGCCTTCGGTGCTCGTCCCGGGCTTACCGTTCCCCTCCGCTACCGGATCGTTTCATCCGACGGTAGCGTCTCTACCCGCGGCGGTTCCCGTTCCATCACCCTGGTGATTGGTGAAGACCCCGTTTGCGTGGCCGACGGCGGTGTTCTTTCGCTGATGAATGGCGTAACTGAATTTACCATCTGTGCCGGTGACGGCCAGCCCGATCCGTTCAACGTGATCCTTACCGATACCGTAGGAGCGGAATTCACTTACCTCGTCGTCAGCGACGCCGGTGAGATACTAGGCGTTCCCGCCAATCAGCCCTTCGACTTCGACGGTGCCGGCGGCGGTGCCTGCACCCTCTACGCCGTGAGTCACGACGGTACCCTGAGCGGGGCCGTAATGGGCGGTAGTTTTGCCGACCTCGGCGGCTGCTTCGACCTCTCCAATCCAGTGGTAGTTACCCGCAATGTTGGTTCGGATTGCGACAATGATTGTAATGTAGATGGTGGATTTCTGCTACTCGCCGTTGGCGATAGCGGAGGAGAAACCGAAACGACCATTTGTGCCGGCGACGGCATCCCCGATCCCTTCAACGTTCTCCTTAGAGACACCGTAGGTGCAGCGTTCACTTACCTCGTCGTGAGCGATCAGGGCGAGATCCTGGGGGTTCCCGACAACCAGCCCTTCGATTTTGACGGTGCCGGCGGCGGTGCCTGCACCCTCTACGCCGTGAGTCACGATGGTTCCCTGAGCGGGGCCGTGACGGGCGGCAGGTTTGCCGACCTCGGTGGCTGTTTCGACCTCTCCAATCCCGTCGTGGTTAACCGCCAGACCGGCGCGGAGTGCGGCAACGATTGCGTGGCCGACGGCGGTGTACTCTCTCGTCCTGACGGTACAACCTCCTTCACGATTTGTGCGGGAGACGGTCAGCCCGATCCGTTCGACGTGACCCTGTCTGATACCATTGGTGCGGAATTCACTTACCTCGTCGTCAGCGATGCCGGTGTGATTCTGGGTGTTCCCGCCAACCAACCTTTTGACTTCGACGGTGCCGGTGGCGGAGCCTGTACCCTTTACGCGGTCAGTCACGACGGTACCCTGAGCGGTGCGGTAATGGGTGGCATGTTCGCCGACCTCGGCGGCTGCTTCGATTTGTCCAACCCCGTGGTGGTTACCCGCCTTGCGGGAGACGATTGTGATGACTTTTGCGACGCCGACGGTGGCCTGCTCGAATTGGAAGACGGTAGTACCGATTTTACCATTTGCGCCGGTGACGGGGTTGCCGATCCTTTTAATGTAGTGCTTACGGATACATCCGGAGCGGCGTTTACTTACCTCGTCGTAAGTGATGCCGGAGAGATCCTGGGCGTTCCCGCCAATCAGCCCTTCGACTTCGATGGTGCCGGTGGCGGAGCTTGCACGCTTTACGCTGTCAGCCACGATGGTACCCTTACCGGAGCCGTAACGGGTGGCTTGTTCGACGATCTCGGTGGTTGCTTCGATTTATCCAACCCCATCGTCGTTACCCGTAACGTTGGCGACGAATGCAACGATGACTGCAACGTTGACGGAGGAGTACTCTCCCTGAGCAACGGCACTACCAGCTTTACCATTTGTGCCGGTGACGGTGAACCCGATCCATTTAATGTTGAACTAACGGATACCATGGGTGCCGAATTCACCTATCTGGTCGTTAGCGACCAGGGTGTGATCCTGGGCGTTCCCGCCAATCAGCCCTTTGACTTCGATGGCGCCGGTGGTGGAGCCTGCACGCTCTACGCGGTCAGTCATGATGGCACCCTGAGCGGAGCGGTCATGGGTGGCATGTTCGACGATCTCGGCGGCTGTTTCGACCTGTCCAATCCAATGGTGGTTACCCGCCTGACGGGAGCCCAGTGTGATCCGGGTTGTACCGCCGACGGTGGTATCCTGGAACTCGCGGACGGAGGCACGGCATTCTCCATCTGTGCGGGGGACGGACAGCCCGACCCATTTAACGTTATCGTTACGGACACTTCCGGCGCGGAATTCACCTACCTCGTCGTAAGTGATGCCGGAGAAATCCTGGGCGTTCCCGCCAACCAGCCCTTCGATTTCGATGGCGCCGGTGGCGGAGCGTGTACCTTATACGCCGTAAGTCATGACGGTTCCCTGAGCGGAGCGGTCATGGGTGGTGCTTTCGCCGACCTCGGTGGCTGTTTCGACCTGTCCAATCCCGTTGTCGTTACCCGGGCGACCGGAGACGATTGTAACGGTACGGGCTTCACGGCTTCCATCAGTGGCCTCAACGAAATGCCTTGTCCGGTTACTACCACCGGAAACGGTTCCCTCACTGCTACGCTCTTCGGCAATACCCTCACGGTATCCGGTGAGTTCTCTGATCTGACCTCTGACTTTGACGCTGATGTAGCCGGAGGTGCTCACCTGCACGCTGGTATGGCCGGCCAGAATGGAGGCATCGCCTTCCTTTTGACCACCGATCTTGATGACGACCTGCGCGGAGGCCGCTTCCTGGCCACCGACAACGTTTTCCAGTTGTCTAACCAGCAGGTTGCGCTTCTTCAGGCCCGTGGCTTATACGTTAATATTCATACGACCGACTTCGGTGGAGGCGAACTGCGGGGCCAGCTGGTTCCCGGTGGAGCGAGTGGCTATAAAGTCGCTTACCTGTCCGGTGCTAATGAGGTACCCGCCGTCGTTTCCCCGGCTGGTGGTTCCGTTATCGTTGAACGTAACGGCAACACCATCACCCTATCGGGTAGTTTCAGTGGCCTTACCGGCACCATCGCTACTGAAATCCTGGGTGGCGCGCACATTCATACGGGCCTTGCCGGCCGCAACGGACCGGTTGCATTTCCACTCAATCTTGAGATCAACGGTGATTCAACCGCCGCCACGCTGATGGCCGATGACAATGTCTTTGTCCTCAACGCCGCTCAGTTGGCAGCGCTCGACAACGACATGCTTTACGTTAACGTACATTCTTCCGCGGTACTGAGTGGTGAGTTGCGCGGTCAACTGACCGACGTGGGCGTATCGCAGTTCTACTCCAACCCAAGTGGCCACCAGGCCCGTCCGGTAGCCATCAACACTCCCGGCAACTCCCGTTTGCTGATCAACCTGGTCGGCGACTCCACCATAACGGTGAGCGGTAGCGTAAGTGATCTGCGCGACACCGTAAGTACGGCCATCGCCGGCGGCGCGCACATCCACCTCGGCCTGCCGGGAACCAGTGGCCCAGTCGTATTTCCGCTCAGCATCACCCTCGATGATGACAGCCTTGGTGGTGCCTGGTTGCCCGCCGACAATACGTTCAACCTGGATTCAGCCGAGCTTGCCGCTCTGTTCTCCCGCGAACTGTACGTCAACATCCATTCCGGTTTCAGCCAGTCGGGTGAAATTCGTGGTCAGGTGATGAACCTAGCCAAAGGGTATTATGGTTCCAACCTCGCCGGCATCAACGCCAATCCCGTAGCCATCAAAACAACGGGTAGTGGCTTCATGATGTACGAACTCTGTGACGACGAACTGGTAGCGACCGGTTCCTTTGCTGATCTCGACAGCGCATTCGATCCCAACGTAGCTGGTGGTTCACACCTTCACCTGGGTGCCGCCGATGAGGTTGGAGGCGTTCAGTTCATTCTCGACGCCGAGGTGGATGACGAGGGCCTTTCCGGCCTTTACCGCGCTGCGGACAATGCTTTCACCGTTGACTCTAACGGACTTGCCGCCCTTGTGGAAGGCAGCCTGTACTTCAATCTGCACACCGTGGATAATGCCTCCGGCGAGATTCGCGGTCAGGTTCTTCGGGACGACAACGCTTTCCCGGAAGCTGCGGAGATTCTCACCCCGGAAGACGGAGCAACAGTCACCGTATTCGAAGGTGGCAGCAGTCTTGAAGACGGTTTCTTCACATCCGCCGATGATCCCGATGGCGATGTAGTCGTCTATACGATCGAGATCGCGGGGGAACTTGATCCTGAATTCACCGAGATCGTTGCCTGCCAGAAGGTTGGTACCGATACCCTTTCCGACGCTACCTTGGACGTGATATACGGAACGCTTGTTGACTTCGGTCTGCGTCCCGGCTTCACCCTCTCCCTGCTGTATCGTGTTGTGGCTTCTGATGGTAGCGTTTCCACCCCCGGTGGTTTCCGTACCATTACGCTGATTCTCGGCGAAGGGCCCTGTGATGCTGTTTCCGGCGGAAACCTGTCCCTCGCCGGCGGTGGCAACGAATTGACCATCTGTGCCGGTGACGGGATCGATGATGATTTCAACGTTACCCTGACCGATACCGTAGGCACTAACTTCACTTACGTCATTACTGACGGGAATGGAATGGTGCTCGGTGTTCCCGCCAATCAGCCTTTCAACCTGGAAGGTGCCGGTGGTGGCAATTGTAATATCTACGCCCTCAGCTTCGAAGACGACTTCGGCGGCGTCGCCGTTGGTGACAGCCTGTCCGATTTCACCGGTTGTTTCGACCTGTCCGATCCAGTCACCGTGATTCGACAGACGGGCGACGACTGTGAAACCGGCCTGGTTGGCATAAACGAGATCGATGAACGCGGAATGGTGGAACTGACTAACCTCAGCAACATCTCCGTTAACGCCGGCAACCTCTTCCTGAGCAGCAACGACCAGGTAGTCCGGGTTAATACCCTAGCCCTCGAGTGTGGCTCTTTCTTCCTGAAGCCCGGCGACCAGGTTACCGTGGACGCCTCGTCCCTACTGACCATTGCCGGAGACGAACTCGCCCTTTCCGTGAGCACAACCCCCGATGCTACCGACATGCTAATGTCATACGTAGCCTGGGGCAGTAGCGAACGCATGATGGAGGACATGGCCGTTATCGCCGGTATCTGGTTTGCCGACACGCAACTCGGTGCTCCGGAAGCCATCGTTTCCCTGCAGCGCATCCCGACGATCTCTTTCCCGACTTATGCTCTTGGAGCTCCCACTCCTTGTGCGGAGAATACCCTCACCACCAGCACTAATCAGCCTGCCGCGGATCGTGTCGAGGTTTACCCCAACCCGGTCGGTGACCGTCTGACGGTAGAACTTACGGGATTGCGTGCCGCCGAGACCCAGTTACAACTGCTGGACTTTGCCGGTCGGGTAATGAACACCCGCGTACTTGAGATGACCAACGGCCGATTTGAGATAAATACCAGCGCGCTTCCCTCCGGCGCTTACCTGCTTCGCCTCACCAATGATGCCGGAGTTTCCACCGCCCGCATCATTCGCCAGTAACCACTTTCAATAGTGTAACCGAACAATTCTGAGTCTCTTCAGATTTGTGCCCCTGCTTCCCGAAAAGGAAGCGGGGGTTTTTTTATTCACCAACATAGCCCGGGTACAACGAGCCGTGCTTTAAACCGTTTTTAGCACCTGCGTTCGCGCCTTATGTGCATGTGTAGCCGGTACCAGGATGGCAAAAGCAAAACGATCGGGAGGCGCGAACGCAGGAGCATAAACGGTCTTTCAGGAAAAGAGACGGTAATGCACCGGATCATCATGGAATGAACTGATACAGGGAGTCTTAATTGGTGATTCAGATAAGGATCACCCTCGTCAAATACTGCTCATAGAATAGGACACGGTAGCACGTATACGTCTTGAATATACCGAAACGTATAGCCGTAAGATGAATCTAACCGGCACCTTATCTTGAATTTCAACGGGTTTCCCGCGCAAGCTTCATCAGGAAGATGATCTCAAGCAGGGTGAAAGTCATATAGCTTAGAAAAAAAGGGACAACGAAGAGTTTATTCTCCGGCCCGGCCAAATAGGCATAAGCCCCGATCATCCCTCCACAGAGAAACATTTTGAGCATCGTAACGCCCATAAAGACATTGGTGAATAAAAATTTATTCTCCGCTCCCGCCGTTCGTTTGCCGAGGTAAAACAGGGCCACGCAAAAACCGATGAAGATCACGATCGTAACGACGGTAAACGGAGTAGCGTAATCGATCGGCAACCAAATATGGGACGCCAGTGCGCCGCCAATTGCAGCGGCTGTAAACGCTGCCAGCAGGGTGAAAAATTGTTTATACGTCATTTAGAATGGAAACTTAAATTACGTAAGCACTTCTCTGGTCGGGCAAGATAAGGTGGCAATAGACATTTTACCTTTCCTGAGCGCTTGGGTGTGTATAACGAGATTTACGATCTCCCTCTCTCCCGCAGATGGGATACGTCACAGACGGCAAAGAGCACCGGTCCTTAGATTTTGTTATACATACAGCGCTTGGTGCGTACCGTTCCGGGCCGTTTTCACCGTCCGAAAGCGGGTAACTAAGCCTTTGGTCAGTGAAAGAGAATCATAACGGACTGGCGATCTGGCCTTACGGGGTTCAAAAGTAGTATACTATAAAATCAGGTTCCGGAACGGAACAATCGGTAAATCCCGGAGAGACAGTAGGCCGATCAGATAAAATCCTTAAGGGCAAGATACAGGCCACCCGCTACGCCGAGTAAACTCATCACAATGGTCAGAATCGGGCTGGTGCCGAACCAGCCATCCAGGTAGATTCCGCCGAAGACAAAGGCCAGCATTACCCCGATCATCTGGAAGGCCATACCGGAATACTTCATCCAGTTTCGACTATTCTTCCGAGCGGACTCCTTAAAGTCCGGATCAGACGGTTGCACCCTGCTTCTGCTTCAAAGGGTTGACGTTTTTTTGAGTCTGATTCTCCATCCCGTTCTTATTATAAGGAACGTTACAGGTACCACTGACCTGGCATCCGCTGAGCACGGCCATTTTGGTAGCCTTCACGTCTCCGCTCACCTTAGCGGTGGCCTGGAGAGTAAGCATTTCTTTAACGGTGAGGTTGCCAACGAACGCGCCTTCGATGGCAGCATTGACGCAGGTAACGTCACCATCCACTTTGCCCTGGGGGCCGATGATGAGCTTACCTTCACAAATTAAATTACCGGTCAGGGAGCCATCGATGCGGATGTCGCCACCAGCCTTCAGATCTCCCTGAATCGAGGTGTGAACATCGATGGTATTAACTCCTCCTCCTGCTCCGCCGGCGGTTGGCCGGGGCGACGACGAATTCTTGGCTTTGGTTTCTTTATTGTTGCTGCCGAACATGCTAATTGTTTGATCTGGGAATGTGGTAGAGTGTATTGTCTGGCAAGGTAAGATAAAACTAATCTCATAGCTCCTACGGCGACTACCTTAAGCAGCGCCAGCAATCGTATCCCTGGTTTCCGTTCATCAATTCAGAAGGAGTACTGATACGGGTGGTAAAATATGTAATTATCCCTGATTAATCGGATGTAACGGGTGAAAATTTTACCGATCACGCCGATTAAATATTCAGCTGGAATCAATGTGAGTTTCCTACCCGGTGGATTTTGCGTCTGCAATGAGGCAAAAAACCAGCAGACATCACAGCGTTGGCTTGCGTATCGTGGAATGAACCCCTGATAGGATTAAGGTTCGAAATTACCACCAAAACGGTGTGGTGAATTTATTCGGAGTACTCAATACCCCAAAGACAATATTGCTGCAAACGCGGTTGCTAGAACTGCGGACAGTAAACCCCTTTTCGCTGACCACCACAGATTTTGTACTGCAGCGAAAGCTCGAAGCCGCCGTTGCCGTCGGTTGCCGTACTCAGCGAACTCGTGTTGAGGTCGTAGCTGAAGCCGAGCGCAAACTGCTCGTAATCGAAGCGAGTGCTCAGGATCAGGGCATCGGTCAGTACGCCGGAGTCGTAGCGGTTACTGATACGGCTCCAAAGACCGACCTGGAAAGACTGGGTGCTGCGGTTGCGTCCTCCGTCCAGCAGAAACTTGACGTTGGTACCGGCATTGACCTGGAAACTCGGTCCCTGGCTCATGATGATGATGCCGGGTACGAGGCCGAAGCGCTGCCCCAGCATGAACTCACCACCGGCATGACCGGTGTAGCGGCTGTAAAGCAATTCCTCTCCGGCGTCGTCAAAACTCTGATTGGCCCGATTGAGGTGATGAAAAGAGCCCCCGAGGTAGAGGCTGTTGTGATCGTCGAACACCATGAACCAGAGCAGGCCGGCGGCGAGGTCGGCGAACAGGAATTGGTCGCGGTTAAAGTTTTCCCCACTTACGGCGGAAGGATCGAAGCCCCCGGTCCCGTCATGCTGGGTTCCCCACCGCAGGGCCAGAAAGTTGAGGCTGCGCTGGGCGGCACCTCCTTCAACGCCGGCCACCAGGTAGTTGCCATACTTGCGCGACCCTCCCATTTTTTTAGAGTAGCTGAGGGAAATTTTACCCGTTGTGGTTGCGAAGTCGGCCTGGCCGGCTTTGTCGCCCCAAAAGGTGCCACCGATACCGAAAAAATCGTTGCGCCCCACCGCCACGCGCTGGTCGTAACTGACGGAGTAGGTTTGGAAAGCGGTATTACCGAGTATGGAAGCCCACTGGCTGCGATAGTTTATCGCAATGCGGCTGTTACAGTTCATCACCCCCGTCATGGCCGGATTGAGGTTGAGGGGAGACATGTAGAACTGAGAGAAGTGGATGTCTTGCGCCTGAAGGCCCAAAACGCAAAAGATAACAAAACAGAAAGTCTGAATTAACCGCATAATTAGCTGCACTAATGATTTTTGGGATACTGTGGTCGGAACCTGAACCAACCATGGCTTTAAGGCAAATGTACAAAACCCGAACCCGGTGATGGTAACCACCCGGGGTTAAAGTTGCCAATCGAGCCTTTATGACGCCAAATGTCGGAAGTGTAACGGTTCGAACGAACTTTTTAGTTTAATTCTTCCCGACCCATCAGTAAGTGCGAAGTGCGTGCCTAGCGGTATACCTTCTTTTTTCCCTTTCCCTTGCCCCCGGTCTGCTTGCCTTTCCACCGCTCGGAAGGGACCAGGGGCATCGGGTAATTTACGCCCAGCCTGACGGAGTACTCCGACTGCTCCCGATCGCTCAGTGTATCGGGATGTTGGATAATCTCACCGGGAAGCAGGGCCAGCTCCGGACACCAGCGTTTTACGTATTCGCCGTCGACGTCGTAGCGTTGGGCCTGGCTCAGGATGTTGAAGTACCGGTCCGCGCGCGGGTCGGAGCCGACGCCGGCCACATAGTTCCAGTTACACCAGTTACTCGTCACGTCGTAGTCTAGCAGGATGTGCTCGAAGTATTCGGCCCCGAGGCGCCAGTCGAGTTTCAGGTCTTTGACGAGGTAGCTGGCCACGTTTTGGCGGCCCCGGTTACTCATGAAACCGGTGCGGGCGATCTCCCGCATGTTAGCGTCGATGAAGGGGGTACCGGTTTGCCCTTCAATCCAGCGTTGAAAGGCCGCGGGGTCGGTACGCCACTCGGGGGCGTCGTTTTTGGTGCCGCCCTTATGGAAAATGGCGCTGCCGTGTTTCTTTCCCATAAGGCGGAAAAAATCACGCCAAAGCAGTTCAAAGATCACCCAGTAGGTGCTGTCATTGGCCCCGTTCTTCTCCTCGTAGGCTTTGATTTCCCAGTAGATGCGCTTGGGACTCAGACAACCGAAGGCCAGCCAGGCGCTGAACTTGGTACTGTAGTCGGAGCCGATCAGCCCGTTGCGAGTTTCCTTATAGGTCGCCACGGCCTGTGAATCGAAGAGGTAGTAGGCGAGGCGGTCCAGCCCGGCCGTTTCGCCACCCCGCCATTCGATGGCCCGGCGTTCGTCTTCGGGAGGCAGCGTGATCCCGAATTCGGCCAGCGTCGGGAGTTCGCCGTAATCGAGGATATCGTCGATGACGACGGGGATCTTCACCGGGGTCGGCAGGGGTTCACGGACCTTGGTGATTCGCTCCGTTTCTTTACGGAACTGGGTGAACGTATTGGGCGTCTGGGTAATCGGAAACGGCAGATCGGCGGTGTAGTAAAGGAGTTTACCGCGGGAGTAGTACACCTCCCGGCCGATCGTCCACAGGCCGGCTTCCACGGCATTTTGTACCTGTAGTTCCTCGGTCGTGCGTTCCCGGTTGCAGAACACCCAGCTCGCCCGGGTTTCCCGGGTCAGTTCCACGAGTACTTCCTCCGGCTTGCCGATACGGATCAGCAGGTCGGAGCCGCGCTTACGGAGATTTTTTCTCAGGTCCTGTACGCACTCCAGGATAAATTTTGCCCGGTGGGGCCCGATTTTCGGCAACCCGGTATTCGCCAGCGTACCGCGCCATTCCCGGGGATCAAAAATATAGACCGGCAGTACCTCCTCTGCATGTTTCAAGGCATCGTTAAGTGCTTCGTTGTCGTGCAGGCGAAGATCGCGGCGAAACCAGACTATAGCGAGACGTTTTGACATGACGGGGTGTTGGAGGGTTAAAATCAGTACCTTTCTAACGAGGGGTGGAAGGTATGGTTGCCAATTTAGACGTCTTTCCCAACCGGTCTGACATTGCGGTTACTTTGGGTGGTTTGGGGCGGGGCCGCAGGTGCAAAGCAAGACGTTTTAATACGCACTGTTTCGGCTCCCCGGCACTACCCGTCGAAGAACAAATAAAGCACCTGCGGCCGCGCCAAAAAAATGCGCCACTCCCACGGGGAGAGTGACGCCTTAAATAACCTACTTCAATTAAAACTATTCTAGTGGTCTGTCAAGCCTAAGATTAGTAGTAATCTTCGGTGCCTATTTCCGCCTGGTTGCGTCGCTCAAATCGAAAAAAAATTCACCAGCACCCTACCACCAATTTAAGCTTGACAGACCCCTAGGGTATCCCGCCCAACTCCGCTAAATGCGGATGGTGGTGCCGTCAAACTTCGGCAGCGTCATCGAGAAGTTCTCTCCGAAGGTGATCTTCTGTTCCTCGAGGATGGAGATGGCGATCTCCTCCCCCATCAGCAAAGACTCGTAGTAATCGGTGAAGTAATGCACCCCGGCCCAGTCGCGGCCGATGGAGATGTTGGAGGCCAGTTTATTCAGTTCCCCCTCCACGGTGAGGCGGGCGATGTTGCAATCCTGATCCAGCACCGGTACTACGTCCAGTCGTCGACCGTCCTGCACCGCTACGTAAGCCAGGTTGTCCCACATGAGCCGCTGTCCGGTGGGTTGTACTCCGCCGGCTTCCGTGATGCGCTGCGCCTCTCTGGCGGCACTCGAGTCGGGATCGATCAGCCGCAGGGGAGCGCAATGATCGAAAAATGCCTTAAGGATGGTCACGCAGGCCCCGGCCACCGTAGCGTGGCCGGCACCGTAAGCCGGGTGCATCGGAGAACCTTCGCAGAAAGCCATCGGCAACAGGTAATTCTCCTGATCTTTCTCCGAATCGTTCTTATCGGCGTTCTGTAATCTGTTATGAGTTTTAACCTCCTCCAGAAGGCCGGTAAGCTGATTTTGAAAATTGGTAAGTCCGGGTGCGGAACCGGCCAGCATGTCTGCTTTCGATATCCGGGCGGCAAGTGCTTCGGGGCGACAACGGCGATGCACGTTGTACTTCTGAAATCTTACGGCCTTGAGTGCCCGGGTTGCCACCTCGGTAACCAGGGAAAGAATGTGCGGCCCTCCGAAGTGGGCAAAACCCTGCTGGTGGTCGATGTTGTCGGCGCTCTGAAAGGGGATGCCGGGGTCGAAACCGACATTTTTATCTTCGATTAGCAGCAAACAGGCGTTGAGATAAGCTTCGTAGAGCGCGTCGTAATGAACGTAGGTGGCCAGATCTCGCGGGGTGTAGATGAAACGCCGCGTGGCGGCGGGAGCGGAGGTATACTCTTCCTGCCCGCCCAGGTTTGCGGCGTTTTGTACGTCGATGAACTCTTCCCAGGTGGTCATGTAATCCTGACCGGGTTTGGCGACCCGAACCCGCTGATCGATGTCGATGGAGCCGTAGCCGATCCGGCCGTCGGCGCGGGAGCGTTCGTTGCCCCGGCCGATATCGCCCATCAGGAGGAACTGGGAAAGGTAGGGGCCGATGTCGTCTCCCGGCGTAACGCCCCGGAAACCTCCGGCGGGATTGGGCGCGGGGCGGCGGCGGCGGGCTTCCTCCGGGGTATCATTCGCGTTACGGCCCTTGAACCAGTTGAGGTCGGACAAGAGATCGGTCAGGTTTTTGATCTTGAGTACTTCGGTCCGGTCGGCTTCCAGGTAGTTCAGGAAGTTGGCGTTGGAGACATCGTCTTTGTCTTTGGAAGCTCCCAGACCGAGTACTCCCGGAGTAAAATTGCTGAAGGGCACGTCGCGCAGCAGGGCCTGTACGTACACCTCCCCCATCTCGGCAACCAGTTCGTCGCTGCCCAGGCCGGGGGCGGGGGGCATGCTCAACGCCTGGGCGTCGGGGCCCTGAAGATCGTAGGCCAGGCCCGCGCTCTGACTTTCCCAGGCCCGGACGTTCAGGCCGGATACGTTGCGGGCTTTTGCGGACAACCAATCGGGCGCAGTACAAGTGGCACCGCCGCAGTTCTCTTTTCTACCGAGGGGCGTATCCCGGAAGTCGCGGAAGTCACCGCTATCGATAGCCCGAACAAAGAGCTGGAAGTGGTCGGGGTTATCCACCAGACCGGTTACCGGGTTATGGGGCAAGCCTTTGGTGAAGGAAGCCACGTAAGTAGGTTGCCCCTCAAGGTCGGACGCGCTGTGCTCCGCGGCCGTTGCGGCGGAATGGCGGAAGCGTTGTTCGTCACCATTCTCTCTTTGGCGAGGGTGTATACGATCGTGCGCGATCTGTGCGGCGAGGACACGGGTGGTCTGGGAGCTCAGTTTTCTGCGGCTCATGGAAATATGGGTTTGTCGGCGGCAAGAAGGGCGTTTCTCTTAAAATATAAATGGTAGGTAGATAACCTCGCCGCCGGGATTTGACCCAAAATTCGGCGAACGGCGGCACGTAACCGTATAACCTTTGTTATGCAACCCCGAATTATTTATTGTTTATCCCGGCCGCTTCTTCCCCCCCCTTTGCTGCCCGGCGTTCGACGTAAGCTAAAGCAGAAACCACCAAAACCTCCACCACAAAGTAGCCGGTTCCGAATGCCGTAATCGTTTTGTAATTCAGCAACACCGTTCCCAGCGTAAGCCCGCAGTACGTCAGATTGACTACGGCGATCACCCGCAAAAACGAGCGCCAGCGCGATCCGGCCCAGCGGTAACAACTAAAAGAATAGCCGGCGAAAATCACCGCCAGACCCGCCAGAAAGAGCAGTACGTTGCGGGGCAGGCCCACCGCCTCCGGATAGTTTGCCAGCACGCCGCCAAGCATTAACACCGACAGTAACGCCCCGGCTCCGTCGATCAGAAGCAGTCTTTTTCCCAGCCCCGCCACCCGATTCAAACGGTTATTTATCGACCGTTTCATCCTTACTATTCTGCGTCCTGGTGCTTCGTCTTCAGGTACTTCGGCACCGTAAACCGCTGTCCGTACCGTTCCGCCAGTTCTCCGGCCCTTTCGGCAAACGCCGCCCGGCCGTAGGTTTCCACGTACCGCAGTACCCCACCGGTATATCCCGGAAAGCCCCAACCGTATACGCTGGTCAGGTTGGCGGCGGCCGGAACCGTGATCACCTTTTCCTGCAGACACCAGCCGGACTCGATGACCTGACAGAACAGGAAGCGATCCTTCATGCGGCGGCGGTCGTAGTCTGATTTGGTGACCGGAAAATGATCGGCGATGCCCGCCCAGAGTCTTCCTTTGCCGTGGGCATCGTAATCGTAAAACCCGGCACGCTTGTCCCTGCCGCCGCGGCCGATATCCTTGAGCATAGTTTTGAGCGCGGGTACCGCGGGGTGCTGCTGGTACTTGTCACCGTAATGATCGGCGGCCTGTTTTTCGTAACGCAACACGAGGGCCAGGCCGAGTTCGTCGGCAAGTGCCAGGGGGCCTTTCTCCATGCCCGCCTGACGTCCCATATTCTCCACCAGGGCGGCGGGATAGCCTTCGTTGAGCATGGTTACCCCCTCCAGGATGTAAGTATTCTGCACGCGGGCGGCGAAGAAACCCCAGCTATCCTTCACCACAATGGGGATTTTTCGGATGCCGGTCGCGAAATCAAAGGCGCGGGCGATCGTTTCGTCACTCGTTTTTTCTCCCCTGATGATCTCCACAACGGACGTTTTATCCGCCGGGGAAAAGAAATGTATACCGACGTAGTTCTCGGGGCGTAAGCTGGCGTTGCCCAGTTCCGTGATCGGGATGGAAATGGTGTTGGTGGCAAAAACCGAGAAGCCGTCGAGCTGTTCTTCAGCTTCGCGGGTCACCTTCTGCTTGATTGCCTTATTCTCGAATACGGCTTCCACGACGATGTCACAGTTTTTGAATTCGGTGCTTTGATCGGTGGTGACGATACGGCTTAGCAGTTCCTCCCGTTCCTGGGGCTGAAATGTTCCCCGTTCGATGTATTGATCGATCCGTTCGGCAACGTACTCGCGCCCGCGGTCGGCGATCGGCTGGCTCACGTCTTTCAGGATCACTTCGAGGCCGTTGCGCAGGCAGAGGAATGCGATACCGGACCCCATACGCCCCGCGCCGATGACGCCCACCTTACGGGGCCGAAACTTGCCGAAACCCTGCGGCCGGCCCAGCCCGTCCTGACGGATCGCCTGCTTGTCGAACCAGAAAGTAGAGATCATATTGTTGCTCACTTCGCCGGTAGCGACGCGGGCATAGTAGCGGCTGTCGAGGCGGTAAGCGGTAGTGAAGTCGATCTTGGAAGCCTCGGCCAGCAGATCGAGAATGGCGCGTTTGGCCGGGTAATGATCGTTGGTGTTGGCGGAGAGCCGGGCGGTAAGCAGCCGGATGCGGTGGCCGAGATTGGGGTAAGCGGCGGTACCTCCCGGGATGCGCTCTTCGGGGTCGTCCCAGGGGCGTTGGGTGGGTGGGTCCGTCATCAGCCAGCGCTTGGCTTTACGCATCAGATCGACCTGGTCGTCGGCAAGATCATCGATGATGCCCACTTTCAGTGCTTCCTGGGGGCTGTACCTCCGCCCCTCCAGCAGCAGAGGATAAGCCCGCTCGATGCCCAGCAACCACATCAGGCGTATAACCGCTCCCCCGCTGGGGATGAGGCCGATCTTCACCTCCGGGTGGCCGAGCCGGATCTTGGGGTTGGCCACGACGATGCGATGATGACAGGCCAGGGCCAACTCGAATCCCGTCCCGAGGGCATCGCCGTTGATGGCGGCGACAACGGGAACGCCCGGCATCTCCAGGTCGCGCAGGAACTTCTTAAGCCGCTGGGCGGAATCGAAGGCTTTCTGCGCGTCTTTCAGCTCCAGCATATAGGCCAGGTCGCCGCCTTGTAAAAAGTCGACCTTCGCCGAAGAGATGATGAGGCCCTTCAGCCGCCCGGCGGATTTCTCGCTTTGCAAATGCGCGATCACCGGTTGGAAAGCCTCCACCAGTTCGTGGTTCAGCAGGTTGCTCTCCCGGTTGGTCATGTCGAGAATTAGGGTGACGATGTCGTCGGTGTCTTTGCGGTAGTTGATCATGGGGCAGAAACTAGGGAACTAGTTTAATCTTTCAATTATGGTGGAAACGGCCAGTCCGGCACCGGCATCGATGGTGAGGGAGCCCATGGTTAAATCGCGGCGTTCGAGCTCGTCGAGAAGTTGACAGAGCATCATGCCGCCGACGGCACCGAGTGGTTCGCCCAGGGCGATGGCCCCGCCGAGGACGTTATAGCGGTCGTCGGGGATCTCCAGATTGCGCTGAAACCGGATGGCGGGAGCGGCGAATGATTCGTTGAATTCCCACAGGTCGATATCTTTTACCCCGAGGCCCGCCTGCGCCAGGGCGAGATTGGCGGCGTTGCGGCCGCCGGTGAGCAGGGTCGCGTCTACGGCACTCATGGCCACGGCGCGGATGCGGGCGCGGGGCCGGAGGCTCAGTTCTTTGCCCGCCACCTCGTTGCCGAGCAGAGCCAGCGCACAGCCGTCGGCGGATTTTGAGGTATTACCGAAGGTGTGGAGGTGGTCCACGTGATCGACGAGGGGGAAGCGGTGGAGCGCCATCTCGTCAAAACCGGCCAGGCCCATTTCGGCAAAGCGGGGATCGAGTTCGGCGAGGGCTTCCGGAGTAAGGTCGCGTTCATTGACGGTATCGTGATCGAGGATGATGAGGCCGTTAGCGTCCGTGATCGTTTCCAGGCTGGCGGCGAAGTGGCCGGCATCGTGAGCGGCGTTGGCCTTGGCGTGGGAGCCCAGGGCAAAGGCGTCGAGTTCCTGCCGGGAGATGTTATGAAAACTGGCCACCAGGTCGGCCGCCACACCCTGCGGAATGTAGTGGCTGTTGATGACGGTAGCGGGGTCGTTCATCATCGGTCCGCCGTTGAGGTAGGTGGGCACGCGGCTCATGCACTCGATGCCGCCGGCGATCATCACGCGGCCGTATCCGGCATTGATGCGGGCGGCGGCGGAGTTGATGGCCTCCAGACCGGAGACGTTGAAACGATTGAGTTGCAAACCACCGCGGGCGCTGGCCCAACCGGCCTTGAGCAGGGCGGCACGGGCGATGTTGTAGCCCTGGTCGCCCGCCGGGGTATTGCAGCCGATGATAAGATCATCGATGCTGGCCGGCAAATCCTCTCTACCGGTCCGGCGCTGGAAAGCAAGCAGGCACTGGCACAGCAGATCGATCGGTTTCACCTCGTAGAGATCGGCGTTACCGACGGCGCGGCCACGGGGGCTGCGGAGGGCGGCGTAGATGTAGGCGTTGTTAGACATTTTAAGGCTTAAGTCGGAAAGTCGTTGGCGAAATGTCGGAGGGCGGTTCTCCACCGACAAAGCTAGTGTTTTTGAGCGGAGGTTTTCGGGGGAACCGAACGAAGGAGGGCGGGGCCGCGGGTGCAAAGACGGTTGCGGGGAATCATTGCTCCTTAAAAACGCAGGCACTGCATCCCGCGTTCGCGCCCGATACCACATCCGAAAAGCGGGGTTCCGCAGACGCGCTGTAGTTCATTTTCAAACCGCCTCAATGCGTCTGGTCGAAATCTGAAATGACCCCCAGCATCAGCGTAATATCGACGTAAAACTTGCGAATGGTACTGAAACTCAGATTTGATTTCAAAAATTTCGGCTCCAGCAGATCGTAGTCGTGGGCGACGCCGATAAACAGGTCCTGATTGTGAACGGCGAAGTAAATATCCTGCTTGTGGGTGCGGGCGAACTCAAGCAGGGCATCCTGCATCGGCGGCGTGAGGATGCCCGCCACGTGGGTGCCGGACTTGGCGTATACGGCGTACTCCTCGCGGAAGCCGGGGTTCATGATCTCCACGTCGGCGCTTTTCCCTCCGGCGATCACGTACTCATCCACCGTACGCTTCATGCGGCGCAGGTTCTTACGGGGCCAGACGGCGATCTGCCCCGCCGTTCGTTCGTTAAAGAGGGCGTGGACGAACAGGCCGCTGAACACGGTTTCCAACCGGTTACTGGCCGGGCTGATCTCCTTCACGTAGGCTTCTCCCATCTCAAAGGCCATCTCGCCCACCAAGCCCTTGATGTAGTCTTCGGCGTGGTACGTATCCGGCCGGGGATAAAACAGGCCGCTGCGCTCGAAACGGTCCTGATGGATAGCCCGCTTAGCGTCGTAGGTGAGCGAGCGGTAATTCGGCGCGTCGTTCAGAAACTCGAGCAGCAGGGTCATGACGGCGGGCTTGAACGTCTGCCGAAATCGCTCGATGCGCCGGTAAAGCGAACCGATGTAAAAGGCGATCGGCAGCACGGCGATGAACAGGATGAAACCGACATCATACACAAAAAAAGCAACCACCAGCAGGAACACACCCATTAACGACAAGAAGATTCCGCGGAGCAATCTCAGCCGTAACCGTTCGAGCCGGTACAGCTCGGGGCGGATGGTGGTGTTGTAATACATCCTCAGTTCGGCGATGCGGGGCGGGGCAGGAATGGGGCTCGAAGATTTTGATTCGCTGTTCTGGTAAATAAGTGCAAGGTAAGTCTAAAGAGACGGGAAGACCGGCAGAATTAAAATCCCAGTTTGACCTCTTCCGTCAGGGAGTTCAGATAGCGTTCCTGATCGAAGCGGTAGAGTTTGCGGGGCCGACGTCCCGTTTTTTCCGCGGAGTCTCCGACTTCGACCAGAAATTTATCCCTCAGGATACGCCGGCGGAAATTCCCCCGATCCACTTTACGGTCGAGGATGGCTTCGTAAAGAGACTGCAACTCCGGCATGGTAAACGTAGCGGGTAAGAAACCGCTAAGAACCGGATGGCTTTGCAGTTCCGCACGCAGTTTGGTCCGGGCGGCCGTCAGGATTTCGGCGTGATCCATCGCCAGCTCAATCGGGTCATCAACCAAAATCCATTTTACCAAATCGTATATCATACCAGGTTCCAAAGGCATCTCTCCCGGTCCGCTGATACCGTAATAACAGAAGGTAACGGACCGCTTAAGTAAGCGGGCGACAACACCCGGGTCTGAGATGATGTCAGCTTTCTCTTTCGTCAGGAAGCTTTGAAAGTTACGGTTAGCCTTACCGAATACGCCAAACGGGCTCAGTTGCCCGCTACTGATCCCCGCATCGTTAAGTAATAATTTTTCGGCGGCCGCATAAACGTCTTCATCCTTGCGGATGAAACTACCCGGCACCAGCCAGCTGTCCGTTCCCCTGATCCGTCGGGCCAGGTATTCCAGGTGTCCTTCCCGGAACCGGAACACGATGCAGTTCACGGACAGAACCGGAAGCATATGCTCTAGTAAATCTTCCGGTATTGGTGACGAATCACTATTTTCATTATTTGACATACGTCTTCCTGCACTTAAGGCTAGTTTAGGTCTACGTCAATCCTGCTCCGTAACCTCGACAGTTCAGCCAAAATCAATATTAGGTTTTCGGCAACATAACACTAAAAATCGATATGCACACCGTCCGCTAAAATCCTGATTTGATTTTTTCGAAAGGAGAGCGGAATATTTGCCTCATCGTGTCGGCAAACTTCCCGGGGGCGGCGAACGATTTTTATCCTGTACATCTTCACTTCGACCAGTAAATTTTCAGGATAGGACAACGGAAGGTTTCTCGGTTAACGGTACGGCCGAGAACGGTTTCGTGTAAAGCCTGGAAGTGGGGCAGCGTAAAGCAGGCAGCTGCTCGGCACAGACCGGCTTAGTATTTCGGCATGGACCGATGTCAGAATTTCTTTGTGGTGTAATTTTAATTCAGGATTTACTTTCACAATTCGCTACGGGAATTCGTCAAAACCGGGCGACTGCTTTTTATTTGATCTTCGCGTACCTACTGGGTGCTCGAGCGAAGTCCGGTCCGGATTAGGAGATTGGCAACAAACAAACGATACAACTGTATTTTGATCAATTTTAAACAGACAATATTGCATGGTTAAAAAAAATTGTTTTGATAAAATGCCGCGTTGAGTAAGTTAAACTCAAATAATGAGTAACTTACACTCAATGGCCAGCAATATCTCTTCACGTTTGCGGGTTATTAGTTTACTACACTTTTTTTGGAAACAGTATGAACAACTTGTATTTGTTATTTTTAAGACAATGAATGATTTTTTGATTTTAAGTTGCATTGTCACAACACGCTTTTAAGGTGTGAAAAGGGGTTAATCTCTTTTTCACACCTATTTTTTGCCGTTATTAAGCTTCGGGGATATGCGGTAGCCGGTTGTTGCGGATTTTTGCCAGCGGTACCGAAATTTGCCTTCTTCTCACGCCACTCGGTACAACCATGTTGCTGATTAGCTGCTCTTTACTACTATACAATCGGAATCCGGTACAACATGCATACAGCTTAATGTCCGAATCTCCCTCTGCACCAAACCCTTTCCGTGTAAGGGCCAGACGTCAGGGCGGCAAATTCATGACAATCGTTCATTAAGCTGTGTACGCGGGGAACAATTCCCTGGTCGGTTATTGCTCGAATAAACCTTATCTTTGCGCCCCTTATGAATTTTACTTCCCTGCTTACCCTTTTCGTGGTTGCCCTTCTCACGTTCGGATGCAAGTCTGAGTTTGAGACCATTCGCACAAGCGGAGACGCTGCGCTGTGGCTCAAGAAAGCCAACGAGTACTATGCCGCCGAGGAGTACCAACGCGCTCAAACGCTCTACGAACTCTCCATCGCCCCCTACCGGGGTAAGGCCGAGGCCGAGCAGATCGCCTACCGCTACGCGTACACCTACTATTACACGGGACAGTACGTACTGGCCAGCTATTACTTTAAGAATTTTGCCACCACTTACGGTGGCTCTACGCTGAAGGAGGAAGCCGACTTCATGACCGCCTACTCCAACTACCGGTTGAGCCCCGTATACCGCCTCGACCAGAGCTACAGCGTAAAGGCCATCGAGGGTTTTGAAGAGTTTGCCAATCGCTACCCAAATAGTGAACGCCTCAACGAGGCCAACCTGCTGATTGATGAAATGCGGGCAAAGATGGAGATCAAAGACTTCGAATCCGCAAAACTCTATATGGATATCGGGCGTTATGAATCAGCACAGCAGAGCTTCGAAAATGTCCTGAAAGACTATCCCGAAACGCAGCGCGGCGAAGAGATACGCTACCTGATGGCCAAAAGTCAGTACGAATATGCCACGCGTAGTTACATCACCCGCCAGGAGGAGCGGTTCTCTAAAGACGTGGAACTGATCAATAGTTTCCTGCGCCGCTATCCCGACAGCGTGCACGCGGATGAACTGCGCGACCTCCTTAAAAAAGACCAAAAAAGACTAAAAGAACTCAAAGATGTCAGATATCAAAGCACGGGCTCAAGGCCTTAGTCCGGACGTAAGCGCCCGCGACATTCAGAAAGTCGTAAAAGATACCGGTAACATATACGAAACCCTCGCCATCGTGAGCCGCCGTGCCCGCCAGTTGGCCGTCGATCTTAAGCATGAACTTGACCAGAAGCTGGAAGAGTTTGCCGAAGTGACCGATACCATCGAGGAGGTAGTAGAGAATAAGGAGCAGATCGAAATCTCTAAATTCTACGAAAAGCTGCCCAATCCGGTACTGATCGCCATGCGTGAATACCTGGACGATGAACTTTACCACCGCTACAACTCCGCCCGGGAGGACGAGGAGGAAGTTTAGCGGATGGTAGATGGAAATTTAGTAGTTAGTGCCCGGCTCCCACGTGTGAGTTGGGCGCTAAATACTATAATACAATTCCCTTCAATACTAAGAGCTTGCGGGGATTAATCCGGGACTTAATAATGCCACAAAACGGTTTCCAAGTTCCGGGATTCACTCCCCCGTTATGTCCCTGAAAGGAAAAAAAATAATCCTTGGCGTCTCCGGCAGCATCGCCGCCTATAAGGCCGCCCTCGTCGTCCGTGGCTTGGTGAAGGCCGGGGCGGAGGTACGGGTACTGATGACGCGGGCAGCAACCGATTTCATCTCCCCGCTCACCCTGGCTACGCTCTCTAAGCACGAGGTCACCACCTCCGTTCACGACGGATCGAGCTGGAACAACCACGTGGAAATGGGGCTGTGGGCCGACGCGATGCTGGTGGCTCCGGCGACGGCGACGACCATCGGTAAGATGGCCAACGGCATCTGCGACAGCGCCATCGTGGCCGTGTACCTCTCGGCGCGCTGCCCGGTCTTTTTCGCACCGGCTATGGACCTGGACATGTGGGCCCACCCCGCCACGCAGCGCAACGTGACTCTGTTGCAACGCTATGGCAATCACCTGATCGACGTAGGCACCGGAGAGCTGGCTTCCGGTCTTTCCGGCGCCGGACGTCTGGAGGAACCGGAAGAAATCATCAGGAAAATACGTGACTTTTTGGCGGGAACGCAGGACGCAAAGGCGGTTAAAGAAGCCGTGAACGAACGAAAAGGAAGGATGCCCGATGACCCGTACGTCGATATGCCCGCTGAAGACAGCCACGCCGCGGACCCCGTTGCCACCTGCCCGCAGGATCTCGGGGGCAAGAACATTCTCATCACCGCCGGCCCTACCTACGAAGACCTCGACCCCGTCCGCTACCTGGGCAACCGGAGCACGGGCCGGATGGGCATCGCCCTGGCGGAAGCCGCCGCCGCCCGCGGCGCCAGCGTGGACCTCGTGCTCGGCCCTACGGAACTCTCGAGCAAGGCCAGGGGCATCACCATTCACCAGGTCCGTTCCGCGCGGGAGATGCACGCCGTCTCCGTGCTTAAGTGGCGCAGTGCCGACGCCGGCATCATGGCCGCCGCCGTAGCCGATTATCGTCCCGCGAAGACCGAGGCTGGAAAGATCAAAAAGAAGGATAACCCGCTAACAGTAAAACTCGTACGTAACCCCGACATCGCCGCCGAACTGGGCCAGGAAAAAAAGGCCCACCAGCGCTTAATCGGCTTCGCCCTTGAGACCGAAAACGGAGTGGCCAACGCCCGCGTTAAGCTGGAAAAGAAAAATTTGGACCTGATCGTCCTCAACTCCCCCAACGACGAAGGCGCTGCTTTCGGCACCACCACTAATAAGATTCAGCTGCTGAGCCACAATAAGGTGACGCCCTTTGAGTTAAAACCTAAGGCTTCCGTAGCGCACGATATACTCGATGCGTTGGTAGAGGTCTTTTAGCTTTATCAATTTAAGCTCGTCGGCCGAGCAGGCCGGTTGAAACAAACCGACCGGTATCTATATTACCCCCCTCCGCTCGGCGGACGAGTCAGGGCCAACGCCCGCCTCGGCCCGAGAGCCAGCTTTATTACCATGAAACAACGTCTCCTCCTTCTGTGCTCCCTGATCTTTCTTTGCACCTGCGTCCGCGCCCAGGGCGAAATTTTCTGGACGGTCAACATGAATACCGATCAAATTACGCAAACGGACAAAGCTATCCTCAATGACCTGGAGAAGGACATCATCACGTTTCTGAATAACCAAGGGTGGACCAACGACCGCTTCGAGCCCGAAGAGCGCATCGAGGCCACCATGTTTTTCACCGTTCAGGAAGTCACGGAAAAATCAAATAAAGGCGACGGAGGTAATGTTGTGGTTCCCAACCAGTTCAGAGCGACACTAGCTATACAGAGCCTGCGACCGGTATACGGTACGGGAGAAAAAACCCCCTTGCTCAATACGCTGGATAACGCCGTTGAGTTTACCTACCGCCAGGGCCAGGGCGTGCAGTACTCCGCTCAGAGCTACCTGGATGATCTTGGGGCAATTTTTGCTTTTTACAGTTACATCATCATCGGACTGGATTACGACACTTTCAGTCCCCTCGGCGGCGACCCCCACTTTCAGAAGGCCCTGGAACTGTACAACCGGCTACCGACCTCCGTTACGAATGACGTCAACAACGGTTGGGCCAGCACCGCCAAAGCCCGCAACCGCTACTGGCTCATGGAGAACATTCTCAATCCCCGGATGCTGCCACTGCGTCGTGCCTACTACAATTATCATCGTACCGGCCTCGACCTGATGACCAAAGACGTCATTGCCGCGCGCAACAACGTTACCCTGGCCATCGAAGACGTTCAGAAAGCTAACCAGACGTACCCCCAGACGATGTACGTCCAGGCTTTCGTCGACGCGAAGCGTGATGAGATCATTGAGATCTATAAGGGAGCCTCGGCCATTGAACAGAACACGGTGATTCAGGCCATGACGCGAGTCGACCCCTCAAAGTCGTCCACCTACCGCAATATCCGGTATAAAAGCAGCCCCCGACGCTCTACGAACGGGCGGGCACCGGTGGCACGGAACAGACGCGGCAAGCGATAATCTCTTCGTCGTCAAAGGCATCACCGAATGCCTTTTCTTCTTCACTGGTGATGCTTTTCGCGGCGGGAACTTCCCCGTCCAGTATGGCTGCCATCACGGCGGGATGAATGTAGTATTTGCGGCATACGGCAACGGTATTGCCCAGGAACTCCGCTACCCTTTCGGTCACCCGCAGGTCGGCACGCTCGGGTGCGCAGCCCTTATTTTCGTCGAGTAGCCGCCAGTATTCCCGGACGGCGGCAGCGGTACCGGCCCAGGTGCGGAAATATTTGCTGCTGTAGTCCGGCCCGACCAGCACCTTCACCATTTCGTTTACGTCACTACTGCCAAGATTTTGCATCCGGCCGTCGGCGTCGCGGTAGCGAAAGACTTCGTAGCCGGGCAGTTCACTCATGTTTTGAATCAGGCGGACGAGGACATCGTCGTTCAGATCGACGGTACGGTCAATACTGCTTTTGCCGACGTAATCGAAGTGCAGCCCGTCATCGTCGGTCTCCACGTGTTTGCGGCGCAGGGTCGTCAGGCCGGTAGTGCCGTTGCGGCGCTGGTAGGACGCGTTGCCAACGCGCATTCCGGTCTCATCCATCAGGGCGACGGCGAGCGCGGCCACGCGGTCGTGCGTCCAGCCCCGGGAGCGATCGGTGATGATGGTATGGATCAGGCGGCGGGCGGCGGGCAGGCCCCGGGCAAAGTCCACAAGCTGGTTGAATTTGTTGAGTTGCTGGTAGGCCATCCAGTCGGGATGATAGCGGTACTGCTTTCGTCCGGCGTCATCACGACCGGTACTAAGCAGGTGTCCGTTTTCGAGCGGGCAGATCCATACATCTGTCCAGGCGGGTGGGATGGCCAGGGAGCGGAGACGATCCTTGATGAGTTTGTCGGTGATGGGGCTGCCGTCCTCGCGGAAGTAGCGAAAGCCGCGGCCATGGCGTTTTCGCGTCCAGCCGGGCTGGTCGTCGGAGAAGTGGACGAGGTCTGGTAAATTTACCAAGAGGCTTTAAGGTTGAATTCCCGTTATTAAATCGGTTGCTTCCGTTGCAACGGGAAAACCTTGTCTTTAAGTTCGAAATTGTCCGATTAAATCCCGAGACGGGTTTCCTGTACTCCAGACTGGTGTACCTAGGAGGCCGCGCTCGGAGAATGCGGGGGGCCGGGCGTGACAACGCCGTCAAAACTCCGGGAATCCGGTAGCGCCTATTCCTGTGGTGAGCTTTAGCGGACGGGGCTCTTGGAGAGCAAGGCGAGGGTGCGACGAACGGGAACCATAGATGGCAAGTGACTACACTTTCTGCGCATCTATTTCGGCAATGCCGGCCTGGATGTTGGCTAATAAGTCAACGGGGGGGGCCTGCCACTTTAGATTGCGTTTCATGAAAACCTTGTACGATTTTAGGTCGGTAATATCTTCCGTGGCGGGATCTATCGATAGATCGAGACATTCCCCTGCCGGTACGCCCGGTTCTCTGTCGGCAACTTCCGGTAGCTTATGATTGCGCTTGGGCTGCTGTGGTGTGCGACTATCTGAAAATGACATTGTTTGAAGATTGAATGAAAGAAAGTGATGAGGGATGGTACGTAAAGCTGAAAATGCCACCCCGGGAAGCAAGTCCGCGGGGTGGCATCGATTGGTTCGTGGCGATCAGGCACCGAGGTTACGCGTATTCACGATTCCGTAGGTGTCTTCGGCATAACCGGACAGGCGCTTGATGAGCGCAAGACGGGCACGGCGGGTGGTGGACTTCACGGTATTCAGGTTGAGGTCCATCGCCTTGGCGATTTCCTTCTCACTAAAATCGTAGAGGTCGGCCATGATGATGATGGCGCGGTTATCGTCCTTGAGCAAGGCCATGGCCTTGACGATCTCGTCGGAGAAATCCTGGTCCATGGCACCGCTGATCCGCAGATCGGAGAAACCGGCCATGGCGTGGCCTTCGTCGCGTTGGTTGTAGGCTACGCGTTCGTCCAGCCCGGTTTCACCGCGGCGAGACTTTTTGCGGTAATCGTTGATGAACAGGTTCTTGGCCAGGCGGAAGAGCCAGGCGCGGGCATTGGTGCCGGGTTCGTACTGATCGATCTTCACGTACGCACGTACGAAGGTTTCCTGAGTGAGGTCAGCGGCATCGGCGCCGTTGCCACACATTCGGGCCAGGAAATTATAGACGATCTGGTAGTGCTCCTGCATTTCCAACTTGAAGATACGCTCGCGGTTATCGAGTGCCATAGTATGCCCCTTTCGGGGGTTTGTGCCGGCTTGACGGAGTTTCACGGATATCCGCCTCCCGGCTATGCCCTTTTCTCAGGCGAACTGAGTGAGGGCATGATTTACGGTTGTTGTTTCAGAGGGGTAATGTCGTGGTTCCCGGCGGAAGTTGCGGACGGTGGAAAAATTTTACTTTGTAATTTCCCTGACGCTAAACGGAGGGGACCGATACATTTGCCGAAACTGTCGTTACGGCGGTTAGGCTCGTGTTCAAGGCAACGTTTCGGAGCGGGGCCGCGGGGGATACAGAGAAGGTTTTGAAAGATGTCCGGTGCAAATTTATAAGCTTTTCCGAAAATTTGGTTTTTGGCCGAGCGTGAGTAAAGTTCCGCACAGCCCCCTTCAAAGACCAAAGCTGCTGAACTGAATTTCTAGTCATTCAGCAAGACCAGCTCCGTATAGATTGGATAGTGATCGGAGCCGATATCGCCTAACCGCTCCAGTTTATGCAGCGCAAAATGATCGGTAACAAAAACGTGGTCTATGGGCCAGCGCATAAACCACTTATTGACGTTAAAACTGTTGTAGAAACCCCGGCCTACGCGTACATCATGCAGCAGGTTTTCGGTTTCCGTAAGGCGGTCGGTATACCCCCAGACGACGTCATTGAGATCGCCGGCTATGATGCTCGGGTAATTGCTTGTAGCCACCTTTTGCCCGACTTTCCGGAGCGCTACTTCCTGTTCTCCCTGGTTATCGGGGTATTTCTCAAACGACTTGGGCGGAACGGGATGAACGGAGTGGAGTACGATGGGGCGGTTGCCAGGTAATATGACGGTAGTCTCGAAGGACGGTACTTTTTTGTTGTTCAACCGATTCACCTTGATGTTTTCGAGTGGGAACTTACTGTAAAGAGCCATTCCGTAGGCGACATCGTTGGGTTCTTCCCTCACGTACGGATAGCTTTTCGCGATTTCAGCAAGTTGCTCATCCCACCAACCATCTACCTCCATTGCGATAAAGAAGTCAGGTTTTTTTTCTTTGATCAGGGCAAGGACCGGCTCCGCGTTACGGTTATCCATCAAGACATTGGCAAGCAACAGACTGATCCGGTCTTCCGTCGCGTGCCCGGCCGGGGCATCGGCCACGCGCTTGGGGAAGAGCGGCGTATAGTGGATCAGGTAGCTCGCGTTGATGGTCATTCCACCGAGCAGGCCAGCCACTAAAGCGTAGTCATACCAACGCCAGTGCTTCGTCAGGGCGATGAACAACACCATGGTAATGGCCGAAGCGATGAACCACTGAATTCGTGGGAAATCCAGCATTTTCATGTAATTATTCGGGGTATTGCTGAAGACGGACAAAACGGAGATCAGCATGATGACTACGGTCAGCACACAAAGAACAGTGTAGACTATTTTCCGGGCAGTGGACATAAAATATCTTTTTCGAACTAACCGGTAGTTTCGTCGGCTTGTTTGCTGCGTCTCACTCTCTCCTTGCGCTTAATAGCGGGGCGTTACGGTCAGCGGCAATTGTATTTCAACCCGTCATTTCACCTGCGGCCGCGCCCAAATTAAACATATCGCTCCGGTAAGCATTTGCAAACGGGAGGGTCCCCAGATAACCTCTTTTATTCCTTTACTTCTCTTTCTTTACCATGCGTTACAACCCCTTCGGCACCACCGGCTTCGACATCTCCGTACTTACCCTTGGAACCATGACCTGGGGCCGGCAAAATACGGAAGCCGAAGGGCACGCCCAGATGGACTACGCCGTCGAGCACGGCATCAACAGTTTTGATACCGCCGAGCTGTACGCTATTCCCAGCACCGCCGAGACGTGGGGAAAAACGGAAGCGATCATCGGCACGTGGTTCAGGGCAACGGGGAAGCGCAAGGATATTTTTCTGGCCAGCAAGGTCGCCGGCCCCGCCGCTTTCGCCGCCCACATCCGCGACGGTAACCTCGGTTTTTCCTCCGCACAGATCGACGAGGCGCTCGGCCAGTCCCTGGAACGGCTGCAGACCGATTACCTCGATCTGTACCAACTGCACTGGCCCGCCCGCAAGGTTAATTTTTTTGGCAAACGGGGTCTGCACTCCATTAAGAACGATCCCTGGGAAGACAACACGCTGGAGATCCTGACCAAGATGAGCGAACTGATCAAAGCCGGAACCATTCGCCACTGGGGTCTGAGCAACGAGACCCCCTGGGGCGTAATGCGCGTGCTGCACCTGGCCGATACCCACGGACTGCCGCGCCCGGTGAGCATCCAGAACCCGTACAGTCTTCTTAGCCGGGGCTTCGAAATCGGGCTGGCCGAGGTTTGTCTGCGTGAAAACATCGCCGGCTTTCCCTACAGCCCCCTCGCCATGGGTCGTCTTACCGGAAAATACCTTGACGGGAGCGCCCGGGATAACGCGCGGTTGAACCTATTCCAACAGTACACCCGCTATAATAGCGATAATGCTCTGGCCGCCACGAAAGCGTACGCCGCCGTAGCAAAAAAGTACGGCCTCGACATGACGAAGATGGCCCTCGCATTCGTCACCGACCGCGACTTTAACCACAGCAACATCATCGGGGCAACCAGCGTGGAACAGCTGAAGACCAACCTGGAAAGTGTGGAGCTTACGCTTTCTAAAGAAGTGCTTAAGGAAATTGAGGGAGTACAGGCCCGGTGGCCGGATCCTTCCGTTTAAGTATTACGGGCCTGTAGTATTGTAGTACTTCCGCGCGGAGCGGGGGTCACCGGGAACGGTGTGTATAACAAAATCCACGGATGGGTGCTCATTGTCGCCTGAGACGCCTTTCCTCTCCCGCGGAGAAGGGGCCGGGGTGGGGTTTTGCTCTGGCGATCGTGGATATCGTTACACACATCCGGGAACGCCGTAAATTGGATGTGCTCCGGCCTAGTGGCAAGTAAGGTGTAATTTAAGGAGGTGTAATCTTTAAGAGTCCATCAGGATGAGACGCCGGATCTTATTGATAAGACCCCTAAAACGGTGGCCCGCGACCCATCCCGGGGAGTAAAGTAATCGACGCGACTACAGAATTAAATACTACATTACCCTAAAAAGTGGCTTCTAAACTTACCATCGAACGCAGCTCCGGTAAGCTGATCATCAGCTATCCCTGGCGGACGCCCGGCACGTGGTTCATGCTTTTTTTCTGCGTGTGCTGGAATCTCGCGATTATTTTTTTCCTCTTCATGGGAGCGGGAATCTTTATCGCGTTACACCTGCTGGCAGGCGTCTTAATTGCTTGGTGGACGGCGACGCGTTTCGTGAATAAATCGGTCATCACCGTCAGTCGTGAACAACTGGAGATCACCCACGGGCCGTTACCGTGGCCGTTCAGCAAGGATAAAAAAATTCCGGCGCGAGCGCTGGTGCAGTTATACGTTGACAAGAGCAATACCAGGATCAACAACCGGCCTACCTACAACCTGAACGCCAAACTGGATTCCGGGACCATCGTCAAAGTTTTCCGATCAGAGTTGGACCGGCAGCGTCTGCTCGACCTGGAACACACCATCGAGAGCTACCTCGACATTGAAAATGATGAGAGCTTCGACCTCAGCGAAAGTGGTTTTTCCCGTCTCAACCTGGAGCAGATGCGCGAGCAACTGGAGAAAATGGAACCGATCAAGAAGTGGTTGCCCAGGAGCATCGTTCATAAAATGGAGGAGGTGGCCGCGAAGATGGAGCAGGAAGCCCGCAGCGGCCCTGGTTCCGGTAGTAGCCGCGTCGATGACCCCGATGTGGGTCTGCGGCCCGGTGCCATACGCGCACGCCCACTGCCCGAACCCACCCACGACTTCGATTATCCGCTATACCGAACTTCGGAGGGCGAGATATTTCAATACCATGATAAGGAATACCGGATGAGCCGTTCAGCTCAACTCGATTTTGACGATCAGCACGTAGCCTTCGGTCGGCAGATGGAACTTCAACCTACCGCATCGGGAGAAGCCGTTTACCTGTATGCCCAACTGGAACGGGAGCGTTGGGCTTACTACGAGGAGCGCCGGCTTGACAATGACGAGGTGGCACGCCTCGGTTTCGACGAAGACCACCACCCTACCCGCTTCGACAATGGCGAAGACCGGTATTACCCCCGGGATGGGCAGCAGGGATTTCGGTTCATGAATGGGCGGGGGACTTCCGTGCAGCAATTCATTTACTTTACGACGGCGTCAGCTACGCAGTTTCGGGCGCTGAAGCCGGACGGGCGGGGCTGGGAGGTTTACGTGATGGAGGTGGTAGACGGGGGATATTTTGAGCCTCGTGATGCCTGATGATGCCCGACCGGCAGTATTTCGTATAGTCCGGGTTAAACCCCTCGGGCGTATATTTTAAAATTGCTCGATGATCAGGAAAACAGGGCTTCGTACAGTTCGCGGACCGTGGCCAGGGTATTGATACGGATGCCGTAACGATCGGGATCAAGTCCTTTGGTATTATACTTACTGACGTAGATGGCCTTAAAGCCCAGCCGGTCGGCCTCCTGAATGCGCTGCTCGATACGGGTGACGGCGCGGATCTCGCCGCTGAGGCCTACCTCGCCGGCAAAGCATACGTTGGGAGGCACGGTGACGTCCATAGCGCTGGAGAGCAGGGCCGAGATGATGGACAGGTCGATGGCGGGATCATCGACTTTGAGGCCACCGGCGATGTTGAGAAAGACATCCTGATTGCCGAGGGGTAGGCCGGCCCTCTTTTCGAGAACGGCGAGCAGCATATTGAGGCGCTTGGCGTCGTAGCCGGTGGACGTACGCTGAGGATTGCCGTAAACGGCGGTACTGACCAACCCCTGTACCTCGATAAGCATGGGCCGCATACCTTCGAGCGTGGCGCAAACGGCGGAGCCGGAAAGATCCTCGTCGCGCTCGCTGAGCAGCAGTTCGCTGGGATTGGAGACCTCGCGTAGTCCGGTGGCTTCCATCTGGTAGATGCCGAGCTCGTCGGTACTGCCAAAACGATTCTTGAGAGTGCGGAGAATACGGTAGGTGTAGTTGCGGTCGCCCTCAAACTGGAGTACGGCATCGACGATGTGTTCGAGCAGCTTGGGTCCGGCAATTGATCCCTCTTTGGTGATGTGCCCGATTAGGAAAGTGGGGATGCCGGACTCCTTGGCAAAGCGCTGCAGCTCAGAGGCGCACTCCCGTACCTGACTGACGGTGCCGGCCATACTGTCTACGTGCGGGCTGGCGAGGGTTTGGATGGAGTCGATGATCAGCAGCTCCGGTTTGACGTCGGCGGCGTGCTGCAAAACTTTGGAGGTGTTGGTTTCGGTAAGCAGGTAACATTTAGTTTTATCGCCACCGAGGCGGTCGGCCCGCATTTTGATCTGTTGTTCGGACTCCTCCCCGGAGACGTAAAGTACTTTTTTGCCGAGCCGCAGGGCCAACTGCAACAAGAGTGTTGATTTACCGATTCCCGGCTGACCGCCGAACAGAACGATACTGCCCGGTACGATGCCGCCACCAAGGACGCGGTTGAGTTCACGATCGGGCGACTCGAGACGGCGGACGTTACCGGCGATGACGTCTTCCAGCTGGATGGGTCGAGGTCCCTTACCCAGCGGTGTCTTGGAACCGGCGGCAGGATTATTATCGTTGACGGAGCGCCAGTCGGTTTTGTTGTCGAGGCGTTCGTTTTTGGTTTTGACTACTTTTTCCTCGATAAGGGTGTTCCACTCGCGACAGCTTTGACACTGGCCCATCCATTTGGGGGATTCGGTGCCGCAGGAACGACAGAAGAAGGTTGTCTTGGTTTTGGCCATAGGGGTGGATTTCCGTAAATACCGACATATGCATATTTACGAGTAACTTTATTTTTCAAAGTAGTTTTGCTGCATTAACATTCGTACATACCGACATACGCATATGTACGAGTAGCTTCATTTTTCAAAGTAAGTTCGATATCTTGACACTAGTAAATACCGACATACGCATATGTACGAGTAGCTTTATTTTTCAAAGCCATCATACAAACAAACTATCCCAGACTATATCTCCCCACCTTCCGCGGCACAGTCTTCATCCACCACGGGCAAAGTTATAATTCTCCCCTCTCCTCTCATTTGCTGCCGGCTGGCCTCAGCGCAAGAACGGTAAAGTTCTGCGTTCAGCCGGTACCCTGCATTTCCATCGCCCATCAACACAGGTTTAGTAAAGCCCAGGCGTTTGATCGTGTTTAAGTGCTGCGTGATGGAAGATTCAGCCAGGGGAATATCCGCGATGAGTTCCGCGTAAGAAACCACTCCATTGGATTTTAAGCGTCGCATCATTCTGATCTTGGCCGGATGAGACATTGCCATACAAAGTCGGCTTCCCAGTTGCTCGTCTTCTTCAAATAAAAAGGCCTTCGAACGTGCCATAATTTCTGCTGTTTAAATAATTAATGCAGCACAATATTAAACAATAAGTTTTAATTAAACAAATAAAACACATAAGCAATTGAACGTTTTATTACCATGCTCCTCAAAAACCTTCCTTCGCACCTGCGTCCGCGCCTGAAGTTTACGCTCACTCTTCTCTTTGTTACGGCAATGGTAACAATACTTTTTACACTCCATCGTCACCCGGTAACTCAGCGGCTTATCTGACCGGAAAGAGTCAACCACCGGGTATCTTAGTATAGCGGCACTGTGAACTAGCGTCCAATGGTACTCCTCCATGGTTTCATTGGTGATGATCCGGCCCTTGCGTTTGGAATGATGCATCAGGGCAATCGGGGTATCGCAGTTTCGCCAAAGATTGAAAATAAACTGTAAAAACTAACTTTGAATGAACCGTGTAATTTCGGCATCACAGCCTTCACCGTTCCGGTCTGCTGCCCCGGAATTCGCGTTTATTAGTCATAACAGCGGCAGGTTAATGAAGCGTTTTCGCAGGCTTTTGCCATTAAATCAACCTAACGAACCTCGGGAAACGCGACGGAGCCTACCAAGGATTACCAATTTTGCCTTCTGGGAAGATCGCCACGGAAAATGACCGATATAAGTAAGCTGTTCTTTAGCTCCTGATACGCGTCACAAATTCTTGGGGATACCTTGCTTATACGCTGTCCGAAGAACCTACGGAAATATCCGCCTCCGTCAGCATTCTAGACTCGATAATAAACCGAAGCCCCAGCGGAATTTCTACCGAAAAACTCGAACCTCTACCCTTCGTAACGTCCAGCGTCAGGTGGGTGTGTTTCCAGTATTCGTATTGGAACTTCGACATGTAGTAAGGGCAGCCGTGGATCTCGCCGAGCAGCTCGTCGTTGTCGTCGATATAAAAATCGCCTTCAGGAAAGCACATGGGCGAAGAACCGTCGCAACAGCCTCCGCTCTGGTGAAAAATGAGCGGACCGTGTTGTTCTCTGAGGGTATCGATCACTTTACAGGCGGCTTCGGTTACGGCTACTTTGGGCATTTTTATAGTTGTTATGTTACGTCAGAAGCCGGTCGGAACGTGATCGACGTTCCAACCGGCTGATGGTTGCAGAGACAAAACGGTAGTCTAGAAGAAGCCGAGCTTGTCTTTACTGTAGCTGATAAGCATGTTTTTGGTCTGGCGGTAATGGTCGAGCATCATTTTATGATTCTCCCGTCCGATGCCGGACTTTTTGTAACCGCCAAAGGGTGCGTGCGCCGGGTAGTCGTGGTAGCAATTTACCCACACACGGCCTGCCTGAACCTTGCGGGCAATACCGTAAGCTTCGTGCATGTCGCGTGTCCAGAGTCCGGCGCCGAGTCCGTAGAGCGTGTCGTTGGCGATCTCGATGGCTTCGGCTTCGTCCTTAAAGGTGGTGATGCAGACGACCGGGCCAAAAATCTCTTCCTGGAAGACCCGCATTTTGTTGTTTCCCTTCAGAACGGTTGGCTTGATGTAGTAACCGCCGGATAGCTCGTCGACGTAAGCGGCTTCACCACCGGTGAGTACTTCGCAGCCTTCTTCTTTGCCGATCTTGATGTATTTCAGGATCTTCTCGTACTGGTCGTTACTTGCCTGAGCGCCCATCATCGTGGAGGGGTCGAGCGGGTGCCCCATCTTGATGGCCTCGACGCGTTCGATAAAGCGCTCCACGAACTTGTCGTAAATGGATTCGTCGACCAGGATGCGGCTGGGGCAGGTGCAGACTTCTCCCTGGTTGAGGGCAAACATGGTAGCTCCCTCCAGGCATTTGTCGAAGAACTCGTCGTCAGCGTCCATCACGCTCTTCATGAAGATGTTGGGGCTTTTACCGCCGAGCTCCAGCGTAACCGGAATGATGTTCTTACTGGCGTATTGCATGATGAGCTGGCCGGTAGTCGTCTCACCGGTAAAGGCAACCTTGCGGATGTCGGGGTGGCTGGCCAACGGCTTACCAGCTTCTACACCAAAACCGTTTACGATGTTGAGCACACCTGCGGGCAAAATGTCTTCGATCATCTCCATCAGTATAAGGATGCCGACGGGAGTCTGCTCGGCCGGCTTCAGCACGATGCAGTTGCCGGCAGCCAGGGCCGGTGCGATCTTCCAGGTCGCCATCAGGATGGGAAAGTTCCAGGGAATGATCTGACCGACTACGCCGAGCGGTTCCCAAACGTTCATGGAAACGGTATTGCTGTTGAGCTCAGACACCCCACCCTCTTCGGCGCGGATACAGCCGGCGAAGTAGCGGAAGTGATCGACGGCCAGCGGCAGATCAGCCGCCATGGTCTCGCGGATGGATTTGCCGTTGTCCCAGGTTTCCGCGCGGGCCAGCGCTTCCAGGTTTTTCTCCATCACATCGGCGATCTTCAGCAGGAGGTTGCTGCGTTCGGTGGCCGAAGTATTGTTCCAATGGTCCGCAGCGGCCCAGGCGGCGGCTACGGCCTTATCCACGTCCTCCTTGGTGGAACGCGGAATATTGGTGAAAGACTTTCCGTCTACCGGAGAAACATTCTCGAAGTATTCCCCATTCGTGGGCGGCATCCATTTGCCGCCGATGTAGTTTTCGTACTGGTTTTTAAATTTCGGCGGCGCCAGTGTGGATGCGGCCGTAGTAGCGGTTGTGCTCATGTATCAACAAATTTAAAGGTGTGTAAAAGCTGCCATTAGCTTCCACTGAAAGGTAAGGACCAAAGTTAATGGTCCTATCACCCCAACACTTGCACGATTCTGTTTAAATTCTGCATTATCCTACTATGATTCTGCTTATTTAGCTTTTTCAGGCGCTTTGTACTGATTTTTAGCCATATATTTAGCTATTCTGCTGAAACAAAGCACCATGATTAACCTCAATGTAGATAAGCTTCCGGTCCGCCCGCTGCATACCCTGGTAGAGAACCGAACGACCTTTACGATGGACACCGTTGCCCTCAGCCTCTTCGAGACCCACGAACGCGCGGCGGCCGTTCGTCTCAGGTTTGACAATCCGGTACTGGCCAGTATGATCGAGGGACGCAAAGTGATGCAGCTGGGAGAGCAACCAGGGTTCAATTTCATGCCGGGGGAGTCGGTTCTGCTCCCCACAAACGAACTGATGACGATTGATTTTCCGGACGCTCAAGCAGGTCGGCCAACCAAGTGTCTTGCCCTGGAGATCGACCCGGCTGAAATCAGGCACGTGACGGAGGAGATGAATGAACACCGCCCCCGCTCCGACGGAAAGGACTGGCAGCGGAGAGACCATAACTTACGCTTTGACAACGATCCCGGAATCACCCAGTTAATCCAACGATTAGTATTTCTGTGCGCGGAAGACCATACGGCCAAGGATCTTTTCGTCAGTATGTCGCTACGCGAATTACTGATCCGGCTGCTTGAGGCGGAATCGCGCGAAGCGCACCTGCAGAATATTGGTTGCCGGGCGGGAAGCCAAGCCATCACAACGGCCGTGGCTTACATACTCGATAACCTGGATAGCCGACTGACGATTGACCGGCTCAGTCAACTGGCCTGCATGAGCCCCTCCGGTTTTCATCATGCTTTCAAGAACGAGATGGGGGTTACGCCCGTAAAGTACATTAACAAGGAACGGATTAAACTGGCCGTCAGTCTGCTTCAACAGGGCAACCACTCCGTTAAGCAAATTGCCATGCGGTGTGGATTCAGTAGTGCCAGTTACTTTACGCGCGTTTTTAAACAGCAGTTAGGTGTAAGCCCAACCTCGTTTGCAGGTTAAGTTTACGCCGGATCGTAACTGATGTACTTTTCATGTACATTTTTGATCCGCGCCGGCAACACTACTCTCCCTTTACCTTTCCTTCCGGCAAGGTTACCGATACGTCGTACACCCGGAATAACCGGTTCTCCGCCGCGACCCGGTACCGCAGCGGCTTATCGTATCGGCGCCGGTCCACCACCAGGTGCTTCAGCCCCGCGGCGCGGTAATCCGGCATCCAGTGGTATTTTTCCAGGGTTTCGTTAGTAATGGCCCAGCCCTTGCGTTTGGAATAATACATCAGGGTCGGGTCGATCTGCCGGCCGTTGATCATGATGTGCGCATCGGGGTCGGAACCCGCCTCATCCAGCAGGCGATACAGCTCTACCTCCAACGGATCGTAGCGCAGGTAAATGTCCTTACCGTTCTTGCGAACAGGCTCATAGATGCCCGCCAGAATGATGAGCAGTGCGCCCCACCACGGTAACCAACGCTGGTGAAACAACTGCGCCGCAAACAGCGCCATCAGCGGTATATAGGGAATGACGTAGTAGTTGTGCGTAGGGAATACATGTCCGGTCTTAAACGCAAATAAAAGCAGTAATACCGTGTAGACGGCGGCCCCCAACAGCAGGGGCCATTGCCGCTTCCAGGCGCTGTAAACTACGCCGATCAGAAAGAGAACGAAGGGCCACGGGCCAAAAAAAGCGATCTTGGTAAACCGGGTGTACGCGTTTCGCCAATGCTCGAAAAAGAAGGTTTGAAAGCCTTCGGAGAGTGACACCGGGAAGATCAGCGGCGGACACCGGTTGATGTCCTGCAGATATCCCATCCAGTAAAAATACCAGCAGGCGGTACAACAACCCGCTACGAGCAGGACGCTGAAGACCCGAATTTTACGGCGTAGGGGTATGGTCTTGAACAAAAAAGGGGTGCTCAGTAAGGTCAGCACCATTAACGACGGAATTTTACTGAGTACGCCCAGGGTTACGATCACCCCGCCCAATATAAGTTGCCGGCCTCGTCCCTCCTCCAGGTAGCGGTACAGATAGTAAGTACCGATGACGGCCAGGAACAGCGAAAAGGTATCCGGCATCATCTTACGCATGAACATCAGCGTCACCGAACCGACGACCCCCAGCATGGCGTACAATCCTACCGGCTTATCAAAAATGCGATCGACAATGCGCGCAAAACAAACCAGCCCCAGGCAGGAGACCGTCCAGTTTACCAGCCGTCCGATCCAGTATTGTTCTCCGAAGAGATGATAAAGAGGCACCGACAGGGTTTGCAGGAAGGGAAACTCGGTTGCGAAGTAATCCGGCGAGTGTTCCCCGCAAATGTCGCTCATGGGATACAGCGGGTTCAGGCCGAATTTGTAGAAATTGCGGGCAATGGTGGCCGTTCCCGCCTGGCGCGCCGAGTGATCGTCGTAATAAGGCAGGTCGAGCCAGTACAACCCCGCCAGAAAAAGCAGGCCCGCCCAAAAGCGGGGGTCCGGCAAAAAGTTCCCCAGGGGGGCCGACAAGGTAGCGGGTGCTTTCATCTGCCGCAAAACTACGGATAAGGAGGCTGGGTGCGTTGCCGCAAAACGATTTTAACCGGCTAAAATAACCGTACCTGATTTTATGAACCACCTACGCAAGAAATACGAAATAAGATATAGCTGGTTTTCTTTCTCGCAAGGCTTAAGACCTTGGTAATACCATGGTTTTGGCAGAGACTATTCAAGGCGCGTTTCCAGCCACAGTCCGTTTGTCAACCCCGTTTTCGTGCGCGCTCGCCCACCATTCTCCGGCCAGACTTTAGCTTTACGACGGTTTCCATTCCGGGGTTTCCGGAAATCCCACCCGGCAATTCACCGGTCAGAAAGCCTACCACCAGCCACCTTCCAAAATTCTACCAATGCCCATCACCTGGCAACATTATACCTTTACCCAGCTCGACCTGAAATTACTCTACGCCATCCTGCGCCTGCGCGCCGAAGTATTCGTCGTAGAGCAAAACTGCCCCTACCAGGATCTCGACGACAAAGATCAGTCCGCCTTGCACTTATGCGGGTTCGACGGCGAAGGCCGGCTGGCGGCCTACACCCGCATTTTCAGGAAAAACGTCAGCTATTCCGATTACGCCAGCATCGGACGGGTCACCACCGCTTCCTTCGCGCGCGGCCAGGGCCTCGGCCGGCCATTGATGCAGGAGTCGGTCAGGGTACTGTTCGAGCACTACGGCGAACAGGACGTGAAGATCAGCGCGCAGGCTCACCTGCAAAAATTCTACGCCAGCGTCGGGTATGAACCGGTCGGTGATATTTACGACGAGGACGGTATTCCACACACAGCCATGATCCGGTCGCTCGCGGGGTAGTAAAGCTTGCCGGGGATTTAATCCTTCAGATAGCGAACGGCAGTAATAAATTTCTCAGTCCACATCAGTAATTTTCCATTCGCCGGAAGCCATTTGCGGTCGTTCATTGAGCATCATGTAATGCTTATCCAGAAGTTGAACCCGCCGGTACTTTTTAGCGGGAATGTCGGTGTGATCGGTGACCATTTCAATCAGTTCCAGCTCGGGTTCCACGCTGTATTCCAGCGTACGCTCCTTTAGCGGATTACCGGTCTGATCGAGCAGCGTGAAGGTGTTGCGGTAACCGTTTTCTCCCGTTTCGATGCGAGCGATCCTCAACAGCTGATCCTCGGAACGGTAAGTGATCGTTTCGGCCGCCACGTCACCGCCGGTACCATCGTCGTTGCGGGCGATCTCTTCCCAGTCGCTGAGGTCAAAAGACCCGAAGACGGGGAACGAAAATTTGGTGTCGCCCAGCGCGGCGTTGCCTTTCAGTTCATCTTTGCGCTTCAACGCGCCACCGAACACCCAGCCGTCCTTCCGGTCGGCGGTGCTGATCTTCAGCCAGGGCTCGTGGTAGGCAACGCCGCGCAGAACGATCGTCTCCTTTTGGGGGGATTGCTCTCCGGTAAAGGTTAGCGGCTCGTTGGGCCGGACCCGGGCAACGGTCTTTCCCTTCGTGGAGGGCTGATCGCGGACGTTAAGGCCCTCCACCCAGGTATACAGGATTTTTTCGGTTGCCGCGGGTTCCGGCGCGGGTACTTCCGCCGGCTGCACCGGAACCGTGTCGGTATCACCGGAGACATCATGTCCACAGGCGGCGAGGAGCAACGCAACTGCCATAAAAAAGAACTGATTTAAAAGACGCGGCAACATACGGTAATTTCTATTCCGGCCGTCCAAAGCGGAGACCCGGACGCAAGATAACGGTAGTTGGGGGTTTAGCGCTTGTTGGAAAACCAACTTTGCACCTGCGTCCGCGCCTAAAGATGAGTAGTTTCCCGCTAGAACGGCGGCTGCCCCGCCGCTCTCCGCTTCCGCAGCCGCCATTTGTACCACCGGGAGAACGCCACCCCGAGCACCGTCGGCAAGGTCCATAAAACGATCTGGAGGTTACCCGTAAAGAGGTTACCGAACGCCCGCTGCCCCCCGAAAGCCAGGAAAGCGGTGAAGGCCGCAATGGCCGTGACGACCATCTGTCCGAGGTGCTCCTCCATCCAGTTGTACCCCGGGGTAACGCCCCGTGCATCCCGGATCAGACTCGGCCACACCAGCATGCCCAGCCCGCCGAAGATCAGGTAGAGGGTTTGCCCGTCGTCGCCCCACCAGCCACAACCGTAACCGATCATGAATACACTGAATAGGCCCAGGGAGATCCGCAGCGCCCGGTCGATCCGTGCCATCCGCCGCGAGGGCCCCTGTTTGTTGGACAGCACCGCGACACCGTAATACAGCGGCCGGGCCGTGAGCAAAGCGAGGAATCCGAGAAAAAGGGCAACGGAGGTGTATCCGCGCGCGTAATTGATTGCGCTCAGCACGGCCGCCGTAATCACCACCGTCCACATCGCGTAGGTGTACCAGCGCCCCACCCGGTTGTGAATTTTACCCCCCTTTTTAGCGAAGGCGGGTACAAAGAACAGTCCGATACTGGTAAAACCGGCGGAGACGTGCAGAAGTAAAAGAGTTTTGAAGAAAATATCCATGCTGATGCCGTTTCCTCAAATATGGACCCCGAGCCCCCGTATTTACCAGGAGTTGGGACGAATGACAAGCCTCCCGGGACAACCAGCAAGCTCCCGGGACGGATGACTATTTCTCCAGGTGCTCCCGCAGCACCGCAACGTACGCCCGGGAAACCGGCACCTCCTCCTCGGTACCGACAATCGACAGCTTCAGGCCCTGCGCGTTTCCCCGCGCTTCCCGGATCACCGCGGCGTTGACCAGGTAAGACCGGTGACAGCGCAGCAGGGGAACCATCGCCGCCATACGCTCTACTACTCCAGACAGGGTTGCCCGGACGATCTCCTCGGCGGCGACCCCTTCCCGGAAGTACACGATCCGTACGTAATTCTGCCGGGCTTCGCAAAATAAGAGCGCATCGGGACTGACGGAAAAACTGTCGGTGAGGGCTATCAGCACCGGAGCTGCATCCCGCCCGCCGGGTCGGACCATAGATGATCCGGCTGCCCGCCGGATCATTTTTGCTTCCCGATGATTTTCCCGTTCGGCGCGCAGCTGCACCGCCATGCCGCTGAAGGCGATCGGGAACAATCCGATGATCACCGTCGGCACCGTGATCGTAGCCAGCACGATGGGCGCGAAGGCCGTCCAACCCACGGTTGCGTTGTAAAAAATGAAGTTCCCCACCGAGATGAAAAAGAGCAGCAGGGCACAATCGAGGATCCACTTCCAGAGCGACCAGCCGTCGCCGGATTTTTTCCATCCCAGCCACCGGTCCGTTACGTATGCATAAAGGATACTGACGGCGAACGTGACCAGGGCGTACCCCAGGCAGGTCAGCGGTAGGTTGCCCTTCACGTGCATGCCGAAGGGGCGAAGCAAAAAGAGGGCAAAGAACACAAAAGCACCCACCCGCGCCGCACCGATGATGGTTTCGCGGCCGAACTCCCGGTCGGGAAAAGGTCGATTGAGGGGGTTGGCGGGTAGCACGCTATGATATTATGTCAACGATGTTCAGCTTGTTTTAGACGCTTGCTGCCTGGAGGTTTGCATTTTGGCATCCAGTTCCCGGCCAGCCATCAGCCGGTATATCTCCTTTCCCTTTTTATAAAATTCTTCGATTTGGGCGCTGGGGATCAGCATGCCCCGGCGGTAGAAAACGAGGTAAAAGCCCAGACCTTCCATCGACCAGCCTTTGTTGAGGGTGAAGAAGTTCAGCACCGCGTCGTTGAAGTGGTAGCGGATGTATTCCTCATCTTCGCCCGTGAGGCGGTACTGGCCGGAGAACTTGGGGTAACGGACGAAGTCGATGTCGTCAAAACCCATCAGCGCCTTAAGTTTGTGCGCGATGGTTTCCGGCTGCAGCCAGAGTTCCGGCAGGCCGAGCTGAGCACTTTGCAGGAAAAAAACGGACTGGTACACCCGGTTGTCCGACCCGGAACCACCCCAGGTCTGAAAGCTGTAATCAAAGATGGAGATATCGAATTCCATCAGCCCGTCCTGACGGCGGATCACGCGTTCGATGCGCTTGTTCCGGCCCTCTCTGAACAACCGGAAATCCTGAAGTTGCGTCGTCAGGCCAATATCATCGGTGTCGTGAAAACTGAAATCGAGCTTACGGGCCAGGGCCGTCAGGTTGCGGTGTCGATACGGGTGGACCATTATTTCAGTGGATTGGGTCGGTTGAAAAATCGTAGCATGCGGTCGGGATCACCTTGTGGCAGACGGCACCAGGCACTTCGGCAAGTTACAGCAATGCGAGGAATTTTTATTCTGTTCAGGATTTCTTACCCGTTTTTCGGGCGCGGCCGCAGGTGCAAGGAAAGGTTGTGAAACGGCTTTCCGCTCCCTCGCAAAGATCAGCCGGGGACACCGCAATAAAAAACACCCTTTGAGCAGCGGGCCCAAAGGGTGTTTTTACCTGAAGTTTAGCCCTGGCGGGTAGTGTTTACTTGCCACCTCCGAAGACTCCCTGGTCACCGGCGGGAACGGCAGCCGGCTCGGCGGGCTTGGCGCTTACGTCACCTTTGATGGTGATCACGATGGGATCAGAACCGGCGTTGGTCGTCAGGGTTACGCGCTTACGGAACTGGCCGAGGCGGTGCGTGTCATAGCGAACTTTGATCTCGCTGGTTTCACCGGCGGGAACGGGGGCTTTGCTGTAGCTGGGAACGGTACAGCCGCAGGATCCGCGGGCGTTGGTGATCAGCAACGGCTCGGTACCCGTGTTCTTAAACTTGAAAATGCGGTAAGGATCGGAGTCCTGCTCGATGTTGCCGTAGTCGATCTCCATCGTCTCGAAAGTCATTACGGGACCATCGGTGGAGGGAGCCGCCTCGATCGCAGTACTTACGGCAGCAGGTGCCGTCTGGGCTTGAAGGGCAACGGTAAAGCTGCAGACAAGTAAGAGAATGAAGGATAAACGTTTCATATGGTAATTATTTTCTTTGAGTTACAAATATAGACACTATCCCGAATTGGCCGGTTTAATGAGCTGTTAACGTAGGGACTACCCGGTAGGTAATCATCGCTATAACGGCTTTGAGACGTAAAAGTGAGCTAAGGGGCACGAAATTTGTGTTAAGAGTTTGCAAAAGTTGTCTGTTGGAAACGTCGTCTGTTGTCCGAAAAACCAGGCAACCTGTTTCTCACCGACGTTTTATGGCGGCCCTGCTAATTGATGATCCGGTGGAAGACCTTCTTTCCTTCACAGGTGATGTCTCAAGCAATAGTGAGCAACCTTGGTGTATGTTGATTTAAGATTGACTGACCGCCACAGGTCCGTCAAGATTGAACTTAAGGGCGACGAAAAATTATACATCATAGTCTTTTGCCGAATTACTTAGTGCCTGTTAAAGACGTCGTCCATCCACAGCAGCGGATGCCGCTTCCCTCGACCGGATAGGGAAGAATGATCGAACTACCGTGGCAGGTATATCAAGAATGTTAAACTTTAGTGACTTTATTTTAACGAATACGTCAGTAGCTACAGGTGTAGACCTATTATACTTCCTGGTTATCAATGTTTGAATGAAAACGGTACGTTATTTCGACACACTGTACTCGTACTCTCCATCGGCTTGACCGTTCATACTTTTTTAACCCAACGATTTTTTCTCTCTCTATTTAAAATAGCAACTCTCTCTAATCAAATCTATCGCAAGACAAAAGCGAATTCTTTTCGATTGATATCGGTTGCCCGTATTGCACACTGATTCAAAACTCCATTTACGGGAACGGTCATTCTACACCCCTAACTATCGATCGGTATTTTTTTTTCAAATACCGTAAATTGGCTAAACACTGCACGCCAGAAAGCAGAATTTTACGCAGTAGCTTAAACGGTTTACTCTTGCGATTTACCTTAACACTTGTCACTATGAAAAAGAATACTACCCCGACGTGCCTCGATAGATTTTATCAAACCGGCCTTCAGTTACTGATGACGCTCGGCCTTTTCCTGATCGTCTCCGCTCAGTTGACGGGTCAGCTTGCCTGCCCCAATGATGTTGGCGCAGCTTGCGACGATTGCCCTAATAATGTTACTGCCGCCAACCCTGATCTGACGGCGGATTGTGAAGTATCGCTAACGATTGCCATTGTGATCGATGAGTCAAATTCAATCGGTTCCGCCAACGCTCAAGATGATGTAGAATTGGGGGTGATGGCTTTCCTTAACGAGCTGGCGTGTACGCCCGCCCAGGCGGCGATCATTGAGTTCGGTTCGATATCTCGTTACGTAGTTCCTGAGTACACACCGATCCTTGACCTTGTGGACGGTATGCAAGATTATTTCGACGGCACCGGAACGGCGACCGCTCCGTTCAATAACCAGATATACACGATACCTCCCGATGGTGATCCATTTCTGGGAGGGACTAACTGGCAGGCGGCACTAACTAACGTGGATAATCTTCCGGTACCGGACCTTGTCCTGTTTTTTACGGACGGTAATCCTACCACCTACTCCCCTAACCCGAACGATCCCTCCGGATTGAACAACTATGATTTTTGCGGAAGCGGGTCCACGACACAAGATGCAGAATTATACAACGCCGTACAACTGGCTAATAAGGTTAAGGGGGAGGGTTCCCACATGTTCGTACTCGGCGTGGGAGCAGTTGCCGCTGCGAACATTCAGGTTATTTCCGACGTCCCCGGGTCGGGAGGCACGGAATTCGATCCGAACGGAACGGGCGATGCCGCTAACGTGGCGACCTCTGACTATTCGCTCGAACCGGACTTTGCTCAGTTGCAGGAAAATCTTGCTACTATCGCCAATGATTTATGTCCACTGATTCTTACTTGTGAGCCGACACCAACGTGCACCGGAGAAAGTAACGGTATGATCGACATTTCCATTGTAAGTGATGCCGTGCCTCCCTACCGCGTCATAGTAAATGGTACCCCGGCGTTTAACACCAATCAAACTACTTTTGTAGTCCCGAATCTATCAGCGGGTTCTTACGAGATTGCCGTAGAAACCGGGGTTGATTGTTTTCGTGATGGTATCTGTACAACCGTCATAATTGAAGACGCACCGGTCTGTACCATCGAAAGTACCACCGCCGAATCTTGCGACGAACTGGGAAATGTTACCTTCTCCATCAATTCCGGTTTCCCGAATTATACCTACGAAATTACAAACGACGCTGATAACAGCGTTCTGGCAACCGGGGCTTACACCGTTGGGGATGCTGATCCATTTGTTGACAATATTTCCGGTGGAAATTATACAGTTACGGTTACGGATGATCTGGGGTGTGAAAGTATCTGCACCTTCTCCATCGCGCCACCCGTAGACTGCTGTCCCTGTACGGGTGATCCAAGCATCGACGGTGCCGCCGAAGCGATGCTGGGATGTAATCCGGATGATGTTGATGGTAACGGTCAACCAGATGTACTCGACGAGATCCTCGGTGGGGTAACCGCCACACCCGGAAGTGGTGTTGGATGTATGCTCGATGCTGCCGGAATTACATTTGTTGATGGAGCAGTTACCGCGACGGGGTGTATGAGAAGCGTTGTCAGAACATACTCCGTAAATAACGAGTGTGGAGACGGTACGACTACTTTCATGCAGACAATCACCTGGACGGTCGATCTCGAAGATCCGATGTTCGCCGCCTGCCCCGCCACCCCCATCGACCTGGGCTGTAACCCCGCTGAGCCGACCACCGCCGACGCGGAGGCTGCCGCCGGGACGCCCGCCGACGACTGCGGCATCACCGACGTGACCACCACGGCGGGAACCATCACCTCTACCGGCTGCATGCGCACCCAGACCTTCACCGTCACGGCGACCGACGGTTGCGCCAAGACGGCGGACTGCGAAGTGACCTACGAATGGACGGTGGACGACGAAGACCCCGAGGTTTTTGCTGAATTTGACCCGATATCTTGTAATGATGAATTCCCTTCTCCAGACTTGATTACAGTCACCGACAACTGCGGTCTGGCCTCACGTTCCGTCGCCCTGCTTCCCTTTACAGAAAACATCTGTGACGGCTATACGGTAGGATATGAAGTGACTGCCATCGATAATTGTGGGAACACCACAATTGAGACGGTATCCTTTGACATACTCCCAGATACGGAAGCCCCCGAAATCACACCACTGTTTGGTGACGTGATGAACAACGATATCATCATCGTTGAGTGCCAGAACAGAGACGAAGACTGGACTCCATTTGGGATGGGCGCTAACGACATACTTGCTACAGATGACTGCAGTGACGTTACCGTCACCTTTGAAGACACCTTACTGGAAGAAGGTGAGTGTGGTATAAGCGACTTCATTAGCCGCTGGAGTTGTGTTTGGACAGCCACTGACGAATGCGGTAACGCAAATACCTTCACCGTGTTTATGACAATAATAGACACCGAAGCGCCAACTCCGGACAGCAATTTTCCGCTTGTAGTATCCGCAACGTGCGACAACATTCCAGATCCGGTTTACCCTACTGCTACCGATAACTGTAGCAGTGTAAATACTTCCCTGATCACAACCAGAGAAGAAGGAGATTGTGCTGGCAGCTACGTACTCGTCAATCGGTTCACCTTTACCGACGGATGTGGTAATAGTTCGGAATTGATTCAGACGGTTAACGTTATGGACGAGGCAGCTCCCGAGATGTTCCTTAGCGGAGAATTCGTGTTCGATCTTCCGGATGGAGCAACGAAGCAGGTTAGTTGCCAGGAATTATGGGATATTGAAACCGATCTCGTAAACACCATCGTTGTTGACGATTGTGATCCGGAAGCTTCTTTCCAAGTTGCATGGGAGTATGGCAATTTTGTCGATTGCAGCACCTTCGGCTACTCCTACCTGGCTATTTTGACGGTAACCGCTTCCGACGATTGCGGAAACGCAACAACTCATTCCATCACCTTTGAGGTACAGGACAATACCGCACCTGAACTTGTAGGTGTTCCCGAAGATGTCTGTGCTGATGAAATGCCAGAACCCGTCCGCGTATTAGCAACGGATCTCTGTGGCTCGCCCAGGGTCATCATGACGGAATCCGCTCCTTTAAGTTGCGGAACCGACGGAGTGATGGTTATCAGAACCTGGACGGCAAGCGATCGCTGCGGAAATGAATCTTCCGCCACGCAGCGAATCATCCTCTCACCCAGTACAACCTCTTCGATGGCGATTTTGGATGAGGATGGTAACGTCGTTAATTCCGGAGACAATTTTTCAATCGAGGCTAATTGTGCCGCAGGTGATTACGGAATTCGTGAATACGTTCTCGCAAATATCGACGAAAGCAGTGTCTGCGCACTGACCAATATCATCGTCACGGTAGAGAACGTCCAACTTGGCGACTGTACCGAAGGGGAAGACTTTGCAACGGCAGACGTCAATATCACCGCGACGAGTGTTTGCAGCGGAGAGTTAAGTTTTGCGGCTACCGTGAGTTTGCTTGATCGCACGGGTCCCGTGTTCGGTGAAATTGCAGAAATCATCCTTCCTTGTGGGGAAGAGATGCCACAACCGCAAGTAGAAGACCTTTGCGGAACATCCGTCGACCTTTCCGGAAGATGGATCGATGATCCGACCGTAGTTTGTGCCGGAGAAAACAGCGCTTACCGCTACGAATGGACAGCGACCGATGAGTGCGGAAATGTAAGCTCCACAATTCAAGTTGTCAGTATCCGTGATTATTGGGGGCCGGAATTCTTCAACCTTCCGGACGACAGCTGCCAGGAGGAGATCGAGCCGGGCTCAGTTACGGCAATCGACCGCTGTACCGGTGCTGAAACCGAAGTAGTATTCGTCAGTGCCACCAGCCAGTTGGCCGGTTGCGGCAGACTGACGACTTATACCTGGACGGCCACCGACGCCTGCGGCAACGTAAGCACCGCCAAGCGATACCGCCAAACGGATGATGTGATTGCGCCTGTGCTATTCAAACGCAGCAACCGCTTGAAGGGAGCACAGGACGGCGGCGAGATCACCATTGATTGTCCGTTCCCACGTTTTGATGAGCAAGGGTTCCCAGACTTTGGTCCGCGTGCGTTCCTGATTAAAGACAACTGTCCGGGTGGAACCGAACTGGGTGTATCCGTTGTCCGTTTGACGGGTGACGCATGCGATCCCGCCGGTTACCTCGGTAGTTACCAGTATGTCTGGACCGCAACCGACGCTTGCGGAAACGCCAGCACCTTCTCACTCGTGGTTACCCTGGTTGACGAAACGCCCCCCGCATTCTTCGACGTTCCGGAGCCGATAGTGACGATTTTCTGCGACGATGAGGTGCCTGCCGTTGTTGCTCCGAAGATCTTCGAGGAGTGCAGTACAGCAAGACTTGACTTCAGCTCGGAACGTGTGCTTACCGCCGACGGTTTCCAGGAAACCCGCACGTGGCTTGCCACCGACCTTTGCGGCAACGCCGATGTTTTCGAGCAGGTAATCACTTACGCCGATAAGGAGATAAACTGCAAATTCGAATTGGCGGGCAATAGTCTTATCTGTGGAACTTCCAACAACGAGTTGACCGTAACCAATTCAGGAGGCAGGGCACCTTATACCTACGCATGGCGCATGGTTGACTGCGACGGCTTCATCACCGGAGCAGACGATGAACAGACCGTATTATTCACTAGCGGATTCACTTCCCAGAATTTTGAAGTGACCGTTACCGACGCTGATGGCTGTCAGCAGGTTTGTACATTTACCGTCGCTTGCAAAAAGGAGACGTTTACAACGGACCCCATCGATGACACGGGTTTCGATCCGGACGATTCAGAAAATCCCGACAATTTCACCGTCTTCCCTAATCCGGCTACCGATAACATTTCCGTTATCCTACCCGCTGCCGGATCAGCAGCAACCGGATTCAGCGTAATCGATCTGATGGGAAAACGAGTACTCTCCGGGAAGACTCCTCAGCAAACTGATGAGCCGTTTACCATAAACATCCGGGAGTTACCCGCCGGTCCGTACCTCCTTCAGCTCAACAGAGTGGACGGAACGAGAAGCGTCAAGCAAATCGTTGTGATCAAATAGCAGTGCCGCTACGGAACATAGAAGTGTCGATTTAGTAATTAGCCTTTCCGGAGGATACTTATTGAATCAGCACCCGTTAAGCACGGACACCGCTGTCAGCTTCGGCTGACAGCGGTTTTCTTTTTCTACTCAAGGGACGCCCGGCCCGAAAATCCGACAAATGAACAAGCGACAAAAAACTTTGACCAAACCCTTTGACATTATAGAAACACAATCTATCTTTGCGACCGCTCCGGGGGATTAGCTCAGTTGGCTAGAGCGCTTGCATGGCATGCAAGAGGTCACCAGTTCGACTCTGGTATTCTCCACCCGTTAGCCCGTCCGACTTTGTCGGGCGGGCTTTTTTCATGCTTTCATACGGGCGTTGAACGGGTCGGTTTTGTAACTCTAGTTTTAATCCAGCCACTGTTTACAAAGCCGATTTGCCTCCGCAACAACTTTCGCCGGGAAGCCCGCGATCTCCAGCAGCCCGATGGCGTTGCGCGTGGTGAGCGGACCCGGGCGTAGTTTGTAGTCGAACGACAGTTGGTGCTTCGTGATGCTTTTCTGGAAATGGTGCAGAGCGTAGCTTTCCCGCAGCAGTTCGGTCAACTCGACGTCGTGCGTGGATACCATTACCAAGTCACCTTCCGCAGCCGCGAGGTACGACAGAATGGCCTTGGCGACAGTAATGCGCTCGATGGCGTTGGTACCCTTATAGACCTCGTCGATGGTGAGCGGCGGGTGGTTCGCTGAAGAGCACTTCGGGGGAGGTAGTAATCCTCTACCGCGGCGAAGCGGCTCGGTTCGAGTCGCAGATCCGTTCTCAGGGGTTCGGACCCAGCCCGTTCAAGCAGCCTTTGCTCCTGCGTCCGCGCCACATCCGCATGATGCGCGCCGGTACGCAGGCGGTCGTAGAGGTGTTGCCGGCCCGGCGCGGAAACGGCGTGATCGCAGTACCGGAAGAAATCCTCGAAGTCGAGGTCTTTGCACGTCTGCCCGTTGATACGGTAGGGGCTGTCGTGCGTCGGCCGTAGGTCGTACTGTTTATCGATCAGGCCGAACCCGATGCGGTCCTACCGGGGTCGGCCCCAGCGATCGCGCATTCGCGTCAATTCCTTTTTCCGTTTGTTCCAGAAAATACTTCAGGATTTAGGGCGCGGCCGCGGGATGCAAAGAATGATGGGTAGGGAGCAAAACGGCTTACCCTGTTTTTGTCAGTCCTTTCCGGCGGGCTTTACGGGCGACCTTTCGGGCCTTTTTTGCCGCCTTCTTATCCGCCTTGCGCTGTTCCTTTTCGTTCATCTGATAGCCGATGATGTGCAGATCGCTCCGCTCGCGCAGCACGATGGCGGCCGTCACGGAGGTGACGAGGGGGCCGAGCACCGTTCCGAAAAGCGGCACCTTCAACATCAGGAAAAGCGGAAGCCCCAGCCCCAGGCAAATGCCGGTATAGTTGCGCCAAAGGTTTCGCTGGCTTTGCCTTACCGTGAGGCCAAACTGCTCGTTGTAGTTATCCGCAATTACAAAACCCAGGAAGTACGACTGCACCGCAACGTTGAAGATCCAGAACAACCACCCGCCGTAAATACCTTCCGCGATGTTCAGGATGACCCCCTGAAAGACGGCCGCCAGTATGGATATGAGAATCATCCTTATCTGCGCGTCTAAAAAAGGTTTGAAGGTATGCGCGTTTTCAATGTTTTTCTTCAGCACGATCTGTAGGGTGCGGCGCATGAAGTGATAAATCACCACCTCCAGCAAAACGAGGGTGACCATATTGAGCATGCCGTCCGACATGGACTCCGAAAGCTCCACAAACCATTGCCAGAGCAGACTTTCGCTGCCCGTCACCATTGCCGTCAAGGGGGCATCAGCGTGACTATCAATCCAGTCCCATGCTTCGAAGATGGCGTAGGCCATGATGAATACGCCCAGTGCAACCAGGCTGCGCGCCACCCAGCCGTACTGCCGCAGACCTTCCCACAAGCGGTAATTTCGCATGAAACGCCACGCCCGCGGAAAAGCCAGCAGCGTGTAGCAGAACTCGTGGAAACCGGAATTTAACTGGAGGAAATTGATGGCGTCGGGGAGGTTCAAGTATACGGAAAGGATGATGACACGTCGGTACCGGTGGAAAGCTCGTAAGAGCGGGGGAAGGTTTTGGACCTTGGCGGGGAATGCTGTCTTTTGGTTACTCTACGTTGCTCGTTTTACACCGGGCTAATTCCTCCCGGGCGATGGCCAGGTCGGTTTTCAGTCGGCTGAGCTGATCGCGGAGGTTCTGCACGTTTTCAAAGGTTGCCGGTTCGTTACCGCCATTGGTTTGTGTATTGGCGGGTTGTCGTTCGGCGGGTAGTTCCGTCCTGGCGCCGTCGTTGCCGCCAAAAATATTCTTCAACTTCGCTACGGGATCTTCGCCGTTGTAGTAGCTCGCGCCGAAGTAAGCCAGCGGAATGAATATAATCAGGAAAATGATCAGTCTTGCGAATCCGGTGATACGGGTCTTAGCCATGGTAGGGGATGATTTTGATTTGATACAAAAGAACGGCGCTTAAAGATAGTCGCAAAGTTCGTTCTACGAAACGGACCGGGGGTTCGACGGAAGAGCAGGAAAAGTAAGCGATATGGGAACCAGCGGTTAATGACACTGCACGCAGTCGATTGTGTTTCCCCCCGGCGGGGACCTGCGTCCGAAATATTGAACCCACTCCCGGAATCCTGAAAACCTGACATACGGACTACCCTTCTTCCGCCGGCCCCACCGTATATTCGCCTCCCTAAACCTGAAAAAATGGCAACCCCCACCGCTCCCGACGGCCGCGCCCAGCTTCCGCCCGTCACCAACATCCAGATGGTCGATCTGAAAGCCCAGTACCGGGCGATGCAGGAAGAGGTGGATGCCGCCGTCATCGAGGTGATCCGTAGCGGAGCATTCATCAACGGCCCCGCGGTGAAAGCTTTTCAGACCGGCCTCGAAAACTACCTCGGTGCCGAGCACGTCATTCCCTGCGGTAACGGAACCGATGCCCTCCAGATCGCCCTGATGGCGCTGGGCCTCGAGCCGGGCGACGAGGTGATCGTTCCCGCTTTCACCTACGTCGCCTCGGCGGAAGTGATCGCCCTGCTTCGCCTCCGCCCGGTGATGGTCGATGTGGACCCGCGCACCTTCAACGTTCGCGCCGAAGACATTGCGGCGGCCATTACGCCCAGAACAAAAGCCATCATCCCCGTTCACCTCTTCGGTCAGAGTTGCGACATGGCGCCCATCATGGCCCTGGCCGGAGAACATGGCCTGCACGTTGTGGAAGACAACGCCCAGGCCATCGGGGCCGAATATACCTTCGCCGACGGCCGCACGGCCCGTACCGGCACCATCGGCGATATCGGCTGCACCAGCTTCTATCCCAGTAAAAACCTCGGGGCTTACGGAGACGGCGGTGCCATCAATACCAACTCCCGGGCGCTGGCCGACGCGATCCGCAAAGTTGCCAACCACGGCCAGAGCCGCCGCTACTACCACGACGTAGTGGGCTGCAACAGCCGCCTGGATTCCGTTCAGGCCGCCGTGCTCAACTGTAAGCTGCCCCGGCTCGACGGGTACTGCGACCGCCGCCGCCAGGCCGCTGATTATTACGATGCGCACCTGCAGGGTATTCAGGGACTGCTCACCCCGGCGCGCCAGCCGAACAGCACCCACGTATTTCACCAGTATACCCTCCGCATCGACGGAGGACGCCGGGAGGCATTGCAGGCACACCTCAAAAAAGCCGGCGTGCCAAGCATGGTATACTACCCCGTCGCCCTTTACGACCAGGAGGCTTTCCGGGGAAGCGCGGTAAACAACATCGATTTTCTGCCGGTGACGGACGTGCTTTGCAAGGAGGTGATCTCATTGCCGATGCACTCGGAGTTCGACGAGGCGGCCCTGGCTTACATCGTCGCTTCGGTACGCAGTTTCTTCTAAGCGCACGGTACACACTTCCTCATCCCTTTCGCAATTGCTCCGCACTGAACGGCAGGGCGTCGAACAAAGACCCTTCTTCCTCTAATTCATCGATGTCCTCACTTTCCACGAGGTAAAGTGCCTTTCGCGCCCGCGTGATCGCCACGTATTTCAGGTTCGTTTCCTGCACCCTCTCCCAGTCCTTTTGTTGCGGTCGCCCCATCGGCAGTTTATCATAGTCGAGGATGAATACGCGGTCCTCCTCCAGCCCCTTGGCGCGGTGGATGGTGGAGAGTTTAATGGCCCCTTTCTTAGCCGAAACGTACGCCTTCACCTTCTCCAGCACCTTACTCACGGTAGTACATTTTTTTTGCCAGAGCTCCCATTTTTTGTGCAGAAACTCCAGCCGCTTTTCCAGGTACTCGTTCTCCGCCTCCAGGAAGATCTCGCGTTCCGTCGCCTTGGCGATCTTGGCTCCGTTCTGCCGGATCACCCAGCGGTTGCGCTGCAGTACCAGGTCTTTCAGCGCCTCGAAACCCCGGTAGCGGCGTTTGATCGATGCCTGCAGCTCGTCCTGTTTAAACAGCGATTTCAGTTCATTGATGAATTCGCGCGCTTCGTCTTCGGCCACTTTCACCTTCACGTCGGCGTCGATAAAATCGAAGATCAGCACCAGCAGCGGTGCGCGCAGACGGCTGATGATGAGGTCGTCCGGTCTGGCGATCCGGACCACCTCCTCGATAAGGATGCTCTCCACGTGGCCCGCTTCGGTCTTTGCCCCCACGATGTCCTCCCGGATCTCCCGGGCAAGCTTGATCACCTGGGCCGGACAACGAAAACAGGTTGTAAGCGGCAGCTGGGTAGCGCGGGTCATGCGCGCCACGCGGCTGAAAGAGTCGACGTCCGCGCCGGTGAAGCCGTAGATCGACTGCCGGGGGTCCCCCACGGCCAACACCCGGCTTCCCTGCTTACCGTACTTGGCTGCTACGGCAAACTGGGCCTTCGAGAGGTCCTGACATTCGTCGATGAAGATCCAGTCGAACTTCGTCGTCGCGTTCAGCTTCCAGACGAAAGGCAGGTAGATCATGTCCGTAAAGTCGATGATGTAACTGCGGGCCGCCAACTCGGTGCCCGCCGTCAGCAACAGGCGGTGGGCGGCGTAATATACCTCCAACTCCTCCCGAAAAGTGCTGCTCTTTTCTTCGTTGGGGGTAAAGATGCCGAAGTGCTCCACCAGCGAGGTAAAATCTTCAAAAGAGGGCCCGTTAAGCGTAGCGCGGTGTTTCTGGTTGATGTCGAGCAGCCGCCGCTGGATGCGGTACATCAGGTTCTTGATGGCGAAGCTCTGGCGGCTGTCGCCCTGGTTGGCGGCTTTCGGGTTGAGGTTATTCAGCTGGCATAGTGCCTTTACGTGGGGAGAGAGTTTAGTCCGCATCTCATCCCCCTTGAAAAGCGATAAATACTTATGCTCCCGCAGTTGCAGACGGGCGGCGTAGTCGGAGTTCTCCCGCAGGATACGCAGCCCGAGACTATGAATAGTCTGCACGGTCACGGTGTTCATCCCCCTTTCTATAAACTTTTGGCCGATCTCCCTGGCAATGCTGTTGTTGAACGCGCAGAACAGCACCTTCGCCGGATCTTTGGCGAAGCGGGTACACTCCATGATCGTGGTGGTCTTTCCCGCGCCGGCTACCGCATCGATGATACCGTGACCCTCGCCGCCACGAACGAAGTCAAAAATATGGTTTTGCTCGGGGGTAAAATTCACGTTTTTCTGCTGCTGTTATCGTCGCAAGATAAGAAAATATGCTACTATTTGTGGTTTATTTTTACATTTAATCAGCAGTTCTCAATTTGGCTTCAATTAATCTCAACCCCGGCCTCTCTCCGGAGGAGAGTGAGGACTAAGCGCATAAAACTGGTGACCTAAAAGCATGAGCACAGTACCTCCAAGCTTTAAAATACTAAACCAAGAATTGCTGCTTTTAGTCAGCTTGCCCACCGGGGCGGGTTGCCTTCCTACGGGCGCCGGGGCCAGCTACCAGGCCCGCAAAGCTCCTTCGTAAAAAGTGTACTCCGCCGTCCGGATCGTCTCGCCGAAATCACGGACCCGGTGCCAGGGGCTCCCATCGGTAGCCAAGGGGTTGATGAGTACGTGAATATTCTGGGCCGGCATATAACTCTGCGCCAGCAAAACCACTGTTTCCCCGGCCGTGTTGGTGGCTTTATCAACCACGATGACGGCGTGGCCCGGGCTGCCGCCCCTGATCAGTACGTCGCCGGCAGCGATGGCAGTGATCTCCTTAGGGCGAAGCTCGTGCACGAGGGAGGCGGTGCCCGCGTAGGAAAAAACCATCGTCAGGTACTTACGGAATACTTTGTAGCCGGGCGTGGCACCCTCGCCCGGTTTCCAGTCGGCGTGGTTCCCCTGCACCCGAATGCGTTCTCCGGCGCGCCAGCGGCGGTAGTCGGCCCGGAAGCCGGAGACGAAATTGAAGTGAATTTCGTCGTAGCGCCTGGCATCGTACAGGTACTCCGCGCGCAGGCGCATGACAGCATCGGCGCATTGTTGCAGGTCTCGGGCTTCCACATCGACGTCGAGGACGGCGGCGTGGGCATACTGGTTGGGCTTCAGGTCGCCGTTGTAGAGTTTCACCGGGGTACCGTGGGGCTTCAGCGGCTGATTTTGCAGGAAGCCGCCAAATTCGTGCGGTTGGTACGCCACCCGCTGAAAACCCGGGGGCGGAGGGAAGCGCGTGGCGATGGTTCTACCCTCCGGATTCAACCATGGGTCTGAAATTCCGGCGACCGGCACCCCGGCCTTTTCAGAAGTTCCGGTGGCGGGGCCGCAGGTGCTGAGAAGGGTTAACAGCAGGGTTAGGCTGAACATTCGCATGGCTCTTTATTTCGTGTTTTGTGGTAGACGACGGGCACGTTTATACAGCGTGAAACAAGCCGTCGGTATTTCACCGACGACCCTGTTTTCTCCGAAGAGACTATGTCCTAAAACCTTCCTTTGCACCGGCGGCCGCGCCTACCCACCGGTTTCGATACGACCGCGCGTTAAGTTTAGCTTTCAGTTACTATCGGATGAACCGGTACACCCCCGTAAGCGCAATTGCGTTGCTGTTAAAGCCCGCGTTCAAATTAAATATACCCGGCTGATCCCGCACCAGGTTCAGTTGGGCCCTTATCGTCGGGATGCTTTCCATACCAAGCGTAAAGCGATCCGAAATTGCCAGCTGGAAGCCAAGGACATACCCAAGAAAAGGCGTTAACGTCACGATCGTACTCCCGCCAAAATTATTGTTTTGTGAGTTCGACAGGCCGAGCTCCGCCCCTGGCTCAAACCCATGGTGAAACTTAAGTTTATCCGTCAGTTTCACCCGCTTCTCCCTGCCGATTGCCGCACCGACGTTAAACCCGAACAAGGTTTGCTGGTCTACGGACGCAAACTGAATACTGGCGGACAGAAGACGAACCCTGCGGTAGACTTCCGTTGAAAGTTCCTTTTTGTAAATAAAATCAAAATCCTCAAAGGAATTCAACCGCAGCCCGATCTCCTCCGGCCCGCGCGACGTTTGCGCCAAGGCCGCGGAACTAACCGCCACCAGCAATAACATCAACAAATAGTTTCGCATTATCATGCTATAAGTTTTTTAGGTGTGTATTTTTTGGAACATCGGATACTTACCTCCAGAATACTATGACAACAATTCCACGATACTTACTTATGCTGATTCTGATCTTTAGATAACTTCTATCCGGAGGTCGAGAGTCGTAGGTTCCGCTAACTACCGATCCTTCGCCCTAGCCCTACCACACCTGAAAAACACTCCCCAGCGCTCCATCTTCCGACCGCACGAAGTACATTCCCCCGGCCAACTCGGCGGTCGGGACGAAAGCGCGCAGCCCGGATGCCCGCACATTCAGTACCCGTCGCCCGTGCACGTCGTAAACGGCCAGCGTACGCCGGACAACCGGTGCGGGCAATTCCAGCACCACCTCCTGGCCGCGCCGGGCGGGGTTGGGGTAAGTCTTCAGGGGTTCGGTGGCGACGGGGTTGCGGTTACTGGTTATGTCCCCTTTGAAGATCTCCTCCGCTACGGCGAAGGCATCTTCTCCGATTTCAATACCTATGATGCGGCCGGGCACGTCGTCCGCTGGAGGATGAATGCCGCCCCAGATGCGGCTCAGGCTCGTCTGATCGGAGGCGTCGCGGTAGGTCGCCCATTGCAGCACGACGTCTACACTCGGGCCGCGCTCGAATACCAGGAAACTGTCTTTTTTAGCGACAAACTCCCCTACCCCACCGGGGAAATATGGCGAGCCGGTGATGGAAGTCAGTACGGTCGCTGCGGCGCTGCTGTATGTCGAGTGGCCGCTCACGTAGCCGGCGAAGTTAGGCGTCACGAAATTGGGCCGCTGATAAGGCATCCACAGGGCGGGATTGATCCAGCCTACGCCGGCAACGTCGGTCGTAGGATCGGTAATGGCCTGCGGACCGACCCAGCCCCGGGCCCTGACCTGCGCCAGCGTCGTTCCGTTCTCCAGCTCGGACCGGTCGCCGAGCGGTTCGATGAAACCCGGATCGTACTTGAGCCCGAAGCGGTTAAAATTCGAGCCGTCGGGATCACTGGCCTGGCCGTTCTTTGCCAGCCAGCGGATGGCCGTAACGGGACGGACGTAATCGTATTTAGCCTTGATGCTCCAGGCGGAGATTGCCGCGTCGTGCATCGCGCCGCCGAGGGTCAGGTAGGCCTTCAGATCGTACTCCAGCGGATCGAGTTCAGCTCCTTCCCCCGCAAATCTGCGCTCGAAGGCGGGGTGGTCCATCACTTTATTCAGGATCGTGAACCAGTGCCCGGGCGGCGTTTCGCTCTTCGGCCCGTCGGCCCAGAATTCAGCCAGCACCCGGGTGTAGTCGCCGCGGGGGACGATGTTCGGGGCATACGGCTGGCCGGTGACGGGGTTGACCGGGTGGCCGTCAGCGCCAAACGTACCGCCTTCGTGCTCGTCGTAAAACTCGGGATAGTCGCTGAAGTCGGTCGGGTAGTCCCCCTGATAATTACCGCGTGCGCCGGGCCCGATGTCCCACATCACGCCGTCTTCGGGGTCGAGGTGACTGCTCCACTTCAGCACCATCTCGAAGCCCCAGCGGTAGAGGGCGGTACCGTCCTCCTCGGCCTCCGTGATGTAGGGCGGCGGACCGGGATCGTGGTATACCGGACTGTCGCCGCGGATGGGGCTGGCCACGGTCGGGTCGGTCCGGTCGGCGGCCGTCAGGGCGAATGGCGTCACCCGGCCCCACTCCGCGCCGAGGAAGGGCAGCAGCCGGTTGCCGATCACATTACCGGACTGGTCGATGATGGTGCCGGGAAACTGCAACGTTTGCCAGAAGTTCGGGTCGCGGACCTGGAAGATCGAGAACGGGCTGCTGAAGTTCAGCGGCGGGTTCCGGGGCTCCGGGTAGGCGATGTTGGCGTAGTCGCTCCGTTCGTTGCTGCCATCCTGCATCCCGAAGGCGATGACTTGTTGGGCGATGTAGTTGCCCAGGTCAGCGGGGTTACCGGCGAGGTAATCCGTGGCGATGTAGGTGGTATCGTACCCCAGGGTACGCATCAGGGCGTTGAGGTGCGGAATCGTTGTATCGGCTCCCGGCGAGTCGACGTAGCGGTGGTATAATACCCGGTAAGCGGCGTAGCTGATCGCTTCATCGGCTGCGGCAACGGGATCGGTATAGACGTCGATGTTCCAGTGTTCGATCGGCAGCTCGTAGCCGACCTGGGTCGTGGCCATCAGGCTGGTGTTGCCGCGTCTGTTCACCAGGCTCCAGGCGTCGTACATCGCCCCCGACACGTGGTAGAGGTTGCGGGCGTGGACGACCGGGCGGGCGAAATCATTGCGAATCGCTTCGAGCATCTCTTCGTTCCACAGGCGGGCTACGGAATGATCCTCATTCTGGGCGCGGACGCTGGTGCAGAGAAAGGTTAAAAAGAGCAGGACCGGCAGGGCACCGTTTTTCAGATATATCTTGATCATGGCGGATGGAAATCGTAAGACTGTACTATAATCGACCCCAAAGATAACCCACTGTGGTGGGGTGTCTTACTACGATGGCAATGTTAACCGCTTCTTGACATTTCCGGGGAATGGCGGCACCTGCCTTCCTAAGCTTACCGCTGCGTAACTTACCGCCCCCAAATATTCCTATGAACCGCAAAGATATCGCCACGCGCATCATCACTCTTAAAGACGCGGACCTCAGACTCCGCGACCAACTGCTTCAAACCGGTCAACTAAACGACGGCTATCACGAAGAAATGGCCCGGCTCCACCACCACAATGCCGATACGCTGAGTACCATTATTGACGAAATCGGTTACCCGACCGCCGGCAAGGTTGGCGAAGAAGCCAGCGAAGCCGCCTGGCTCGTCATCCAGCACGCCATCGGGTGCCCCGCTTTCATGAAGAAGTGTGCCGGCTTGCTGAAGGAGGCCGTCGACAAGAACCAGGCCAACCCGATAAATCTCGCTTACCTGACCGACCGCATCGCCGTGTTTGAAGGCAAACCCCAGCCGTACGGCACACAGTTCGACTGGGATGAAAACGGTGTTTTGAGCCCCGCCCCGATCGATGATGCAGCCGAGGTAGACCGGCGCAGAAGATCCGTCGGGCTGAATACACTGGCCGAACGGGCCAGGGTCATCCGCCGCCAGGCCCGCGCAGAAGGTCAGGCGCTGCCGGCGGACCCCGAAAAGAAACGGCGGGAGTACCGCGCGTGGAAAAAAAAGGTGGGGTGGGTGCAGTAAGGCAACTTGCCCGCCCGTACCTGTCCCTGCATCCTGCGCTCCCGCCAAAAATTCTACCTCTTCATTACCCGCCGGCTGGCCACGGCGACCCCGGCCCGCAACCGCACAAAATAAATCCCGGCCGGGTACCGATCAAGCGCAAGCGAAAACTGGTGCGCACCACCGGAAAGCGTACGGTCAAAAACCGTCTCCAGTAAACGCCCGTTAACGTCACTAAGGGTAAGCTGCGCTACCCCACCCTCGATGTCAAAACTGATTTGAGCGGAGTTCGCCGTGGGGTTGGGCCACAGTTTCACCTGCAGATCCCTGATAGCCGCATCGTTTTCGTCGGTACTGGTGCTCTCGCAGCCACCGAGGATGGGCAGGTGGACGTAGTCGTGCCCGAGCACCGTCTTCACCTTGTCGGGTTCGATCTCCAGCCAGTCCTGGAAGACGGTGCCGTAGATGTCGCGGAAGTCGTACTGCAGGGCAACACCCTCATTGACGTCAACGGTTTGGCCCACTTCGGCATTCTCGCCCAGCACCCCGGCCCTGACGCAGCTGCCCATCAGGAAGAGCGGCGCGGCGGTACCATGATCGGACCCCAGGCTGTCGTTGGAACGAATACGGCGGCCGAACTCCGAGAAGGTCATGGAGAGGACGCGCTTTTCCAGTCCCTGCGCCGTCATATCCTGGTGAAAGGCCTCCATTGCGCCGCCGAGCGTTTCCAGCAGGCCGGCGTACGTTCCGGCCGCGGAGTTGCCCTCGACCACCTGGTTGGCGTGGGTATCGAAGCCGCCGAGGTTGACGACGTAGACGTTGGTCTGCAATCCGCTGCTGATCAAATAAGCGACGTTCTTCAGCTGAGCGGCGAAGCGGTTGTCGGGATAATCCACGAGGCTTTGGCCCCGGTCGGCAAAGTCCTGAACAACTTCTCCGTAAGCGTTGGCCTGTACGATGCTGGTACGGAGAAAGCCCAGCTCGTCGCCGTAGGGATTTTGGGGCAGGGGCGTATCATCCCCCCCGGCCAGCGTGAGCAGGTTGAAGGGGTCGGTGATGGCCATGCTGTAATTGGCCCCGATGCCCTGGCAGGTCTGGCTCACCTGATTGCCCATGGCGATGGCGAAGGGATGCGGCCGGTCTTCGTTGGGGTAGTCGGTGGGAAAACCGGGATGAACGGTCTCGTAGTTGCGGCCCAGCCAGCCGCTGGTGATCAACTCATCGGCGGCGGAAGCTGAAGTCCAGATGTCTTTGGAGCGAAAGTGCGAGCGGTTCTGATTCGGGTAGGCGACGCCCTGCACGATCGCCATTTTGCCGTCCTGGTACAAGTGTTGCATGCCGACGGCGGCGGGGTGAAAGGCCAAGTCGTTGTCGATGTTCAACAGTTGGTTCTGAGGTACCATCAGGTTGCCGCGGACCGCCATCAGGCGGTCAAACCGATCGAGGGGAACGAGGTTGCTCAGCCCGTCGTTGCCCCCGTTGAGCTGTACCAGCACCAGTACGCGGTCGGAGTCCGGGTCGACGAGCGCGCGCAGACTCCGCGCCAGCCCGGCACTGAGGGTATTGCCGGCAACAAAGGGGAGGCTTAAAGCACCACCCGCGCGAAGAAAATTACGGCGATTCATATTGATGAATTTTAGAGCTTTTACGCTAATGAGGATGGTTGCGTTAAACGAGTTGAAATTCGGCCAGACTGAAGATGGCCAGGAAGAGCGCGCGGAGCTTGGCTTCCACGCTTGCGGCAATATCGCCCTCGTCGGGGTCGGCCAGGTGAGCGGCGTATTCCACGGTCCATTCAAAGTCGGGCAAACCGGGAATGAGGACCTCCTTCAGGTTGGCCAGCTGACCGTCGGTGAGCGGCCGGGGCAGCAGGTAAAAGGTAAGGCCGCTGATCAGGTCGTTGGGGTCGGTAGCGCCGGGGATTTGCTTGATCCAGCCCAGGTAATCATACCTGGCCCGTACGCCTTCCCCGACGTTGACGCCGTTAGCCGACGTCATGGTACGGGTAAAGCGGGTACGCTCCTGCAGGGTGCTGCTGTTGATCCAGATCCGGGAAAAAGCCGGCGTTTGGTAGTAGGCTTCCCAGCCGGCGACGGAGGGCGGGTTGAAGTAGTCCATATCCATCACGGCCGCGCGGTAATAGTAATAGATGTATAAGCGGCGGACCTGGTCGAAGGGGAAGGTGCCGATGTCGTGGTCGTGGTTGAAGGTCCGCATCAAACCACCTACGAGTTGCAGCGGGTTTTTGATCATCGGGCCCTGGTTGTCGGTATCGAAAAAGTGCTCGCTCAGGAAGAGCGCGCGTAGTACCGGGCGGATCTCGAAGTCGTTTTCTACAAAGATGCGGGCCATTTCGTTGATGACCTGATTTTCCTCGGTCTCGTCGATCTTGTAGTAGACGAAGTGCCGGTAAAGCTTCCGGCAGAGGTAGAGGGCTACGGCCGGCTGCTGGAAGATGCGGTCGACCACCGCCTTATACTCTTCGGCCCCGCCGTCAGCGATCACGTCGTTGTTGAAGTGGTAACTCAGTTGCTTATCGGAGATATCGTGGCGGCTGGCATCGAAGTACACTTCGCCGCGAATATTCGGGTTGGTATTGTAATAATTACGTGTGCGCCAGCCGGTGAGGGCGCGGGCCAGGGCGCGGACGTCCTCCTCGGTATAGTTGGTATAATCGCCGGAGCCGATCTGCGGGCCTTTGCCCACGGTGAAAAGTTCGAGCAGTTCCCGGGCGTAATTTTCGTTAGGGGAAGCGGCAAAATTCTGATTATTGTTGAGGAAGATCATCATGGCGGAGTTGACGGTCACCCGCTTGATCAACTCCTTGAAGTTGCCTAGGGCGAATTCTCGCAGCAGCTTTTGGTAGTCGTAGCGAATCTGCCCGTGACCACCACCGGCGATGGCGAAGTGGTTGAGTAAGAACTCCGTCATCCGCTCCCGTATTGACAGGCGCTCGTTGCGGATGTTTTGGTATACCCAGGCGCGAAGCGACTGGTTGCGGTACCCGTTTACGTTTATGCCGGCAACCAGCGGCTGCCCGTCCCATGGTTCACCGATGGCGACGTTGGGGTCCCGGGTGAAGTTGTAGTTGATCGGGCCGAGAGGCGGGGGCCGGTCTTCCAGCAGGAGATCGACGGCGGATTCAAGGTCCATACCGGATATTCGTTCCACTTCTTCGGGCAGCAGGCCGTAGCCGGTTCGGCGCAGGAGGTGGGCGGCCCGGGTGGCCGTCCATTCCCCTTCGTAGGGGGCCAGGCCCGTCAGGGTGCGGAGAGTAGGGGTGTTTACCATGTTGGAACGCTTGGGCACTCGAACCGGCGGGAGGGATCGAATACGGGTAAATTGTATAACGGCTCGGAACCGATGGTCCCCGGGCTTTGATCGATTGAATTCAATTACAATCCTGCCTCCAACGCCATTACGCGGAGGAAATTACGTTGATCGTATTTGCTGATGCGCGGCTTACCGGATCGGTTTTGAGGTCGGTATGCCGTCAAATAGACGGATTAAAGATAAGGGGGTTTAGTGGCCTCATCGAATCAAACGGGAATTTGTCGGGGCGCGGCCGCCGGTGCAGCGTAAAGTTTCAAACAGTCGGGTACTCCGCCGGCGGATGTTTTGCTGCTTTAAAAACGCGTTTTGCACCAGCGTTCGCGCCGCCTGATCATTACGCGCTATCTTCTGCCCATGATACGCCTGAAAAAAGCCCTGATTCCCAAGTTGCCCAAAAGGCGCAAGACCGGTCTGCCCCCCGGCACCATCGTTTTCACCGGCAAGCAAAAGGTGGAGAAGATCGACGTGCACTATACGGTCTTTAACGCCGAAACCCTGAAGGAGCAGGTGATCGACAACCAGCACCCGGGCGATGACTATACCCCGGATATTAGCGTCGTGCAGTGGTACGACGTGCGCGGCCTGCACGACGCCGACCTGATCGCCCGGATCGGCGGCCGCTTCGGGGTTCACGCCCTGGTGCTCGAAGACATCGCCGATGTAAACCAGCGCCCCAAATTTGAAGAAGTCGAAAACGGGCTGTTCGTAATCATCAAAGACATTAAATTCAACCGGGCAAGCCGGAAGGTGAATACCGAACAGGTTGCCTTATATGTCGGCGAAGGGTTTCTGCTGTCGTTTCAGGAGGACGCCGACGACAATTTTGTCGCTATCCGTGAGCGTCTCCAGTCTGCCCGCGGTCGCATCCGCCAGCGAAAATCCGACTATCTGCTCTTCGCTCTGCTCGACCTGACGGTGGATGGTTACTACCTCGCCCTGGATGAAGTCGGTGAGGCGATCGAAGCCATCGAAACCGGCATTTCCACCAACTTCAACGCAGATCAGCGCGGCGACATCTATGCCCTGAAGCAGGAACTGCTCGTCGTCCGCAAGGCCATCACTCCCCTGCGTGAACTGCTCAACAACCTGATTAAAGCCGAAAATCTCTTGCTTGAAGCATCCTCCGAAGCCTTTTTTCGCGATCTGCGCGACCACGTCTTTCAGGTCACCGATCTCGTGGAAACCTACCGTGAGAACCTCAACAGCCTGCAGGACCTGTTCCTTTCCGAAATGGGTCACCGGACGAACAGCGTGATGCAGGTACTCACCGTGGTGTCCAGTATTTTCATCCCGCTCACCTTCCTGGCGGGCATCTACGGGATGAACTTCGAGTACATTCCAGAACTCCGGGTACGGAATGGTTACTTCATCCTGCTGGGAGTAATGGCCGTGGTGGCGTCGGGAATGGTATTGATGTTCAAAAGAATGAAGTGGTTTTAATTCGGCAAAAGGGCCTAACCCGGGAAAAGCACAGTGCCGCCAGGAGCGGTGTATCGGCCGGTCATGGCGGCTGATAATGCGGCTTTCCTTCGGCCGGTGAGCGGAATAACCGATCAATCCAGGAACGCCAGCAGTTCCTCCATCATTTTCTCCTTCATCACCTTCGGCACCTTGATCTGTCCCCCCTTCTTTTTCCGTGTTTCCAGCCAGGAATAGATCCGGTCGGCGGGAACGACCCTGACGCGAATACCTTTGAGCGCTTTATTACGGGCCACTTTGTAGTTTTTGTTAGACTCCTGCAGCGACTTGTCCAGGAAAGCCTCCGCGGAGTCAATGGAGCCACCGGTGGCCGTACCGAGTACCCACTGGTGTACGTACTCCCCTTCGTCGTTCTTGACGGCGGCCACGGCAAATTCGCTGATCTCGGTGTTTGTTTCCCGGGCCAGTTCCCCAACGGCGGTGTTCAGTTTTTCCTCGCTGAGCTGGCTACCCACCACGTTGAGGAAGTACTTCGTGCGGCCGGAGATCACGATCTCGTAGTCGTCCAGGTTTTTGAATTTGATGGTATCGCCGATCATATAGCGCCAGGCTCCGGAGGGGGAACTGACGATGAGGGCGTAATCCTGCCCGACCTCCACCTGGCCGAGGTGTAAAACGGCCGGTTTTTTCAGCAGGCCTCCGGTTTCATCGAAGCCGCGGGCATCGAAGGGGATGAACTCGAAGAACATTCCGTGCTCGACGGCCAAGCGCATATTCATCGTATCGGGGCGGGCACCGTAGGCGAAGAAGCCCTCGCTGGCCAGGTAGGTATCCATGATGGTGAGGGGCTCCCTGACGAGGGCCTCGAAACTCTTGCGGTGGGGCTCGAAAGCGACACCGCCCGTGGCGTAGAGCCGCAGGTTAGGCCAGAGATCATGGATGGTTTCGAGCTGGTTCACCTCAATGATCTTGATGAGCATCATCCGTACCCAACTCGGGATGCCGGCGATGGCGGCCACATCCCAGTCGGGCGCGGCTTTGGCGATGGCCAGCACACGTTCTTCCCAGTTGTCGATGCTGGCGATCTCTTTACCGGGTTTGTAGTACCCGTCGAACCAGCCGGGAATATTGCTGCTGTTGATGCCGCTGATCTCTCCTTCCAGGTGGTTTTTGCGGGGGGTCAGATCGGCGGAGCTGCCGAGCATCAGGATGTCTTTTTCGTACAGGTCGGCCGGGAGGTCGAAGTTGGCCAGGGCGACGGCCTGAGAGCGGCTCACGCTTTGGAAACAGGCCAGCATATCGTCGGTGACGGGAATGCGCTTGCTCTTCTTGCCGGTGGTGCCGGAACTGAGGGCGAAAAATTTTGGTTGTCCCGGCCAGGTAATGTCGGGGGCGTCCTGCTGTTGTTTCCACCAGAACTTCATGTCGTTGTAGTCGTGTAGCGGTACGGCTTTCTGGTAGGCCTCGATGAGGTCTTCGCTGTCTAATAAAGCGGCAAAGTTGTAGAATTTTCCGAAGGCGGTGTCTTTGGCCTTAGCTACCAGCTGCCTGAGCTGGGCCGCCTGGGTCTGGCGGGGCGTATCGGTGGTCTGGGAAAATTTTGCTTGAATATCGAGGGCCGTCTTGATGACGTTACCGAGAAAAGGCATGGGATTTATTTATCCGTAGAACCACGTCTTTAGAAACCTTGTTCACTACCGGCCGCAGGGGAAAACGCACTTTAATCCGCTTGATCCGTTTGAACGTCGAATATCCTTTCCACGCGGCAGGCTGCCCGCAACCATTAGCCGATATTGCGGATAAGTACCTGCCGGGAAATATCAAGGTATCCGACCTCGCCCGCACATATCCGCCAGCCGCCAACTTCAACGCTAAACCCACCGCCAAACATGACCATTACCTGGATCGGCTTCTTCATCTTCGTCGCCCTGCTGCTTTTCCTGGACCTCTTCGTCCTAAATAAAGAAGATCACGTGCCCAGTACCCGCGAGGCGTTGAAGTGGACGGCCATGTGGACGGCCATCGGTCTCGGTTTCAGCGGTTTTATCTACCTGGCGTACCTCAACGGCTGGGTCGACTCCCGGCTGCCCCCCGAAAAAGCGGTGATCGCCTACCTCACCGGCTACCTCGTGGAACTGAGCCTCAGCATGGACAACGTCTTCGTCATCGCCCTCATCTTCGCCTACTTCAAGGTGCCGGCCATTTATCAGCACCGGGTGCTGTTTTGGGGGATCCTGGGCGCCATCTTTTTCCGGCTGGCCATGATCCTGGCGGGCGTCTATCTGCTGGAGCAGTTCGACTGGATGTTCTACGTTTTCGGGCTTTTGTTGCTTTACAGCGCGTTCAAGATGCTGGGGCAGTCGGAAGACATTCACCCGTCCGACAACCCGGTCATCAGGTTCGTGAAGCGGATCGTGCCGGTGACGGACGATTACCACGGGCACGATTTTTTCGTTCGTATCGGCGGGAAGCGGGCTGCAACGCCGCTGTTCATCGCGCTGGTCATCGTGGAGACGACCGACGTCATCTTCGCCGTCGATTCCATCCCCGCCATTCTGGGCATCACGACCGATTCTTTCCTGGTGTTCAGCTCCAATATTCTGGCGATCCTCGGTTTGCGTTCGCTGTACTTCGTACTCAGTTCCATGATTGAAAAATTCATCGCCCTGAAGTACAGTTTGGCGCTGATCCTTGCCTTCGTCGGCATGAAAATGATGTTGCACACGGCCTGGCATCCGGAAGACTGGGTATCGCTGGTCGTCATTTTCGGGCTGCTTGCCGGAGGGGTACTTTTTTCCCTGACCCGCCCCGCGTCCGCGTCCGCGCCCGCCGACCCTACCGAAAATCCGGTACGCCCCGAAGTACCCGAAGACCACCGGGTGTAAAGTTTTGTAAGAGTTTGTCCGTTTCAACCCATCATTTCTCCGTAGTAGACCGACTCCGTCAGCTTAGCCCAGGGGACCGCCGTGCGCTTAAATTTACGGACGGAGGCGTAGACCTTTCTGGCAAAGGGATCCGAGTCGGCGTACGCCCCGATCACCTCGTCTGCGGCGATGCGGGCGGCATCGATGAGTTCCTTCGGAAAGGTGGTGATGGTGAGGCCATCGACCGCACGGAGTTTGTCCATGTATTCTCCGTTACGGGCTTCGAGTTCGGAGAGGGTGTAGAGATTGATGTAGTGGGTGGCGACCTCGAAGATCTTTTGCAGGTCGGGCGGCAAGGCGTCGTACTTTTCTTTATTGACGAAGAACTCGAAGTTGGTACCGGGCTCGTGCCAGCCGGGGGAGTAGTAGTACTTAGCGATCTCATGGAAGCCCATGATATAGTCGTGGTAGGGGCCCACCCACTCAGTAGCGTCGATGATGCCCCGTTCGAGGCCGGTGTACAGTTCGCCGCCCGGCAGCAGAACGGGGGTACCGCCAAGCTGTTCGAGTACGCGCCCTCCGAGACCGGGCATCCGCATTTTAAGCCCTTTAAAATCAGCCACGGAGTTGATTTCGCGGTTGAACCATCCGCCCATCTGCACCCCGGTGTTGCCACCGGCGAAAGGGACGAGGTTGTAGCCCGCGTAGAGCTCCCGCCACAGGTCCATACCGCCGCCGCTGAGCAACCAGGCGTTCATCTGCTGTGCGTTGAGACCGAAGGGGTAGCCGGCAAAGAACTGAGCGGCAGGTGCCTTACCCGCCCAGTAGTAGGAGCAGCCGCTGCCCACCTCGGCGGCTCCCTGGCGAACGGCGTCAAAGGATTCCAGGGCGGGAACGAGTTCGCCACCACCGTAAACGATGATGTTGAGCCGGCCACCGCTCATGCTGCGGCACATATCGGCCAGTAACTGGCACCCCTCGCCGAGTACCGGGAAGCCGGGAGGCCAGGTGGTGACCATCTTCCAGTTGTATACTTTTCCGTTCCGGGCAACCCGATCCGCCTGGGCATGACTTTGACCACCGCCGATCATGCGCAGGAAGAGGGGAAGGCCTATAGTCCCGGCGGCAAGGGATTTGAAGAAAGTGGAACGTGTCATCATTGGCGTGAGGAGAATTTTCGTACAAGATAACGGTCGTTGACAAATACGAATTTTCGGGCGGGGACGCAGGTGCAGAATCAGTTGCTGACGGAACAAAATTTCCTTGTTTTGTCATGGCTCCACCGGCTTGTGAAAAACCCTCTTTGCTCCTGCGGCCCCGCCCTCATGCGCTGATTATTAAAATAAAATTTTATTCCTTTACCGAACCCCTGAAAACCGGCTCGCGTTTTAACAACACTTGGTTGGCGTAAACATAATATATTGTCAGCCAGTGCATTAATAAACAAGGCGCATAGCCACAAATTAAGATAAAATGAGTACCAACAGTAATCAAATCGCAGCATTAAACAACCTTATCACCACCCTGTACGACGGAGAGAACGGCTACAAAGAAGCCGCTGAAGAAGTTGATAGTGCGGCCCTCGCCACCCGCTTTCGCCAACTGGCTCAGCAACGGTATGATTTCGGTCATGAAATTAAGCCACTCATCAAAAATCTCGGCGGTGAAGTAGATAAAGGCGGTAGCGTTGCGGCCACCCTCCACCGGGTTTGGATGGACCTAAAGACCGCAGTATCGGGTAACGACGAAGCGGCCATTCTCAATGAATGCATCCGGGGTGAAGAAAGCGCCGTAGAGGTTTACGAAGAAGTCCTGAAGGATAACACGTTTTCCGGCCAGGCTCGGGAAACGGTCGCCGCGCAACTGAAAAAGATCAACGGTTCGTTGGTTGAAATGCGTAAAAAAGCCGACGCGCATTCCGTTTCATAATAGGCAATAGTTTAAAAAATCACCCGCAAGGTGATGATGCCTTTCGCACCAGTTGCGGAGGGCATTTTTATTTACGTGACCGCCATTTCGCACAAATCCCGTTTCCCGAGGTTACAAAAAAGGATAAAAGTCACGAAGGTATCAGCCCTTCGTAAACTCACATTGCTTACAAACAAAGCAAAGTACGGCTAATTCCGTACCTTCGCCACCGCAAGGCCCTCGCGCACTGCGTACTGATATAAATTCACTAATAAAATTCAAAAGCATGAAGTTTTTCATCGACACCGCCAACCTGACCGACATTGCCGAAGCGGAATCGCTCGGTATTCTCGACGGAGTAACCACCAATCCCAGTCTGATGGCCAAAGAGAAGATCAGCGGCACCGATGCCGTGATGGCACACTATAAGAAAATTTGTGACCTGACGAAAGGCGACGTGAGCGCCGAGGTGATCAGTACGGACTTTGAGGGGATGAAAAAAGAAGCTTCCGAGCTGATCAAGATCGCCGACAACATCGTGGTGAAAATTCCGATGATCCGCGAGGGCGTGAAAGCCCTGGCCTGGGCTACCGCCAACGGCATCCGCACCAACTGTACGCTGGTTTTTAGTGCCGGTCAGGCCATCCTTGCCGCTAAAGCGGGAGCCACCTACGTAAGTCCCTTCATCGGCCGCATCGATGATATCGGCTGGGAAGGCATGCAGCTGATCCAGGAGATCTCCGAGATCTACCAGATCCAGGGGTACGAAACCGAAATTCTGGCCGCTTCCATCCGCAGTGGTAAGCACATCGTGGAAGCCGCCCGCTCCGGTGCCGACGTGGTCACCTGCGGCCTGAGCAGCTTCGAGAGCCTGTTCAAGCATCCGCTTACCGACATCGGCCTGGAGAAATTCCTCGCTGATCACGCCAAGGCGGCCGGCAAGTAGTCTTGTCATTCAGAGGAGCGCCGGACGTACATCGTTCCGGCTCCCGTAAAGTGCCGGACCGGTTTTGGAAACCGGTCCCCGCCCTTTTCCTAAAGCCCTTTCTCCCTACGATGGAGAAAGGGCTTTTGTGTGTGGGCGATTCGTTGCGCTCGATTTCGTCGGGAAATAATAATTGCAGATGTAGTTACAATCTCCCTATACTTGTTACTAATTGACCAAAACAACCTCCAAACTGATGAGCAAACCCCGCGTAATCAAAAACTACGAGAAACTCGACGACGAGGTTCTGGAACAGATCAAACTGAACTACCCCGAGGGATTCGCCAAAAATCTTATACGTTTTACCGACGTGGACGGTCGGTTAGCGAGTGCCCTGCCCTTCGAAACCGAAGAAAAGTATTACCTCATCCGGATGACCAGATCCGAAGCCCTCGTCATCATCGACGACGACGACGATTACGACGAAGACGGTAACCTGCTGGACGAAGCCCGGGACGAGTACGCCGACAAATACGACGATGACGACGACGATATCAAGGAAGCCGACATCGATCCCGAGGAGTTGCGGGACGATGACGACAATAGCGAAGAGGAGGAAGATTGATTCTTACCCCGGTGATCGCTGGCTTAGTGACGCCGTACGGATAAAGCCCATTGATCTGAAAGTTTAAGCGCTGGTCAGGAACTCCGGCCCGCGAAACGAATCGATACTTCTCCTCTTATATGATGGTTTAATTCAACCAGACAAAAAGTGCGTTTCCGGTCGGAAACCGAACCCCCTTAAAACCGCCAAGTCTACCGATGCTGCTATTCGTCTCCGGCTCCCCCCGCCCCACCAGTGCCAACTCCCGTTTATTGGCGGGGATCGGTAAGCTGACGGCGGAAAAAACCGCACGGGCCGATTATCTTGCCGATCTCCCCGTCTTTCAGCCGGAACGCGACCGGGCACCGTGGCCGGAGGCGGTGCTACGTTGGCGGGCAGACGTCGTCGAAGCCAGGGCCGTAGTGATCGGTACGCCGGCCTATTTACACAATGTCCCCGGCGTATTAAAAAACGCCCTCGACTGGCTTGCTTCCTCCGGAGAATTCGACGCTAAGCCAACGCTGGTGTTCACCTTTACCCCCGGAGCACCACGGGGAGACCGGGCGCGGAAATCGTTGCTGTGGTCCCTGGAGGCACTCAACGCCCGGGTGGTAGCGGAGCAAGCCCTGTACCAGCCCGAGATCATGCTCGGGAAAGATGACGATATTGCTCCGGGCGAAATGCGGGAGCTGCTGACGGCGGCGCTGGAATTACTCTGAACGCCCAGCAGTTCTCAATTTGGCTTCAATTAACCTCAACACCCAACCCCTCTCCGGAGAAGAGGGGGGGGGACTGAGCGCATGGAATCGGTAACCTAAAAGACTGAGCTCAGTGCCTTAAGGGTAAAAAAGACTAAACTGAGAATTGCTGCTGAACGCCCGCCGCTTTGCAACAAAGCACGCAGCAATACTACTCAAAAAACGAACCAACGAATTACCTTCGCCTCATGCCGAAGTTCCAAGCCTGGTACGCTCCAGTATTCTTCCTGCTTTTTCTGCTGGTCGGTCTGTTCATCCTGGACGACTACGGCATCAGCTGGGACGAGTCCATCCAGCGGCGGCACGGCCGGGTTTCGATCGACTACGCCGCGGAAAAACTGGGAATCGAAGACTACGCTCCGCTTGAACCGGACTGGGACCTGGAGGATTACCAGTGGTCGAACTACGGGATGGTCTATCAGATTACGGCTAATCTGCTGGAACAGTCGCTGGGTATGGAAGACGACTTCTACCGGTTCTACCGATTGCGGCACGTGATGGCCTTCCTGCTGTTCTGGATCGCAACGATCTACTTTTACCGCACCATCCGTTTACGTTTTCCCGACCGGGCCTGGTATCCGCTGCTCGGCACCCTGGCCATCATCCTGAGTCCACGCATTTTTGCCAATGCCTTTTACAACCCGAAGGACCACCTGCTGCTGGTGTTTTACCTGATCAGTATTTTTACCCTGCTGCGTTTCCTCCGGGAGCGGACCTGGCGTCACCTGATCCTCCACGCTTTTGCCACCGGTCTGGCCCTCAATACCCGTCTTCCGGCCCTGATCGTACCGATGACGACCGTGCTCCTGTTAGGGTGGGAGCTGCTGCGCCACCGCCCGGCACCGGCGAAGAACCTGGTCTGGATCAGCGTTTACCTTCCGCTGTCGGTTGCCTTCATGATACCCTTTTTCCCTTATTTGTGGGAAGACACCCTGCACCGCCTGGTCGGTGCCTTCACGGAAATGTCGGCCTTCGACTGGGACAGCTACGTATGGCTGTTCGGCGACCAGATCAGTGCCCTCGACGTGCCGGCCTACTACGTACCGGCCTGGATTTTGATCACGACGCCATTACTCTACCTGCTTTTTATGTTCACCGGCATTTATGCGGCGCTGCGGGGGATGATCGGTAGTTTACGCTCCGGTTTTTTACTCTGGCGCGATGACGACGAGCTGATGGACTTTGCTCAGCTGGGGCTGTCGATCGGTCCCATCCTGGTGATCATCCTACTGGGGTCAACGCTGTACAACGGCTGGCGTCACCTGCATTTTGTGTATCCGGGTTTTGTCTTTCTGCTGATGGTGGGTTTCGACCACGCCCGGCGCTACTGGAAGCGGGAGAAAGTCGTGATCGGTCTGCTGGTCGCCGGGCTGCTGACGACAACCGTGCAGATGGTGCGGTACCATCCCCACCAGTACGTATACTTCAACGAGGCCATCCACGGAGAACCGCTGAACGTACGCTTCGACATGGATTACTGGGGCGTGGGGTTCCGGGATGCTTTTCTGCAACTGGCGGAGCAAACCGCCGAAGGGGAGATTCGCCTGGTCAAATGCGAGGTTTGGCCCTGCAAGGACAACTACAACGCCCTCCCCCCGGCCGCCAAGGCGAAGATCGAGCTGGTGGATTGGAATAAAGCCGAATACGTAGCGACCAACTTCATCTACCCCTCCACCCGCTACGAAAGGCGGGAACTAAAAAACCATTATGCACGACCGGTGGTAGAAATATACCCTGGTGGTCATTTATCGATCGGTATTTATAAGCTGAAGGAGTAGCCTATTTAAAAACTATTCCTCCTCCTCCGGGAATTATGGGTGACCAAATCGATTTCAATCGTCATAAGACTGAATTTACGATGCAGGCGTGTTGTCGGCATCCATCATAAAACAATCCCCACATGTTAGACTCCATCATGGGCGCCGTAAAGGGCCAAGTACTATCCGCCATCACCGAAAAAACCGGCCTCGACGCAGGCCAGGCCGAGCAGGCCCTTCCCCTCGCTCAGGAATCCATCACCGAAGGCATCACCAGTGCGATTTCCGGTGGCAACGTCGATGGAATCGTCGGTATGCTCAAAAGTGCCGTTGGTGGTGGTGACGCCGGTGGCGGATTGCTCCAGAACATGGTGTACAAAGGAATAGCCGGCAATTTCATCAGTAAGATTACCGGCTCCATGGGTGTCGACTCCGGCATCGCCGGTACGCTCTCCAGCGTTGCCCTGCCCATGATCATGAACAAGATCGGTGGTGCAACCCAGGAAGCCGGCGACACCGACGGTATCGATGCCGGTTCGATGATGGGTGCGCTCGGCCTCGATGCCGGCAGCCTGCTCGGCGGTCTTACCGGTGGCGGTGGCGCCGGTGACCTCCTCGGCAAAGCAGCCGGTATGCTCGGTGGCGCGGCCGATGCCGGTAAGGACGCCGGTGGCGGACTTATGGGCAAGATTGGCGGTATGCTTAAGTAAGAGCTTCCGGACAAAAGCTTGTCGGGGGAAGTTTATTTCCCGACAAGCTCAAAACAGGTGTTAAATATAACGGCCTTGCTCCTTTGAGCGAGGCCGTTCTTACGTTAAGCCCGGGCATGTTATGCACGTCATACTGCCGCTTAAGGTCTGTACCCCAACTACAATACTTCGGCGAGCCGGCCCTTGATACCTTATACTCTTATCGGATATATACCCAAGCGACCGGATCTACCATTATGGTAGCGGTATAACCCTGCTTTCGTAATCCGGTAAATTGTAAATCCGAACTTTTTCCCGAACTTACCCAGGCTCAAACGAACCGATCCATCCCCATGCGTTTATTACTACTTCTTTGCCTCGCTCTCCCGTTTACCGCCTCCGCCCAGTTCGTCTACGGCGACCAACTGCCCGACGCGCCGGCCCTTTCGGCCCGGGGCGAGCACGCCGTCGGCGTGCGTACAATGACGCTGACCAACCCGGGGCAACCCAACATCGTCGGTGCCAAAGACGGTACCATCCCCACTTACGACCGACCCCTTACCGTCGAGGTCTGGTACCCGGCCGATGCCGACGTCGGTGCGACCATAGAATACCCCGAGGTGATGGGGCAGCACGGCGACACTACCCGCCCCATCATCCCCTTCAAATTCACCGGCCGGGCGACCCGCGATGCCGCGCCAAAAAAGATTGCCGCGCCCTACCCGCTCGTAGTGGTATCCCACGGCTATACCGGCTCGCGGTTCCTGATGACCTACCTGACGGAGCACCTGGCCTCCAAAGGCTACGTCGTGGTGGCGATCGATCATACCGAATCGACTTTTCGCGACGCCGGAGCGTTTTCCTCTACCCTCTACTTCCGGCCCGTTGACATCCGCTTTACGATCGACGAGATGGAACGCCTGACCGCAGCCGGCTCCGGCTCCTTCCTCGCCGGCCTGGCCGACGCCGGCAATACCGGCATCATCGGCTATTCCATGGGGGGTTACGGGGTGCTCAACGTCGGGGGCGGAGGCTACAGCACTGGTTTCGGTGCTTTCTTTTCCGCTCAGAACGGCGGATCAAAAATGATCGGGCGGCACCTGATCGGCAACCCGGCTTATCCCGGTGCCGATCCGCGCGTGAAGGCCGTCGTTGCTTTCGCTCCGTGGGGAAAAGCGATTGATGTATGGAACGAGGATGGGATGAAGGGCCTCAGTGTACCGACTTTCTTCATCGCCGGTAGCCAGGACGACATTTCGGGCTACGAGAACGGCATCAGGGCCATCTACGAAGGCGCCACCGCAACGGAACGGTACCTGCTCACCTTCGAAGGCGCGCGTCACAACGTTGCCCCCAATCCCGCCCCACCGGAAGCGCTGGCTCCGGGCCTGCACATCGATGAATACCTCCGCTACGCCGACTCCGTCTGGGACACCCGCCGGATGAACAACTTAAACCAGCACTTCATCTCCGCCTTTCTGGGCGGAAAGCTTAAAGGGCGGGCTGACTTTGCCAAATACCTGAACGTAAGCGCCACGCCCGGCAAGGAGGGGTGGGAAGGTTTTAAACCCCGCACCGCGGTAGGTCTGACTTTGGAGCGGCCCTCCGGCGAATAAGATTACCTTCTTTTCGGATACCTTCTACGGACGGGCGGGGCGGCCCGGATTCTGTCCCACTCAAAGATCATGTATACCGGGTCAACGTCAATCTTCCGAAAGCCGGGCACGAATGATTCGCGGGCCTTACCGGTGGCTACGTTGTGTACGGCGATGGTCTCGAGGTTCCTGATTACGTCACGGTTCCGAGCGCCGCCGATGAAGCGCTCCGATGTTTTTTACAGCGGTGCGTTTGGTTAACTGATCAAGGCGCAAAAAATATTACAAATGTCGGTTATAACGGAAGTGGGATACTTCTGGCGGGGCCGCGGGTGCAGAGAGTAGCATTAAAGAGCATAGAAACGGCTTTAGGCGACAGTTCTTCGCACTCTAACTAACGCTCTTTGCATCCTGCGTCCGCGCCCGACAACATCTGACCGATGAACTAACCGCTCTCCCCTGCATTAATGCCTAACTTACCCGCAAAACCAATCGTATGCACTACCGGTGGCCCGTCGTTTTTTTACTGATCATGTTTGCCGGCGTCTCCCTGGCATTTACCGGGATCGACCGGAAAACAAGCCCGCCTCCACCCGCTGACGACGCCACGCCCTTCGACGTCATGATGAGCGTAGTGACCCACAAACGCTGCATGAACTGTCATCCCAGCGGCGACCGGCCCAGGCAGGGCGAAGACAGCCACCTGCACAACTTCAACGTACAGCGCGGACCGGATAACCACGGTGTGAAAGGTCTGCAATGCGCGACCTGCCACCAGAAAGAGAACAACGAGTACTCGGGCGTTCCCGGCGCACCGCACTGGGGGCTGGCTCCGCTTTCGATGGCGTGGGAAGGTCTGAGCCGAACGGAAATCGCCCGTTCGTTTCTCAGCCGGGAGAACAACGGCGGCAAGTCGCTGGAAGAAACCGTGAAGCACATGACGGAGGACGAACTCGTACTCTGGGCCTTCACGCCGGGAGTGGACGACGAAGGAAACATGCGGGAGGTACCGCCGGCCAGTGAAGCGGCGTTTGTAGCGGCGGTGAAAGCCTGGGCGGCGGCGGGGGCGGTGGTGCCGGAAAAGTGACCTGACCCCGCGACTGAAAGCTTATGCCAAGCAAAGACACGTGATTTAAGCCAAAATAAATTTCCCCGAACCATGCCCACCACCTTCAAAATAAACGGCCGCCCCGTAACCGTCGACGCCGATCCGAAAAGCCCGCTCCTCTGGGTAGTGCGCGATACCCTCGACCTGAAAGGGACCAAATTCGGCTGCGGAAAAGCCGCCTGCGGAGCCTGCACCCTCCACGTCGATGGCAAGGCCGTCCGCTCCTGCTCTTACGCCCTTAAGTTCGCCGCGGGGAAGGAGATCACCACCATCGAAGGACTAAGTAAAGACGGAGAAATCCACCCCGTACAACAAGCCTGGACCGAGCACATCGTTCCGCAGTGCGGTTACTGTCAGCCCGGTTTCATGATGGCTACCGCCGCCATGCTCACGGAGATCCCGAACCCCACCGACGAAGACATCGACGCCAACATCGTCAACGTATGCCGCTGCGCCACCTACTACCGGATGCGCAAGGCCATTCACCGCGCCGCCGAGATTCAAAAAGAAAACAGCTAAACCCGCTCCCTCCATGTCTGACGATAAAAAAGAAAAGAAGGGTTTCTCCCGCCGCAAATTCCTCATCCGGTCCGCCATCGGTACCGGGGTGATGGTGGGCGCAACGTATTGCAGTGCTCCTTTCCTGCAGCGCAAGATCGCCGGCACGGTCAACACCGCCGAGTCGCCCTACCTCGGCGCTACCGACGATCCTACCCTGTGGTTCGAGGTGACCGCCGCCAACCGGGTTATCCTCCACTGCCCCAAGGTGGAAATGGGACAGGGTACCTTCACCGGCCTGGCGCAGATCGCGGCCGACGAGCTGGAGATCGGCATCGAGCAGCTTAGGGTCGTCCACGCCAGCACCGCCACCGGCAACATCGATGAATTCGCCACCGGTGGCAGCACCAGCATCAACAGCCTCTGGATGCCCCTGCGGGAACTGGCCGCCACCATGCGCGAGATGCTGAAGGTCGCGGGAGCCCGCCAGCTGGGGGTCGCCGCTTCCGCCGTCTCCGCCCTGAACGGTGTCGTCTCCGCCGGAGATAAGTCCGTAACCTTCGGGGAGATCGTAGCACGGGTCACCGAATGGGACATCCCCGATACCCCACCTCTCAAGGACCTTAAAGACTACAAATATATCGGCAAGCCAACGCCACGAGTCGACCTGGAGGACAAGGTGCTGGGCGCGCCCATTTTCGGCATGGATGCCACCCTGCCGGAGATGCTTTACGGTGCCATCGTGAAGCCCTCCGGTGTCGATTCGGAAATGGAAACGGTCGATGTCTCCGAGGCCGAAGGGATGCCGGGCGTGGTTAAGGTCGTGCGGGAGCCCGACTTCGTAGGCGTCGTTGCCAACTCTTACGTCGAGGCGGAGAACGCCAAGCAGAAGATAAAGGTCACCTGGAAGCAAAACCGGATCTGGCAGTACAATGATATCGAAGAGGCCATCAAAGTCGGCCAGGGGAAACCGACCGTCATTCAGCAGGAAGGCAAGGCCAAAAAACTGCTCGCCGAGGGGGAGGCGGGCGTCATCACTTCCGACTATTTCAGCCCCATCGGTGCGCACGCCCAGCTGGAACCCAACGGTGCGGTCGCCTACGTGGAGGAGGACAAGTGTACGCTACTGATGTCGACCCAGGTCGTAAAGATCACCCGGTCGGAAGTCGCCGACCGACTCGGGCTGAAGGACGAGCAGGTCATCGTTCAACCCACTTTCCTGGGCGGCGGCTTTGGCCGGCGGTTGCACACGCCCAACGCGATGCAGGCCGCCGTGCTGTCGAAAGCCGTCGGCAAACCGGTTAAGTGCTTCTTCAACCGCAAAGAAGAGTTTCAGAACGACACCTTTCGCCCGCCCACCCACAACGTGATGAAGGCCAAACTGACGGCCGACGGAAAAATCGAGGCCATCGAGCACCACGTTTCCAGCGGCGACGTGATGTACGGCTCCCCGATGGTACCGAAGATCCTGCAGAGAGTCGTCGGTTCCGACATCGGAGCCTGGCGTGGCGGCATGATCCAGTACCACGGCATCCCGAACTACCGGGCCGTCAGCTGGCGGGTAAAGCTGCCCTTCGCTACGAGTTGGTGGCGCAGTCTCGGCTTACTGGCCAATACCTTTGCCATCGAAAGCTTTATGGACGAGCTGGCCGAAAGAGCGGGCAAAGATCCCGTTTTGTTTCGCCTCGATCACCTGACCGACTCCAAGGCCGACCTCCGCCTGGCCAAGGTGATCGCCAAAGCCGCCGAACGGGCCGGCTACCAGAACGAGGCCAGCAACGGCCGCGCCATGGGCTTCGCCGCCAGCACCGACGCCAACACACCCTGCGCGCATGTCGTTGAAGTATCGATGGAGGACGATTTCATCAGGGTGCACAAGGTCACCTGCGTCCTGGACCCCGGCATCGTTGTCAATCCCGACCAGGTTCGTGCCCAGTGCGAAGGCAGCATCATCATGGGCATGAGTGCGATCCTGTACGAGAAGATGTCGGTCAAGAATAATGCGCTTTCGCCGGTCATTTACGGGGCATACCGGATGGCGCTGATGCGGGATGCTCCGAAAGAGATCGACGTCGTCCTGCTGGAGAACGACGACAAGCCCGGCGCGGTGGGTGAGCCCCCGCTGGGGCCGATCGGCGCGGCCATTGCCAACGCCGTTTACCGGATTACCGGAGAAAGACGGCGGCGGATTCCGCTGATGGGCTGAGCGCCGGTCGGGATCAATGCACCGCAATGGCTTTCACGACCAGCCGTTCCCCGTCCGCCATCCGCAACAGGAAACGCCCGGCCGGCAAACCGGCAACGGTCATTGCTACCCGGTCACCGGTAGCGCGCGGGAGCTGCCGGACGGTTTGCCCGAGCGGATCAATCAGGGAAACTTCGGTCGGGGAGAACCCGGCTGGAAGTTTGATCGTAAGGAGGTCATCGGTGGGGTTGGGGTACACCGTTACCGCGGCCGTCAGCGCCCGGTCGAACACCGCCGTGGCGCAGCCCGCCGTCTTATTTATCGTCAGGAATACGTCTGCGCCGGAGTGCGCCGCGCAGCCCGTGGCCGTTGTATTCTCGCGGTGCTGCCCGATGGCCGGCACTAGTTCGCCGTCGAAGTTGATGCCGTAGACGCGTTGTGTTTCGGTCCCGGAGGTGGCAAAGTCGTACAGGTCAGCGGTGATCACGGCCCGCACGGTTTCGAGCGTATCGGTCAGCAGGAAGGCGTAGTGTTCGCCCGGAGCTACCTCGATATTGTTCTTCAGGAAGACCGTGTCGACCTGGCCGTCGGTGGTGCAAACGTTGGCCTGCGTAATCCAGTCATGGGTGGCGACGCGGCTTTCGCGGCATGCATAAGCCGGGGCGCAGTCGTCTTTCACGATGGTTATAAAATCCGTGGGCGCGGAGTGGACGAAGCAACTATCGGAGGTCGTTTCCATCCGGTGTGCACCGATCACCGGCCGTAGTTCTCCGCTGAAGTTTATCCCGTAAACGTGCTGGGTTTCCGGGCCGGAATCTTCAAAATCAAAACCATCGGCCAGCACTACTTCCTGCAGTTCCTCGCGTTCATTGGTGATCAGGTAAGCGTAGTTGCGTCCGGCGGGCGCGCGCCGGCTATTGGTGAATACGACGGGCGCGGGCTGGCCGGCGGTGGGGCATACCGACACCGAATCCTGGTCGTTTGCCGCCAGCACACCGGTACCCGAGCACACGTAATCAGGCCCTTCGCTCAGGACAACGGCCTCGCCGAAATCCCCGGATGCCCAGAAAATATTGAACTGTGCGCAGAAAATCAGCAGCCGGTCGAACTGATCGCCGGTGATGCTGTCGGGGACGGCCAGGGAAATACCGCCCCGGAAGTGATCGATCGCAAAGAGATTTACGATCTCGACCGCACCGTCAAGGTCACTGCCGTTGCCGAGATATACGCGCACGTCCGGGCCACTCGGGGTGCTAAAATCGTCGGTGAGTCGCAGTTGCAGACTGCCGTCGTCAAAAGTTTCCAGGATCGCGTCGCCCGAAACGGCGTAGTTCTCCATCTGCAGATCCGCCGTCCGGGTCCGGAGCAGGGTTTGCGCGGTCAGGGACGATGCCATGCTAAGCAGAAAAGACAGCAGGAGGAAATTTTTCATCGGTTGGTTTTTTTAACTCCGCGAATATCACCATTTCGCGGAACTTCGGCGGGAGCGTACGGGCGTATTCTGACGTTCTAACCCAAAGAAGACACATTAAGGGCGCGGCCGCGGGATGCAAGGACAGTTTCTAAAAAGCAGCGCTTTTTCATGCTGCCGGCGCCGGATGAATAAGCCATTGACCGCTTGTTCCTCAGGAGCACCCGGCCCGGCGGAGTAATTCCTCGCTCCTGCCGCCCGTCACTCACTGCCCGGATAGCTCCTGTACCGCCTCCCACATTTGCTCAAATTCTGCATATCCCCGGGCGATGGCGTACAGCTTTTCGCCGTCGCGGTAGATGACGGTCGGGTAACCGGTGACGCCCCACTGCCGGTTGGTCTGGAAGTCGGCCAGGGTTTCAGCTTTGATCTTCGGACTGTTGAACAAGGCGGTGAAGCGGGCGAAGTCAAGGTCGAGGGTCCGGCAGATCGGCTCGTAAAAGCTCGTTTCGTTGGGGTCTTCGTTCCGTACATAAAAGTGGTGCTGCGTCATTTCGAAGAAAAGGCTTTCGAGGGCGGGATCAAGGTGGCGGGCGGTGACGACGGCGCGGCAACTGGGCTCGGTGTTGTAGTTAAATTCTTCGCGGTCGAACAGGGAGGTTCCGAAGGGCTGACCGCTGCGCTTGCTCACTTCTTCCCAGTGGTGTTTGATGAACCCCCTGAACTCATCCGTCCATTCTTGTGAGTCATCCGGTCGGAGGCCACCGAGGACGATGCGGTAGTCGATGCCGTTAGTGGCCGCGGCCCGCTCCAGGCGGTTGAGCGCCGGAGAGATGCCCCAGCACCAGGAGCACATGGGGTCGCCAACGTAAATGATCTCCCGGTCAGCGGAAAGTTCGGCGGCAGTGGGGGCCTCGTCGAGGGGAGCGGGGGTACAGAGCCCGGTTTCAGGATCGCAGAAGGCGCCGGCGGGTGTGGTCATTTTTTGAGCATTAAGCTGGAGGACGGGAAAGACAGCCAGCCAGATGAAGAAAACGTAACATGAGGAGAAAACCCGCCATTTACCCAACCGGTTCAGCGCATCCGTTCCCGGAATGGCGGTAAAGTCGTTTTCCTACGGAGGTGTAGACATGATTCAAACGTGCATCCGGTATTATACGCTCTAACTTTCGTTTCCTAAAATTATCGTACTCTTAGGAAACGGTTTCAGATCCGGTGCCCATCAATAAGCGTAGAACAGCCGCCCACAAATGCGTCAACTGAACATCAAAGAAGCGGAAGAATCCGACATCGTCTTTCACGATGACGTGCCCGTCGGCTGGCGGTTCGGATCGAATCGCTTCTGGCCCGTTTTCGGCCTGGTCGCTTATCTCCTCGTCTTCTTTGTCCTGATGTACGGAAGCCGACCGCGGGTACCGACACCGTTCGTTACGGCACTGATCGATTTGCTCGACCCCAAATCCTCCTGGGTCATACCCTACGTGGTCGAATCCGGATGGGTAAGTTTCATCCTGAGCGCGCTGTTCATCCTGGCGCTGACGATCCTGCTTCACCAGGTATTTTACGGTACGGTGAACTCCGAGGTACGGGAGCAATATCAGCGAAGCCAGCCTACCGGAGAAGAAGTGAATCAGCGGCGTAAAGAAAACCCGCAGGCGACGGAACGGGAGCTGAACGCCCCGGTGAAGACAACCACCCGTTTCTACCGCACCTTCCGGCCCCAACCCTTATGGCGTATCCCGAAGCCTCCTTTCTTCAAGCAGTCACCCGTCAACGGGCTGCTGTGGCACCTGTCTTACTTTCTGTTTGCGCTGATGGTGATCTCCAATATCTGGCTGTTCACCTATTTCTTCAAACTGATCAACGGAGCTACGTTGGCGGATTTGCCGACGAGTTTTTCCGCGGTCTACCCCACCGCTATCCTGAGCCGTTTGTTCTGCCTTTTTATCAGTGCCAGTACGTTGCTGCAGTATTTCTACCATGACTTTTCGGTACGCATCGGTCGGTTCCTCCGTGATTACATCCGGTACTTTTACCCCGCCATGGTATCGATTGCCGTCATCGCCTTCGTTTTTGCAAAAATGGGTCAGTTCGATGCTTTCTTCATCGAGTTGGTGCTCGACCCCGGACAGCTGGCCCTGTTCGCCGCCTTGCTGTTTCCCGTTTCCATCGCAGTCATCTGGTTCGGCCCGTCGTATTCCTATTTCACCGATCAGCGGTTTGCGCACCGGCGGGACAGCTACGCAACCATGCACGTCCTGCTGAGTGGCAGCCGGGGAATGCTGCGCAGTATTTTCGCCCCCTTCGGCTGGCTCATTTTTCACGTGCGACTTTTCCTGCGCGGCGACCGGGTATTCAAGCAGTTGGAGTTGCCCAAATATTTCCTGCCCCTGAACGTCAATAAAGTACCGCCGCCCTCCGTCAGTTTTACAATGCTGCGCGACCTGCTGGGAATCTTCTACATATTCACCCTCATCTCGATCTGCCACAACATTTATTACGGCAACGCCCTGGTAGCTTCGTGGCGGGTCACCGTTCCTCCGGTAGTGGCCTTGATCGGTGTTCTGATCTACTGGGTGGCGGCCAAAACCGCGTTCCGCAATTCGGAAAGTGCGCGCAACCGCGCGCAAAGGATCGTCAATCCTCCGGCGAGTACGTTGCCCCGCTGGATTCGCCCCGCCTATAAACTGCGCGACCGCAGCGTTTACAAGCCGCTGGGGCGGAAGTTCTTTTACGTTCGCCAGCAGTGGTCGTTTTGGCTGGGAGCTATCGCTTTTCTGCTCTTCCTGGTACTATTCATCCTTACGCTTTACCACAGCAGTACGGGAAGTGAATGGTCGATCACTTTCGGATACTTTCTGGCTTTTCTGTACGTCTCCCTCTTCTTTTTTGCGTGGATGACCTTGTTCCAGCCTTTCTACTCCCGGTATACTTTCGATAAAAGTCTGTTATTGACCGATGCGGAAAAACTTCCTCCGAATCATCCCGTCCTGCAGGAGGAGGAGCGGCGGAGCGGCGCGGCGGAAGCGCCGAAGTATGCCCCCTACGTCAGCGTTGCGCCCTACGCCCTCGCCCCGGAAACGTGGAAAGACCCGCCGGTACCCGGGCGTCATCCCATCGCTACGCGGGGGCTGAGCAAGTGGGACCTGGTGATGGATTCCATCGGTCATTTTTCCATTCAGGCCATCCTGGTGCTGATTGCGCTGGCCGTTGTGATGTTCGTCATTTACTTTACCGTCAACCTGTTCCTCAATGAAAGTCTTTCCAGCCCCTTTGTGCAGAGCATCAATCCGCTCAATGTTTATCTCCTGCTGATCAACGGATTCATCGCGTCCATCTTTTTTGTAGGGCGGTTTGCGGTGGTGCTGGAGCAAACCAAGATATTTCGCTTCCACTCGGGGGCAAAGGTGCCCCGTAAGTACAACGCCATCAGCAGCAAGCATTTCTTTCAGGGTCTCGTGGTGGTGGCCGGTATCCTGGCCTACTCCTACTACGGCAACCGTTATCACGAGGTCCCCTATCGCGCCGCGGCTCCCGGGGAAAACCGGATCGGGCTGGCGGAGTACACCGGCAAATTTCTGGAGCGGCTGGCGCATGGAACGGATACGACCGGAGCCGCCATCCGCGCACCCGTCATCCTGGTAGCCGCCGACGGAGGTGGTCTCAAGGCGTGTTACTGGACGATGCTGCACCTGTACCGGCTTGACTCAATGGGGCTCTTTGACGACAACGTTTTTCTGATGAGCGGGGCCAGTGGTGGCAACATCGGCCTGTCGATGTATACCCTGCTCAAAGCCCGGTACCACGGCCAGCCGCGCGATTCCAGTTTTGTGGCCATGAGACGGGCGATCAACGAGATCGGGGAGACCAACTTCCTGAGCGGCGACTTCACCGGCCTCATCACCCGGTTTCCGGTCAATTTCCTGCCCGATCTTCCCGGCTGGAACGCCTCCGAACTTGAAGACCGGGCCGAGGCCATGGCCCGGTCTTATTACCGCATCACCGGTACCCCCTCGGGGCAGTTGTCGTACGCCATCAATCGTACGCGCCCTTACTCCGCCATCTGGGAAAAAACAGACTACGATCTGCCGCTGTTCATCAGCAACACCACGCGGGCGGAAGACGGGATGCGGGGTTTCATTCACCCGCTTCGCAACCTCGATCTGGCCCCGGGCATGGTGGACCTGACGTACAACAACGGCCGGGCACTTTCCTTTCCCGACGCCTCGTTCCTGGCCAATCGCTTTCCAATCATGAGCCCGGCCGGGCGCATTGAGGGTAAGGGGCATTTCGTCGACGCCGGCAACTCCGATAATTCCGGCATCAGTACCATCATGCACTTCCTGCGGTACATGAAAGCGGGGACGGGCAAAGAAGGCGAAGCGGCGCTCGTTTACCAAAAATTCTTCGATCACCCCCTCGTGCTTATCGGCATTCGCAACGACCCGACACGCTTCGTGCGCGACCAGTTTTACGACGAGCGGGAGGCCCTGAACCGGAATTTCCGCAGCTCCGAGATAGGGGCCAATTCGAACGCTGCCATCAATTCCGGGCTGACGGGCGTAGCGAACTCCTGGGACGATCACCTGAAGGCGGAAGCCCCCCGGGGCCGCAGCATCATCGACAATTATTACCCCATCGACCTGCCTTTTCGCCTCCACGTCAACGACGTACACCGGGCGCTAAGTGGCGAACTCGACCTCGCAGCGCTGCCGGACCGCTTGGAAGCCATCAACGCGCAAATCAACACCACGCTCGGTTGCGCGCCGGCGGCTAAATGCTTCGCCGTAGCTCCCCCACTGGGTCGGTTACTGGCCAAACCTTCACTGGCTTATATGCTTGCGATGGTGGACCACCCGGACAACGTATTGGTTTATGACAGCCTGCGAAATTACCAGGCCCGAATCGCCCCGGGGGTCGTGCGGCGTAAGCGGTCCGGCAAAGCAAACACGATGCTGGAGCAGTAGGGCGGGGACGCAGGTGCAAGGTAAAGGTTTGTAAAAGCAATGGATCAAGCGCCCACCACTTCTCCCCGGGGCCGCATCTATCGGATAAGCGCGCGTACCAATATTTCCTACGGCTACCGCTCCGTTCCGGGTATTGATCATTCCCCCGAGGCGACTGGCCGACAAATCATTATAAATATGCTGTTACTTACTTTCAGCGGCACCGCGGTGCTGCTGGGGCTGGGTGGTCTTTGCCTGGTAGTGGGCCTCACCGTTTTCGCCCTCCGTGGGATCCTGAAGGCCAGGTCCGCCGCCCCGACCGGCAAAAGGGTCAAGCACGCCGCCTTCAGTTTTACCACGCCGCTGCACCGGCTCTCCCTCTGCGTGGCCATTGCCGCCAGCCTGATCGCCATCAATTATACCGACACCGCCCCCGGGCAGGTACTGGAAGGCTACACCGTGGAAGACATTGTTGACCTCGACGTGGTACCGCCAATAACCAACCATCCGCCACCACCGCCACCGCCGCCGCCCCTTGTCATCGAGCCGGTGGTGGAGCCGGAGATCGAACAAGAAATATCGGAAGATCAAAGCATTTCGTTCGAAGACGATGTGCCGACCAGCCTTGCGCTAAATGTTCCCATTGCACCCGCGGCCCCGCCCCCTCCTCCCCCACCCCCGCCACCGAAGCCCGAGGGCCCGGGTGAGATCGTGCTCATTGCCGAGCAGATGCCCGTCTTCGGCCGCGCCTGCTTCGACTTGTCGGGCAACGAGCGCAAGCTTTGCTCGGACCGCGCGCTACTCACCTTTGTACAGTCGCGGGTAAACTACCCGAGCATTGCCCGCGAGAATGGCATTGAAGGCACCGTCGTGATCTCCTTTACGGTAGAAAAAGACGGCAGCATCAGCGACGTTACCGTGGCGCGCGAAGTCGGCGGTGGCTGTACCGCCTCCGCCCTCAGGGCGGTCAAGGCCATCAACGGGGAAAACGAAAGATTTCAACCTGGCCGGCAGAACGGTTCTCCCGTGCGGGTCCGGTATAATCTACCGGTAAAATTCCGGTTGGATTGATAAAAATCATTCGTCCTTCCCGACTGACAATCAACTGACTAAGCCATCGCGTCAAAATTGAATGGATTAATTTAGCTGAAAGACTTGCAGGGATTGATCCAAGGCACGTATATTTGCGCAGCATTTGGGAAAAACGTTGCTAAAACGTAGTGGTGTTTCCCGGTTGTATGAATTACTGGTCTGGTAGTTCAGTTGGTTAGAATGCCGGCCTGTCACGCCGGAGGTCGCGGGTTCGAGTCCCGTCCAGACCGCTTTAAAGCCACTCCTTAACGGGGGTGGCTTTTTGCGTTCAACTACCCAAGCTCAGCGATTTACCGAGTAATTGAGACATACGTCATATTTCGATTGGATACGTTCTGTTTCACGCAGCGTTTGCGGGAAGCAGATCACCAAGTAAGTGCTTACTTCAGGTACAGTCCGTATACTCCCCGTGCGGCTTCCAGAGCTTGTTCTCGTCCGGCGGCATTATCGACTTTCTTATCCAGTTCTTTAAGAAAGTCGGGCCAGTGGCGGGGGGGGAGGTTGTCGCAGGTGGCGAAAAAATTAAAACGGTCGAGGTGATGCAGGGCCGGGCAGTCCTGCAGCATACGGTTGATAACCTTCGCGCCAAGGGTGGATCCACGCAGAACGTAAGCGATGCCGTAGAGCGCCGGCGTAGCGAGGGTTGGAGAATACGGTGATGATGCAGTGGGATACGGCTGGCCGAGGGCGTCCAGGTCCGTCGTGATGGCCGTAAGCATATCCGCGACGAACCCGAGGTAAGGCGGACGTATCCCGGGGGGTACGCCCACGGCTACCGCGTTCCAGACCATATGGTGCCGGGACATCATGCGGGCATACCCGGGGAGGGACAGCGCACCACTGCGGATCGCGTTGATATTCATTATCTCTTCGGTTGCTTTGTGCAGATCCGAAGTATTGTTCCGGAGCAGAGTGGCGGTGGTCATCGTCAGCTAACTAAGCGTTTGATAGCCTTTCAGCAGATCGATGATCTGTTCGCGGGTAGAAAAATCGTCTGCTTGTTCGAGCAGACCGATGGCCTTTTGCAGCGCAAAACGATTGGCGCTTTTGATGGCTAAATTTTCGTCACGGGCAGCACGTTTTTTCCCGGCTTCGGCCATCACTTTATCGATGTGTTCGTGCAGTTGCTTGAGGTTATTCTTGAGGACGTATCCGTTGGCACCGCTCAGGATGGCGCTGGCCGATTCTTCTTCGTTGTTCAGATCTCCCGTGAGAAAGATGAAAGGCAGGCAGGGATAGTGCTCCTTAACGTACAGTAAGGCTTCGAGCCCGTTGTACCCCGGCAGATGGTAGTCAGAAATGACCAGGTCGTATTCCGCCCAAGCGATCTTTTCCCGAAACTCCTGCTCGTCGGCAGCCCAGGTGAGTAAAGCCTCCGGGTAGTGCTTCAACACTTGTCTTTTACACAATTGATAATCGGCTTTTCGATCTTCCAGTGCCAAAATCTTAAACAATCCTTTCATTAATTTAAACTGTTGTGGTTAACGTACTTAAAGACCGGACGGGCAGGTCGGCTAAGTGCTGTAAATTTAGTGATTAGCTGGATTATAATCAATTTACCCCATCGGAGATTTGTTCCGTAGGCAGGTGAACGCTGAAAGTTGATCCTTCTCCGGGTGATGAATGCACGCTGATCCGTCCGTTGTGTTTGTCTACAATGCGTTTTGCGGTAGCCAGCCCTACCCCGGTACCTTCGAACTGATCGACGGAAACCAACCGGTTAAAGGCATCGAATATTCGATCGGCGTGCTTCATGTCAATTCCGATACCGTTGTCCGTAATTTCATAGAAAGTTTCGCCGTTTGCTTGTCCGATCTTTATGGTCACGGCGGGCTTTTCTTGTCGTTTTGAGTATTTTATCGCATTGGAAAGCAGATTTAGTATCAGTTGTTCGATCAGTAGCCGGTCTCCCTCCAAAACGGGTTGGTCGGGATCAAGGGTAAGTTTTATTTCTTTCTCCTCAAACCGAACCAATTTGTCCCATATTTCCCGGGTGAGAAAAGCCAGATCGATGCGCGAAAAGCTGAGTTCAATATGGCCCGTACGGGAGAAGGACATGATGTCGTTGATGAAGCGGGACATCCGGCCGACGCTGCTCAGGATCGTATCGACGGCCAGTTGACCGTCTTCACTCATATCGTCGTAATAATCCTCGCGCAGTATTTCAGCAAAGCCCTTGATGTGTCGTAACGGCGCCTTCAGGTCATGACTGACGGTATAGCTGAAGCTTTCCATTTCCTGGTAGGCATCCACCAACTGTCCGTTGAGCTGACGTACCTCCTGGTACTTTCGTAAGATCACCTCCTTGATGTCGTTTCGCAGATTGATGGCGGTATCCTGCTGATGAATCTCCCACGGCTCGGAGATACCGGCAAGGTTTTGTTCCCATTTTTGAAAGGAAAGGTTGGGATGCAAACGAACGCGGTCACCATCGAGGTACTTGCGCTGATCGGGGTTGCCGCCCCACTGAATTGTTTTGACGACTTCGGGCCGAAACCAGAAGATACACTCCAGGGGGGAACGGCTGAAACGCATAACCATCATACCCGCCGGTGCGGTGGAGAATTCAGCGGCTGCCGGCACTTGTTCGAATAAAGTATCGGTAGCGTACACGTTACCTTCCATTTCAGCTGCCCGCTCAAGAAAAACCGCCAGTTCTTTTTCTTGAGGGCAATCCCCTAAAGTGTGGTATATACCCTCGAAATACGTTGCCGCGCCGGTAGCCCCGACAAGTCGCAGCAAACCTTGTTCCGGGTCGTTCGTCAATCCGCCAACGATGTCGAAATCGGTACTCATCCTGTCGAACAAACGGGAGCGAATCCGCTTAGTCAGTGAGATTTGGTTCTGATATGCAGCGGCCTGATGAAGGGCCAGGTGCCCGGAAAGCACCTTACCGATCAGGGCGATCATGGAGCGCAGCCGGTAATCGACCAGTTTGGCGGTACGGTGGTGGCAAGAGATGAGTCCCCACAATTTACGTTCAACGACCACCGCAACGGTTAGTGTCGCTCCCACTCCCATATTGCGCAGGTATTCCAGATGAATGGGAGAACTGCCCCGGTTGACGGAATGAGTGAGATCAAGTTCCCGCAAGCCGGGTTCAAAAACAATGCTGCTTACGCCTTCCGGTTTGGTATTTACGATCTGGCGTACGCCATTGCGCAGGAACAACTCTCGGGCCTGGCGGGGAATATCAGTATGCGGATACCGCAAATGCAAAAAGGCAGTAAGGGAATCCTCCTTTGCTTCGGCGATCACCTCGCCGTTGAATTCTTCATCAAAACGGTAAAGCATCACCCGGTCGTACCCGGTAAGCTCACGAACGTTGGCAACAACGAGGCCATACAGTTCGGATTCGTCTCCATCCGCCTGAATACGATGGAGGGCAAGGTCCACCTTACGGGAAAAATTTATTGTGGAAATGTCCGCATCGCGGGGTTCGAATTCCAGCAAGAAGTAGCTGCCGGAACGCTTGATGATGAGGTTGTGATCCTGCGGAACCTGACCGGGGCCGCAAAGTAGGGAAACGTGTATTACGTTTAAATTTTCAGCGTACTCATCGGTAATCTCCTGCTTGAACTCAGCAAAATAATCAGCCTCCAGTATTTGCTCCAGTGTTGAGCCCACACCGGCCGTATCGTCATCGCTATTTACAGGAAACGGAAAGTTATCCGAATGCGCAACGATGCGGTATTCCACCGCTTCAACGACTAACAACAAGGCCACGCGCTGATAATGCCTGATCAGGTGGACGGGTTCGGCGTCACAATTGCTCAGGTCATATTTCCTCGCGTAAGGAGCTGAATTCGGTGAGGGCATAAACGATCGGGAAAAAAATTCGTGGACGGATTATCATCCGAGACAAAGATAGTCTCCTTACGCTTGGAAATAAGACGATCGTGAGCAAGAAAGGGGTCCTTGAAACACAAAAACGAACATAACAATAATATTACGAATAAATTATCGTGGGGGCGTAGATATAGCTACACGATCAAATGGATCGTGAGAGCATTTGTCTCTTGCGTATGGGTCTATAAAAATTTCTGCATCCGGGCTGAGAACTTGGACCGAGAGATCATACCATCTATATGGTCTACAACTTCTTGATTACGCAGGAGAATGACGGAAGGGATCTGATTAATACCCAAATCAGATGAAAGGCGTGGATTGTCGTCAACGTCTATCCATATGAATTCCATATCGGGTAGCTCGCGGGCAATTTTGCCCATGTAACTTCGCAGGATGGAACTGCTTCCGGACCACTGGGCCTTAAAGATGACCGCGACTAAGCGGTCATTGCTTGTATTCAACCAACTGACCAGCTGATTGCCATTATCGCCTATATTTTCGGTTTGGTGATACACAGTTTAGATAAAATTCTTCGCATCCATCTCGGAATTGCGATTTGTAGCTCTAACAATGGTTTACACGCGATGTTTGGTGAGGAGGATAAAAGATTCGGATAAAGGTTGAACCTTTTTATGAGTACCCGTCAAAAAAAGCAGTTAATGCAAAGTACTGGGGAGTTTACCGACGAATTTTTTGGTTAAAACTAATTTCCTGCACCCGCGTCCGCGCCCAGAAAACTATGCGGGTCGTCGCCAAATACCTCCTTCGCACGGGAGCGGTGTCCCTTCTCCGGATCGGTTATTTCATCGTCCGAGCCGGGAGGGTACCGGCTTATCCCCCCGGAAGTAGCGGGTGCATACGGATGATTCGCGCAGCCTTTGAATACAGCATTTCTGTTCAAGGACGAAACCGCCCCCGTCATGGCACCGTCTAAGCTTCGAACCGGGTGACGTAACCTTCTACCACCAAGGGAAGCCCCCATGAGGTCTTCAATGATGCCAACCTTACCAAAGATCTCTTCCTGGTACACACAACCATCAGCGTTCTTGATGATCTGAATATCGGATTCAGAATATTTGCCCCTTTTCTCAATGATAAAGACGATCGGAAGACTCGGAAACCGTTCTCGCACCAGGAGCAGTACCGAAAGTGCGCCACAATTCGGCATGCCGAAGTTGACGAGAACAAAGTCAAATGCAGCCCAGTTGAGGCGATATTCAAGTTGTTTGAGACCGGTGGCGTGAACCATGAGCGAACGGGATTGCCAGGCAAGAACCTGCCGCTTGACCTGCTCGAAACCAAGACCCTTTTTTTCCAGTACCAGTACGTTCGTAACTCTTTCCATTAAAATGTAATTAACGGCCGGATAACCGGTGCGCGTAGGAACAAAATATTACTAGCTTACTGGGAAGGCAAATATGGTCCTTACAAGGTAGTTACTTAAGATGGATGGAATTGCCACTCGGATCAATCTGGGCAGGTATAACCCCCAATATGCATGAATTCATACATTTTAGCGGCATTTTGTGCACCTGAGTGCCCATAACAGTGGGAACACCCAACATAATTAGTGGGTTTTCAGGGTATGGAAAGGATCAATCTAATTCCGTTACGTAAATCCGGAACTCACCATCTTCTCGAGCAGGTGGCGCGTCAGTTTGACACTAAAGTCGAAAAAGAATGCCGCCGCCTGAAAACAAATATTCCATCCGCTATTGCCAAAGACGGAGAGATCATGGCGTACGACCTCGGCGGTGGCCTTGATGCCATCATATTCAAAGGCAAATTCTATGAAGGGTTAGAACTGATGATGCAAGGGAGTGGTAGTGCTCCGATTGCATTTTATACTATGGCCAGGGGATCGGTGAAAGTGAGTACCCGGGGGGATGCGTTCACCGTAGCCCCCCTGCAGGGTACCATTCATGGTGGGTTCGGGCAGAAAAACCAGAGCCTTTCGTTCCGCCCCGACGAAGAGATTCTCTGCATGATCATCCTCCTGCACAAAGAGGTTTTTTTCAAGAGTATCGATTGTGATCAGTTGAACATCCCCGAAGGATTGATGTCAGTTGTCAATAACCTGAATGACGTAGATAATAATTTTTTGTTTCAGGACATCTTTCACCTTCCGGCGATCAATGCCCTCAACGAGATATTTTTACAGGAGCATTCCGGTTTGTTAAACAGCACATTCGTAGCGGCCAAGGTGCACGAAACTATTTTCCTGCTGCTGAACGAGTACAAACGATTCGAGGCCAAGGACAACAGCCGCTTCGTCCGGGAACAGGTTAAACTTGAAAAAATCAATAATGCAGAAAACATTCTGGTTAGTCACCTCGACTCGCCCCCTACCATCCCGGAACTCGCCCGCATGGTGGGAACCAACCAACAAAGCCTGAAGCAGGGTTTCCGGCAGTATTATGGCGAAACGATTAAACAATACCTGACCGACAAGCGGATGGAACAGGCCGGTATTCTCATCCGGGCCGGTACGCTGTCGATACGCGAGGTGTCCGAAGCCGTCGGGTATAATAGCCCGGGATATTTCTCCCGCAAATTCAGGGAAAAGTATGACGTGAGTCCTAAAGACTTCGTCAGCCGCTCCGCTACGAAGACAGTTTAGGATATACCATCGAATGTGTCAGAGATACCCCGTGGGTCGGGCACGAAATTTGAACGGGACTCAAGTCAATTCTAACTGAAAGCCTCCAGATAATCAATTTTCCGGATGCCCAGTTTCCGCATCTTAGACACCAGCGTACGGTCGTTTAGTCCCAACAATACGCCGGCTCCCCGGGGCCCGGTGACGCGCCCCTCCGTAGCGATCAGCGCTTCGATGATGTGGCGCTTTTGCATTTCCTCAAAGGTGTAAAATTTCTGGCTGGTTGCCTTTTCCAGATTTGCGGCAGCATCGCTTATTTGAATCGACAGCGTTTCCGACTGGCTGAGCACGACGGCCCTTTCCACCAGATTCTCCAGTTCCCGAATATTACCGGGGAACGCGTACTTTTTGAGCCGGTCCATGTCCTTCGCGTTGATTTTCAGGATCTCCTTGTTCTGGCGTTTGGCGAACTTACGGGTGAAGTACTCCACCAGCACGGGGATGTCTTCGGGCCGGTCCCGGAGAGCCATGTTTTCGATGGGGAAAACGTTGAGCCGGTAATAAAGATCCGCCCGGAAGGTACCATCCCCGACCATTTGCTGAAGGTTGCGGTTAGTAGCGGCAACCACTCTCACGTCGACGGTGATGGTTTCGGTTCCGCCAAGACGCTCGAACTCATCCTCCTGCAGTACCCGAAGAAGTTTGGACTGAAGCTCCAGCGGCAGTTCCCCTACTTCATCCAGAAAGAGCGTGCCCTGGTCCGCCATTTCAAAGCGTCCTACTTTACGACCTATCGCGCCGGTAAACGCTCCTTTTTCGTGACCGAACAGCTCGCTCTCGATCAGGTTTTCGGGCAGCGCGGCGCAGTTGACCTTGATCAGCGGAGAATCGGCGCGGTCGCTAAGCTGATGTATGGCACGGGCCAGCAATTCCTTACCGGTGCCGGTTTCTCCCGTGATGAGTACAGTGGTATTAACGTCCGCCACCCTACCGACCTGTTGCAATACCTTCTGGTACTTCGGGCTGACGGTGATGATGTTGTTGACGTTGTAGTTCACACTCACTTCCTGCCGGAGCGTAACGTTTTCTTTTTCCAAGCGGTCTTTCAGCTGGCTAATCTCCACGTTTGCCTCTTCCAGGCTCTGCTGGCGGTTCGCCATTTCGGTGATGTCGCGCCCCAGCAGCATGAAAAAATACTGCCCGGAATAGCTCACCCGGCTGCAGTTAAGATTCAGCTTACGATTATCTACTTTTGTCGTTCGCAGCGTTACGGTCAGCGTGGCGGAGTCCTCAATACTCTGCTGATCCAGCTCCGGAAAAATCTTGGAATACAACTGCCCGTCCAGTTGGCCTTTCTTAACCCCGATCATGTTGAGCAACGTCGCGTTGGCGTACTGTACACGATAGTTGGCGGTAAGCCACAGAATACAATCCGGCGAAGAATTGAGGGCTTCCCGGGACAGTACCAACTGGGTATCCCTTTTCTTCTTTTTGGTCAGATCGCGCAGGTAAATACAGTTAAATTCCTGTCCTTCATATTCCAGGTAGGTGACCTTGGCGGATACCTGCAAACGATTGCCGTCGTGCAAATTTAAGGAGGTTTCGTAGTCCAGGGTTTCTCCCGCCCGCAGTCGTTGCCAGGCCTTTTCGCGGTATTCGTCCGTCAGGTGATCAAAAAATACCCGAGCATCCGTATCGTATATCTCCTCCCATTCGTAACCAGACCGTAGAAGGAACGTTTCGTTGGCAAAAACCAGGTTACCGCGTGGGCTTGACCAGAGAATCATGTCCCGGGAATTATCAACCGTGTACTGCGTCAGCAACTGACGCCGTTTCAGTTTATTGGTTTCCGTCTGGTCGCGACAAAAGCTACAGGCGTATTCTACGTCACCGAACCGGAGATAATTTACGTTGGCGGAAATCTCAACTTGCCCTCCCGAGGATGCGGTGAGGATGAAATCTGTCTCAAAAGATTTTGCCTCGCGCAGGTTTTCCCAGAATTCGTTACGGGTTTCTTCGTCGAAACTGGGTAAGAAAGTAGTGATTTCCATGTTGACAAACGCCTCCTTCGGATAACCGAGTTTGTCACTGACGATCTGGTTGGCGTAGGCTAAAGTACCGTCGGGTCGGCTCCAGAAGATCATATCATTGGCCTGATCGATACTGAAAGCGGCCAGTTCACCGGAAACGGAGCCGGCACTCTCGGTTCCGGTCAGGTTATTCTGCTGTCTTACCATGCCGAACAAGCGCGTTACGTGCAGGTCGTTTCCGGTAGACTGGACGAAAAACTGCAGGTTGAGCGTCCCCTTTGCTCCCTCGAAGCGTATCAACTGGTTAAAGGCTCCCGCTTCTTCCAGTAACCCCTTAACCTGCGGCCTTAGTCTTCCCCAATCGGCGACCAGCAAACGCCCCTGCAGGCTCTGGACGATCTCCAGGGCGGTACCTTCATCGGGCAGATCAGCCAGACACCGCAGATAAGGAGAGGTATACAAAATGTCGTCGACGCGGTTGTACATCCAGAAACCCACTTCGCTTTCTTCGCTCAGCAGTTCGAGATCGGCCTTATCGATCGCTTCCGCCAAGCGGTTGTGCAGGGTCAACAGAGCCATATTTTTCCCTTCCGGGACGATCTCGACGTCAACCGGGCGCAGCAACTCGTCGCTCGTCACCAGATCGGTCTGGTAGGCGTACAAATTGCCGCTGTTTTGCAGTTCTTTAAAGCGTTTTTTCCAGACAATGGTGTTGAGCTGACCGTCAAGACCGGCCCAGTACTGTCCCCGAACTTCCTCCAGCTCCATCTTGAACAACCGGGCGGCAGCCGCATTAAGCGACAGGATCTTACTACTGTCTTCGACGAGGAGCATCGGGACGGACAGCGGACCGAATAAGCGGTCAAAATCTAATGGTACGTTTTTTGAATCCACTATTGCTGGTAAGACTACGCCGGAATATCGACAAACAAGGGTACGACAAAAACTTCATTATAAAAACAGGCTGAACTTTTAAAAGGGACAACCCGTTTGCGGCGGCCAATTTTCAAAAGCAGAATTTAAACAATAAAACCTCCTGGCGACACCCAACAAAGGTGCCGCGCAGGAGTCCCATATCTGCCTTTCAGCAAACTTTTGCAAAGGTCTGAATCTGAGCACACGCTTTCAGTAATTTTCGGAAAAATAAATAGCACAATCAGAAACATAATATTGTCTTCAGCACTTTATTAAATAGCCTTACTACCAGGAGAATGCCTGTTCTGAACCCAAATTATCATTGTTCATCATCCCGGATTAAGCACTTAAACCGACTGACAGGCGGTACCAAAACAGATGCCTGCGCGTGGCTTTTCAGCAAAGAACCTGGCCGGTAGGAAGGGTTTTGGGCGGGGCCGCAGGTGCAGAGCTACGGTTTTTAACAATATTCTCTTTGATTACCTGGTTGAAACATACGGACAGCAAATTTCTTGTTTACTCTCCGAAGAGACGGACTAAGACCAACTTAACGGATACAAATCTAATAAGTCTTTTCAATAATTGTAAAGTACTAACATTCAACAAATTACAATTGCGTTAAAATCAATATTTTTCAATTACTTATAGCGCACGACATTTCAACTATTCTCGCCAAATCTTTATCTTGTCGCCCATGAAGCAGTTGGTACTCCTTCTTTTGTTGTTTCCGTTCGTGCTAGTTGCTCAGACTACCACCCCGCCCCGCCGGCTGGTTCCCGTTGCCGCGTACCCTACTTATCTGAAGTACGTGGAAGTGATGGAAGGCCTGGCCCGGCGATATCCGGATCGTTGTACGCTGGAAACCTGGGGGACGTTGCCCTCGGGCCGTAAAATTCTGGCCCTGCGGCTTACCGACAGTATTGCCGTGGAACGCCCGCGGCCGCAAGTGTTGTGTACTGCGGCCATGCACGGCGACGAAACTGCGGGCTACTGGCTTCTGCTCCGCCTCGCCGAACAGCTCCTGAGCGACGACCACAGCCATCTGCTGACCGACCTGGACGTTTACCTCAACCCGCTTGCTAATCCGGACGGGGCCTACCACGGCGGCAACCAGAGTCTGCGCGGTGCCATCCGAGGGAACGGCGCCGGCGTCGATCTGAACCGCAACTACCCTGACCCCGACGACGGAGCACATCCCGACGGCTACCGTTACCAACCCGAAACCGACATCTTCATGAGCGTGGCCCGGGAGCATAATTTCGACCTGGCTATTAACATTCACGGAGGCGCCGAAGTGTTCAATTATCCGTGGGATACGTATCGCGACCGGCATCCCGATACGGAGTGGTGGCGGCGGGTCGGCCGTGAGTTTGCCGACCGGGCCCAGTCCGCCAGCGGTAGCGGAGGGTACTTCAAGGACCGCCATAACGGCACGACGAACGGTCATGACTGGTACCCCATCGCCGGTTCCCGTCAGGATTATATGAACTACTATCACCGCTGTCGCGAAGCCACCCTGGAGGTCAGCAACCGCAAAAAGTTTCCTGCCGAAGATCTGCCCCTTTTGTGGCGTTACGTCTCCCCCGCCCTGACGGGTTACCTGAACGAGGCCCGCCTGGGCCTGCACGGCACCGTTACCGACCGTGCTACCGGCCAACCACTCAACGCCCGTATACAAATACCGGGCCACGACCGCGCCAACTCCGATGTGTACACCGACCGGCGCTACGGCGATTTTTACCGCTACCTGGCTGCCGGCCAATACCAGGTGTTATTCTCAGCACCCGGCTACGTACCCATGTGGGAAAGTGTTACCATTGTGGATGGGCAGCGAACCACTCTTGTGGTAAAACTCGAGCGTCTGGAGGTTACCCGGAAATAAGCGCTTGTCAAGGCACTGAGGCCAGCCTACGATAAAGAGCCAAAATTTTCGGGGCGCTTTCCACGTCCGGTCTTAAAGAATCAGGTTTACTGCAATTTGTGCTTTGCGCTTCAACCCGCCTTTGCACCTGCGTTCTCGCCATCTTAATGCGTCGCCGGTACAATCCGTAACGTATCCTTTGCATATTGCAACCTACATAACCCTTACATTCGCACCAACCAAATACCACCACCAATGTCAAACGCAATTTTTAATATTGCCATACCGTACAACGAGCCGGTGCTGAGCTACGCCCCGGGCAGCCCGGAGAAAAAAGCCCTGCTGGCTGCGCTGCATTCCGCCAAGTCTAAGGAGCGGGAGTTGCCCGCCTTCATCAAAGGTAAGCGCGTACTCGACGGGGAGAAGGTCAGCGTACACCCACCGCACGAACACGGGCACACCCTCGGTCACTTTTACCGGGGTACGGACGAGCACGTCAACCAGGCCATCGACGCCGCCCTGGCCGCCAAGGATGGCTGGTCCGCCACGCCCTGGCAGGAACGTGCCGCCGTTTTCCTTCGCGCCGCCGACCTGCTGGCCGGTCCTTACCGCGCCCGCATGAACGCCGCCACAATGCTGGCCCAGAGCAAGAACGCCTACCAGGCCGAAATCGACGCCGTGGCCGAAATGTGCGACTTTTTCCGTTTTAACGCCTACTTCCTCCAGGAGATCTACAAAGAACAACCCCTGATCAGCCCGAAAACGATCTGGAACAAACTCGAGTACCGCCCGCTGGAGGGTTTTGTGTTGGCTATTACCCCGTTCAACTTCACCAGCATTGCCGCCAACCTTTGTGCCGCTCCCGCGCTGTGCGGCAATACGGTGGTCTGGAAGCCGGCCGAAACGCAGATCTACAGCGCCGTGATCATTATGGAATTGTTCGAAGAAGCCGGTCTGCCTCCCGGCGTGATCAATCTGATCTACACCGACGGGCCGGCCGTGGGCGATATTGTCTTTAAACACCGCGATTTCGCCGGGCTTCACTTCACCGGCAGTACCGGGGTCTTCCAGAGTCTCTGGAAAGAGATCGGGATAAATATCGCTAAATACCGCTCCTACCCGCGCGTCGTAGGCGAAACCGGCGGTAAGGACTTCATCATCGCCCATCAGGATTCCGACGCCGAGCAGGTTGCCGTAGCCATGCTGCGCGGCTCCTTTGAATTTCAGGGGCAAAAGTGCTCGGCCGCCAGCCGCGCTTATGTATCTGCGAGCCTGTGGCCCGCCGTTAAAGAACGGTTGATGGCCGACATGAAAACCCTGAAGATGGGCTCCGTCGAAGACTTCGGTAATTTCGTCAACGCCGTCATCGACGAGCGCTCGTTCGACAAGATCGCCCGCTACATCGACGGCGAAAAGAAGAACCCGGACGCCGAGATCATCGCCGGCGGCGGATACGACAAGTCAGCAGGCTACTTCATCGAACCTACCGTAATCGTGACCAAAGACCCCCACTCCACCACCATGGAAGAGGAGATTTTCGGCCCCGTGCTTACCGTCTACATTTTTGAGGACAACTGCTGGGAGGAAGCGCTCCACCTGGTGGATACCACGAGCCCTTATGCCCTCACCGGCGCGGTTTTCGCTACCGACCGCAACGTGATCGACCACGCCACCAAGGCTTTGGCCAACGCGGCCGGCAACTTCTACGTCAACGATAAGCCCACCGGCGCGGTCGTGGGTCAGCAGCCCTTCGGCGGCGCGCGCGGCTCGGGAACCAACGATAAGGCAGGGTCGGCACTGAACCTTACCCGGTGGATGTCGCCACGGCTGATCAAGGAAAACTTTGATGCACCACGGGATTATCGGTACCCCTTTTTAGGGCAATAGCCCTGTTTGCGGCGATCTTCCCGGTCGCCGCCGGCGCCCCGTGCCCTTCGTCGGGGAATTACCGGATAAAATCAAAGTAATCTTTATTCCAATGGCGCACTCAATCCTGCCGGCGCTCGGAGCGCACTTCGGTTATTAAAGCAGATTCCCCCTATGGCCAACAATCAATCCAAACGTACCGCTTACTGGAAGGAGAACCTCTCTTACCTGGTCGTACTGCTGATCATTTGGTTCATCGTCAGCTACGGCTGCGGTATCCTTTTCGTTGACCAACTCAACGTTTACCGGATCGGCGGGGCTAAACTCGGGTTCTGGTTTGCGCAGCAGGGATCGATCTACGTTTTTGTGATCCTGATCTTCGTCTACGTATGGCTGATGAACCGTTTGGACAAGAAGTACGGGTTTGAGGAGTAGGATTGGCGGATGTCGGTCATAAAAATCTGCCCGGATCTGGCCTACCGGGAACTTAAAGTTGAATACAAAAAAACTCCCCGTTCGGCCATCGGCTGAACGGGGAGTTGCGGTATAAATCGTGTGTGGTGAAGTAAGCCTCTAGCGCAGGTTACGGGCGCCTTGTACCAGCAGGTTCACTTCGTTGTTGAGTACTTCCACAAAACCCCGGTCGATGGTGAAGGTCATGAAGCGGCTACCGGTGGTGGCTTCGGTCATGGATTTCGCTTCTTCGTCGTAGTAACGGAAGTCTCCCTTACCGGTTTGCAGCGTCACTTTACCGCCGGAGAGGGCGGAAACGAGGGGCGCGTGATTATCGAGCAACTGGAAAGAACCTTCCACGCCGGGAAGGGTAACTTGGGTGATGTTGCCGGTAAAGATGGTGCGGTCGGGGGTGAGGACGGAGATGTTCATGTTAGTATGGTCGGATAGTAATGAAGTCGGATAGTAATGTAGTGCCGTCGCCTAAAAAGCAGGACGGGCGTTGAAAGTGCAGCTGTTGCAACAACCATAATAACCACCGCGTAGATAAAATGCGGCGGCACTACGTTACTGCAGCGCTATACTGCTACACTACTAAACCTTTGCCAGTTCCGCTTCGCCCTTGGCGATGGCGTCTTCGATGGTACCAACGAGGTTGAAAGCGTTTTCGGAGTACTTGTCCACTTCACCGTCGAGGATCATATTGAACCCCTTGATGGTGTCCTTGATGTCGACAAAAACGCCCTTGAGGCCGGTGAACTGCTCGGCTACGTGGAATGGCTGGCTGAGGAAACGCTCCACGCGGCGGGCGCGGGAAACAACCAGTTTGTCGTCTTCGCTCAGTTCGTCAAGACCGAGGATGGCGATGATGTCCTGCAATTCCTTGTAACGGGCCAGGATGTTGATCACGCGCTGGGCCGTGCCGTAGTGCTCGTCGCCGATGATGGCGGGGTCGAGGATCCGTGAGCTCGAGTCGAGCGGGTCAACGGCGGGATAAATACCCTTCTGGGCAATCTTACGGTTGAGTACCGTCGTGGCATCGAGGTGAGCAAAGGTAGTGGCGGGAGCGGGGTCGGTAAGGTCATCCGCAGGAACGTAAACGGCCTGTACGGAGGTGATCGAACCGCGCTTGGTGGAGGTGATCCGTTCCTGCATCAGGCCCATCTCGGTGGCCAGCGTAGGCTGGTACCCTACGGCGGAAGGCATCCGGCCGAGGAGGGCGGAAACTTCGGAACCGGCCTGGGTGAAGCGGAAGATGTTGTCGACGAAGAAGAGAATATCGCGGCCACCGGTCGGGTCGCTCAGGTCGCCGTCGCGGTAGTACTCGGCGATGGTGAGGCCGGAAAGGGCCACGCGGGCACGGGCTCCGGGAGGCTCGTTCATCTGACCAAATACGAAGGTCGCCTTGGAATCTTCCAGCTCCTTCATATCGACCAGGGACAGGTCCCAGCCGCCTTCCTCCATGTTGTGCATGAACTTCTCGCCGTAGCGGATGATGTTCGATTCGAGCATCTCGCGCAGAAGGTCGTTGCCCTCGCGGGTACGCTCCCCGACGCCGGCGAATACGGAGATACCTTCGTAACCTACGGCAATGTTGTTGATCAATTCCTGAATGAGCACCGTCTTACCTACTCCGGCACCGCCGAACAGGCCGATCTTGCCCCCTTTGGTGTAGGGCTCGATCAGGTCGATCACCTTGATGCCGGTAAAGAGGGGCTCTTTGTCGGTAGCCAGGTCTTCGAACTTCGGCGGGGCGTTGTGGATGGGGCGGGCATCGTTGCCTTTCGGCACGGCGGGCATACCGTCGATGGGTTCGCCGACTACGTTGAAGAGGCGGCCCTTGATGGCGTCGCCGACGGGCATGGCGATGGCGCGACCGGTATCGGTGACGACGGTACCACGGGTCAGTCCGTCGGTAGCTTCCATAGAAATGGTGCGGACGGAATCCTCACCGAGGTGCTGTTGAACCTCGAGAACGATGATCTCGCCGCTGGGGCGGGTGATCTCGAGTGCGTTGAGGATGGCGGGAAGTTCGTTGCCTTCGCCGCTAAAATCTACGTCGACGACGGGGCCGATGACCTGCTTTACTTTACCGATGTTTGCCATGTAGCTATGCTTGTGGGTACTTCAGAGGGGGTTGCTAATGAGGCGCAAAAGTACGAAGGGTTAACAACGTGGGCAAGGTTTTTTCGGGCTACTTTGCCCGGGGCGGATTAAAGCGCTCACTCGGGTAGCAACGGCAGGGCGAAGACGAAACTCACCGGACTACCCAAAAGCTTTTTTTGCACCTGCGACCGCGCCCTGAATACCCTTTGCAAGATCATTTTAGACGCCGCGTCCTTAAAGTGCTTAAGGCCACTGATAAATTAAACCAGCCGCGTCACCCGCGCTTCCCCGCCGATGGTAAAGGTTGCGGGCGAATTCCCTTCCAGCCCCGTAAGCAGGAGCAGACCCGGGGCTTTTCCTGCTTCCAGGCTTCCCAGATCGTCGTCGAATTGCAGTGCCTCCGCCCCGTTGATCGTCGCCCAGGCAAGCAGGGTACCGAAGGGTACGTAGCTCTGGTACCTGCTGATGGTGCGGAGTTCTTCGAGCACCGAAAGTTGCCAGTTGGAGGTCAGCGAGTCGGTGCCGATGGTCACCCTGGCGTCGGCGGCGAGAAAGACGTCGTAGCGCGGCAGGCGGTTCTCGATGTACAGGTTGGCGTTGGGGCAAGTGGCGAAATAGACCCCGTTGCGGCCCCACTCCGTCGCCGCGCGGATGCCCGCCGCGTCGGTAAGGGTGTTGTGCACAAAGATGGTGCGTTTGGCCGGGTCCATGCGGGCGAGGACGTGGTAAATGGAGCTTTTACCGGTGGCTTTGAAATGCCCGATACTTGCCCCGAAACCCTCAAAAAAGGCATGAAACGGGCCGGCGCCGGTACGGAACAGCTCCATCTCCGCCGGGGTTTCCTCGCTGTGAATGGAGACGGTCTCGGTACCGTCGTTCACGCCGTTGATGAGTTCGTAGAGCGGATCAGAGACGGTGTAAGGTGCGTGCGGAACGGCGCTTTTGGCGTTGCCGTCACCCGTGGCCTGACCGTCGTACACCGTTTTGTAGCCGTCGAAACTGGCCCGGGCACGGTTGGGTTGCAGGAAGTCGAACATTTCCACGAAGCTGTAGTAGCGGATCGGGCTCGTGCGTTTCACCGGGGCAGTGTCGAGTTTGTTGCAGATGTCACCGACGGCCTGGATGCCGTGCTCCCACATGTAGGCGTCCCACCGTTCGATGGCGGCGTCGATCTCTGCTTGCGGCATCTCGCGCATCGTTACCACGTCGACGAGAAAAGGCAGCAGGGTTTTGCCGGTCTGGCTTTTACCGGCCAGGTGGCTCAGCTCGAGGTGGCAGTGGGTATTGATGAATCCGGGAATCAGGATGCCGGCGTGCTTTTTGGGCGGGGACGCAGGTGCAACGAAGGTTGGAGCGGCAGGGTCCAGTACGGCCACGATCCGCCCTTCGTCGTCGAGGCCGATGATGCCGTCCCTGATGGGAGGGCTGGTGATCGGGTACAGGTAGTCGGCGGTGTGGTAAGTCACGGGCGGTTCTATGGTTTTGTGATCTATTTGGTGGTAAAGGTAATTGGTGCTTTTCTCCCCGGTATTTTTCCCGGCTGAAACCGGGGCCAGATTACGGAAGCGCTGCGAACCGGGACGGCATGCTCACTGATCAAAAAACAGCTGAAGGTTGCGGATACCCATTTCTCGATTTACTCGTTCTACGTATTCAGACAACACCCTATAATCCAAATCAGGTCCCAGCCGGTTGAAGTACGTTCTTTGCAGGTTTACGATGTCTTGTTCGGCCCTGGCGTGAATTTTCGTTATTTCAGCGGGGCTCCGGCCGGAAGCACGGACGGCAACCATCATTTCCCGTCGTTTGATTTCGCAAAGGTCCAGTAAAACGTTCAGTACGCAATCCGTTTTGCTTCCCTTGGGCATGTTGATCGCCGAGCGATAAACATCAAGAACGGTATGGGAGATGAAGGTCAGGCTGTCTCCGAGTGGGTTTACGTCTAAAAACAGGCGAATGACGGGATAGGGTCGAGCGGTGAGACCACGGATGGCCGTCAGCCCCGGGCTGGGAAGTTGTTCGGGGTCGGTCCAGTTGTAACGCTGTTTTGCCGACCACCGGTAATTCCTCTTTTGTAAAAGGGAAATGCCATCACTTGATTCGTCGTCGAAGTTTATCCGCTCACCGTCGGTATAGAAGTAGGCCTCCTGCGCTTCCTGCTCGGTGGTGAGCACCAGACCCTGACCCGTTTCCCACAGCACGGAATTGTAGGGCAGAAAGGATATCTTGCGGTAGTCGTTGTGATTGGGGGCGTAGTCGAACAGGGGTTCGAAGAATTTCGTCCGGTAATTGAAACAGTGCAGAATGCCCTTCAGCTTCAGTTCCTGTTTCCCCGCACCGACGGAGTCCATTGAATGCGACAGGAGTGAACCGTAATTTATGTTTACGTGGCTGAGGCGCGCCGCGTCGTCGTAGGGCTTATAGTTGAAGTCCAGGTCGAGGTCGATTCGTTCGATATCCTTGGCTTTCCATTCCGGCACGAAGGGATGTTGTTTCACGTCGTCCTTCCGCAGAATGATGCGGTGTACGAGGTAAGTTTCCCGATCGATCCAGAGCTCTCCGGCGAAGAATTTACCGTTGTCGTTCGTTGGTTCAAAGCCGAGGTGAAGAAGGGTTTCGTTGCTGAAATCGGCCTGGCGCGTGAGCCGGAACTTGCGCTTCAGGTCGCGGTAGCCGTTCTGGAGGGGGTTGCCGGGGAAGATGCCGGCGTCGAGCCCCAGGTCCAGCATACCGATGGCCTGGGCGATGGAGAGATTGGCGAAGTACAGCTCGTCGAGCGGGGCCAGGGCGATGCGCCCACCCTTCAGTTTGAGATCAACCAGCCCGCGGCGGTTGGTCGTTGCGTTGTAGTAGGCCTGGATCATTTCCAGGGGCTGCCCCTTTCCGGTGTTAGTGACAATCTGGAAGTAAGTCTTGGCCTTATGGTCCTCACCTCTTTTAAGTCGTTTGCCGGCCTTGGCAACGATCTCGTAGAGAATATCGTCGTCGGCAAAAACGGTGGCTTTGGTAAGTTCATAGCTGGTGGGCGTAAGGCGCAGGGTGTCGTAGCGGGTAAAGTGGTCGGCCCTTATCCGGCGGGTACGGTAGCCGATGAAGGATACCGCCAGGCTGTCGGTACCGGTGGGTAGCCGGAGTTGGAAGCGGCCCTCGTCGTTGGTTAGGGCTCCCCGGCCGGTGGCGGGGTTGACGATGGTGACGTAGGGTAAGGGGTTGGTGGTGGCGGCGTCGACTAATTGGCCGGTTATGTTTTTTTGGGCGGATAGGGTTGCGCCTGAAAACATCCACATTACCCCAAATAACAGCAGGTGTTTAAGCATGGCGTAAATTACGGAATTCCAGTATTTTCCGGATAAGCGCAATTGCCCGGCTGAAACCGATGCCGGGTCGGAGAAGATAACGGTTTAATTACAACTTCCCCCGGTTGGCCCATAAAAACCCGATCCCGAATACTGCCACCACCGCCGAGATCAGCGTGGCCGAAAGGTTGCCGTACAGGTAAAAGCCGGTAGCGAAGAGGATCGAGTACACGGCAATCGCACCGATGAAGACCGCACCGACCCGCAGGGCCATGTTTTCGTCGGCGTTAACGGTCACGTCGGCGGGGAGGTTGTCGGCAACGGGTTGCCAGCCGGGGCCGCCGGGGTGGATCTTGGTGTAAAAATTCACCAGCGTAACCCGGTCGGTAGGCGCGGTGAGGAAGGTGACGGCCAGCCAGCCAATGGTGGTGATGGCGATTCCGAGCAACAGTTTTTCGTGGCCGGCCAGCTCGGGCAGTCCGAGCGGGGCCCAGGCAAACTCCAGCAAGAGGGCAACGGCAAAACTGATGAACATGCCCGCAATCTCGGTGTAGGCATTGATCCGCCACCAGAACCAGCGGAGAATGAAGATTAGCCCCGTACCCGCCCCGATCTGAAGCAGGATGTTGAACGCCTGAAGGGCATTGGAGAGGGCCAGGGCAAGAAAAGCGGCGAAGACCATCAGCACTACGGTGGAGATCCGGCCGATGTTGACCAGCTCTTTCTCCGAGGCCTCGGGTTTGATGAAGCGCTGGTACCAGTCGTTGACCACGTAGCTGCTGCCCCAGTTGAGGTGGGTGGAGAGCGTCGACATCAGGGCCGCGATCAGCGAGGCGATCACCAGACCGAGGAGCCCGCTGGGCAGGAAGCTGAGCATGGCGGGGTACGCGAGGTCGTCGTTGATTACGCTGGGGTCGACGTCGGGAAAAGCCGTGCCGATGCTGGCCAGGTCGGGGAAAACGACCAGCGATGCCAGGGCGATGATGATCCAGGGCCAGGGGCGCAGGGCGTAGTGAAAAACGTTGAAGAGCAGCGTGGCCCCAACGGCGTGCTGCTCGTTCTTGGCCGCCAGCATCCGCTGGGCTACGTAGCCGCCGCCACCGGGTTCCGCGCCGGGGTACCAGACGCTCCACCACTGTACGGCGATCGGAACAATGAGCAGGGGGACGTACACCGCCGGATCGTCGAATGAGGGGATGATGTCGAGCTTATCCGATACGTTGGCGTGGGCGAAGAGCCGGTCAAGACCGCCGACTTCGGGCATGTTCAGGATGAAAACGGCCGCCCACACCGCGCCGATCATGGCGAAGGTGAACTGCACGAAATCCGTGATGACCACCCCCTTGAACCCTCCCAGAGCAGAGTAAAAGACGGTCACGACGCTCACCAGCAGCACCGTCGTAACGGGGTCGAGCCCCAGCAGGATGCCCGCAATCTTGATCCCCGCCAGGCACACCGTCGCCATGATCATGATGTTGAAGAAAACACCCAGATAGATGGCCCGGAACTGCCGCAGGAAGCGGGCCGGAGCGCCACTGTAGCGCAACTCGTAAAACTCCAGGTCGGTCAGTACGCCCGAGCGCCGCCAGAGCCGGGCGTAGACGAAGACGGTCAGCATACCCGTCAGCAAAAAAGCCCACCAGGCCCAGTTGCCGGCCACGCCGTTCTTGCGCACGATGTCGGTCACCAGGTTGGGCGTATCGGCCGAAAAGGTGGTGGCCACCATCGAGACGCCGAGCAACCACCAGGGCATATTGCGCCCCGAGAGGAAGAACTCCTTGGTGGAGTCTCCGCTGCTGCGGCTGGCGTACAAACCGATGCCGAGGGAGACGAGGAAGAAAACGGCAATGATGCCCCAGTCGAGGGTAGTGAGTTGCATATGGCGGGTGTCAGAGAAGTGTAGTGCGGGGTTAAGGTAGGGAATTGTCTCCACGTAATTTCGCCCGGGGGATCACTACGGTCTTGGGCATTCCCGCCGGTTGTTGGGCGAAACCTGTTTTCCCCGATCCGCGGGAGCTGCGGAATGGGGGATAAACCCGCTGCGCCCAAAGTACGTTGTACGGCATCCCGCGTCCGCGCCAAAATAGTTTACGTAAGAGAACTGTTGGCCCGAACCGATCGGTCAGCCGTCCGGTTAGAGGCGACATACTACCCCTTGAAGCACAATTCAGAACAAAATGACCCAGAGCATCTCCTCCCTCCTGGGTGCCTCGATAATCGACGGCACCGCCCACCTGCGCGTTTGGGCACCCAACGCCAAATCCGTCGCCCTGACCGGCAGTTTCAACGACTGGGACAACGACGACGCCCTCCCGTTGGAAGCCGAAGAAGACGGTAACTGGGGCCTGAGTACCGACCGGGTCAAAGCCGGTGACGAATACAAATTTCTGATCACCACCCCCGACGACAACGTGGTGATGCGCGCCGATCCCCGCGCCCGCCGCATGACCAACTCCTCCGGCAACAGCATCGTCTATCCCGATAACTTCGATTGGAAAGGCGACACTTTTCAGCTACCTGCCTGGAATGAACTGGTGATCTATGAAATGCACATCGGCACCTTCAATGTGCAGGAGGAAGGCCAGCCCGGCACCTTCGCCACGGCCATCGAAAAACTCGATTACCTGGCCGACCTCGGCATCAACTGCATCGAGGTGATGCCCGTTTGTGAGTTCGCCGGCGACTTCAGCTGGGGCTACAACCCGGCCCACCCCTTCGCCGTGGAGGAAGCCTACGGCGGCCCCGACGCCTTCAAGAACTTCGTCAGGGAAGCCCACGCCCGGGGCATCGCCGTGATAATCGACGTAGTGTACAACCACTTCGGCCCCAGTGATCTCGCCCTGTGGCAGTTCGACGGGTGGAACGAGAACGATAAGGGCGGCATCTACTTTTACAACGACTGGAGATCCGATACCCCCTGGGGAGATACCCGCCCCGACTACGGCCGCAACGAGGCGCGGGCGTACATCCACGATAACGCCCTGATGTGGCTCGGGGAGTTCCGCTGCGACGGGCTCCGGATGGACATGATCCCCTACATGCGCAGCGTGGGTGGCGACGAGGATCCCGGCGGTGAACTGTCCGATGGTTATACATTGCTAAAGTGGATAAACGACAGCGTCAACGAAAATCACCCCGGCAAGATCACCATCGCCGAAGACCTGCACGGCAACAACTTCGTGACCGACCCGACGGGTGACGGTGGCCTCGGCTTCGGCTCGCAGTGGGATGCTGACTTCGTACACCCCGTCCGTAAAAATCTGATCGCCGCCGAGGACGAACACCGTTCCATGCCCGAGCTGGTCAGCGCGTTGTTGCGCTGCTATACCGATGATCCGTTCAACCGCGTCGTTTACACCGAAAGCCACGATGAAGTAGCCAACGGACAGGCCCGGGTCACGGAAGAGATCTCCGGCAAAGGTCTGGTAGACGGGTATTTCCCCGTCAAACGCGCCCTGCTGGGCGTGGCCATGACGATGACCGCCCCCGGCATCCCCATGATGTTCCAGGGGCAGGACCTGATGGAGGACAAATGGTTCAGTGACACGGATCCACTGGACTGGAGCCTGCTCGACCATTTTCACGGCGTCAACCGGATGCAGCGCGACCTGATCCACCTGCGCCGCAATCTCAAGGGGGGTTCGCGGGGGCTACAGGGGGGGCACACCCAGGTACTCACCGCCAACGACAACGACAAGATACTGGCCTACCTGCGCTGGTACGACGATCCGAGCGAAGACGGCGTGCTGGTGGTGCTTAACTTCAGCAACCAGAACTTTGACGGCTACGCCATCGGGCTGGACCGGCCGGGATACTTCAGACTGCTCTTCAACGGAGACTGGGCCGGTTACACCGAGCACAACACCGATGCTCCCCTGAGCGGAGAACTGAAGACGGAAGCCGTAGAGCAGGACGGAAAAGAATTCCGGGTGATCCTGAACGTGGGCCCCTACGGCGCGTACGTTTATGGCCGGTAACGGCGGAGAAACATTGCGCTACGTCGAAGGAATCACAAAGGCGATCTCGCTGCCCTTACCCGGTTCGGAACTCACTTCCACCTTGCCCCGCATCATCTCCACCAATCGTTGAACGATGTTGAGGCCCACGCCGTGGCTGTCTTCGGCACCGTCGGCGGAGGTATAAAACATGGTGAACAAAGACTTGGCGGATTCCGGGGGAAAGCCGCGGCAATTGTCCAGCACGCCGATCCTTACCCCGTCCTCTACCTTCCGGCTGCTCACGTTGATTGCGGTACAGGGCTTGTCCCGAAACTTGATGGCGTTGCTGATGAGGTTCAGCAGGATATGATCTAGCGGCACGGATGAGGCCAGCACCCGGCCGACCGGCCCTTCGAAAGTGAGGGTAACGTCGGGCGGCAGGACGAGGCGGTTACCAACGGAAGTCACCAGTTTTTCCAGGTCGATCGGTTCCCGGTTTTCGTCAAAATCATTCAGGGCGGAGCTGTATTTCAGCACCCCGTCGATCATGGAGCGGCCTTCATCGGCAACGGCTTCCAGGCCCTGTAACAACTCCATACCGTCGGCGGGCAATGAGGCGGCGTACTCCTCACGGAGGATTTCGGTATAAGACTTTATGTTTCTCAGGGGGGCCTTCAGATCGTGGGCGATCAGGTTGCTAAAATCTTTTAGAATGTTGTGCGCCCGATTCAGTTTCCGGTGGCGCAGTTCGGCCGCTACGGCGGCGCGGCGCAGTTCGATCAGATTGACCACCTGCCGGCCGAGGCGGGCCAGAGCGTCGAGCTGTTTCTCCGACAGTTCGATACTGTGCTGATCGATCACGCAAAGGCTGCCCAGCGCATGCCCCTCCCGCGTTACGAGGGGAGTACCGGCGTAAAAGGTAATTTCGGGGTAACCGGTCACCAGCGGATTATCGGCAAAACGGTAATCAGTCCTGGCGTCGGGCACGACCAGGGGGGAGGAAGCATCCAGAATATTGTACGCACAAAAAGCGTCATCGCGCGGCGTTTCGGTAAGGTCTTTAGCGAGGCCGAGCGTACTTTTAAACCACTGCCGCTCCTGATCGACAAAACTGATCAGGGAGATCGAGGTGCCGCAGATGTGGGAGGCTAGCGCGGTGATGTCGTCGAAGTTAACCTCCTCCTCACTATCCAATATTTGATAATCCCGGAGGTTCTGTAGCCGCAGCGCCTCATCAAGAGGCTTAGGAGCGGTGGTAAGGCGTGCCATGATTTTTCAATTCCATCGTTTATTAAAGGGGCTAATTTAAGCCCGTTTCGCCATAGATACGGGACGAAACCTTCCGGGAAACCACAAAAAGACTTAAACTTGTTGCTGCGCTACGCGACGAACCGATCCCTGCTGATCCGGGAGAGGAGGAAGTTTAACAGCTCCGGTACAGTGCGCTAATTTAAGAAAGCAAGGTGGATTCGGGCGCGGACGCAGGTGCAAGAGAAGGGTTTGGAAGAACGCAGGAATCGGGCTACAGGGCCTTTCTTCCCTATACCCGCCCCCGTCGTGAAAGCAACACCGCCACCGGTCGCGTACTCTGAAACTGCGCCAGAAAGGTGATGAGTATGAAAGTTATCGGTACGCACAGCAACATGCCCACCACACCCCAGAGCAGCCCCCAGAGGATAAGCGAAAAGATGATGACGAAGGGGCTGATGTTGAGCGCATCGCCGTACAGCTTTGGTTCCAGCAGCCCGCCGATACACAGCTGGATCGCCCCCACCCCGATGGCAACGATCAGAAAGGGCGACAGGTGATCGTATTGCACCAGCGCCATCATGCTGGGCAGAATGGTGGCCACGATGGAGCCGATGGTGGGGATGAAATTGAGGGCAAAAATGGAAAATGCCCAGAAGATGGCGAAGTCGATTCCGGCGTATTCGATCACGAAGTAGCTCAGCAGGCCCGTGGCGAAGGAGGCGGCAAATTTTACGCCCACGTACGCGCGGATGGCATGGTTGAGCTTATCGAGCACCCCCATAAGGCGGATTTTACGACCCGTATTGAGCTGCAGCGCGGCAAGTTTCCGCGGAAAAGTATGCTGCTCCACCAACAGAAAGAGCGTGTACAGCAGCACCAGCAAAAACTGGCGGGTGACGGAGGTGAAGTTGGCCAGCAGACCAAGCAGATAGGCATTGATGTCGACCTCATCGGTAAGGGTACGCAGGGTTACGGCTTCGTCGTAGCCGAACCCGACAAGAATACGGGCGAATTGCCTTTCCAGATTGAGCCAGTACTCGGGTGCCGTAGTGATCATCTCGTTGATCTGCCGGCCGATCAGGCTGCCGGCCAGTACGATCAGACCCAGGACCGTCACGGCCGCAACGGCCAGGCTCAACCCGCGTGGGCTGCGGGAACCGAGCAGCGGCACCCTGCGCAGCAGCTGGTCCACGGCATTGATCAGGTACCAAAGTACAAAGGCCAGCACGACGGGCACCAGCAACGGTTTGCCGTACACCAGCAGGCAAACGAAGAGGCCGGCCAGAGCCAGGGAATACGTGATTTTTTGCAGAGGCAACATGGATGGTGACAGCTTCAGTGCGAACTAAATGGTGGGCGGAAAAGGTAATTAATCGCGAAGGTAATACAAGGCATTCAGGACGCGGCCGCAGGACACCGTGAAATACTCTTTTTGAGGAGCAGGGTCCTGAATCCGGAAACATCAATGGGTATTTTCCAAGCAGCGCCGTAGCCGTTGAAGAATTAAGCACTAGCCCAACTTACACAGAGGTCGTACTCCAGTTCGGGCGATCAGGGAATCCGAATCCGCGCGACAAAATAAGGGACGGTAATCCCGCCAGTACCGACCTTTGTGGCTTCCAACCAACAGCCGCCACATGAACCGATCTGCCACCGCCGTTCTCTCCCTGCTTTTCACCTTTCTTTGCACCTGCGCCAGCGCCCAGAACTTCATCAGGGGCCAACTGCAGGCCGCCGGCCGGCAAGCCGTGCCCTACGCCAACGTAGCCCTCTACGCCGGGGCCAATCTCGTGAAGGTGGAAACTACCGACGACACCGGCATCTTCCTGCTGCAAAACGTGCCCGACGGTACCTACCGCCTGGTTGCATCTTACCTCGGCGCACCCGACCTGTCACGCAACCTCACCGTAGCCGGCCAGCCCCTCGACCTCGGCGTACTGGCCATGGCCCCCGCCGCTGTGGAACTCGAAGCGGCCACCGTCACCGCCACCCGCGCCCTGGTAGAGATCAAACCCGACCGCACCGTGTTCAACGTGCAGGGTACCATCAACGCCGTAGGCGAGAACGGGCTCGACCTGCTGCGCAAAGCACCCGGCGTAACGATCGATAACAACGACAACATCAATGTGCTGAGCCGCGCCGGCGTCCTCGTTTACGTCGACGGTAAACGGCTGCCCCTGGCCGGCACCGACCTGGCCGACTACCTGCGCAACCTCACCGCCGAACAGATCGACCGCATCGACATCATCACCAACCCCGGCGCGAAGTACGAGGCCGAAGGCAACGCCGGCATCCTCGACATCCGGCTGCGCAAAAGCGACCGCGAAGGCGCCAACGGCACGGCCAACCATACCATCAGCCAGGGCCGCTACCAGAAGATGAACGGCTCCGTTGCCGGCAACTACCGCAACAAAACCGTGAACGTTTTCGGTCAGGTGGGCGGCAACGACGGGCGGCAGTTTTCCGACATCGACTTTCTGACTTTTCAAAACGAGCTGCAGACGCTGGAAGATACCCGCAACTTCTTCACCTGGAACAACGTCAATGCACGCTTCGGTACCGACTTTTTCCTCTCCGACCAGCATACCGCAGGCTTCCTCATCGACGCGCAAACCCAGCACGGTGTCCAGACGAACCGCTCCGACATCGAAATCGCCGGGATCAACGGAGGGGTGGACAGCGTCTTGATCGCCCGCTCCCGCTCCGACGACGACCAGGACCGCGCCACCGTAAACCTCAACTACCGCTTCGACGCCGGACAGGGCAAAAGCCTCAACGTCGACCTCGACTATGGCACCTTCCGCAACCGCGCCTTCCGCCGCCAGCCCAACGTCTACTTCGCGCCCGACCGCACTACGGCCCTCAGCTCGATCACCAACAACTTCGATACCCCGACCGACATCAGCATCGCCACCTTCAGGGTCGATTACGAACAGCCGATGGGCAAGGGCCGGTTCGGCACCGGCATCAAACTGAGCCGGGTGGGTACCGACAACAGTTTCCGGCTCTTCGACGAATCCGGTGGCGTGGAGACCCTCAACGTCGATCAGTCGAACGTCTTCATTTACGACGAAAACGTCTACGCCGCTTACCTGAGCTACGGCGGCAACTTCTCCGACCGCATCAGTTATTCCGCCGGGCTGCGGGCCGAGCTCACCGCCGCCGACGGCCTCCTGACGGCTTTCAACGGACAGATAGAACCACCCCTCGATCTCGACTACGTCAGCTTCTTCCCCTCCGCCGGGCTCACCTACCAGCTCGACGCGCAAAAGGGCAACAGCCTGGCTCTCAACTACGGCCGCCGCATCAACCGGCCGGATTACAACGTGCTCAACCCCTTCCGCATCCAGGTCAGCCAGCTGAGTTTCGAACTCGGCAACCCGCGCCTCAAACCCGAGATCGTCGATAACCTGGAGCTGGGCTATACCCTGGCCTACCGCTACAACTTCAAACTGGCGTACAGCAAAACGAGCAACCAGATCACCCGCCTGATCGGGCCCGACGCCACCAACCCGGCGGCCGGTTTCATCAGCTGGGATAACCTGGCGGAGAACACCGTCGTCAGTTTCAACGCCGCCCTGCCCTTCACCGTCACGCCTAAATGGGATGCCTTTTTCAACCTCAGCGCCAGCCACATCGACAACCAGGCCGATTACGGCGACGGCGCGACGATCGACCTGCAGGCCTTCAGCTACACCGTCTTCACCCAGCACACCTTCCAACTGCCCTGGAAACTGACGGGCGAGATCGGCGGCTTCTTCGCCGGGCCGGGCATCTGGGGCGGGGTGTTCGAGTACGACGAGAGCTGGTCGCTGAATCTCGGTTTACAGCGCAAATTCTGGAACGATAAGCTCAACGTCAAGCTGGCCGGCAGCGATCTTTTTTATCAGGTCGGCTGGTCGGGCGTATCCAGCTTCAACGGGCAACTGGGCTTCGGCGCAGGCAACTACGACAGCCGGCGGGTGGCCCTCTCGCTGAGCTACTCTTTCGGCAATCAGCAGGTAAAAAGCCGGAAGCGGGCTACGGGGATCGGGGAGGAAGCCGAGCGAGTTAATTAACCGACCGGTTTCTCAGCACTTGTCCAGTACAGGCGCGGCCGCGGGATGCAGCACAAGTCATTTCCAAATAGGCATTGCCCAAACCGCCTTACCTTACTCCTATGCGAAAACTCTTTTCCCTACTCTGTTGCCTCTTCCTCGTCTCCTGCGGCGAACCGGTTGCCGCGCCTCCGGCAACGGCTGCCGAAACACCCCCGACGACTTCCGGTATCGACATCGACGCCCGGCTCAAAACCCTGAACCTCACCCTGCCCACCCTCGGCGTCCCCCGGGCCAATTACGTCCACGCTGTCACCACCGGTAAACTCGTCTTCCTGGCCGGCAAAGGACCCACCCGCGCCGATGGCACCCGCGTCGACGGCAAGCTCGGCGCCGACCTGACCGTGGAGCAGGGTTACGCGGCCGCCCGCCTCGTCGGCCTCCAGCAACTCGCCGCTCTGAAGCTCGAACTGGGCGACCTGGGCCGGGTCAAGCGCATCGTGAAGGTCCACGGCATGGTCAATGCTACCCCGGATTTCACCAATCAGTCAAAGGTGATCAACGGATTCTCCGACCTGATGGTGGAGGTCTTCGGAGAAGCGGGCAAGCACGCGCGGGCGGCGGTGGGGATGGGCTCACTGCCGGGCGGTATGGCGGTGGAGATCGAGGTGGTGGTGGAGATCTATTAATCGGTCCGGGGCTTCGGGGACTTGAAACATACCGGGAAAGCTTTTTGATGTGTAGTTCGGGCGGGTGGAATCGATTCCGTCCGCTACCCGCAATCGCTGAACTTCGCCAGCCGTTTGAGCGCCTTCTTCAGTGCCCGACGCCCCATCTGCTCCTCGTTGTATTCCAGTTCGTACCATTTGTTGTCTTCCTTCAGCATCAGGGTTCCGGTGACGGTGATGGTTTTCAGCGCTCCACCGTCGGCCAGGTCATAGACGGTGAGGAGGACGGAGGCTTCCCGGTCGGCGGTAAAGCCCCGTAAATTAGTGGGGGTATTCTCCAGCTGTCCGGGGCCGACGTCCGTCAGGATGAGATAGTTCAGCGGGGTGTTGTCCCGGAACCAGACCAGTTCGGTTTCCGTCAGCCCGTTACCCATCAGGGGCGGAATCTTATACTCCGCGTAGAGTTGAGTTTCCGAGACCAGCTCGGTGCCGCTGCACTTTTTGAAGGCGCCTGCGACCGTTTTTTGCAACATTTCGGCTGCCCGCTCGTCGCCGAAGGGTCCGCGGGGATCGAGGATGCCGATCATCTTCTCCGTTGCCGGCAACTGAACGTTCTGGAACTCGCCTCCGTAGCGGTAGCTGCCGCGGCTGTAGCAGCCGGTGAGAAGGAGGATAAGCAGAGAACTGAAGCTAAGCGATACAATAATACCGGATAACGGGTACTTCATTTTTATACGTGTTTTGGTGTTAGCCTTAAGACGCACCGATCGGATTTTCCGATGCCCGGCGAATGATTTTTTATGATTTCTCTGGGGTTTTTAACGGATATGGCTTTTCAGCCTTCACTGCACCCGCGACCGCGCCCTGTTTTTATTTCGCTTGAAGGCAGATCAACCAACATCATCGCACCAACACCACCGCCCCGCTTACCGTCCGCGTTATCGCTTCCCCGCTATATCCCGTGCCCGCCACCACCGCTACGTAGGTGTACGTCCCGCTTGTGGCCGGCTCGCCCCTCACCAGTCCGTCCCACGCCGGCACGGTACCCGTCGATCGAAAAACCTGCCCGCCCCAGCGGTTGTAAACGGTGAGACTGACGGACGTAAAATCCACCGCGAAAACCCCGAACGCATCATTGATCCCATCCGCGTTCGGACTGAAGGCCGAAGGGACATAAAACCGGGTCGGGCAAAAATCTTCCACAACTACAGAAGCGGACGCAACGCAGCCGTTCTCGTCCGTCACCGTCACCGCATAGCTCCCCTCTTCCAGGATCGTCAGCGGATTGGATCTCCTGCCATCCGACCACGCGTAGCCGACGAAATCTCCCGCGCTAAGCGTGGGGTCACCATCAGTACGTCCGCAGTAAATGGTGTCGCCACCGAAACGAACGACGGGTGTTGTATCCACCATTATCATCACTTCCGCAGGGAACGTCCGGCAACCCGACACGTTGCCCATTACCGTATAAATCCCCCCGTCAGCAGCCGTAATGTCCGCCAGCAGAATTGCCTGGGTGAATTCCTCGAAGCCGTTCGGCCCGGTCCATTCGTAGCGGGCGCCGGGCAGGTCGAAGGCTTCCAGCCTCAGTTCTTCGCCTTCGCAGCCGCGGTTGTCGGGGGTGGCGGTTACGGCCTGCCGCAGGGTGACGGCCACGTCGCGCCGGCTGGTGTCGCTGGTGCCGAGGCACTCGTCGTCGATGATAAGGCTGACGGGGTAATTGCCCAGCTCGTCGTACAACCGGGCGAAGTCGGCCCGGGTTTCCACCGTGCCGTCTTCCAGCGTCCAGCGATGCCGGAAGCGGAAGGTATCCAGCCCGGTGGCAAACCGCACGGAGTCGCCCAGGCAAGCCCCCTCGGCAATGGGGTTGGCGTTGATGTTGCGGAAGGCAGCGCCGCCGCTGTAGGCGTAGCTCTCCGCCGAGCCGTATCCGTATACGGTCACGATCACACCGCAACCGGCCGAGGTAACGGTGTGGCTGCCGGCGGGTACCCGTACGCGCGTGTAGCGGTAAAGGCCGTTGGGCGCTTCCTCGATGGGGCTCGTCAATTCGTTGCCGTCCAGTTTCACGGTTGCCTCGTCGCCGGCACGAAAAACAATGGTCAGAAAATTTTCCGATATCTCCTGCAGGCTGGAGTTAAAAACGGTCACGGTATCCAGCGTCTGCCGCAGTTCGTTGAGCATAAAGAAAGAGGGATCACCCACCCCCCCGATCGGATGTCCGTTGCAGTTGGAACCCAGCAAATACTGAGCCACCTGAATCGGTTTGTCGGAGGTGATGTTGATCGTCTCCCCGCGGGTAAAATCGGTGAACCCGCCCGCGGGCAGCACAAATTCCTGGTCGGTATTTCCCCGCACGAGGATGCGCGTATCGTCCCGGGCGGCAATGATGCGGTACAGGTGACGGTTGTTTCGCAGCGTGGTGACGCCCAGGTAATCGGTCCCCCACTGGCTGATCGGATAATTTACTTCCAGCAGGTTATCGTAGGTCGGACAGCTCTCGCTCGGCACGCCGCTCCACGAAGCGCCGCTGTACAGTGCCACGGGGGTGGAAGCGCTAACCCGGGTGCCCGTCAGATCCGAAAGACCGTCGCTGGAGCGAACCTGGTACACCTCCCCCCGATCGATGATGACAGAAATATCGTCGCCGGGAGAACGGCCGCCCTGGGTGGTAGAGGATAGGCCGGTAATTACCACTTCGGTATCGTCTTCAGTGGCCACCACGGCGAAGGTGGAGGGGAATTCGTTACCGTTGGCTCGCCGCCCCTTATACCCCAGCACGTAATAGTCAGCACCAAGGGCGGAGGTTGGCAGCACCAGACTGGCCTCGGAACGAAACCCGAAATACTGGTGCATGAATAAGGAGATTACTCCGTTGGAAACGACGTGGACCGCCGAGGGACTGACCCGCTCCGAGCCAAGGGTTTCGGCGGCTTTGGGCAGGTCGATACTCACCACGTTATTGGCCGCTACGGTAAAATTGCGGCTCCAGTCAGTTCCGGGAATCGAGACCGTCCCGCTGGTGGCCTCCCGGGCGGAGATCAGCGCCACGCGTCTGTTGTCGGGGTCGCGGTGCTCCAGAAAGGTGAACCAGAAGTCCGTACCCTCGCTGCTTTGGGCGCGGACGCCGGTGCAGTGAAAGGTCAAAAAGAGCAGGGTCAGGATGGTTCTGAGCATGGGACCGTAATATACCCAGCGTTCATGCATGTTTTTCAATACCTGCCCGGCAACAAGGGTAAATCGTTTCCGCATGCGTTGAAAAATCTTACGGATGACGGTATGGTGAATCGTTGTAGCGATGAACAAACGCTATAACCCGTTTGCGGACCGGAAGCAGATTTGCCAAGCGGTTGTTACGCGTTGCCCGGCCGGAAAACGTCGTCACCGCTTTTCCCGCCGCCGAGATTTTTCTGGCGACGGAGTGGTACCGACTGCACCGAGAAAAAATTCTGTGCGAAATCACCCCCCGCGTTTTCGCCAATAACCTACCTTTAGCGCAATGACCAATACGCAACTGATCACCCACTTCTACCAGTCCTTTGCCGCTAAAGACAGCGACGGTATGCTCGCTTGCTACGCCCCCGACGTCGTATTCACCGATCCTGCTTTCGGGCGCCTCGAAGGTAAGGACGCCCACGATATGTGGCGGATGTTGCTGAGCCGGGGCGGCGAGGGAATGGAGATTGCCTTCGGGGAGGTCCGGAGCGAGGGCGACCGCGCCACCACCGACTGGATGGCCCGCTACAGTTACGGCCCCCGCCGCAGAATGGTGGTCAATGAAATTCACGCCAAGTTCCGGATCGAAAACGGGAAGATCATCGAGCATACCGACAGTTTCAGTCTCTGGCGCTGGTCGCGGCAGGCCCTCGGTTTTAACGGTTTACTCATGGGCTGGTCGGCTTATTTCAAAGCCCGGATGCAGGAGACCACCAGCGCGATGCTGAACGATTATCAGGCGAGGTTTTAGCCGGGTCCGGAATTACCGTTTGCCCAGCCCGAAGTCGAGCCCCAACTGATTAACGCCGCCGCCAATGTGGTACGTCGTACGTCCGTATGCCAGGGAGAACCGACGGGTACGGAAAGCAAACCCGAAACTGAATCCCGCCCCGCTGCGAAAATCGGTCAGCCGCAACTCCCGGCGCAGACCGTGGTTGTATCCGGCGCGTAGGCGAAGGTTGCGCTTTTTACCGATCATGAACTCCCCGTTGATGACGAGGTGGCGGGCCAGATTGTCGAGCAATACCGCACCGGCGCCGGGACCGGCTTGTTCCTCCCCCAGTGCGGTCAGGATCAGTTGGTTCTCCTGGTCGGGATCGTTGAACAGCACATTCCAGCGGTTGAGGTAGCGGTAAATGATGGAGTAGCGGAAGGGCAGATACCTGAACTCCCGGTTGATGCCGAGTTGGATCTCGAAGGGCAGTGCTTCGCCACCGCTGGTTTCGTCGTAACGGGTGATCTGTGATCCGGCGTTGCGCACCAGGAAGGTGATACCGAAGCGCCCGGAGGAATCCCGGTAATGCACCGCCAGGTCCGTTGCGATCCCGATACTGGAGTAGCCCGCGAGCTGGGAGGAGATCAACTTTACGTTGGCCCCCACGCTGAGGCGATTCTCAAAAGTACGGGCTGCGCCCATCGTCAGCGCAAAGTCGGAAGCGGAAAAAGTCCCCTGGGCCAGCCCCGTCACGTCCCGCCGGATTAAGTCTGCGCCGTAACCGGCGAACTGAAGCCCCCCCTGAAAAGTCATCTTCAGGTCTTCGCGATAGTCGGCGTAGGCCAGCGAGCTGTTGCTGATCCCGGCGGGATGGAAAGCATGGCTGAGGGCGAAGCGGCGATCCATCAGCGGATTCAGCAGGCTGGGGTTGCGGGTGGCCAGGCTGAGGTCATCGTCCAGCAGGGCAATGTGGTGACCGCCCATACCGGCGACCGTGGCCGAGTTGGGCAGGTTCAGAAATTCGTAGGCGGCAATGCCCCCGACCTGGGCGGAGAGGGCAAGGGGGAACAGTAAGAGCAGTGAGGAAAGAAAGTTGCGCATCGTAGGGCGTAAGGTACGACGCATTGATAGGGCCCGGCGTTAAAAAGTGGCTTTTCCTGGAGGAGTTATTTGGTGGTCATGCAGTTTTGCCGTGCGGCCGTCACGGATGCCAAGGTTCCTCAAAGTGGTATTCAGGGCGCGGCCGCGGGATGCAATAAATGTTAATTGAGCAAAAATCAGGGTTCTTCGTAATCAGGCGGGCGAATTACTACAAAACGCGGCGGTACATACTTAACTACTGGGGCCGGCTCATGTCCACCCCCGCGGGAGCTACCCCGTTACTGTCCGGCGTCCAGAACGTCATGCACATCTTCAGGGAGCATTGCATGACCCGTTCCAGTTCTCCGGTTTCGGTGTAGAGGTGCAACACCCCGTCTTCATTATCGCCGTTACGGTATGCGCCGCTGGCTTTCGGGTTGCCGTTTTGGTGCCATTCGCGGAAGGGGCCGTTCTCTTCGTTATCGACGAAGGTGACCACCTCCTTCACCCCACCGTCGGCGTAGTACTGGTACCATTCCTTATTCATCGCCCCGCCGATGTAGTTGCCACGCAAAACGACGTTGCCCAACGAATCGAAATTGAGGTATTCGCCTTCGAACCGGTCCGCTTTATAATTTTCGAGCACGATCAATTTGCCGTCGGGGCCGTACAGTTTGCGCTCGCCGTCGAGTTTACCGTCGAGGTAGTTTTCTTCGGTGGTGAGCGTACCTTCCGGGTCGTACTCCCGGGCGGGGCCCTGCTTCAGTTTGGTTTCCGGGTCGATCCCGTAGGTAACCCGGTAGCCCTGATCATCCGTTTCGTCGATCTGCTCCAGACCGTCACCGCAGGCGGGCAACAGGAGAAAAGTCAGGCACAAGGAAGAAAGCAAGCGTAGCATAATGTAATTTTACGGATAGTAACAATACCGTGATATGGCAAGGAGAACGTTAAGATCAGTGTTTATGGTATTGCTGCTGGCTTGGCTCTTTGCTTGCAACGGGACCTCCTCCGCACCCGCGTCCGCGCCCGCAAAAGATGCCGCTACGAATACCGCCATCGAGGCGAGGCTCATCACGGAACTGAGTCCGGACAACGATCTCGCCGGCCGGCAGCGAAACGCCATCATCAACCGCGCCATCGACCAGAACTACGACGTCACCGCCGCGCCCGAAGGTTATTTCTACGAGATACTCGAACCGGGGGAATTTGCTAAACTGGAAGAGGGCGATATTGTTTCCGCCCATTACCGGGGCACTTTTTTGGATGGCCGGGAGTTCGACAACAGCCGCCGCCGCAAAGCCGCCTTCCGCTTCCGTCTCGGCGACATGATCCCGGCCTGGAACCTCGGGCTGCAAAGAATCAGCCCCGGCGGAAGCATCCGAATCATAAGCCCCGGCACGCTCGCTTACGGAGCGGAAGGACTGGTCGGCCCCCGCGGAGACACCCTCGTCCCCGCTGATTCGGTACTGGAGTTCATCATCGACGAAGTAGAGATTCACGAAGAACTGTAATGATTTCCGCGCCATCGCCACCTACCGGCACCACTTCAGTCAACCGGCATCAGGGTCAGCCGCACGAAATCCTCCAGGCTGACCTGCTCCGGCCGCCGCTGAAAAAATTCATCTTTAAGAGTATCGTCCGGAAAGGCAGATTTTAGGCTGTTGCGCAGCATTTTACGGCGCATTCCGAAGGCGGATTTTACGATATGCTTGAACCGGCCGTACAGTTCGTCCGGCACCAGGGGCTCGTCGCGACGTACGAGGCGAATGACGGCACTCTCCACGCGCGGCGGCGGGTTAAAATTACCCGGGCTTACGTTGATGACCAACGACGGAATATACCGGCATTGCACCAGTACGCCGATTACGCCGTAGGTTTTTGAGCCGTTACCCGCAATGACCCGGTCGGCGACCTCTTTTTGAAACATACCCACCATTTCCGGGATCTGCCGGTAATTATCCAGCATTTTGATCATGATCTGGCTGCTGATATTATAGGGGTAATTACCGATCAGGCCGAAGGGTTTATGGTCGAATAATTCGTCGAGTTTGGTCTTTAAAAAATCACCCGCTACGATCCGCTCGCTTATCGCCGGATAGTGTTCTTCGAGGTAAGCGATCATGTCTTTGTCCGCTTCGTTCACGGTCAGTTCAAAATCAGCTTTGCGTTCGAGCAGGTGCTTGGTCAGCATTCCCTGTCCGGGGCCGACCTCCAGTACGTGGTCGTACCGGTCGGTTAGTTCCAGGGCGTGAGCGATCTGGTGGGCGTAGTGCTCGTTGGTCAGAAAATGTTGACCGTATGATTTTTTGGCGCGCATGGGGCAAAGGTAGAATGATCGTATGAATGTTTCAGCGCGCGGAGTTGGTAAAGGGTTCACTGGCCGGTCAACCGCCGCACCGCCAGCCAGGCCATCAATCCGCTTCCGGTTTCCAGACAGGCCTCGTCGACGTCGAAGGTATCGGTATGAACGGGCCGTTCGTGCCCCAGGGCCGGGCTGTTCACCCCCAGGCGATAGAAGCAGGCGGGCAGGTGATGGGTATAGAAGGCGAAGTCCTCCCCCGTCATCCGGATGGGCAGTTCCACGGCGCGGTCTTCGCCCAGGAAGCGGCGGGCCTCATCCCACGCCCAGCGGGTGAGCTGTTCGTCGTTCTTCAGGAAGGGGTAACCGTGGCCGATGCGTAATTCTGCGCTGCCACCCATGGCTGCGGCGATCCCCGCCACCAGCTTATCCAGCCGGAGGTGAAGTGCCTTGCGCCAGGCTTCGTCGAGGGTTCTGAGCGTGCCCATCAGCTTAACGCCGTTGGGGATCACGTTGGTGGCTCCGCCCTCGCTTTCGATGCGTCCGAAGGTAAGCACCACCGGTAGCGTCGGGTCGGTGTTCCGGCTGATGAGTTGCTGCACGGCGGTGATGATGTGCGCCGAGATCACGATGGGATCCACCGCCTGGTGGGGCATGGCGCCGTGCCCTCCCCTGCCGCGTACGGTCAGGTACAACTCGTCGGTACTGGCCATGTAGATGCCGGGGCGAAAACCCACTTTCCCGGCCGCCAGCGGAGGGTGGACGTGCTGACCGAAGATGGCCGCCGGCACGGGGTTTTGCAGCGCTCCGTCCCTGATCATCAGCGTAGCACCGCCGGGAAGTTTTTCCTCCCCGGGCTGAAAGAGCAAGCGGACACTACCGGAAAACTCCCTGCTCACGCCGCGAAGGATCGCCGCCGTTCCCAGCAAGCTGCTGGTGTGCACATCGTGTCCGCAGGCGTGCATCACGCCGGGATTTAGCGAGACGTAGTCCGTCTTATTGGCTTCCGTGATCGGCAGGGCGTCGATGTCGGCGCGCAGGGCGATGGTCGGCCCACTGCCTTTTTCGCCCCGGATCTCCGCCACCAGGCCCGTCCCCGCTACTTCCCGGTACGGAATCTTTAGCACGTCGAGTTGGCCGGCGATGAAGCGCTGGGTGTCATGCTCCGCAAAGCTCAGCTCGGGATGGGCATGCAGATGCCGGCGGTTGGCCACGGACCGGTCGAGGCCCTTCGCCGCGGCGGCGGTTATTTTTTGCTGGAGGTCGGTGGTTTTCAATGGGGATTTTTTTTTGATGCGAAGATTGGCAGGCTGGGTAGCGGGAGACGCGCAGCAAAGTCTCCTCCGCACCCGGAACCGTGTGCTTTTTCGTGCGGAGACTATCCTGTCCCTTACCTCACCTCCACCTGCTCGATCCGGGTACCGATCGTCACGTTGTCCAGCACATCCTGTCCGGCGGTGACTTCGCCGAAGATGGTGTACTTTCCGTCCAGGTGGGGAGTGGCGCGGTGGGTGATGAAGAATTGCACCCCTTCGGTATCCTTGCCGGCACTGGCCATACCGATCAGCCCGGGCCGGTCCCAGCGCACGCCGGGGGTTTCGGTACGCAGGCTGAAGTCTTCGGAGCCGAAGCCGTCGCCCAGCGGGCCACCGCCCTGCGCCACGAAGTTCGGAACTACCCGATGAAACACCTTGCCGTCGTAATAACCCTCCCGGGCCAGCTCCAGAAAGCTCGCCACGGTGACGGGGGCGATGTCGGGCCACAGTTTCAGTGCTACCCGCCCTTTGCTGACGCGCAGCACTACCTCCGAGCCGCCATCGGTACCGATCAGGTTCCAGTCGATTTTTTTTGCGGCCGTCTGGGTTACGAGCGGCTCGGGTGCATCTTCTCCGGCCAGGGCGGCCCGGGCGGCATCCACGGCGCGGTAAGCCTCGATGTCGCGGGGCAGTTCGAAGCCCCGCAGGGCGGTATTCATCCAGTCTAGGCCGGTGTAAAAGGGCTGGTACGTCGTTGCTCTTTCGGCCAGGGCATTTGCGGCGGCGTAGGCCGGGCCGACTTCCTTGCCGTAGATCATCTCCCGAAAGTAGGTGGAGAGGTCGAAGCGCACCCGCCGGCTGCTCTTGCGGAAGAAGACGTCGAAATCTTTCCGGTTACTGATGGAGCCCAGGGCCTCGGCGGCGGCGCTGCGCACGCTCGGCTGGTCCGACTGCTGGTACAGTTCGTAGATGTTGCGATAGTTCCAGGGGTATTCCGCCAGGGCGGTCAGGATTTCCCCCCGCTGATAATTGTTGTCGGTAGCGGCAAAAGCCTGCTGCAGATCGTAGTTCAGGAAGCCGCGGTAATCGGCAAAGTACAGCGGTAAATGCCGTTGGGCGGCGGCGTAGAGGGTATAGCGGGTATCGTCGGTATTCACGGAGTCCCGGGCCAGCTGGCGGTAGAAGGTAGCGTCCGCCTCGCGGCCATTATCCCGTAAAAATTCTGCCGCTGACCGGCGCACCAGGGGATGCGGATCTTTGAGCATTTCAATGATCGGTTCCCGCACGCTTGCGTAGTCGTAAGCCGCCAGTGCCAGGATGATCTCGGTACGGACGCGCCAATCTTCGTTGGCGTTCAGGGACCGCAGCAGGGCGACCCGTCCTGCGGGAATTCCCTTACGGCCAATGGTTCTTACGATGCCCATCAGCAGATCGGAGTCCGGTTCGGTGCGGAGTAGTTCGCGCAGTTTTTCTTCTACGGCTTCGTCGATTTCCACGGGGTAGCGCTGCAAATACCAGGCGGCAGGACGACGAATTTCCGGAGCCGCGGTAACGTCCGTCAGCAGATCGACGATCAGGGCGTCTCCCGCCGGCGACTGCAAATCGCGGCCGGCAAAATAAAACAGGCTCCAGACCTGACCGGCCAGCATCAGGGTGTCCTTATTGGTGTAGGTGGTGATGCCGCTGATGAGCTGCTGGCTTTCCTTGCCCCCCGTTTTACCGACGGCGGCCAGCAGGGTGCCGTTGTAGGCCCGGAAGCGGCCGTCTCCGTCGAAGGCCCGGGTCAGGGTGTCCGCTACGTCGGTACGGCCACTCTGCCCGAGGGCGTAGGCGGCGGCGGTGCGTATGAGCTCGTCCGGGCTGCCGAGCAAGTCGGAAAGCCCGGCCACGGCCGAATCCCCAACTTCCGGAAAACTACCCAGGGCCCGGGCCGCCAGGTAACGGTAGCTCGGGTTCTCGTGCCGGAGGTAAATCAGCAGACTGTCCTGGTTGCGCGCGTTCTGCAGGTCGTAAATGCGGCGGCTCACCCGGTCGTTCAGATCGACCCGAACCCCCGTCACCTCCTTCTCCGAGGGCGGGATACAAGAAAATGCCAACAACTGGCAAACGGCGAGGCCGATCATCAGGCCAAATATTCTCGGGCGATCAAGGGTTAATTCTGGTTGCATAGCGTAGGTAAGGGGCAATTAGTTACGGTGGCTAAGGTATGCCCTACCCGGTCACCGAAGGTAGAATACGGGTCGGAAATGAAGGCGGGCCGGTCTAAATGATTTGTCCGGTGATCGACTTTTTCACCGCCATTCAACCAAAATCCATCTTTCGGGCGTTATGTAAGCAGCAACAATCCCCCCGGGAAAGTGAAAAAACTAAGCAAATACCGCAAATACTTCAGCGAACTGGGCTTCTGGGCCAAGATGAAAAAATTCGCCACCGTGGCTGGCGTGAAAACCGTCTATTCCGCCCTGCTGCTCTATTTCGCCTACAAGCGCAAAGAAACTCCGGCGTGGGCCAAACGCTCCGTCGTCGGGGTACTTGGCTACCTGATCATGCCGCTGGACATCATTCCCGACCTGTCCCCCATCATCGGCTATACCGATGACCTGGGTTTTCTGAGCATCTGCCTGGTGATGATCGCCGCCTTCATTAATGAGGATGTGCGCACCCAGGCCCGGGAGAAACTTTACGGCTGGTTTCCTGAAGTCGAAGAGGCCGATTTGCGGGAAATCGATGACAAACTTTAAGCCTTCGGAGACAATACCCTTTCAGCTTCTTTCTCCGCACCCGCGGCCGCGCCCTGATGCTTATCATTGGCAAGCCTTACCGCCGGTTTAACGCTCGTGGCGTAAGGTCGGGCGAATAAAAGACGATACCCCGCCGTATATTAGCGGTCAGATGAACACAGTCATAGACGCCCCGACCCTGCTGCAAAAAGTGGAGGGATATGTGGAAAAATATATTCAGGAAGAGATAAAACCGGATTTTGTCTACCACAACTTCCAGCACACCTGTGCGGTGGTGGAGGCGGCCAACGAACTGGCCGACCGGTACGAGGTGAGCGAACAGGACCGCCTCACCGTCACCCTCGCCGCCTGGTTTCACGATACCGGTTACTCCGCCGGCTGGGAGGATCACGAAGAGCGCAGCGTTGGGATAGCCCGAAAATTCCTGCACGATCACGGGCTGCACGACGCCCAACTGATCGACGGTATTTCCGACTGTATCCGCGCTACCCGCATGCCCCAGCAACCCCGCAACTTCCTGGAACAGATCGTTGCCGACGCCGACCTGAGCCACCTCGGTGACCTCAGCTACTGGGACCGTTGCGGCCGCGTCCGGCAGGAATTCGCCATCACCCGCGACCTGGTGATGTCGGACCAGGAATGGATCGATTTCGAACTCAGTTTCATGCTCAACCATGAGTACCATACCGAAGCCGCGCGGGAAATCTTCGGCGAACGCAAAAGCAAGCACGTAAAGCAACTCTATAAACGCAAAAAGGCCCTCTTCCCCGACCAGACCCCAACCAACCTCCAGGAACTGGAGCTGGCAAAAAGACAGAAGAAAAAACTAAAAAAACTGAAGAAGGCCGCCGACCGGGTAAACACCACAAGTAATCCGCAATTCAAACCCGGGCGGGGCGTGGAAACGATGTACCGCGCTACTTACCGCACCCACGTCAATCTGAGCAGCATCGCGGACAATAAAGCCAACATCATGCTCTCCGTCAACGCCATTGTGCTGAGCGTAGTGGTGGCCAATCTGGCGACAAAGCTTGACTCCAACCCCCACCTGCTCCTCCCCACCATCATCCTGGTCGTGGTTTGCCTGGGGTCGCTTTTCTACGCCATCCAGGCCACCCGGCCCAAGGTGACCGAGGGCAAAAGCAGCATGGAAGACATCAAGTCGCGCCGCAGTAATCTGCTGTTCTTCGGCAATTTTTACAATATGCCGATCGATGACTTTCATTACGGCATGATGGAAATGATTCGCGACGAAGATTTTCTTTATTCTTCCATGACCCGCGATCTGTATTACCTCGGCGTCGTCCTCGCCAAGAAATACGCCTTCTTGCGTATCTGTTACAACATCTTTCTTTTCGGCATCATTGTGGCGGTCATCGCGTTTCTGGTAGCCATCGTCTGGTACAACGCCACGCATCCGCTTCCAACCAGTGTTTCCAACGGGGCGGGGACGCTGGTGCAATAATGGACGTAAAAAAATGACCTCCACTTTGACGCGGAACCGTCGGAGGATACTTCTTTACCGAATCCCTGAATGGGTTTAAGGCGTTTTTACGTCCACTTCTATCCGCCGGTCCTGATTACTCAGCTGCCAGGCGTTGTGGAAGACCAGCCGGCCGATCTTCTCCATTTTTTCAAAGTTGATCTTATCGACCGTATCCGTAGACTTATGGTAATCGGCGTGGGTGCCGTTAAAGAAGAAAACACTGGGAATGCCATTGACGGCGAAGTTGTAGTGATCCGACCGGTAGTAATAGCGGTTGGGGTCGTCCTCAGCGTTGTAAGTATAATCGAGGATAAGACCGGTATACTCCCTGTTGACGTGCTCATTGATGGCGTGTAATTCCGTACTTAGCCGGTCGCTACCGATCACGTAGATGTAATCGGGGTTATCGGCGTATTTATCATCGACCCGGCCCACCATATCGACGTTGATGTCGGCAATGGTGTTTTCCAGGGGAAAGACCGGATGACTGGCGTAGTACTCCGAGCCGAGCAGGCCTTTTTCCTCCCCGCTCACCAGCAGGAACAAAACGCTGCGTCGCGGGCCGATGCCCTGTTTTTTGGCGGTAACGAAAGCTTCGGCAACCTCCAGTACGGTGCTGGTTCCGGAGCCGTTATCGTCGGCACCGTTAAAGACCACGTCGCCCCGTTTACCAATATGATCGTAATGGGCGCTGACCACCAAAACCTCGTCCTTCAACTCGGGATCCGAGCCTTCGACGAAACCGAGTAGGTTTTCTCCGATCAGTTCTTTCACGTCTTTTTCCTGTGTCAGTACCAGATCCACGGGAACGACGACCGGCTTCAGCTTGCCGGATTTCTCCAGTTTTTTGCGGCTTTTAATCACTTTTCTACCAGCCTTACCCATAATTCTTTTAGCCAGTTGGGGCGTGAGGTAAACGACATTGGCCGTGGCCCGCTCCGCTTCGGCGACCTCCGCCATTTGCATACGCCCGTCGAGGGTTTCCTGCCGGATACTGCGGATATTGTCTTTGAAACCGGGGTCGATGATGAAGACGGTCGCGGCACCTTTTTCCCTGGCAATTTCGAGTTTGCGGATAGCGCCGGCACTCCAGGCGGAGGGCTCCTTGGTACCGGAGATGCGAAAATCTCCTTTTCTGGAGCGGGGCTCTCCGGCGAAGATAAGGAGGTGTTTGCCGTTGACGTCCTTACCAGCGTAGTCGTTGTAGGCCGGATCGTCGATGCCGTACCCCATAAAGACCAATTCGGAAATAGCGGTTGCGCCGCGGCCGGTGTTTTGGGAGGGCGCACTGGCGTATTCCCACAAGTGACGTACGGATTCACCGTTGACGGTCAGGTCGATGTTCCGCCAGCGGTGACTGCTGAAGAGAATGCGCTGGAAGTACCCGCCGTTCTCCCCGACCGTGGGCAGGCCCAGCCGGCTGAACTCCTCCTTAAGGTATGCAGCGGCGCGCTTCTGACCGGGCTGTCCGGTTTCGCGGCCTTCCATATCGTCGGCGGCGAGGGTGTAGAGGTGCCGCTTCAGGTCTTTTACGGTGATGGTGGCCGCCAGTGCGTTCACCTGGTCGGCGGAAGAAGAGATCTTCTGAATTTGAAACGGTTCCTTTTGGGCAAACAAGACGGTAGCGATCAGGACGGCGGCCAGCAGAAGACAAAAACGAATCATAAGCGGTATATCTGAATTTCAGCTTTTAATGGTTCAACCATCCGAGTGCTGCGATTTGGTTTTGCCTTTAAGCTTTCTCGTATAGTAAAAAAGCTTCGTCAAAATTTCGCATCTCCTGAGAAGTTGAACCATATAACGATAATGGTAGGTGGATGTTTCTTCCCGCGCCCGCCTACCCTTCCCAGATAACCCGTAGCCGGTTGGCCCATTCGGTGGGTAAACCGGCCAGCCGGTCGGTTTCCCCGTCGAGGTGCAGCCGGAGCGTTCCGGTGGCGGCATCGATCACTACCAGCGTACGGGTGTCGGCATTGTCATGGTGGGGAGCACAGGTGAGATTGTAGCGCAGCACGAAAGCCTGCTCACCGGAGGCGGTAAACGAACCGGGGCGTAAACCAGGCGAACTGTTGGTCACCATCTCCGCACCCGCGGCCGCGCCCAGGCAAGCCAGCGAGTCCTGATAGGTCCACTTCAGTTCCGCACCCCGGTCCCCCAGTTGATAGTGTCGTAAAAAGATGCCCTGAAACCCCTCCGCGTCCCGATCCCGGGAGAGCAGGGTCAGCAGGCGGTGCTCGCCCGCGGTCCATTCGTAATAATCGAGCACTACCCCCTCCGCATTGTTCCGCAACGCAACAGCCTGCTGATCGAGTTGATCGGACGTGAGGTAACGACGGTCCATCAGTACGGCATCGGGTTCGCCCCCGCAAGCGGTGAGGGCCACCAGCCCGATCAGGAAGAGGGTAAAACAGGAGAAGCGCATCAAACAAGTTTTTACGTCAGGGATACGGAACTCCGCCAATCACCCCGTGCCAGATACCGGTTTGCCCGCGATGGAGAAAAATTACTTACCGCCAAAATGGAACCGGCTGCCAAACCGTACTCCGAAGGGATTGATGCGGTCTTTAAACGGACCGATTCCCTGGTCTTTCTTGAGGTAAACGACCCGGCTGAAGGACGGCGAAACGTACACGCTCCACCGATCATTCATCAGCCGTTCCATCACGAAACCACCGTTGACGTAGAGGGTAGAATTATCCAGGGCCGACCCGCCTTCCCACCAACCGTTTATCGGGTCGACAATGCGCTTACTGTCGGCAACGCTGGCTTCCCGATCAGTGCTTCTGCCACTCGACGGCGCGGAAGTATTTTCCTGGTGCAGTTCTAAAAACTCCAGACTTTCGTTCAGACCGTCGATGACTTCTTTCCGGCCGACAAAATCGGAGTAAGCCACTACGTTCAGCCCCATACCCACGCGGCTACTGAACCGCCACTTATCGTTCTTGATCAGGCTACGTTTATAGTTCAGGTCGAAATTGATGGACTCGAAGCTAAACCGGCTGTAACCCTGTATCGGCTCTACCAGGGGGAACTCGTCCCGAAGGTACCACTTCAGTGCGGTCGGGATGTACGACCGGCGCGCATACACGGCTCCGAACTGAAGCGTGTTTTTCCCCTGCTCGATGTCGAGCATCATACCGGCGCTCTTGCCGTAGGTAAAACGACGATCCGCTTCGATGTCTATAAACTCCGCCTCGGTCGCCGGTGTGATCACCTGATTAAGGTCTACCGGGGAGACGAATACATTGAGGTAGTAGTAGGTCGGCTCCGACACATCGCGCCCGGGCAGCGTAAGCGCGGGACTGGGCGGATACCTCCTCGTTTTTAATGCAGCGATTTTCAGCCCGGAAATGGTTTCCGGCGCATACAATTTTGTGGTAAGCACCGGGAGCGGAACCGCAGTCTTGGTGATGCCTTGAATATTTTCGGTGGATGCATCGGTTGCTTCCGTTCCGGCGGATACCGGCGCCGTTGGAGTACCGGTCGCCATCCTAACCGGTACGGACGCGATGGTATTATTACGCTTACTGACAACGATTGTGAGATCATTAGCCGTTACCGGATGATCCTTTAGCACCCTCATTTCCGTTTCCGGAGCACCACCGACGATAGGTGGCGATGCGGATTCCGGTACGGTTTCGGCGGCTCCCGTACGCGGCAGGGGAAAGCCTTCGGTCAGCTCGGCAAACGTAGAATTATCGGTTGTAGAAGGTCCGAAACGAACGAACAGCAGCAACAAACTCAATAAGAGACAAAACTCGGTAATTCTCCAGGCAGCCAGGGTGGAACGGCGCCAGCCGATGAGTTCGAGGCGGGCGGCGAGAGCGGCCCAGCCGGAAGCGGGGCTGGTAGCCGAGCGGGCCAGTCCGTCACTGACGATGGCATCGACGGCTTCGTCATTTTCCTGGTCAAGACGGGCGGCTAGCACCGACCAACCGGTAGCGGGAACATCTTCCAGCCCGTTGAGGCGGTCGGCGATAGCTTTATCGGTATCCGATTGGGGATCGATCCTTCGTTCCAGCGCTTCCCAACCGGACGGGGTGTCGGAAGCAAGCCCGACCAGAGCGTCGCGCAGTACCAGGTCCGCGTCGCCATCGAGCTGCTGCTCCATTGCGTCCCAACCGCCCAATGGCGGCTCGGGAGCCGGAAGCGATTGCAGTCGCTCGCGCACCATTGCATCGATGTGTAAGGGATTATCGTTCATCGGGATATACTAGCGGCCGGGGGCGATTAACACTTTTTGCAGCTTACCTCGGGCTTTGACCAGGTTAGAGCGGCTGGTACTTTCTGTAATCTGTAGCTGTTCACCGATCTCGCGGTGGCTGTAGCCCTCTACGACGTAGAGGTTAAAAATTGTACGGTAGGTAGGCGGTAATTTTTGTACGGCGGCCAGAATTTCCCGGGCACCGAACTGAGCAAACACATCGGGCGCGTCGCTGCTCAGGCTGTAGGCCTGATCCAGATCTTCGGTACGGCGGCGCGCGTTGCGACGGTACTGATCGATGGCCGTATTGACGGTGATGCGTCGCATCCAGGCCAGCAGTGCCGTTCCGGACTCGTAGCGGCCGATCTTCTTAAAAATCTTGATGAAACTTTCATGCAGCAAATCCATGGCTTCGTCATCACTTCCGGCGTAACGTTGACAGATCGCCATCAACGGCCCGTAGTAGGTTTCGTAGAGCACTTTCTGAGCACCACGATCCCCGCCGACCAGCGCAGCGACAAACTGTTTTTCATTATTTTTCAGGTTGACGGTAGAATCCATGAAAAGGAGGGTTGGCGTTTAAAGTTTGTTCGGCAGAACAAAAGACAACCGTAATATAAACGTTTTTTATGTTCAATTCGCTGCCGGCGGGTAAAAAACGGGCTTGTGGCGTTTGGATGACGTTTGGGTTGAGAAGAGGCAAATTACTGACAGTCAGTCTGGTATGACTTTTATAAAAGTATAAAAATCGGACTGATAACAGCAGTTCTCGGTTTCGGTAGTTCCAGGATTAAGGCAGTTCGTATTTCTGAGGTGGCATTAGCAAAAACGCATGCAAACACTTGGCCTCCTATTTCGATCTGACTGAAAAAGCGTGCTCGTTAATCCCGCCGATGACCGAAACCGAGAACTGCTGGACTGATAACGTCATATTTTCAGGCGCGGCCGCAGGATGCCTTAAAAGTCGCTTCATAAGAAAAGCGGGTACCCCCGGTGTGGAGATACCCGCTTCCGGGTGCAAGTTGTTACCCGGTTACTGTTGGTCATGATCAGTACTTGATCGAAACCGTGTAGCTGTCGTTGTTGCTGCCGTCCACGAAGTTTACGTCATCGATTCTGACGAGATAAGTGCGTCCGGCCCGGCGTACGGCGAAGACCTCCCCGCCCGTCAAGCGGGTGGTTACGATTTCGGAGTCGCTGTCGTCACCTCTGGTATCGGGAACGTCGTCCGATCCCCCAAGGGTAGCATTGCCCTGGTCGAACGCCGCTGCGATTTCTTCAATCACGGAAACATTATCGAAAGTGACACCGTCTCCGAGTACGGACAGGTCAGCGATGCGCAGTTCGGCATCGTTGGAAGCACTGATCTGAGCCCGCCATTTTTCCGCGTCGGCTTCATCGAGGTTTACCCCTTCATCCTCGATCTCCGCGGCGTCGCTGTCGAAAGCTACAGCGGTACCGTTGTCGAGGTCGAGGCCGCCAAGCATCAATCCGCTGGCGTTAAAAAATACACCGCTCATGTCGAACGTCAGCGCCGTACCGGGGGGAATGACGTACGTTACGGTGACGCTGCGCTCAGCGGAGACGCCATTCCGGTCCGTTACCCGGAAGGTGTAGGTCCGGCTGCCGTCCATGGTTACGTTCGGCCTTACGTTGATGTTGAAGATGCCGCCGCGCGATTCGGCCGGCAAGAGTATAAGTGGATTCATAGCCGTGAAGGCACCGTCGTTGTACGTGAGGGCTTCAGCGGGCATCACTACGCCATCTTCCAGCACGGTGATCGAGGCGATCGAGTCCGCGGTGTCATCGTACTCCAGGCGTACGTCAAAAGAGGGAACACGGTTTTCGATGGTTACGTCCTCACTTACAAAGCCACCCTCGACGAGCAGATCAACCGTGGGAGCCTCCTCCGTGTAGGTGATGGTTACCTCGGTAGTAGCCACTTCCTGGTCGACGTCGGTCAGACGGAAAGAATAAGTCGCATCGCCGACGGTATTGACGGTCGGGGTGATGATGATCTCATACGTGAAGCCGCTGGCGTCCGCTCCTGTAGTGAGAATCGGATTGTTAGCCGTTTGGCCGGTGCTGAATTCAAGTTGGGCGGAGGGAATCAAGGTTCCGTTCTCCAGGATCGCCAGGTCACGCAGCATGGCATCGCCGTCCTGACCGGAAACGTTTACCGTGAACGAGGGCGACGATAAGGAGAGTTCCTGGTTGAAGCTCACCAGTCCGGCGGAACTGTTGAGGGTAACGACCGGAGGAAGGGTGACACTACCCGGAGTACCGGGAGCGGGATCATCACATCCCGTAACAAACACCAGAAGGAATACCGTGGAGAGTACCACGGCTAATTGAGGAAAAAAACGCATATATGCTGGTTTAAAGGGGGTTAAATTCAAATTTGAAAGAAAACGTATTCGTACATCCGACGGTATCGGTAAAATCCGGTCATTACCCGAAGAAAACATCGTGAACGATATAGCCGGTTTCACGTCAGTAGGTACTAACTATTGAACGGCTGTGATTATTGCGGGTTCGCCGCAAGCAATATATTTAGGCTACACTGCCAGACAAAGTTGATCGACTCCTATACTTTGGAGAGACCAGGGGAGGAAATTATCGCGTTTGTCTGGCAGTATAATATTTAGGCTACCCTTACGAATGACCTGCATTTGATATGTTTTCCGCTTTTCTTTTCCATTTAAAATCAAGCATCTTCACCCTCCTGTAGTGAGCAAGAGAATCTGTAGTTACGGAGATATTGTGTTATGAGCATTTCGAGTACCTCGATCTATTTAAAATTACCCGTATTTGTTTTAAATGATAAGTGGCTAATATTTTTCGAAGTACCTACTGTATAACAAGTTATCTCCTCTCTTTAAATTAAATCTCCGTAAGAAAGGGGAGATATAAAAAAAGACCGCGCCTCCAATAACCTGGAGACACGGTCTTTTAATTTTCGGTACGATTAATGACTTTTAAAGTCCATTATATCATAAATCCAATATCGTTGTAAGCGACGGTGCTATTTACTTAGCGGCGGTGGCGGCGTCGCGATAAGCCTGCATTTTAGCTGCATCTGCATTTCGGTAGCGGGGTCCGCAGTTGGCCAGGATCGCTCCCATTTTAACGTTTGACAGTTTGGCCAAAGCGGCGGGGGTCTTGATGCCGGCAGCTTCGAATTGTTTGGCCAGTGCCGGCCCTACACCATTAACGGCCTGAAGCGCACTTGATTCCACTGCGGGCTTGGTACGCGGGCGACCGGGACGTTTCTTGGGGCCGGAAGCCTTGGCAACGGTGGCCTTTTTAGCGCTAGCAACCGTTTTGGCGGAGGTTGCCTTTTTTGGGCGACCCGGACCACTTTTAGCCGCCGGCTTAACCGCAGCTTTGGGGGCGGTTTTTTTAGCGGGCTTGGCGGCGGCGGCGGTAGCGATTGTGGCGGATTTCTTAGGACGACCGCGACCGCGACTAGCAGCTGGCTTCGCCGCCGTAGATGTAGTCGCCGCTCTTTTAGGGCGGCCGGGACTGCGTTTGGCTGTAGACTTCGCACCGCGCCTGGCCGGGGAACTCGACTTTAGCATGGCGAGTTCCGCTTTTAAAGCTTCTACCTCGACCTGGGCGGCCTTAGCTTCCTTTTTAGCAGCTTTCAACTCTTTCTTATATTTCTTGGATACTTTCTTTACGTCTACTGTGTTAGAGATAAACGCTTCTTGCGCCGCGTCGAAGCGACTGATGAGGCTCATCACCTCTTTCTTTAAATTTGCCATGTATCTGTTTTGAGTGAACCCGATGCTTAACTATATATTTAAGGCAATTAAAAATTTTCAACGCATCGGGAATAATAAAATAATACAGCAGAAAAAATGGACATACCATTGTTTTACTGCCTGATATTATGCAAATATACACTTTATTTTATTTAAAGTTGATTGCATTCTTCAATGGTCGTAACTTTTTCTGCTGATCAAGTCTATTCAAGATTGTCATTTTGATTTGTGTATTTGTAATAAAGCTTTCGAAGCGGGCGGACGGGCTCCCTGATTACAAGGTATATATAACCCGATTAAATTTAAATCACAGGTTGTTTATGTCACAAAAGATGTAAGGGGAATTACTTTTATTATTTTGATCAGAGACGAATAGATTTCCCCTGTAATTCCGAGCCTGCTTGGATTTTTCAATCGCCTTGCCAACGATGCACCATCAGCGTCGCCGTATGGTATAATTTTGTCCACATACGTACACTGCCAGACAAATGCCGATCGCCTCTCCTGCTTTGAAGGGACTGAGGGAGAATTTTACTGCGTTTGTCCAGCAGTGCACCCAATACCTTCGTTGTTATTACAAATAAGCATTCACACGCTAATCAATCATTTAAACAACGTAGTTCGGTTGAGCAGAAAACAAATCTTCAAAAAAATGAAAACCAACTTTGCTGTCATTTTCTTCACCGGTTTAACCACCGTAAATAGTCGGGCAAAAATTAACGCAGCATCCTGAGCCGATAAATATGAATTTCTGCACAAGACAGTAAGCGCATAAAACGCTGCAGCGTTGGCAAAATTTCATTATGTTATTCGGGCTCTAAAGATGCCAAGCAGGATGCCATGATTAGCTTCGTTTGCGAACATTTACATTAGTGATTACGCCGATCCTCCCCCCAGTTCAGCTTAGACCTCAGAGTATCCATGAAAGTGATACCCGGCAACTTCACCAGCTGCAAGCTGAAATCGTTTTTTCTAACGGCAAGGCTGTGAATAGAAGTAATGGTCTCAAAACGTGAATCGAGCGTACACAGAAAATTTTCCGCCCGCCCCTCAATCTCAAAACTGATCACCGAGTCGTCACTGATCACGATAGGACGCACGTTGAGGTTGTGCGGCGCTACCGGAGTAACGACAAAATTCCCGCTTCCCGGAAAGATTATCGGACCGCCACAACTCAGGCTGTAGCCGGTTGATCCCGTCGGCGTAGCAACAATGATACCATCCGCCCAGTAGCTGTTGAGGTAAGCTCCGTTGATAAAAGTATGCAGGGTAATCATTGAGGAAGTATCCCTTTTTAACAGCGTAAAATCATTCAGGGCGTAGGGCGTATCCCCGAATAAGGGCAAGTTGCTCTCTATACGAAGCATATTCCTGCGCTCGGTTTCGAACCTTCCCAGACTTAGTAAGCGAAGCGTTTCTATTAGTTTTGTCTTCTCTACGCGGGCCAAGAATCCCAGCCGGCCAAGGTTTATGCCAATTATCGGAATCTTGTAATCCCTTATCAGAGTAGCCGCTTTCAAAATGGTACCATCGCCCCCGAGCGTGATCACCATATCGAATTTTTTAATCTTAAAATCCAGGTGTCCCTCCACCTGCCCGACGTCTTTTTTAAATCGGATGTGGGGCCTGATCTCTTCCAGATAAGGCCCATAGACGTAAGTGGAAAATTTTTCCTCCGCCAGCAAATCAAACAGTTCCTGCACGTGCAGAATGTCTTTACTCTTCAACAACTGGCTGTATATAATTACCTGCATCCGTCTTAAAAATTGAGGTTAAAGGAGAATAAGAAATCGCCTTCCCCCAGGTGATTCCGATTATATTTTAAGCTGCCTACCTTATCGTAAAATAATACTACGTCGAAGCCGAAACTGGCTCCCGTAAGCAAGGTATTATTCAGTTGGTTGCCCTCTCCGGCGAAGGGCGCGTTGGTAATTCCCTGGTTAAACTGAAAGGCCAAAAGTACGCGCACCGGTACGTACCGAAATGCCTTTATGACGGCTAACTTCCCCAGATCGAATTCTTTTTTAAACAGTTCCCGTCGTATTCCCAATCGCCAGATTGCCATATCCAGGCCGTCCACGACGTAAAACTGGTACCCTACGATACCGTTGTTACCGAAACCGATCGCACGATTCTCCAGAAACGGCTGCCGCGAACGTATTAAACTGTACTTACCCGCAAAACCCGCATTGACGGAAACCTTTTTGCTCAGCGGCCAGAATTTTCGCGCCGATACACCTGCGATCAGGCCGCTTCGTTCTCCCGTTATGCCCAGGCCGTCTTTGATCAGGGTGCCCTCCAGGTAGTACCCCTTCCACGGATAATTACGTACGTCGCGCCGGTCGTTCTGATAGCGGTAAACCGCCCGAAAAAATTTAAGGCTACCCCGACCATCACCGAAAAATTCCGGATTCAAAACTTTCGAGATCGTATCGGCTACCGACGAATTTCGGTACCCCAGCTTAAAATCATGAGATACGTACAGCCGCCGACGGTAAGACAGGCCAAGGTCCGCACTGCTTGTGCGGTAAACAAACTTATCGCGGTCCTGATAAAAGCGTTGCTGATTGTCCGCCGTGGCATAGTTCTGCTCCCGCCGCTGCCGGTAATTATAATCTATACTGAATCCGAGGCTCCCCGACCGGTTGAGATAAGGCAGGTTGTACCCAAACTGATAGCGGCGCGTATATCCCGTTGTGTACCCGATCTTGAACCGGTCCCGCCGTCCGGTAAAATTATAATAAGTCAGCTTTCCTCCGTAATTGACCCGGTCCAGCGATCGTTCCTGGTCCCGCCACCAAACGTTGAAGTTGCGGTCCGCCAACCGGAAAACGGGCACGGGGTATAAATACCATGTTTCCAGAAAATCGATCTTCACGATCTCCCGTCCCGGTGGCTGCAGGGTATCGGATCGGGTGATGATCACCCGGTTGAACAGACCGGTATTCATCAGAGCGCTGTAACTGAGGGCTATCTCTTTTTCCAGGTCCGCGCGGGCAATCACGCTGCCCCGGCCGAAGGTCATTTCCCGAAAGATCACCCGGGCGCGGGTCCGTTTATGGTTCAGCAGGATCACGTCCCCGATCAGCACGCTATCGGTCGGGGGCAGGGTATCAACGGGCGCGATCGCGGGTACAGGGACGGGGTCAGGAAGCGGGGTCGTCTCCCCCACCCCGGCCGCTACCCAAGTGGGAACAAGCGTACCCAACACCATCAACAGCATAATCATACACTTCATCAGGCTCAATAACGGCATTTCCAGCCGATTACTCACGCCGACTCAGGAACACCCCTATCAGGATCAAGACAATTGCGGGCATTTGCAGTGCTACGAAGGCCTCCCCGTCCACCAAACCCCAGCCGAGGGCCACCAACGGCACCATATAACTGACGGTACTGCTGAACACGGCCCCCGTACGCTGCACCATCCGGAAAAAAATGATGCTGGCCAAAACGGTGCTGACCAGCGCCAGAATCACTACGCAGCCTAAAGCCCACCAGCCCGCCGTCCCACCAGCTTGCGCCATTGTAGCTTTTATTGCACCTGCGCCCCCCGCCCAAATAAGCGCCGGAATCCCCACCAGGAAGAAGCTGCTGACCGTGATCGTCAGGGGAGACATCTCCTTGAAATAGGCCCCCACCAGGTTGGAACTGATCGCGTAACAAAAACAGGCCATCACGATGAAGCCCGCATAGGCAAATTGCGTCGTCATTCCCCCGCCCCCCGGTGCGGCCCACGCCAGTAGTATGGCGCCTAACAACCCCATCAGCACCCCCAGAAACTGCCTTGGTCCCGCGCCGCGGTTGGCGAAGAACAACCACGCCAGCACAAACGTACACAGCGGAATCAGGGCGCTCAGCATTCCCGTAAGGCTGCTGCTGAGTTCCGTCTGGGCGAACGGAAAAAGAAACGACGGCAACCCCGTCCCCGTCAGCCCGATCACGATCAGCATGGGCACCTGCTTCATCTTGATCTTCGGTAAATGAACGATCGCCAGCGGTGCCAGCGCCAGCGCCGAGATGCCCAGCCGCAAAGTAGCAACCTGTAGCGGACTGAATACTTCCAGTCCCTTCTTGATCAGGATGTAGCTCGATCCCCAAATCAGGGCCAGACCGATCAGGGTTAGGAAATCTATGGTTGTGGGGCGGTTGGGAGTGGTCAATTCGTGTCGTTGCCTCGAGGTTCCGTTATGCGTCATATCGTTACCGTCACCGTAGTCGAGATTCAGGTTCGTAATGCCGGTGAAAAGATTCATTCCCCGACCTGACATTGTGCGCCGTTCATCCGTACGCGTACAGAGGACTAACACTCCAGACATCTATTGTTTGCGGATGCCGATACTATTTCAGGCATTACGACTGAATTAATTTACCAGGAGGGAAGTACGCGGGTTTAATCCTCCGCTTCATTATCCTGGGCCAGGCTATCCATGCTGGCACCCCGGCTTCGCCCTACCGAGGATTCGCAATGCATCTTTTACTACCCCGGCCGTTACTCATTCCTGCAATCCGTTCGATTTCATTGTCTCCAGTGCACCGTCTTTGCCCCGCACCAGGAAGTATCCCTCCAACTCCGTGCGGTTATTGATCAGCTCCAGGCCGCGTTCCGGCCCCATCACCATACAGGCGGTAGCGTAGGCGTCGGCCGTAGCGCAGTCGGGGGCGAGCACGCTGGCGCTGAGCAAACGGTTACGCTCCACCAGGCCTGTAGCCGGGTTGATGGTGTGGCTGAAGGTTTTACCGTCGATCTTATAGTAATCCAGGTAATTACCGGAGGTAGCAATGGCGCGGCCGTCACCCAACGGCAACGTCCCCGCCCGGCCGATCTTACGCTTATCCTCGTCGGGCAGACGGATGGCAACGTTCCAGGGTCGTCCGTTTTTACGTCCGCCGCCGCGCATTTCGCCGCCCACGTCCACCAGGTGATCCGGACGTCCGGATTCGGCGAGTAATAAGGAGATGAGATCAACGCCATATCCTTTGGCGCTGGCGTTGAGGTCCAGTTGCACACCGGGCAGGGCCTTACCAAGAAAGTCGCCTTCGACGGTAATTTTATCCATTCCCACCAGCGCCAGCAGTTCGTTGATTTCTAATTTGTAAATCTCCGCCGTCCGGCGGGGAGTGCCGGTCCCGAATCCCCAGTAACTGACCAACGGAGCGATGGTGGGATCGTACGCACCGCCCGTTTCAACGTTTACTTTCCGGGCTATCTCCAGGTTCGGCAGAAAGTGTTCGGTGCCCTCCAGGCTGACGCCATTCTCCGCTTTATTGAAGGCCGTCAGTTTGCTCCGTGGTTCCCAGGCGGAGAGTTCCAGGTTATAGGCATTCAGCAGACTGTCGATGCGTTCGGCCAGCCGCGGGAGACTATCGCCGGCATACGTCACCCGGTAATAGCTGCCCATCGCCCTACCCTGTAGCCTGTGAAATACCAAAGAAGTGTCGGTTCGTTCGTATCTCTTCTCGGGGGCGCGGTCGCAGGTGCAGAGTAATAAAGGGAGGAGCAGAAAAAGCAAATAGCGCATGGCGTAGGTATTTTCCGGAGCAAAGATACGGGTCAAAAATTGCGCCCGTATATTCCCGTTATATTCACCTTCATAATCCGAAGCACTCCGCTCCGGTCGAAAAGAATCTTTCTAATCCTCAAAAACACTCATCAGAAAAACAACGTTAACCCAACGAAAAACACGATCAAAATTTTGCCAATGTCTACCCTACCCCGCTACGAACCCATCGCCAACTACGGCATCATCGGCAATCTCCACACCACCGCCCTGGTCAGTTTGCGCGGCAATATCGATTTTCTCTGTCTACCTCGCTTTGATTCCCCTTCCGTTTTCGCCCGCATCCTCGATGCGGACAAGGGAGGAAGTTTTTCCATCACCTGCTCCGACGAAGACACCAACTTCAAGCAACTCTACCTGCCCGGCACCAACATCCTCGTCACCCGCTTCCTGACCCCAGAGGGCATTGCCGAGTTGACCGACTTTATGCCCATCGCCGAGGATGAGAACGACTTCGCCATTTTTCGGCGCCTCAAGGGCATCCACGGTACCCATACACTCAACATCAACATTCGCCTCGCCTTCGACTACGCCCGTACTAAAGGCTGCCGCGCCGTCCGGGTGCCTGACGGATCCGGTTATTTGCTTCACGACCCCGACGGTGAACAACCCAGTCTTTTATTGCTCACAAAAACCGAGTTGACGATCACCCCGGAGGGGCTATCTGGACAGATCACCCTGTCTCCCGGTACGGATCTCGATTTTATCCTTACCCTTCCCATGGGTCAGGATTACGAATTCGACTATCTGGATCAGTTTCACCGAACCCGGCTATACTGGAATAATTGGTTGGCCCGGTGCACCTACAATGGCCTTTGGAAGGAGTCCGTCCTGCGTAGTGCCCTGACCCTCAAACTGCTCACTTCCGCCCGCTTCGGCAGCACCGTCGCCGCGGCCACCTTCGGCCTGCCCGAACACCTCGGTGGTGAACGCAACTGGGACTATCGCTACACCTGGATCCGCGATTCCGCCTTTACCATGTACGCCTTCCTGCGCCTCGGCTACCGGGACGAGGCCGAGGCCTTCATCAACTGGATTCAGGGCCAGTGCATGGAAAGTCTTCAACTGATGTACGGCATCGATGGCCGGACCGAACTCCAGGAAATTGAACTCGACCACCTCGAGGGTTACGAAGGCAGCCGCCCCGTCCGCATCGGCAACGGCGCTTACGACCAGAAGCAGATGGACATCTACGGAGAGCTGATCGACACCATCTATCTCTACAACCAGGCCGGCGGCAGCATCACCAACGAGTTCTGGCGCGGTATTTCCTCCATGGTAGAATACGTGATCAAGCACTGGAAGGACAAAGACCACGGCATCTGGGAAGTGCGCAGCGGCAAGCAACGCTTTCTCCACTCCGCCGTCTGCTGCTGGGTTGCGCTCGACCGGGCCATGAGAATTGCCGATGATCGCTCCCTGCCCTATCCGGTCGATAAATGGCGCCAGACCCGCGATAAGATTTATTCCGCCATCTACGACGAATTCTGGAACGAAGAACTCGGCGCCTATTCTCAGTTCAAGGGCAGCAATACCGTCGACGCCAGCGCCCTGCTGATGCCGCTCCTCCGCGTCGTATCCAGCCAGGAGCCGCGTTGGCTCAAAACCTTCGAAATGATCGAAAAGAAACTTACGGCCGATGTCCTCGTTTTCCGGTATAAAAACGGAGGGGGCAGTTCAGACGGGCTGGAGGGTGAAGAAGCTTCTTTCACCATCTGCTCTTTCTGGTACGTCGAGTGCATGGCACGCATCGGACGTCTTGACGACGCTACGGTGGCAATGCAAAAGCTGCTGGGATATGGCAATCACTTGGGCCTATTCAGCGAAGAGATCGGTATTCACGGCGAACAGCTGGGGAACTTCCCGCAGGCCTTTTCGCATTTAAGCCTCATTTCCGCCGCCTTTCAAATCGACAAGATTGTAAAGTAAAATAATGGGTGGTGTCCAGACCCAAGTTATGCCCGATAACCGCTACACTCCCTGGTCCCTCACCGATCTGCTCGGCCGGTTTCTGTCGCTTTTAAAGTTAAGTCATGACCAGGACGACCGGGGTTAGCTCGTGAGAGCACCCCCGTTTATAAAAAAAGGTGCCCTCCGTTACGCGGAGGGCACCTTTTTCTTTAGTACGTTCAACGCACGTTTCAAGTTACTGCTTGACGATCCGACCGGCCAATACCCCTTCGGTAGTCTCCACTACGAACGGATACACACCGGCGGGCCAGTCACGGATATCGACCCTGAGCCACTGCTCACCGGCTCCCAGTTCAGTAGCAAAAGTTTCCACCACCCGCCCGCTGAAATCGGTAACGGTCAGGTTGACCCGTTGGGCCGTCGTCAGTTTCAATCCGAGGCGGGTATTGTTACTGGCTGGGTTCGGTATCACACCGAGCAGCGCATCGGTCGGCACCAGTGCATCCGGAGCGGAGTCCGTTTCCGCACCCGGGTCTGTGGAGGGCTGCGTCCAGGTAAGGAACAGGGGATGCGTAGCCAGGTTACGGCTGTACACTTCATCGCTGAAAGTAGCGTCTTCGGCCAGCGTGAGGTACTCACTCAGTTCTCCGTCGGCAGCGGTACGGAAACGCAGCGTTACGATCTGGTCGGTCGCCAGGGCGTTAGTCCAGTTCAGGCGCAGTTGGCCGGGGATTGCGTTAAAGTTGTCGGCGGTCAGGTCGTCGCTGTCGTGACCGAGCAGGGTCAGCGCGGCATCGTTCCAGCGCAGGGCGGTCTGTCCACCCAGGAAATCAACACCGTCGGCAAGGGCAAGCGTTACGGATACTTCGTCGCCGGCCGTAAAGGTAGGGTTATCCAGTTGCAAAGCAGAAGGTCGGCCGTCGGTGAAGACGTTGCTCCTTCCACCCGTATTTGCACCTGCGGCCGCGCCCTCGAAAGAATCGTCGAGATCACCCAACCGTAGCCCGATGAAGTCGTGGTCGAAACTACAATCCAGCAGACCGTCCAGCTCGATGATCTCCGCGGGATCTCCCGCACCGTCCCAGTCGGCATCCACGAAGCGCCAGGGCGATCCGTCGGGGTAGAACTCGGTCCGGCCGAGCACCAGTCCACGCAAAGCGACGAGGTCGAATACGTTCACGTCACCATCACGGTTCAGGTCGGCTGCTATGCGCAGGAAGGGATTATTAAAGGTTTCGATACCGAGCAGGTGCCGGCGCAGGATCAGCAGGTCGAACGTACTGAGTCCGGCGCGGGGATCGATGTCTTTCGTAGCGGAAAGCCTGTAGCTGTCTCCCACGACGCCGCCAACCTGGTAACCACCGTAACCGTTGGTGACCGTATTGACACCACTCGCCGAGATCGTTACGTCCTCCAGCGGCGCACCACTCAGGGACGTTACGTGCCCGTTGATGGTGATGTTATTTTCTACCTGACACCCGTTACAGGCCAAGGTAGGATCCTGCAGGCGAACTCTCACCTCACACATCCGCCAGTTGCGGCCACCGATGGTGCTGTCGGGCTGAACGCGGAAGGGATTAAAGGCGGCATCCCAGACGTACACTTCGAGCATGACCTCGTAGCGATCGTCGCAGTCGAGGAAAATACTGGTCTGCGTCAGGTCATATGGCTCCCCTACCCGGTTCACGCTAAAGGTCAACTCTCCACTACAGTCGGTGAAGTTGCACCGCGCCAGGTCAATGGCTTCCACCAGTACGGCGGCTTCCTCGACTTCGCCATCTCCGTCGATGTCCCCTTCTTCCAACAGGGATTCCAGGTTGTAGATGCGGTCATCCTGGCAAATAAGGGCGGGGACGTAGCAGTCGTTCACCCGGAAAATCCGTTCCATCACGCTCGTGTTGCCACAGTCATCGGTGGCGGTAAATACGTAACGGTGTTCGCCTACGGGAAGGTTGGTCGTGTATTCGTAGTAGGGATAATCGCCGGAAAATTCTCCGGATTCCAGACTGGTCGTTTCTACCATACCATTGTTGTTCAGGTCCACACCCACCACTACGCTGCCTTCGTCAATCTGGCAGGCGTCGTTGATCGTGATGCCCACCGTCACCGGGATACGGCATAAGCTGGTGTCAACGCAGATCGTATCCAGCATACTCAATACCAGTTCGGGACCGGTCGTATCAAATACCTTGATCCGCTGGGAGTAAATGTAGCGTCCACCGGGAAGTTCGTCGGCGGCACGCCAGTATCCAGCGGGGTTTTGCCCGTCACAGGCAGCACCGATGGTGTTTTCGGCGGGGAAATTATTGGTAGCATCGCCGTCGGCGTCGATCAGCATATCATCGTCAGAGCGGATCAGCCATACGTCGGCATCTCCTTCGGTACCACTGCAGTTCTCGTCGCGGCCAATACGAATCGACTCCGAAATACCGTCCCATTCGCACCAATTGGTTACGACGAAATTGCGCTGTACGTGGCGGCACTCGTCGCCTTCGGTAGGCAGGAAGATGTCAATAAAGCGGTAAGTGATCGAGTCACAGCCCGTACCGGAAATCAGGAGGGTATCCAGAAAGTCCGTACAATCGGTACTGATGTCTTGCGGGAATTTGATGGCGTAGTTCAGCGCGGGAGTCACGAATACGTTCTGCAGGAACAGTCCGGCACTCAGGTTGCCGTGCTGATCCACCGCCTGGAAGCGGCGCTGGATACGATCCGGCGAACATTCGTCGCCGGTGATGATCGGAGTAAGTTCTATGGCACGCGCCGAGCAGTTATCGATTACGTCGGGCATGCCGAACAGCAGGCGCATTGCGGTGGTATCGTAGGCGCTGAACCCGTCGGGCAGGGAATCACAGCTGGTAAAGGCTGTTTCGAGGTTGATGCAGTACGGGGCGGTATTGTCTTTAATATCTACCCGGGCGGTACAGTAATTGCGATTGCCGGCGGCATCGATGGCTTCCAGTTGTACTTCCAGCGCCAGCCCTACATCCGAACAATCGAAGCGCAGGAACCGATCATTCCAGGCCCCCCAACCGGTACTGTCACCGAGGATGCGGCGAATTTGCAGCGTGTCGATCCCGCAGTTATCGTAACTACCCTGATCAAAGACGCGGATGGGCACCTGGATCACACCCGTTCCGGGCAACGACAGGTTTACCGTGCTTTTACAAACCGCCACGGCATCGATCTGATCGGCTACGCGAATGCGGCAATAACGGTCATCAATGCTTTCGGTTGGGTGTTCCCCGGAGAAACGCAACAGGTAATCTCCGGGCGGCACGCCTTCGATGAGGCGGGTATCCGTAGTTTCAACACGCCGGAACAGCACGGTATCACCGTTGTTGTTCACGCTTAGTATTTCGGTGGTGAAAACCCAGTTTGCGGAGTCGCAGACGTTGTTCAGTACGGGTGCGGGAATTAAAATATCGGCAAAACAATCGTTGATGTTGAGGGGCCACAACATGATGTCTTCTTCAACGATCGGGCAGTAATGGTTACTGATCGGGCAGCTGAAGAACGGCAATCCTTTGGTGTCCAGTTTAATGGTCTGCACGAAGGAGTCCGACTGCTGGCGGCAAACGTCTTGAACCGTCCAGGTACGCAGGATATTGGTTCCGCCGTCCGCACCAATAAGTTCCCGATCCGTGTATCCGGCCACAAAAATATCGAGTTCATCACCATCCCGGCCCAGGGCAACGGGAATACCTCCACGGTATATGAATGGGTATCCGGTATGATCGGGGTGCGGCAGGCCGGCGTCGTTGACCGGGAAATTGTCCGTACAGCTAAAGCGGGTCTGTTGCTGGGGCCACGTGATGTCGGCAAACCCGAGGGCACGGAATTCGATTTCCTGGGTACATGCTTCGCTCATCATCATTCCGCCCAGATCGATGTTAAAGGTGCGCGTAATCAGGGCGCGGTCGCAGGTGCGAAGTGAGTCGTCGGAAAAACCAACGGTGAACTCTCCACAGGTCGGTTCCACCGTCGGTGTGCCGAAAGTTCCCAGCGAACTGCTGTTCCCGAAATAGCCGGTCAGGTCGGAATTAATGAGATCAAACACCGCCGAGACGCTCTCGAAGGTACTGGCAGCTACGGCTCCGTTACTGTCTTGAATGCGCAGTTCCTCCTGGTCGGCCGAAGCGATCAGCCAGCGAAAACCTCCCAGATCATTCGCCTGGGTACTACTGGTGATCAGGCTGTAGATTTGCCCCGGACGCAGGGCAACCGAAAAGCGCTGTTTTAGAAGCATGCCGACGGGACGCAGGTCATCCGGCAGTCCTGGCATGGAGTTTGGGTTCGTCGGATTCGAAGATACCGGTCCGTCGTTACTCAAATTGCAGCAGTCAAGTTCTTCTTCTGCCCGCTGACTGAAAACGGCACCCCGAAGGTCGTTAGCCGGCGGAGCATACAAATAAAAGCTGAACAGGCGCAACTCCGCGACATCCGCTTCGGTCCGGGCTATCGTAAACCGTTCGTTGTAACGGCGGTCGCCGGTAAGACTTTCGCCATTCATCCAACATACCTCTTCGTCGGCACGACCGAACGCACTGGCGGTGCTGAACTCTCCGCCAAAGGACTGAAGGCTCATCTTGTGGGTGATATCATTTACGCTTTCCGGGCATACCACCTCCACTTCCGGAGAGCGTACCGTAACCGAAGCGGTACACTCGCTATCTTCCAGTTGAGCGATGGTGACGGTAAGTTCGTTGCCTCCCGGTTGCACAATGCCAACCGGTACAAATTCGTCGTATCCGCTGCGGGCACCGTCCGGCAACCTCCATCCCTGGGAGTTGGGATTTTGCGTACTTACCAAAATTTCCGCTACGTAGCGATCATCGGACGGGTCATCGTTATCATTATCGTCGCAAATAACCCGCGAGTCGGTTATGTCTAGGCTACAGCCGATTGCGCAGCCGGTGGGTGGATTGTCGAGGTTAAAAGTGGTCGAGCAGCCATTTAAGGCCATATCGACAATTTCAAAAGTATAATTAGTGGGCACATTCAGGAGCGGGCCGATACTAATTGTAGCATTGTAAGGGTAAAGACCACTGCCGTTTACTGAATAGACGGGTGAGCTGGCGTTTGTAGCCGTTACGCGCAGATCGAACGTAAAGGTGTCGTCCGTCAAGTCGAACGGAGTTCCGTTGTCACTACACACCGAGTTGGTAACAACTGGTTCGAGAATACATTCATTGGAACAGGGTAAGGGAACCTGCACGGCGGTTGCGAACATACAAGTGGGATTGTCCAGATCGATGAACTGAAGATTCTGAGCACCATTACTGATCAGAAATGGCCCGTATCTGGTGGCGACTCCGTACTGTCCGGTTCGGCCGCGATCATCTATCCAGCCGCTACCCAAATTTTCTCCCCTAAGGATAATATCAAAATAGAATTCGTCATCGTCCGGATTTAGCGGGGAATTGGGATCGACACACGTGGCGCTGATGATCATTCCACTCGTGATGGCACATCCGTCGCTACAGGGCATTGGAGAAGCTATGGTAACGTCTTGGGTACAACAGCCGAATTCGCTATCGCTTACAGTAATGGTAACATCACCATCGGCAATATTGAAGGGGCCTACCTCAAACGCTGTGCCATAGGCATAGTTTGTGCCATTGTAATCAAAACTGCTACTATTTTCACCGGTCACGATCATCATAGCGGTAAAGGTATCGTCGCTACCGTCCCGATCAGTTTCGTTATCGTTGCATTCGACGCCGATCGTCATTATATTCAGACTACAGTTTACATCCATCAGTACGTACTCTCCGATATTCTCACAACCGAATTCGTCCGTAACCACAACAGTGTACACGCCACTTTCCGTAACGGTAAATACCTCCGTATCGTTTCCGGCGGGTAAGGGGCCACTCGGACCAGTCCAGCGAATGGTGCCAATTTCGTTGATAGATTCATAATCTACCTTCACGCTCACGCCTTCTCCCGGGCAGTGCTCAACCGGACCGGTAACGGAAAGAGCATCGATCGGCACGTCAAAGGAGGTAACCACCTGACTGGAGGCCGCCCACCACGTATTAAGGGTATTGCGGTCGCCATAGCCGGTGGTGTTTTCGTTGTTCAACTGGCAATCAGCGGTTGCGAACGCCTCAAAATTGGTCCAGGTACGGCAACCATTTGTACGACATTCACATCCGGAAAGCACCCGCTTTGGAGCACCGTTACCCGGATCATCCGGAATATTAATGTCATCGTAAAACAGGGGCGTATTCCCACCGTCACCACAGATGGGTCGGATGGGGGTGACACAAAAACCGTTGCGCATGAGTTCACCATCGTAAAGTGCCCAGTGTTGAACACCTTGGGTATAATTAACAATGATATCTACTTCGGCTCCCTCGGCGGGTTCGGTTCCGTTAGCCAAAAGCCCATCCCAGGGAATACAGGCGTTCAGACCCCGTTGCTGGGTAAGTTCAAAGATCAGCAACCGGTCCATGTCCTCGTCGTAGGTACCGTTTTGATTGAAGTCGAGAATAACCTGAATTTGTCCTTCCAACGTAGCGGTCACGGGAATACAAAATGTTCCGTTTTCCTGGCAGGTCAGGGTACCGTTTACGATTACCTCGCCACAAACTCCATCCGGGAACAAGGCCGCGTCGGGTTCTTGTAAGAAAATGAGGTGCTCGGCAACGTTATTGGTCGCATTTTGCTCTGGTATGGATTGACGGTCTTGCAGCAGATCTCCCGAATCTCCCGGTCCCTTTCGATTAAAGGCCAGGGTAAAGGACAGCGGTTGAAAACCAGAATCGGTAAAATCGATTTCTGTTACAAAGCCATCAGCTGTATAGGAAAAGAACTTGGTGCTGAGTTCCGCACCGAAGGCACATTCTGGAAGTTGAGGATCAAGTTCCGGAACCCGAAAGGCCCAGTTACGAGAGTATACCCGACCGGGTATTGCCACACCATTGTTGGCAATCGTTATGTCCCACAATCCGATGTAGCGCGGGCTGCCATTGTTTGGCTGATCAAACTCTATGTAATACTCTCCGGCAGCGGGTGCCGTAAAGGTGAAATTATCGTTTGTCTGATATCCTCCTGGATTCAGGGCTGCGGGCCCCATTGCCGCTTGCTCGTAGGATGACAAATTCTCGGAATTAAGGTCGACCCGAACTGGTCCGAAGATTACGCTGTTGTCAGCGGAACTACGAATCCGGTAATTGAAGCGGCCCAACGACTCCGGTACGCCGGAATTAAGGAATGCTCTGCCGAAACCCAGATACACAACTTCGCCGGCTTCCGCTACGCGAAAATTTAATCGGCTAGAAGCGGGGCCATCGTATGAAGCGAAGTTACCAAAGTTAGGATTTCCGACAAAAAGCATTACGGGATCCCCATCAGCGGTTCTCACATTTGCGGTTCCTTCGGCTTTAATTGTGAAGAATAGTGCAAACAAGCATAATGACAGTATCACAATGCGCAAGGAGGTTGCACTTAGGGAGTTAATTTGAATCATTTTACAAGTTGTTCAAAGTGTAGTACTAAGACGAAAAGAAGAAAATAAGACACCTGAACTTAGACATCAATTCGGGTGACAAAAGAGCGGATCAATCTTTGATGAGAAAAAAAGCAGCGAATGTTTCAGTTGGAAAGTAGAATTTCGATTAAAGACAAAACTATTAATTCACCTGTAGGCGGGATGTGCAGGTTACAACTGTAAAGTTAATGGTTTAAACGAGAAAGAAAAAGGGAGAGCAACTTTAAAGCTGCTCTCCCTGCTTTGACACTAAACTAGTGATACAAAGTACCTATCAGAAGGTCCGGATCATGGTGCGCGTAAGACGCTGCCCTTTATAAGTAAGGGTGTAGATCATGGTTCCGGAACCAAGGTCACTTCCACGAAGCTTAACCGAGTGTGTACCAGCGGCAAACTCTCCTTCTACGTTCGTAAGGATACGACCGTTAAGGTCATATACATTCAGCTGTGCTTCTCCGGCTTCCGGAAGATCAAACGTTACCGTCGTCTCATCCCGGAAAGGGTTCGGGAAGTTCTGAGAAAGTTCCATGTCAGCAGTAAGTCCTACTTCCGGACCTTCTACCTCTACCGGTCCTTGAGTTACTACGGGGATCAGTTCGATGAAACTAAGATCAACGTTAAGCACCTCTTCTTCTCCAAGGGTATAAGCCTCGGTGAAGGTCGGATTATCCTCAAGACGAAGCACGTTGCTGAGTGCTACGGAGCGTTGGGCACGAGCTTTGATCGTAAAGAGAATTGCTTCTCCATCCGTGACTTCAAGGCCCTGAGTCCACGCAGCGGAAACTAATCCGCGTTCGAGGTTCCGTAAACCAAGTTGGTTCGTTTGCATCAGACCGGGGACTACTTCCTCGATCGTAACGCTACCGTCAGCAAAGCCGATGGTAAACTGCATACCAGCCAGTTTCTCCAGCTCACTCACCCGTACCGGAAGGTCGAAGAGTTGACCACCGCGAAGGTGGCGCTCTTCGATATCCAGCAGATGCGTGTCGTTCGAGCTACGACCACGAAGGCCGTTCAGAATTTCACCCGTAGAGTTCTGGATGAATACCGAGTTGTTCAGATCTCCACGCTTGATGGCATAGAAGTCGTTCCCGGTAGTACAAGCGTTTATACCATCCAGCTTAATGTTGTTCGGAGCTTCCGTCATGCGGGCCAACTCGTTACCAACAACAGTCATGTAGTTGACCGGTACGAAGCGCCAGCTTTCGCCGTTAGGCAGAACGTCGGTGTTGCCAAGCAGGACATTACGCATTATCAACTGGTCAATGACCGTCAGCGTACCGCTGTCGTTCATATCAGCCGCCATGAATCGCATCGGATCAGTAATTAGTTCGATACCGAGCAGGTGACGCTTCAGGATCAGTACATCAAGGGTTGAGATACCGTTTCCGGCAGCATCATCCATGAATGGCGTGATCACAAAGTCTCCGGTTCCTACACCTTCGAAGGCATACTTGCCGGCGTCGGTGCTTACGATGGTGGCGTTTTCGTCACCGGTCATAGTGACTTCAACTCCCGGCATTACGCTGCCAAGCGGAGTGGTAATGCTACCACTAAGGGTAAGGGATCCGTCGGGGCTACAATCGCTACATACTTCGTCAGGATCCTGTACCAGAACTTCGACAGTACAAACTTTCCAGTTCGGGCCACCGATCGTTCCATCGGGCTGGACGGAGTAAGGGTTATTAGCATTGTCCCACTGGTAAACCTCGAGTTCCACGCGGTAGCGATCTTCACAAGTAAGCAGGATTTCCGTATCGGCGGAATTTACCTCTTCACCGACGCGGTTGACGGAGTAGCGGAGGGGACCGCTGCAGTCTTCCACGTCACAGCTGGCCAGGCGGCCGGCATCAACGATTGTACCGATAATGGTCTCGTTACCATCCTCATCGGTTACCGGGTTATCCAGCACCTCCAGGTTAGCAATCAGACCGCTGTAGCAAATCGGATCGGGGATTGAGCAATCAACTACTACGAATGGAATCGCGATGGAAACGAAGTTATTACATCCGTCCACGTAACGCAGTACCAGATCGTGCTCTCCGATCGGAATCGAAGCCTGGATGAAGTAGTTCGGGAAGGTTCCCTGTACGGCTACCTCGGAAGGCAGGCGCTCGTCGGGGTTACCATCACGCTCCAGGTCGATCAGTACCAGCCAGTTGGAGCCGGCATCGGTACACTCGCCAGAAACGGTGATCGGCACGTTGATAATCGTTTCACAATCATCCTCCTCAGTAGCACAGAAGGTGTCAGGAATCTCAAACAGCAGCTCGGGCTTCGTTTCGTCGAAGATCACGATACGCTGCGTATAAGTCCATCCTCCCGTATTGGCAACGGAGCGCAGGTAACCGGCACGGTTGGTTTCACCTGTACATCCCGTACCACGGGTACCCGCGGCAGGAATGGTGTTGGTGAAACTGGTGTCAACATCAACGTAAGTCGAATCGTTGATTACGATGGCGTAGAAAACAGACTCGCCTTCCAGACCGTCACAGTCTTCGTCACGGGTTATGGTTATCAGCTCATCGGTAGCAGGATCAAACATACAGTTGTTAATGATCGTGTACTGACGCTCAACCACCATGCAGGCGTCGCCATCGGCGGTCGTCTGCTCAACGATGCTGTCGCGGTAGCTGACGGTGATGTCAGCACAACTCTGGCCAACGATGCCAAACCCTTGGTTTGGTGCCAGACAATTGGTGATGGTGTCCTTCGGCAATACCAGGGTGAAGCCCATATTGGCACTGATGTTGATCCGCTGCGTGAACTCCTGGGCACTTACGTTACCCACACCGTCTACAGCCAACCAGCGGCGAATTACCGTTCCAGCTCCCATACAACCGTCTACATTGACGATTGGGGCAAGTTCGATGGATTCCGCAGCACAGTTGTCAATGACTACCGGGCGACCAAAGAACGACTGGAGACTTAATGTATCCGTGATGTCGAGATCGGAAGGCAGATCAGTACAGTCAAGGAAGAGATCTTCCAGACCGGTACAGTATGGCAGTGTGTTGTCAACAACGGAAGCATTCGTAGTACAAATGTTGGCGTTGCCACCGCCGTCAACTACACGCAGTTGAAGGGTAACAATACTACCAGCATCATTACAGTCAACTTCGGAGTATTCAGCCCATTCACTCCAGGTAACTTCGTCCAGGGTGTCTCCGGTAACCGGATCGACCAGGATTTGACGACGCACCATGATGCTGTCGATGCCACAATTGTCGTAGCTAGCCAGATCGATCATCGTAGCATAGATGCGGGCGATGCCGTAGCCACCTACACTCACGTTGATGTCACTGATACAGATAGCAGCGGGTTCCTGTGTATCCGCAACGCGGAAGATACATTCAGTGAAGGTATCAGCTCCACAGTCGTCGGTTACTCCGTAGCGGAATACGTAGTCACCAGCTTCAAGGGTAACGTTGCGATCATCATTAGCACCGATTACCAGGATAACCTCACCGGCACCGTTCACGATTGAAGTAGTGATGTTGAAATTATCGCCACATGAGCCGGTCACCTCGGGGTTCGGAACCGTGAAGTTCGCGACACAATCGAAGTGGTCCATCGGGAAGAGCATGATGTTCTCCTCAACGATCGGACAGTAATGGTTACTGGTCGGGCAGCTGATGGTCGGGATACTGGCACCGGTACGGATGATCTGTACGCTTGTCAGTACCTCGTTGGAACAGGCATCGGTTGCCGTCCAGGTACGCTCGATTGTCTGAGCACCGTTGCACGTCTGACCGCTGGCGTCGGCGTACGATACGCTGATGTTGCCACAGAAGACATCCTCAAAGGATACCGTTCCACCGAAGGCCGTCGTAACGGACGGTACACCCGTTACGGATGTAGCGGGATTACCATTAGAGTCAGTCGGGTAGGACGTATCCTCACAGTCGAAGTTCACGTCTTCGGTCGGGAAAATCACATCGGTCACCAGTGGCTTGCGGATCGTGATCGTCTGGGTAGCAGTTACCGTAGATCCGTTACAAGCCGTGGCGGTGAAGACACGCTGGATGACGGTGTCATCACATTCGTTGCCATCGGGGCCACCACTCAGGTAAGCATCTTCAAAGTCTACGGATTCGATACCACAGCCAGTTACGGTCGGCATGCCGAACAGGTCGGTGCTTTCGTCCTGATTGAAGATATCGTTGTAGTCCTCACAAACAAGGTCAACACCGTTCACCATATCAGTATCAGCAGGAGCACTAATGGAGATGGCCGGAGCCGTCACCTGAAGAGTTTCCGTGCAATCAGCATCGTCAAGATCCTGAACGGTCAGCGTGAAGTCGTCACACGCATCTGCTACCGAAATAGTAGTTGCCGCGCCGTACTGGCCAGTGTAGAGACCGTCGTTAGCAGTCCATCCGCCATCAGAGCCTTCACCGGAGTTGGTTACAACAACCTGGAAGGTGTAGCCACCATCTTCGGTACATACCGGATCGGAAGTCATGTCGATCACAATGTCGCACTCACGGGCAACAGGGCAATTGGGAACACTGATTTCCAGTGTCTCGGTGCACGTGTTGTCGTCGGCGTCAGAAATCAGCAGAGAAATCAGATCAGTATTTGCGTCGAAAGTCCAGGAGACTGACTCACCGTACTCACCACTGAGGCCGTCGATGTTCGTCGTCCAACCGGATCCGGTGTCATTTCCGGTTACCGTAAAGGTAGCCGTGAAGGTATCGTCGGCGGTGCCTGCGTCGACACCCGTATCACAATCTGAAGTGCTATTAAGAACTGCCGTGATCTCACAGTTTACTACTGCCGGACACTCAGGAACGGTAATAAGTAACTCGGAGGTACAATCGGCGTCGTCTGCGTCGGCGAAGGTCATCAGGAAGCTTTCCGTATCAGCGGGGAAGACCTGAACGACCGTTTGACCATATTCACCTGAAAGCTGTGAGCCATCGGTGGATATCCAACCGCTACCCGTTCCGTTCACTATGAAAGTGAGCACAAAGGAATCGTCGTTGGCATCATTAAGGTCATTCGGGTTACAGTCCGTGGCGCTGATGAAGCTTGCTTCGATGTCGCACACGCGTGGTTCAGAACAATTCTCGGGAACAGGAATGATCAGCGTGGTGGTACACCCTGCGTCATCAACGTCCTGAATTACAGCTTCGAGGTCAGTAGTACCGGTAGAGAATTCTTCCGTAGTTGAGACGCCGTAGTCTCCGCTTATGGTTCTTCCACCGATGGTCGCCGTCCAGCCGGAGCCGGTATCGGTACCATTCACCGTAAAGGTAGCGGTGAAGGTATCGTCGGCGGTACTGAATTCATCCGCACCCGTATTACAGTCAGTAGTACCGTCAAGTACCGCTTCAATGTTACAGTCAACCGCCATTGAAGGACAACTGGCAGGAACGGGAATGATCAAACCGGTAGAACATGAACTATCGTTCACATCCTGAACTCTCAGTTCGAGGTCGGCGGTACCGGTTGGGAAAGGATCCATAGTAACCGGGACTCCGTAGTCTCCATTTACGGTTCTTCCACCGATAGTCGCCGTCCATCCGGCTCCACTTCCGGTCACCGTGATGGTGGCCATGAAGGTGTCATCAGAAGGGTCAAACTCATCATCGCCCTGATCACAACCCGTAGTCGCATCAAGTACGGCTACAATATCACAGGTGCTACAAGACTGAGGAGCATCCAGAGTAATCGGGAAGTTACACAGTTGACCAAAGGTCACGTCCATGAAGTCAAGCGTCACGTCGCCATCTTCAATCGGGAAGGTGTAGCTAACGGTTGCGTTATCAGCGTAAGTTCCGGTTTGAATTCCATCAAAGCCGGGTACTTCTACCATGTAGCCAACGCCTTCACCACTATGCGTGATTTCCAGCGTAACCGTGAAGGTATCGTCACTTGGATCAGCAGTGTCATTGTCGTTACAGACATTGCTAACCTCCGTTACGGACAGTTCACAGTCTACACAGTTACCGGTTGATGGAACAAAGAAGCTTGCAAACTCCTCACAGTTTTCATCCTCTGGAACGACCCGTCCTCTGACGTCAGTAGTTACCGGGATGCCTTCGAAGACTTCAGTTTGGCCAAATGTTCCGAAATCTACACGACCCGAAGGTGTATTGTATTCAATTCGGTAGTTGCCAACGGAACCCTCAACCAGGATTTCGAAGCTGTAGGTATCGTCGCTTCCGACGTCCGCAGTTCCTTCGTCGTTACAGTCGGTGCGTCCAAGATTAACCGTGAGCGGATCACAGGTAATAACGGAGCATGGTTCAGGTAGCGTGATTACCGTATCGATACGACATCCAGCACGGAACTCGGTATCTTCGATAAAGAAGCGTTGTTCGGTCAGCCTGACTCCGTTCTCGTCAAAGAGCGGGAGAGGTCCGAAGGTGTATTCGTTACCGAATATCGGGCCGGAACCAACTATCGTGTCATTAATCAGGTGGAACCCATCACGTACCTGCCAACCCATGCTGCCATTGTTGATGCCAACACGGTCAGCGGTCACGGTAATGAAGTACACATCATCGATAGATATGGCAGGTGTTCCGTTGTCATCGCAGTAGATGTCAAGAATCTCGCCAGTAATATCACACCGGGTAGAACAATTCTCACCAGGAGCCTGAACAACGATACTCGCATTACAGTCAGAACCAGCTTCGGCAGCCGAAATCTCGATGGTAACTAAATTGTTAGAGCCGGGGTTCGGGAACGGACCGAAGATGGTAGCATCTCCAGGAGTGTAAAACTGCGGTCCAGAAACGCCGGGGGCGTCTGTTACATATTGGTTAGTGTTACCCTGCTTATCGATGAACAAGCTGACAAACCATACATCATCACTAGGATCTTCTGGCGTGCCGTTATCGTCACAGAAAGAAGGACCATCTCGCTCGATGCTGATTGCACACCCTTCGGAACATGGCAGCAGAGTGGGGCTGATCGTTACGGGGAATGAGTAAGCACATGCATCGGAATCGTTATCACGAATAAGAATCAAAACTTCACCACCACTAACGTCGCTGATCGAGAATGGTCCAATAGCGTCGTTCTCGACATCATAGAAACCTGATCCTATTTCGCGTCCGTCGGGAGCGAATGCAGTCCATCCACTTCCTGCGTTGACATTGCCGGTGACCGTTATTCCGAGGAAGAATACATCATCATCGGGGTTAGCTTCCGTACCATTATCATCACACACTGGTGATGAGGTAGCGGTAGCACTCGTGATGAGACAGCGATCGGAACATGGGCGCACTGGTGTGACGGTAACTGAAGCATTGCATTCAGAATCCGTTGCGTCGGAGAAGAAGATTTCGAAATCTTCGAGCGGGTTAGGTTCTGCAACAGTTGCAAAAGTAAACGTGGCTGGCACACCGACCGTACCACGGACGGTGTTGCCATTGGCGTCAGCCTCACTGCTAACCCATAATCCTGACGGGCTTGTACCGTCAACCAGGATGGTTACGCTGTACGTATCGTCAGAAGGATCAAAGTCAGTGCCGTTGTTATCACAGTTACCGGTTGCGGTAATTTCAGCCACCAATTCACAGGTGACGTCTTCTACGAGACCGGCATCAAGAGAGCCGTTAAACTCACCGGGGGCGAGCGTTACGGTTTCCGTCATACCATTCATGGTGGGATCGGCATCGCTATCTAAAGCATCGTTTGCACCTGCGTTCGCGCCAGTGAATACGAAGCCGTCGATAAGGACAAACTGGACGCTGTAGGTTCCGGGCTCCAGATCCGTGAAGGAGTAGAATCCGTCATCGTCGGTGGTCGTAGTAGCAATCACGTTACCATCCTCATCCTTGAGGTTTACGGTAACGCCTTGTACTCCAGCTTCACCGTTGTTCTGAACACCGTCGCCGTTTGCGTCGAACCATACGAAGTCACCAAGGCTTGCAGGCAGGAGATTGAGACCCGCGTCAAGATCTAGGTTAGATTCGCCGGCTACGAGCGTAACTTGTTCGGTCATGCCATTCATTGCAGGATCAGCGTCGCTGTCAGTAGCTTCGTCACCACCGGCGTTGAGCACCGTCCATTCGTAGTCAGCAGGGAGGACAAACTGGACACTGTACGTACCCGGAGCAAGACCAGTGAAGAGGTAAGCACCGTTTTCATCGGTCGTAGTAGTAGCGATCACGTTACCATCTTCGTCCTTCAGATTAACGGTAACTCCCTCGAGACCGAGCTCGTCTGCATCCTGAATTCCGTCGTTGTCGGTATCGATCCAAACGAAGTTACCAAGTTCGGCACAAGCATTAGCGTCACCAATCACTTCAGCGGAAGTAACCGTGGAACAACCGGTTTCCGTATCCGTAACGGTAACGTTGTATGTACCCACGGTCAGGTTAACGGCCGTTGGTGTTGACTGCTCCTGAGCATCGCTCCAACTGTAAGAGTAGGAACCGCTACCGGAGGTTACCGCAACAGTCAGTGATCCGAGTTCATTACCGGATGCACAAACCAGGTCATCATCAGAAATGGTAATCTCAAGCACGTCACCTTCTTCGATTACGAAAGATTCCTCATCGGAACATCCATTATCATCAGTTGCGGTGATGGTGTAGTTACCGGCAGCGAGACCCACACGGTTTGGCGTGGTTGCGTCAGAATCACTCCACTCAAAAGTGTACGGTGCGGATCCACCGGTGACCGTAGTGGTAATGGTGGCATTGTCGTCGCCCGCACAGTTGATCTCAGTGGTGGCACCAACAATCGTAAGTACATCGGCAGACTGGTTAACCACTCCCGTGGCTACGGTAGTACAGTTATTAGCGTCGGTGATGGTGACCGGGTAATCGCCAGCCGTAAGACCGGAGATCGTCTGAGTAGTTTCACCTGCGTTCTCCCACAAGTACGTGTAAGGAGCAGTTCCGCCTTCGGCAGTAACAGTCAGCTCACCGGAGTTGTCATCGCTACAGCCGATCTCGTCTTCATTGACGGTGGCGATAAACTCGGCAGGCTCCGTGATAGTACCGGTCGTTTCGATTTCACAGCCATTAGCGTCTACGATCATGGCAGTATACACACCGGCAGCAAGCTCTGTCACCGTTGCGCCATTCTGTACCGTATTGGTCCAAGTGATCGTATAGGGCTCAGAACCGCCAGTTACGACTACGGTCAACTCACCGGTATCGCCGAAGCAATCTACCATGACATTGTCGATGGTAACCGTCAGTTCAGATGCTTCGTCGATCGTAGCGGAAACATCTTCCGTACAACCGTTGGCGTCGGTTACTACTGCGGTGTAGACGTCGGCGGTGAGACCGGTACGGTCAGCGTCGTTGTCAGCACCGGGTACGTCTGCCCAGTCTATCGTGTATGGTTCTACACCACCGTCAATTGTCAACGTAATTGTGCCAGTCTCAGCACCGTTGCATTCGACATCAGTCGTTTCTACCTCGATGGTTATGTCGGTAGGTTCAGTAATGGTACCAGAAGCTTCCGTAATACATCCGTTCACATCAGTAATCGTAACGGTATAGTCACCTGCAGCCAGATTAATCACCCGGTTGCCTTGTGGGCTATCAGGATCAATCGTCGTGCCGGGACTCCAGTCGAAGGTAAACGGTGCAGCTCCTCCAGAAACAATGCTAGCGGTTAAACTTCCACCAGTATCACCAAAGCATTCGTTGGCGGAGTCTGGAGTTACATCACTTACAATAACAACCGGCTGAGCGAATACAGTTACAGTCTGCGAAGAATCACCAGATACAGATAAAATAAATTGATCATTCCGGTAGATATCGAACATTTCGAAAGCCGTATTACGCGTGTTTTCAGTCAGTGTGCGGGAATATTCATATACCCATTCTTCGCCGCCATCTACACGCATATTGTTATTTACGTCAGAAGTACTGGTGATAAACGGCATTAGATCGAATCCTTCCTGAGTGTTACTCTCCAAGAAGAACAACGTATCTGACACCATAATCATTCGGGCGTTAAGACCGAACTGTTGACCAGATAGGCGTATGGTTACGCTATAGTTAGCTTCTGTCCCTTCGCAGATCTCTCGCGACTCGACCATTTTGTCAATATTAAATATTGATCCTAAGTAGTTACTTGGGTCTGAGTCTGAAATTGGGTCACCAACGTTAACACCGTTGTTATCTACAGGCTGACCTTCTGCAACACCAATATTCATGTACGGACCTTCTATAGCTGTTGCACTGAATTCGAGTGTGCGAGATTCACCGACCGGTAAGAAGTCAATAGTACCTATTAAACCTTCAATGTCGTCAGTAACCTGAACATTAGTAAGATCAAGCGTACCGTTGTTGGTTACAACGTACTGCCAGTTCACATCGGGCACTGTACCATCACGTATATCTTCTACACCCCATACATAAACTGGCGAGGATGTATCAAATACATCGGAATCAAGGAACTGTCCAGTAACCCGATCGAAAGTTGCCTTTTCAATAGCAATACTAGGTATTTGATTAATAAGGATGACCTCATCGTCTTGATCATCCTCGGTAGGATCATTGTTGTCAGGAGTAGAATCATTGTCTTCTCCGTCGTCACCCGTAATCTCTGCTATGTTAGTCAGACTAGTTCCCTGAAAGTCAGCGTCTATTACGTACGATACGTTGAATGTAAAGGTTCCACCATTTGGATCAACCTGCTCTCCTACCGTAAAGGTTCCATCGCCATTATCGGTAACATTACCCGTAACTGTAGCGAAGGCAAGACCGGTAGGTGCGCGGTCTTCAATCACTACATTATTGGCGTTCAGGCTACCTGTATTGGTAACTGTAATGTCGAAGCTCACCGTCGAACCAAGCATATAAGGACCGGCAGAGGTAACCGTCTTGTTCAATTCAAGGTCATACGTTTGTTCGATCGGCGTGGTCTCCTCATCCTGATCGTCTTCGTCAGGCGCGTCGTTGTCGGGAGTGGAGTCGGTGTCCTCACCGTCGTCACCCGTGATCTCCACTTCGTTGCGTACCGAGGTACCCTGGAAGGTGGCGTCGATCACGTAGGTCACTTCGAAGTCGATGCTCTCGCCCTGGGCGAGTGCGGCAACTACGTATACACCGTCCGTACCGGTAACTCCGGCGGGCAGCGTCTCGCTTACGAACGTCAGTCCGGCGTCGGGACGATCCGTCACTTCAACGTCGGCAGCATCGAGGCTTCCTTCGTTGGTGACCGTGATCGTGTACGTCAGCTCGGTACCCTGAGCGATCGGCGTAGCGGAAGCTACCGGAGCGGACTTGTCGACCGCAAGGTCGTACGTCTGATTAATTTCAACATCGACATTGTCCTCATCATCATCATCACCGTCACCATTACCGTCCTCGTCAGTATCAGGACCGGTTAGCGGGTTAGAATCAGTATCGTCGAATGGGCCGTCATTTGTAATTTCAGCTGCATTGTTCAGTGAGGTACCCTGGAAGGTAGCACTGATAACGTAGCTAAGTTCAACAGTTACAGTAGCACCAGCGAGAAGGCTGGCTACGGTGAAGCTACCATCACCCGTAGAAGTTACACCTGCTTGAGGAGTAAGCTCCTGGAATACAAGACCAGTTTCGGGAGTATCAGTAACATCAACATCCGTTGCATCGATATCTCCTTCATTAGTTATCGTGATGTTGTAAGTTACTGCATCACCCTGGCTGTAGGTAGTTCCTGATGTGACCTCCTTGATAAGCGCCAGATCGAACAGAGGCAGATCGCCACAGTCGTCGTCACTAGCATCAGGAATTCCATCTCCGTTTGTATCAATATCAGCGCGGTTATTCAGACCAGTGCCAGGAGTTCCGGTTACACCTTCATCAGTGCCTCCATCACAATTGGTGTAGATATTATCACCACCGTCAGTTGAACCAGCCTCGAGGTCGAGGGTAACGTTATATACTAAAGTAAAGATCTCAGTAGCATCGGCAGCGATCATTCGATCAGTTGCGATAGCGGACGGACCGTTTACTTCCAGAGTACCTGCGGCCGCGCCACTAAATACGCCGCTATTGATGGTAACATCGTCATCAAAAAGAGGAGTATCAGTAACCGTATAATTACCGATACCACCAGCATTAGCTATTTCGATGGTGTAAGTAACATCGTAGGTACCGTCTGCATTTGGTACAGCGCTTACGAATACTTTATCTAAACTAATCTCTGCATCACGTTGGATACCGGCGTCAATATCCAGATTGTTTTCACCGGATGTAAGTGTGACCAGTTCGGTCATACCGTCCATTGCCGGATCAGCATCACTATCATTGATTTCATTAGATCCAGTAGAATCTAGAACGGTGTAATTGTAGTCAGCAGGAAGTTCAAATTGTACACTGTAGGTACCGGGAGCAAGGTCTTCAAAAGTGTAAACACCGTTTTCGTCGGTGGTTGTAGTAGCAATTACTATACCTTCCTCATCCTTTAGATTCACGACAACGCCTTCGACGCCGGGCTCACCGTCGTCCTGAATACCGTTTCCGTTAGTGTCTTCGAATACGAAGTCACCAAGTGAAGCCGTCTCGAAGTAACCGGCGTCAATCGTAGGATTGTTCTCACCGGACTCAAGCACGACGATCTGAGAAAGACCGGTGGCCGGGTCAGCATCGGAGTCAAGCGCGTCGTCTCCACCTTCGTTGGCAGGACTGATCTCCAGACCGTTGTCGATCGGGAACTGTACCTGGTACTCCTCACCGGGGGTGAGGTCCGTGAACTCGTAGAAGCCGTTTTCGTCCGTGGTGGTCGTTGCCACCTGAACGCCGTCAACCAGCAGGTTGACCGTTACGCCTTCGATGCCTTCGTCTTCAGCATCCTGGATGCCGTTGGCGTTCTCGTCAAGGAAGACAACGTCGCCGAGCGAGGCCGTCTCGAAGTAACCGGCGTCAATCGTAGGATTGTTCTCGCCGGACTCAAGTACGACGATCTGAGAAAGACCGGTAGCCGGGTCAGCATCGCTGTCCGCAGTATCATCGCCACCTTCGTTGGCGGGGCTGATCTCCAGACCGTTGTCGATCGGGAACTCTACCTGGTACGGTACTCCGGGAATGAGATCCGTAAACTGGTAGAAACCATTGCCATCCGTAGTCGTCGTCTGCACCTGCGTTCCCGCCACTAAAAGGTTAACGGTGACGCCTTCGATACCTTCGTCTTCAGCATCCTGGATACCGTTGGCGTTCTCGTCAAGGAAGACGAAATCACCAAGGGATGCGGTGTTTACCACACCAGCATCAAGCGTATTGTTGGTTTCACCAGGAGCAAGTGTAACCACCTGGGTCATACCGTTCATTGCTGGGTCCGCATCACTGTCAGAAGCATCGTTGCCCTGGTTTGGCTCAGTGAAATTGTTGAAGCCGGTAGTACTGAGTTCAAACTGGACACTGTAGTCGCCCGGGAGAAGATTGTCAAAAGAGTAAAGGCCGTTTTCATCCGTTTCAGTAGTCGCGATAACGGTACCATTTTCGTCTTTCAGGTTTACGGTTACACCTTCTACACCGGGTTCGATTGCGGGGTTTCCTTGCTGACCGTCGCCATTGGCATCCACAAACACAAAGTTACCAAGACTGGCACATTCGACTACGTTTACGGTAACCGTTGCGGTGTCGGAACAAGTTGTTCCGTTGCCGTCTACGGATACGATCAAGGTGTAATCAGAAGTGGTAGTAGCAGTTTGCTCCAGGGTTTCACCGAGTCCGACAAAATTGGCATCTACGGGATCGCCACGGTACCAGAGGTAGTTGAGTACGGCATCCGGTTCGGCAACCGGAGCAGCACTGCCAGAACCATCTAAGGTAAAGAGCAGTCCGGAGCAGTACAGCTCTTCGGCTACAACGGCATCAGCAACGGGACTTTGATCAACGTCAATGATCACCTCTACCTCGTCGGTGCGGACACAAACACCGGATGCATCCCGAACGGCGAGCTGGTAGACCGTATTGAAAAGCGGGCTAACGTCGAGCGTTTGAGATTCGGTGCTACCGTCAATGGAGGTAGGATCACCGGTAACGATTGACCATGAGAAACTGGTGCCGACGGAGTTAGAACCGTCAAGAACGGTCACTCCTCCCTGACAAATGGCCTGATCAGATCCCGCATCAGCCGTGATCGGCTGGCGGACATTAATCGTAGTGTTGGAAGAACTTACACAGCCATCCTGAGAAGTAACCGTCAGTTCGATCAGGAAAGGCCCCTGATCATTATAGGTTACGGCAGCGGTAGGTCCGGAAGCCGTCGTGGGGCTTGCGGGACCATTGAAAGTCCAGGCATAAGTGGCACCGGGCGTGATAGTTGATACCGAGTAGACAGTACTTTCGTTGGCACAAATCTCATTCGGCCCGGAAATGCCACTGTTGGCGATTCCGTTAACGGAGATCGTCCCTTCCGCCGTACCGACACAGCCGTTATCATCGGTGATGGTAACGGTGTACACAGTTGTGGCAGTAGGAGAGAACGTAGCACTTCTACCGTTACCGCCCTGATTTGACCATTCGTAAGTAAAGGGTGCGTCACCCACCGTGGGGGTCACGGTGAGAGTTTCACTCTCCCCTCCACAGACTGTTTGATCAATGATGGTTCCGGTGGGATTAGGCTTAACTTCTACGGTGATAGTAGTGCTTCCGGAACATCCGCTTTGGCTGTCGGTAACGGTGGCGGTGTATTCACCTGCTTCCGTTGCAGTTATATCACTAGAAATAAGTATTTCGTTCCCGGTTGCGGAGAAACCGTTAGGACCTTCCCATACAACTTCAACGAAGCTGTTAGGGCTTATACTAAGGCTGAGCGACTCCCCTTCACAAAGAGAAACAGCACAATCGTTTTCCACTACGAAGCCTGCACCGCCTACATTAGACTCACAGACCAGTATTGGGTTATCATTAAGTGTAACCTCTACCTGATCAACGGCGGTACATCGTCCGGCACAATCCCTTACCGAGACGGTGTAAGTTCCAGATTGGTTTACCGTGATGGTCATCTGATCGGAAGCGCCCACGATGCCCGGACCGGACCACTGGTAGGTGATTCCATTGGAGGAATCCCCCTGCGTCTGGTAACGAACGTAGTCGACGAGGAAGGCACAACCTCCGTTGTCAATAACTCTTACGTAGCGTGCCGCGGAACTCAGGGTGTAACAGTACTCCTGGTAATGCGTGTTGGTGAAGTGCTGAGCCGATACCAGATCGGAGAAGCCATTACTTGGGCTGAGCGAGCTCTGAATTTTGGCAGTTGAGAAGTTTCCTGAGCTGTTGGAGCAGTGCTCCGTACGCAAATTGACGCAAATTTCCGTCCCGGCGGCCACCGCTTCATGGAAGTCGATGGTTACGAAAGACGTACCCTGACCACCGCGTGTCCAGAGTTTCGCACCAACATTGCTGCCACAGAAGGCGGCGGAACTGGCATGTTCCACAAAACCTCCCTGCGCTTCCAGTTCGTGGTTACAGTCGGATACTCCAGGGGTGGAGCATTCTTCGGCACCCGTAGTCGTTGCGCTGAGGACAACCTCATCTTCGCTACAGATCGCCACGTCGTCTCCGGCGTCCACCGTGAGTGACTGCTGGTCGACCTCAATCACAAAGTCACCCAAATCAACTGGACAGTCACCATTACCCCAGCGGGCAAATACACCATAGGAACCTGCGGAAAGATCATCGATGGAAAAACTGCCTGCATTATCAGCAACGGTATATGGGTAAGTCACCCCGCCATCTATGCTGAAGGAAATTTGCGTGCGTGAAGCATTATCAGAGAAGGTAAAAGTAAGCCCTCCCGTGCTTTCGCTACAACCGGATGGATCAACCGTAACGTTTACATCGGGTGATTGCGATACACCAACGTTGATCGTTTTTGAAACGGAACATCCGTCGTCAGTCGTAAGCGTAGCGTAGTAAATTCCCGCCTGAGCAGCGGAGATATTGTTGCTGATTAACACAGCATTACCGGTGGCTTGGAACCCTCCCGGACCCGTCCAGACGACGCTACTAATATTAGGACGGACGCTAAGACGGAGGTTGTCTCCAACGCAAACCTTAACGTTGCAGTCGTCCTCGTCGGTCATTCCCTGACCGTTGATGTTGCTTTCACACACCAGATCGGGCGTAGTATTGAGGTTTACTATCACCCGGTCCGTGGAAACACAACCGTTGCAGTCCGTAGCGGAAACGGTGTATACTCCAGACCGGTCCACCATAATGCTCAACTGATTGGAAGCACCGACGATTCCGGGGCCTGACCACTGAAAGGAGGTTCCACCACTATTTACCCCCTGTGTTTGGTAACGAACGTAGTCTACACGGAATGAACAACTTCCATTATCAGACACCCTTATGTACCGGGTGTTTGAATCCAGGTTGTAGCAAAATTCGGAGTAGGAGGTATTGTTAAAGGTCACTGCACTGGCAGCAGTGCTGAATCCGGAGGTAGGTGATAATGACCTTTGAATGCGAGCACTGGATTCGTGGCTAAAAGTACTGGAACAGTGCTCCAGGGCCATATTAACACAAACCTGGGTACCGGTCGGCACCGTGGTTCCAAAGTCTATGGTCACGAAAGAAGTACCCTGACCCGCTGCCGTCCATAATTTTGCTCCTACGGCTGAACCACAAAATGCGGCACTGGAAGCATCGACAACATAACCTCCACTATTCTCAAGTGAATGATTACATTCTGACACGCCGGGCGAGGAACAATTCTGCAAGCCGCTTACGCTGGCACTCAAAGTTATCTGATCATCATCACATTTTGAGACATCGTTTCCGGCACGCACTCTGAACGTACTGTTCGAGCACGGGTCGGCACAAGCCGTAGAGGAAACGTCTACATGTTGGTTGTTGCAATTCGAGGCAACAGTATAAGACCGTACTAGTGAATTATCACTACTGTTGCGAATACGCCAGACATGACCGGGAGTACTTTGTACGATAAAGTCTTCGTTGGAAGCGACGGTCTCGTGAAACACCTCATGACTACCATTCTGAAAATAAATGTCTACGGGGCAATTTCCGTCGTTTTCAAAGTAAACGTAGGGCAAACAAGACGTAGAACAGGTTCCTTTAATAAAAGGCTGGTAGCCGTCGTAATTGAGGTAGAAAACCATTTGGTTTTCAATGCCACCCTGAACGCTGGTTACAGCTGAGGCGGCTTCCCGACACAGCGTACCGCAGCTTGAGTTACTACCGGAGTAGTACCAAATAGCTCGATCGATCTCTTGACGGCCATCAGTAGTATTGTGGTTTCCATTACAGAGTACCCAGTTTATGCGTTCGAGCGCCAGTTCGCTGGTGTAGCCGGCATTGAAACCACCTACTACCCGGGTAAACCGCCCCGTACCGTAAGGTGAACCCGCGCCGGGAGTTGGTGCTGATTTGTTGTAATCCGTACAGTAAGACCGAACGGACGGACCAACGTTACATCTTGCGTCAACAAACGCGACGCCACAACCAAGGTAGTCGTCATCAGTGTAGATAAAAGTGTTCGGTCTGATATTAGCCCGGTTGATGACAATCGTTTCGTTTTCGCAGTTGGTGTAATTGAAATTACCTGAACCACAACTTAACGATTTATCGTCGGACGAACTTTTATTTAAAAGAATGAACGATTCGTCAGCGGTCAATTCGGGATAGTATTTTTCCGCGTCGGTAGGTATATCATCGACGTATGTGACGGTCTGCCCCATGGGCTCACCTACGTTAGGCGAATCGGTTCGTTGACCATTAACGGTAAAGACCACCTTTCTTTCCCCCAGATTTATGCCGGGAGGCGCCTGGGTAACGAAAGTACCCCTGCCCAAACCCGACACCTCGTGGTTCTTAAGAATTCTTTCATTTTTTTCAAAAGTGCCATTGGCGTTCCAGTCAGCCCAGCCATTGATGAAAGAGCTTTCAGTACCAACCGACCAACTAATATTGGCGTACTTGTCCGTACCATAGTGTAGATTAGTACCTCCGTGAAACTCAACCTTCAATTTTGTTGATGAGGTAATTTCAGCGCCTTGAGGAATTTCGTCAATACCGATCAAGGGATTGACTACGTCAATTTGCGCCAAAGCAATAGTAGAACCGACAAGCAGCAGCGCTAAAGCCAGGGCCATGCGTTTAAGAACGAGCGTAGTGGAAAAAATGTAAGATTTGTTCATAGTAAAAGTAAATGTGTTGTTAGCAATCGTAGCCCGCCCCTTTTCGTAAGGGGTAGGTACAAACACGGAAAGCAAGCCATTGGCTTGCGGGGAGGATTCCGTGGTTACCACGGACGATGAATGCTGACGGACAGCTTTGTCTAAAAGACCAATGTTGTTGTTGTACATGTGTTGTTCAATAATCAAGCAACCGAGAAAGAAAGGCTGCTAAAATCGTTGAGTCCAAAGACTTAGAGACAAGGATCCAACAATTTAAAAAGTGTTCAAGTGTAAGATGCACCTTAGGGATGCCAAAAAATCTAGATCGCCTAATCCTGTCGCTCCAGATAAATCAAAGGTAACTCATCCTGACGGAAGTTCCAACCGTGAACAGACTGGAAATTCTTCTTAGCGGTGCCGGATCGACCCGTTGGCCGCTCCGATAAATAGGACGCGAGGTTCCTTATTTCGTCACGGGTGGTTTTCAAATTCTACACGTGCCGAAACACATCGGTAGCTAAGCGGTCAAATTTGAGGTACCAACTAAAACCGGAAAAAGCCTCTATCCCGCTAAAAGTGGATGTTTTTTCTATGGAACGAGGGCTTTCAATAATTTTACGGATGGAAGAAAAAATTTTAAAAGCACTCAAATATTAACGTCAGGTACCTTACCCGTACCCCCGGGCTTGCAGTTTGAAAAGCTCCGCGTACCGGCCGTTAAGCTTCATGAGCTCCTCATGAGCACCCATCTCCACCCGGCGGCCGAATTCCAGAAACAGGATCACGTCGGCCATCCGTACGGTAGAAAAACGATGGCTGATGAGCACGGCTGATTTTCCGGCAATCAGTTCGGTGAAGCGCTGGAACACCTCGTGTTCGGCGCGGGCGTCCAGCGCACTGGTAGGTTCATCGAGGATCAGGAGTTGGGCGTCGCGAATGTAAGCCCGTGCCAGAGCGACCTTCTGCCACTGTCCGCCACTAAGGTCCTGACCGCCAGCGAAGCGTTTTCCCAGCAACTGATCGTAGCCACCCGGCAGCCCGGCCACTACTTCGGCGGCCAGCGATTTCTCGGCGCTCTCCTTGATCTGAACTTCGTTGTCCAGAAATTCAATACGCCCGACGGCGATGTTTTCGCGCACCGTCAGCTGGTAGCGGAAGAAGTCCTGAAAGATCACCCCGACGTTGTCGCGCAGTTCGGAAAGGCGGTAGTCGCGCAGGTCGCGGCCATCGAGCAGGATCCGTCCGGAGGTGGGTTCATAGAGTCGTGCGAGTAACTTGACCAATGTCGTTTTGCCCGCGCCGTTCTCTCCCACCAGCGCCAGCTTGGTCCCCGCCGGCAACTCGAAGGACAGGTTTTGGACGGCATATCTTTCGGCGCCAGGGTATTTGAAACTGACGTTCTCAAATACCCAGCCAAACTGCACCCGACGGGGAAAAGGAATGGCTCCGGTCCGATCGGCGATGTCCGGTTTGATCTTAAAAAAATCGAACAGATCCTGCAGGTAAAGGGCGTTCTCCCCGATACTCGCAAAACGGGAAAGGATAGCCCGCAGGCCCTGTTGCATCCGCCGGAAGGCACCGGCCAGAAAAGTCAGCGTACCCACCGTGATGACGCCGTTTACCGTCTGGCTGATGATGAGCACGTACGCCCCGTAGTAAGTGACCGAACCGATCACGCTGAAAAAGGCGCCCCACCCCGCGCGGCGCACGCTCAGATCGCGGTTCTGCCGGTAGTACTTCATCGACAGCTCGTCGAAGCGGGTGGTGATGAAGTCGGCCAATCCGAAGATCTTCACCTCCTTGGCCGTTACGTCGCTGGCCCCGATGTAGCGTAGGTAATCGAGTTCCCTTCGCTCGGGCGTCCAACTGCGGGTCAGGCTGTACTTTCGCTGGTTAAAGTAATTTTCCTGAATAAAACTGGGAATGACGGCCACCACGAGCAGCAAAATCAGCCACGGATTAAAAGCCACCACGCTTACGCCCAGCACCGCCAGCGTGATCGTGCTTTGAAACTGCGCGAGCAACTGTGCCATAAGTACTCCCCGACCGCTGGTTTGCCGACGGGCACGTTCCATCTTGTCGTAAAACTCCGCGTCTTCAAACTGGTACAGATCCAGCGTGGCGGCGTGGCGCATAATATCGACGCTGGTACGGTTGCTGATCAGGTCGGTCAGCAGACCGTCCAGCAGCGTCGTGGCGCGGCTGAGCAGATCAGTAGCCAGGGCCAATAACAGTTCGAGAGCCACTACTTTCCAGAGGTAATCAGTGGAGCCATCCCCGGTTTCGATCAGACGGATCACCTCATCGATGATGAGCTTGCCCACGTACAGGATTGCCGTGGGCAGGGCGGCTTGCAGCAACCTCAGCAAAATGCTTGCGCCGGCCATGCCCGGGCTGGTATTCCAGATCAGGCGCAGGTAGGGCGGGATGCTGCGCAGAGCAGCCAACTGATCGCGCCAGCTCTTATCATCGTTTTTCGGTCGGGGTCCTCTTGCTTTTGCCATCTGCCGAAGTAAAGGATTTCGTGCTACGGATAGTTTTTGGGCGCGGCCGCGGGATGCAGGGAAAGCTTTTCAAAGTACCCTTGCCCGGTGTCGCCCGCTCCGCCTTTCCGCAAGACCTTATTATACTTCACCTGCGTCCGCGCCCCCTTTTCCGAACTGCTTCATTGGCCGACACTGGAGAAATTTCGATCCGGTCACAGAACATAGCTGTCTATTTCTCCTTTCCTGTTTCAAAATACAGTTCACCGGATGAAACATTGCTTACTTCTATCGGCCGCCCTGATTGCTACCAGCCTGACGGGTCAGGCCTTACATTTTACGCCAATTGCCGACAAACAACTAACCGATAAAGGACTTCCCCGGCTGGAGCGCACCGATTTGGCCCGGCTCAGTAAATTAACCGACTTTAAAGCATTATACAACGATCTTGCCGCCGCCCCGCACGAGGACGATGAAGAAAATAAAACCAATCACGTGATCGCCCTGCCGGCCCCCGACGGAGAAACCGTCCCGTTCCGGATTTTTCGCTACGATCTGCTCTCCCCTTCGGCGCGCCTGCTGCTGCCGGAATTCATCTCCGCTTACGGGGAGGATACGGAGGGCCGGGGCCTGCGCCTCGCACTCAGCTTTACGCCCCACGGGCTCAATGCAAGCGTACGGGGAGGTAAGCACGGGCGCTGGCTCATCGACCCCGTTTTTACCGGCGATGCACGATACGTTCAATCGTTTTACGCCGCGGACTGCCCCGCAACGGTGGAGCGGGAATGTCTGGTGACCGAGGAGTTGAACGGGGCTGTTGACCGGGGAACGCCGCAGACGACCGACAAGATCATCGACGACTGCCGGCTGCGAACCTATGAGATGGCCCTGGCCTGTACCGGCGAATACTTCCAGTACATGGTTGACCAATACAATCCCGGCGGTACCGCCAACGATTACGCCGTCGTACTGAGCCGCATGGCCGTCAGCCTCGACCGCGTGAACGGAATTTTTCGCGAAGACCTGGGCATCGTTTTTACCCTCGTCAACCAAACGCAGGCCGACACCATCCAACTGCTCTACAACGATCCCGCTACGGACCCGTACAACAATACGGACCTCCGACAGATTTTGAACGTCAATACGGGGGTCACCGACGACGTGATCGGTACCGGCAACTACGACCTGGGCCACGTTTTCTGTACCGGGGTCGGTGGCTTGGCGGGCCCCGGCGTTTGCTTCGATGGAAATACAGCAAAGGGCGTGAGCGGGTTCCCAATGCCGGAAGGCGATATTTTCGACGTCAACCTCGTGGCCCACGAGATAGGGCACCAGCTCGGAGCCCGGCATACGTTCAATACCGATGTGGGTTCCTGCGCGGGGAACAGTCGCACCGAAGAAACCGCTTTCGAACCCGGCAGCGGTACCACCATTATGGGGTACGCCGGTATCTGCTCCCCCAGCAACGTACAGCCCTTCAGCGACGCCTACTTTCACGTCATCAGCCTGGAAGAGATCAATAGGGAAATGCAGCGTTCATTACCTTTCTATGATCCCTCGGCCTGCGCCGTCTTTACCGACGGGAATACCGAGCCCGTGGTGAGTGCCGGCGCAGACCATTTTGTCCCTCTAAATACCCCGTTTCTGCTCACCGCAATGGGCAGTGATTCCGACGGTGGGACGCTCACCTACTGCTGGGAACAGTACTTTGATCCCGGCACCAACATAATGGCCGTCAGCGGCGAGCCAACCGGCGCGGAAACCAACGCGCCCCTCTTCCGGTCACGCCCCCCACTGACCGATCCGGTACGGTATTTTCCACAACTCTCCAGCGTAGTGAATAACGTAAGCTCGGGCGACTGGGAATCGCTGCCGACGGTAGCACAAGCCCTTCAGTTCAGGGTTACGGTCCGCGACGGCATCACTAATGCCGGCTACGGGTGCCCGCAGTCCGATCAGATGCAGGTCCAGTTCGTCAATACGGGCACCCAGTACGGCGTCCTTGCGCCCAACGGCGGGGAGGTTTATCAGTCCGGTGGTAATCAGGTTGTCAGCTGGGAAAAAGCCGGGACCGACGGCGCTCCGATCAACTGCGGAACGGTCGATATTCTGTTATCTACGGACGGAGGTTTCACCTATCCCGTTTCCCTGGCGAACGGAGTAGCTAATGACGGGACGGAAAGCGTTACGATCCCCGCCGTGATCACCTCCACCGCCCGGATCATGGTGCGGTGCGCCACGGGTATTTTTTTCGACATCAGCGACGCCGATTTCTCCATTCAGAACAACGGGTTTACTTACGAAGCCGTCACCCCCGGCGTAAGCTCCTGTGCCGGTGACGACGCGGCGCTTTTCTCCCTCGAAGTTGCCAGTACCCAGGGGTATACCGGGGCCGTTGACCTTACGCTTACCGGTGGTTTGCCCGCCGGAGCCACCGCATCCTTCAGCCCCGCACGGGTTATTTTTAACGCCGCCAACGTTAATACGACCCGGGCGGTCACCCTGACGATCGGCAACCTCGGTTCCGCCGCCGAAGGATCGTATCCGCTCACCACCCTGGCCGACGACGGCGATACCGCAACGCCCCTTGATCTACTACTGGAAGTTGGCAAAGGGCCCATCATGCTCATCGCGCCGGAAGACAACTCCGAACAAATGCTCGGAGAAGGAGCAGAAGGCACCAATGAGGTCACATTTTCCACCATTACCCTGCCCGGCTACGAAAGATACACCGTCAGTTTCCTGATCATGCGTAACGGTGGAGATATCTCGGGTAGTTTTACCCAGGATTTTAGCGGAGACCCGGGGGAGATGCCCACGAACATCGTCGGCCAGCTCCCTGGTTCCGTTCTCCCCGAAGAGGTCGTTATGTGGAACATTACCGCCATTGATCCGGACGGAACGATGCCAGACGTTCTTTCCTGCGAAAATAGCTTTGTTTTGCGCTCCGTGCTGCCGGTTTCCTGGCTGGATTTCAACGTCGTTAAGCGGGGCAAAAGCGCCCGCTTGAACTGGTCGGTAGCGCAGGACGAAACGCACCTCGGTTTCGGCGTTGAACGCCGTATGCAAGGCACCAATAACTGGTCCGAAAAGGGCTACGTACGGCGCAATGGCCCCGCCGGCCAGGCCACTTATACATTCACCGACGAAACGGTGCTGGCGGGCCGGACTTACCACTACCGCCTTCGCCAGGAAGATGCCGACGGACGGCGCAATTTTTCCGACATCCGCAGCGTCTCTTTCGGGGAAGACGCGGGCCTGTCGCTGCGCCCCAATCCGGCCGAAAATTTCGTGCTTCTTAATCTTGGGGGTATCCCCGGAAACGTGCGGTACGAACTCTACAATTCTCTGGGCCAGCAAGTCGATGCCGGCAGGGTCGTCAATGGCTTCACCCGGATCAATTTGCGGACCTTACCAACCGCCGTCTACCAGCTTGTCGTTAATGACGATGCGGGGTATCGGGAGGTCGCTCGCCTGGTGAAACGGTAGGGCAGGTCGCCTTAATTGCCGGTGGCGGAATAGTAAACGCGGAACGAGTACTCGTTCCGCGTTTACTATTATTGTCTGAGATTAGTTTCTTGTTCTCTAGAGCTGCCGTCTTATCGTTTCGCGCAGCAGGTTGCGCGCCGTCCATACGCGGCTCTTGGCCGTACCGATGGGTACGTTGGTGATGGTGGCGATATCCTTAATATTTCATACCGTTATAATGCAGCAAAAAGGCCCTGCGGTAAATCTTCGGCAGTGCCTCGATGCGGCTCATGATGTCTTCGGCACCGAGGCTGCTTTCGGCGCGGTTTTGGTCGGTGGTCTGGTTCATCCAATCGTCCTGATGGAGGTGTTCTTCGGTGATTTCGTGCCGGCGTTTTTACTTGCGGTACCCGGAGATGAACGTGTTGCGTATGATGGTCTTGATCCAGGCCTGGAAGTTGGTGCCCCGGGTAAGACGTTCGTGGTTTTTAAGGATGCGGTATAGGCTTCCTGAAGCAGGTCGGCGGCGGACTCCTCGTCGCGGGTAAAGTTGAGCGCGTAAGGGCGATAGCGGGGGTAAAAATCCGGTACTCAGTCGGGAAATTTCGGCGGGTGTCATGCTACATCTGGTTGGTTCAACGTGAATTTAGGGGGCGTGGACGCAGGTGCGGAGTAACGTTTCGATGAACCATCGCTTTTACTATATGAATTACCGCTTTCAAATTGCCGGCCCGTTTTTAAATGCTGCTATCCGGCGGCACGGGAACGTTCAGCCTCCTGCAAACGTCGGTACGCTTCCTTCTTCCCCGCCAAGCACTTAAAGCTTGGTTGTCATACACGGTTTCCGTCCGACAACAGCCCGGTATGCGTGGCGATGCCGGACGTTTCACGCTTTACCTGATCAGCCGCGCCAATAATACTGAACACGCGGAAGAAGATGCGGCTCATTTCTTCTACTGGCAAAATTTATATACATTAGGTCAATGAGTCGATTGATCTGGCCATCAAGGGTATATGAATTGAAGGCGGCACGAGCTACATGATTTAAAACTCCGTATATCTATGTTTAGATCACTATAGATTCTAATAATTAAAGCCAAAAGGTCAATCCATGATACTAGATGCGCAGACAAAATTAATTTAGTCCCCTTTATTACATATTTTACATATGATTAAAATATATTTAAACATTACCGCCCCCTTATTTTCAGGCAGCCAAACTGCGTTAGCGGCTAATGCATTTTAATCACATAAATTCAAACCGTTGTTTCTGCATAAAGCCCTGGTTCATCCATCTGAATTTGCGACCGCCCAATATAACAACAGCTGCACCCAGGCATTATTTTATCATTTAAAATCATTGGGCAACCCGGCATTACCCATAATTAATTTTATTAGTCCTGAACGATTCTTTTCAGGAATAGTACTTCCCTAAAACCCGCTCCCATATCCACGCCGGCAACCACCGGCTGGCCTTTACGCTGGCCCGCTGCACCAATTCTCCCACTACGTAATACGGCTCCAGCGAATCCTTTTCCATAATCTTATAAATTCGCTCGGCAACGTATGCCGCCGTCATTCCTTGATCGACGTTGTCCGCCATGCCCTCGTCAAATGTTTGGTAGCGTGCCTGATACACCGGATCAAGGTCAAAGACCGGTTGGCGGTACTGCGTGGCCATTGAGTTGGTGGCAATGTCGCCGGGCGCAACCATGGTCACCTGCAGGTCCGTTCCGTTCACCTCCATGCGCAGGCTTTCCGTCATCGTTTTCAGGGCAGCCTTACTGGCGCAGTAAGCCGCGCGAAAGGGGATGCCCATGAATCCGGCGATGCTGCCAACCAGCAACAATCGGCCACGGTCACTTTGGCGCAGGTGCGGCAGGGTAGCCTGGCATAGGTTCCAACTCCCCCAGAAATTGGTATCCATGATGCGGCGGGCACGGTCGGTCGGCATCTGCTCTACCGGGCCGGCACCGCCAATACCGGCGCAGTGCAGCACCACGTCCAGCCGACCGGTCTCTTCGAGAATTCGGTCAACGGACCTTTGTAATTCGGCCGCATCGGATACGTCGGCCGGCAGAGCGGTTACGCCCGGCAGATTAACCTCGCGGCGGCTCATGCCGTATACTTTGAAGCCGCGTTGGGCCAGCATTGGGGCAAGAGCTTCACCTACTCCGGAAGAAGCACCGGTCACCAGGGCTACGTGTTGCATGCTCGAAAGGGTTTATAAGCCGTAAAGAAACGCAAATCAGTCCGAATAAACCGCTTTAATTCATCCCGTCAACCCTTACCTTTGTCTCAAACTTAAGTCCCTACCCCCTACTAATTGAAAATTTAGTTTAAACTATGGAAGATCCCCAAAAAGACCTGGAAACCACTTTTAACGAAAAAGGTGAACTGATCAGTCCGGTACTACCGAGTGGCGTTAAAAATTTCCTGATCGACATCGACGGTACGATTTGCGATGACATTCCCAACGAAGAACCGGAACGCATGGGCACCTGCCTGCCTTACCCCGACGCTCTCCGCATCGTAAATAAGTGGTACGACGAGGGCCACATAATCACCTTCTTCACTTCCCGCACGGAAGAGCACCGGGAAATTACCGAGATGTGGCTACGCAAGCACGACTTCAAATGGCATTCCATGCTGATGGGTAAGCCCCGCGGCGGCAACTACCATTGGATCGACAACCACATCGTAAAGGCGACCCGTTTCAAGGGCAAATTTACCGATCTGGTCATAAAAAACCGCGATGTGGAGGTATTCAACGACTGACACCCGCCCGTTATATCTTTGTTAAATTGATGTTGTATCAGTATTTCGACAACAGATTTTACCCACCCGGGTAGTTTCTTGTCTTAAATATGTCTGCACCCACCGCCAAGATCGGCTGGCGCAGTGCCGCGGCCCTCGTATTGGCCAATATGATCGGCACGGGCGCCTTCACCACCCTCGGGCTTCAGTTGGAATGGCTATCCAACGGGTCGGTCCTGCTGTTGCTGTGGGCCATTGGTGGCCTGGTGGCCTGGTGCGGAGCCGTCAGCTACGCAGAGTTGGGCACCCGTCTCCCGCGTTCGGGTGGGGAAGCCCATTTTCTCAGTGAGATTTTTCACCCGATGCTCGGTTTCCTGAGCGGATGGGTCAGCCTCACCGTAGGGTTTGCGGCGGCGGTAGCGCTCTCCGCCATGGCGGTGGGTCAGTACCTGACGACCATGACCGGCTTACCGCCCCTCCTCACCGCTACCGGCAGCATCGTGCTTTTGTCGTTGGCTCACAGTTTTGGCACCAAAGAAAGCAGTCGTCTTCAGAATGTGCTAACCGCCTTAAAACTACTGGTTGTACTGGCCCTCGGGCTTGCCGGAGCCGTACTGCCCGTATCCGAAGGGGTAGTTATCGACTGGTCCTTTGATCGTATGGATGCCGTCTGGTCACCGGGGGCGGCCATCGCCATGATCAGCGTTTTTTATGCGTTCTCCGGCTGGAACGCCGCCGCCTATATCGTTGAGGAGATCCGGGAACCGCGTAAGAATTTACCGCGCGCCCTCATCATCGGCACCTTGGTGGTAAGTGGTCTGTTTATTTTATTGCAGTACGGTTTTCTGCGTCAGGCGGGTAGCGCGGCGCTGGCGGGCCAGATCGACGTTGCCCAGATCGCCGCCGGAGCCATGTTCGGCCCGCGGATGGGTCAGCTGGTCAGCGTACTCATCGGCGTGCTGTTACTCACGGGCATCTCTGCCATGATCTGGGTAGGGCCCCGGGTGGTGCGAGCCATGGGCGACGGTCATCAGCTGTGGCGCACTTTCGGTCAGCTCAGCAAAAAGGGTCTGCCGCTACGCGCCACCTGGCTGCAGGGCGGTATCAGCCTCTTCCTGGTCTTCACTTCCAGCTTCGAAAGGGTGCTGCTTTACAGCGGCTTCGTCCTTCAGCTGTTCACTTTTTTGGCCGTCATCGGGTTGCTGTTGTTGCGCCTGCGTTCCCCCGGGACGGCAGGCTACTCCTCGCCGCTTTATCCCTTGCCTCAGCTCATTTTTCTCGCCTTCAGCACCTGGTCGCTGGTTTATCTGCTCAGGAATCAGCCGGTGGAAAGTCTCCTGGGGCTGCTCAACGTGGTGGCGGGGCTGGCGGCTTACTATTTTGATGAACGGATACCCGCCGAAGACGGTCTGCTGAAGTTAGCGGGAAAAGGAGAATCGCGGGAGTCAGGACACAAAAAGAATTCGTAAAGGGATAATGATCAGGGCGCGGCCGCAGGAATGCAAAGAAGCATTTTAAGGAGCCCTGCTCTCCTGTTTCGATAATCACCTTTCCAAACGGCATTCTTTGCACCTGCGTCCCCGCCCCCTGATACTGTTCCCGCTACGTCTCCGCGGATCTCCCTAAAAAGAGCATAACCCCACCGGCCTCGATGGGCCGGCGGGGTCCGCGCTACTCTCTAGTTGTTTAGGGTCTTTAGTGAAGACCGGTCGATGACGGCAGACCCGGGATTAGCGGGTGGCAACTACCGTCATGCGTTTCGTCAGGCGTTCCCGACCCACCGTGATGGTGTAGCTAAGAATACCGCTTGCGCCATTCAGATCATCGTCCGATGACAGCGCGATCGTATTACGTCCGGCGAAGGCGGCAACCGTTCGCGTCGCAACGAGGCGTCCCCGCAGATCGTGTATTTCCAGCATCGCGCTGGCGGCGGTCGGCAGTTCGAACACGATGTTCGTCCGTCCGTCAACGGGGTTGGGGTAGTTTTGGTGCAGGATGAAATCATCACTGGCCGGGGCTTCGCTGAAGTCCAGGTAAAGGCCCTGGGAGTTACCCGCCGGCGTTACGCCCTCGGGCGCGGTGATGCGGTCGGTGACACTGAGGTAATCACTGATTCGCAGGTCCTGATCGGCGCGCAGGTGAAGGGTCAGCACCTCGTCTCCCCGCATCTCGTCGTCGGCGTTGTAACTCATGGCCAGCAGGCCCAGGTAAAGGTATTCGTCGTTGACGTTACCGGCTCCCAGGCGGCTGGAAGACCAGTGCTCGATGGACAGCCCTTCGGCGGCGTTGAGGGTACCCTGGAAAGCGATCAGATCCGTTGCCGTGAGGGTCAGGTCGTGGGTTTCTCCGGCGGTCAGCGCGGCGTCGATTGCCGCCAGGCTACTGCTTGCGCGGGGGGTGCCGGGCTGTACGTACACGTCTCCGATCTCTACGGCAACGAAGTCGGCCTCCCGGTTGTGCCCTTCCAGGGAGTTGATCACGAACTCGGTCGGGAAGAGCGCGGGATCCCAACCCTCCGTAAGTCCGTCGAGGTCAAAATCGCGGCGAATGAAGCGCCAGGTCGGTCCGTTTCGGTACGTCAGGTCGAGGCCGAGCAGTACGCGGCGAATGTTGATCACGTCAGACACGTCGATGTACCCGTCCGCCGTCACGTCAGCGGCAATCATCCGGTAGGGGTCGTTGATCTCCATGGTGCCCAGGGCATGGGCGGTGATGACGGCGATGTCGCTCGTCTTTACCCGGCGGGTGTTGACCTCGTCGGACATTTCAGGGCGCACCATGTACTGACCACCGGCGGAAAGGGAAGTGAAAAGGAAACTGCCGTTCGCGTCGGTCATCATCATTCCGTCCATGCTCGCCATGTCGGTGATGTGTACCGGAATGTCTTCCAGCAGTTCGTTTTGCGGCGTGGTAACGAAGCCGGCAATGGACGCCAAATCAGCGGTATTGCAGCTGACGGTTTCCGCAGCCTCCACGATGGCCAGGGCACTACAGAATTCACCACGCCCGGAAGGCGTAAAGGTGTAAATCCGTACGGGAATTTCCCCGACGTCCGCACAGCTTACCGGGAACGTAGCCTGACCGGTCGTGGGGTTGAACCCGGGAGCATCGGCTTCCCCGTTTTCGCGGTAGATCGAATACGTGACGGGCAGGTTATTGCAGTTGTTGCTAAGGCTGATGATGTAGTCCTCGGCCGCTACCTGGGTGAAACCACCTCCGACACCGTCGTTCGCCAGTGTAAACGTAAGGCGCTGAGGACAGATAGGGGTGATGACGCTGTTGTCCTGAATCTCGAAGCGGATCACGCTTCCGTTGACGTTTCCGCAGCCGTCGGAGGCCCGCACGCGCACGGCGTGCTCCCCCTGCGGCAGGTCATCGATAAGGACGTTAAAGCGTCCGTCTCCGTCGTTCAGGATCTCCGCTTCGGTCAGCACGCGGGTAGCGTTGAACCCACCGCTCGGGAAATAGTTGAGGTCAAGTTCGACCCGGGCGGTCAGGTTGGCGTCCCGGCAGTCGTCCGTCAGGGTGTAGTCGATCTGAACACCGCCGTTCTCGCAGCCTACGCTGCTGAAAGGATCGGTAAAGATATTGGTGATCGAGGGGGCCGTGTTATCGGAAACCTTGATGAACTGAACGTAGCGAAAAGCACCCCGGCTGCGGGAATCGGCGTAGCCCATATCACCGTCGTTGTCATCGTCGCCGCTGGTGGCGGTCTGGTCGTCGGCATCGAGGAAACCGATGTTGTTGTTGTTGGCGCGGTTGGCGTCCTGATCCAGCAGGGCGACGTCGTCACCGGCGTTGATATTTCCGTTGGGGATAACGTGCAGGAAGGTGGATTCTTCCAGGTTGCCGTCGTTGTCGGCGTCGCGGCGGACGGTGTAAAATTCGCCGTTGCCGTCGTATTCGCACCAGTTGATGATCTCAATGGTACGGCGCACTTTAAAGCAGGCGTCGGAACTGGCAAAGAAGGTATCTACGTCGATGTTGGAAACCACCATATCGCAGCCAATGGGGGTGTACGCCACATCGTCAAAATCGGGGGTGTTGCCACAGGTAGCGGCGGCATCGCCCGGGAATTCCAGCGTATAGTTGCGCACGCCCCGGACACTGACGACCTGCTCGCATCCGGGTGCGGAAGTGAAGCCGCGGGAGTCGGCTACGATGAAGGTACGGGTCACGGTACCGGTACCACAGTCGTTGATGTTGGCGAGTACCTGCTGGGTCACCAGTTCGTTGCCGCAATTGTCCAGGCTGGCGGGCTGACCGAAAAGGTCATCAAGCATGACGGAAGTTCCGTCGGGGTCGGACAGAAAAAAAGTATTGAGGTCTTCGGGCAGCAGGTCGTCGGCCTGGTCGCAGGTGATGGTCAGGTTACCGGGGGCGATACAAACCGGAGCGGAGTTGTCGATCACGTTGATGATCGATACCCGGCTGTTGCTGTTTCCATCACTGTCGGTGACCCGCAGGACGACCGGGATGGAGCCCACGTCAATGCAGGTGAGGGTTAGCGTGGGGCCGAATGCACCGATGGGGCCCATGGTTACTGGATTAGCAAAAGCGATCTCCAGGACCACGTCGGAACAGTCGTCGTAAGAACCATTATCGATATCAACGGCGCCAACGGTCGCGAAGCCGGCGTTGCTCAGCGAAACGTTGAGCTGGTCTTCGGCAATCACCACCGGACCGGACCGGTCGATGATGACAATGTCGAGATCGGTCGAGGCCACGTTGCCGCATTCGTCGGTAGCTACGTAACGCAGTACGTGCGTGCCGACCGGCAGAAATGGCGTCAGGCGATTCGTGGCGTTCGGAGCGTTGACGTTGATAAGGTCGGTGGTATTGTTCGCGTCGCCACTGATCAGCACTATCGCTTCCAGGGTGGTTACGGCGGAGCAGCCATCGGTCGTCGCCAGCCCCGTGGCCCGGGTGTTGATGAACGCACCACAGCCCGGAGCATTGGTGCTGAAGACGAGGGGACCGTCGTCGGCAACGCCGTCGAAGTCAAGGTCCTGCGTGGGTGCAATGATGGTCGGTGCGCCGGTGTCTCCAACTTTAACCAGTTGCGTGAAAGTGCGGACGTTGTCGGTATCGCACCAGTCGATGACGGTGTAGGTACGGACGTACTTGATTGTATTGTTACAGGTGGTTACGGCGCCGCTGTTGGTAAAAGAGGCCCCGATGTTACCAAACACGCTGTTCAGGAAGACCCGGCCACCGGGAGTATTGATGAAGGGATATTCGTCGGCGGATGGATCGGGGAAGTTACCGCCGTTGAGGGCCCGATCATTGCACTCGTACGTTACCAAATCGTCCGGAGCCATGATGGAGTCGACGGTGGGCCGCTGCAGAACGATGTCGTAGCTGACCACTACTTCACCGGAGCTGAAACCGCCGTCGGTACATTGTGTACTCGCGTCGGTGGCGGTAAAGGTCCGGGTGATGATGATGTCCGAACATTCTCCCGTTACGTTGATTGCATCCTCGACGGTAACGGCGATGTCGGAACAGGCGTCGGTGAAACGGGGAATGGTACCACCGGCAACCAGGCGGGCCATCAACTGCCCTTCCAGGGTTCCCATTTGCGGGAAAGTAGTCTCGCCGTCCACAACAAATTGCCGGGATACGGCGCTCGACAGCGTATTGATCGTCAGCTCCTGCAGCTGGGTGGAGAAGAACGGACCAGGATCAGCCGCAGCGGATAAAAACTGTACGGGTGGGGTTACGTCCCGGCCGGTGATCATTCCCTGGCCGAAGGTGAAACCGATCACCATACTGTCGGGGTTGGGACGGACGGTGTACTGAAAGGTTCCGCAGCCGTCTAATATTCCATTATTTCCAGGGTCTGTATCCGCAATTTCAATAATAAAAGCGCCTTCGGGGGGTTCCAGACCGTCTCCGTCCACATCCGCGTTACCACTCAGAAGGTTACGGTAGATGATCTCTCTGGAACAAGCTTCGTTTAAATCAAGATTTACGAAGGCTATACTTGCAAAATTAACTTCGTAGGTGGTACCTTGTGCTAAGAGTGAGGCGGTTGCCAGCGTCAACATGCATAGTGTTGACATAAGTAAACGAGTTACTTTGTACATAATTAGTGTGATTGTGGTACAGCACTCCCCTTCCGTTCACTGAACGGGGACGCTGAATTAGAGAGTAAAGAAAATCTGAACTTCAGGAGCAAACCATTGCCGTGGTCCTCAACGAAGATTTCGAATCACGCGAAGAATTTGGAGCCGATCTCATCTTGCCGGATGATGTCGGCTTCTTTCGTTTGCGCGATTCGGAAGGGTAAACTAGGACTTTTAAAATATGTGCACGGTTCTGTCGATTTTTTTAAATAAAATTTTTTCAGTCCCGGCTTTAGCGATCGCGGGGGCGGGGGGGAGCTTACGATTATGATCGCGGTCCGGGGAATGCCGGCTTCCCTGCAGACTGCCGGGAAACGGGAGGATACGGAGACGGCGCTGCCCGGGCGTAACCTGACGGGCACCAACGACTCGTGCTCCTTGTACGATCAAACGTCCCGGAATTCACCGGGACAAAAGAGCAGCCTGGAGCGTAAAAAGTAATAAGAAACTATCACAAGAGCGGCAAGAGGCGCACGCTGACGGGTCCGGCGCTGCTCGTACCGGGGTACAAGGCGCTGCCGGAACAAATAGCAAGGGGGTAATGCTGCACTGCCAGACAAACGCGATAAAAATTCTCCCCCCAGCCCCTCCAAATGAGGGGAGATGATCAGCATTTGTCTGGCAGTGTAGGGGTAAAGCAATATCATCCGTCGCCGCCGAGAGAATTATTCTCCGATGACATAATGCGATCAAACCTGACGGTGGCAACCGTCAGCGTATTAAATTTAAGCGAAATAGCCTTACGAAGTTGTCATCTCGTTGCCGAAAAGACTGTCCACGAACGCCCGCTTGTTGAATATCTGAAGGTGGTCGATGCCTTCCCCGACGCCAATGTAGCGGATGGGGACGCGAAACTGGTCGGTGATGCCGATAGCGACACCACCCTTGGCCGTTCCGTCCAGTTTCGTAAGGGCGAGGGCGGTTACGTCGGTTGCCTCGGTGAAGGCCCGGGCCTGTTCGATGGCGTTCTGTCCGGTGGTGGCGTCCAGCACCAGCAGCACCTGGTGTGGCGCGGCGGGGTAAGCCTTGGTGATGGAGCGCTTGATCTTCGAGAGTTCCTTCATCAGGTTGAACTTGGTGTGCAGCCGGCCGGCAGTATCGATGATCGCTACGTCGCAGTTGTTGTCAATGGCGTACTTCGTGGTCTCGTAGGCAACGGCGGCGGGATCGGTGTACATACCCTTGGAGTAAAATTCGCAGCCCACGCGTTCGGCCCATATCTTCAGCTGGTCCACGGCGGCGGCGCGGAAAGTATCGGCGGCACCCAGGACCACTTTTTTGCCCTGCCGCTGGTACTGGTTGGCGATCTTGCCGATGGTGGTGGTCTTCCCCACTCCGTTGACGCCCACCACCAGGATGATGGCCGGACCGTTGCCTTCCACGGGAGGCAGAATGTAATCCTCGAAGTCCGTATCGTTCTGCTCGGCGAGGAGATTGACGATCTCGCTGCGCAGGATCTCGTTCAGTTCGTTGGTATTGACGTATTTCTCTTCGGATACCCGGGCTTCGATGCGGTCGATAATCTTGATGGTGGTATCGAGGCCGACGTCGCTGGCGATCAGAATGCCCTCCAGCTCATCCAACACTTCTTCATCGACGGTATCCTTGCCGGCAACGGCCCGGCTGATCTTGTCAAAAAAGCCGGCTTTCGTTTTTTCAAGGCCTTTATCGAGGTCCTCTTTCTTCTCTTTGTTAAAAAATTTTTTGAAAAAGCTCATGCTCCGGATTGTTATGGTTAGCGGGTTGGCAAAGGTAACAACGCGAAGGGTATAAAAGCTTAGTCCGGTAGCGAAGCCGGGCGGGATGATCGCTACCAGATGATGCCCGGCAACTGACGGGATATGCCCGACCCGGACCGGCGCGACGCGGGTACGGAAGAAGGGAAATTTTCCGGTACCAGCTCCGGTACGTTCTTCAGCAGAAAATCTGGCAATTGTATCGGTCCTTCGAGCAGGGCGTGGTTGGGCTCCGTGGCCAGTTCCGGGTACCCGTAACAACCGTTCGTGACCCCGATATTGAGCCGAATGCCGCACGATGCCGCCGCTTGAAGCAGACGCGGCGTATCCGAAACGCTGAATGTCGACATGCTCTCTTCCTCCTCCGCCAACTCGAGTATTTCGGCCAGTGGGTTTGAGCTCGCCCCCTGTTCGGTCAGTACCATTTGCAGCATATCTTCCTCCCCGACCCGCCAGCGGAGGCGATCGAGGAGCATTTCGGTATCCTTCTTTCCGGCATCGCTGAGCAGGGCGATCTTGATCTGCCGCTTGCGCAACCAGCGGAACGTCGCCTCAATTGCGGGTGTCTTCTGCAGGGCTGCCGTTTTAAGGTACGGCCCCATTCCGTCCTGAATGCGAACGCATACGTCCTCCAGGTGAAAGATGCCCAACCGCAGCGGTGGTGATGAGTGAAAGTCTGACATGAAGACCTGTTAGGATGTTGATATTTAAAAAATCTGCCCAGGCCGGATGTACACCCGGCTGTAATAAAACTTTCTAAATATGGTGGTTAAGGTTTACTTCTACAACGGCCGAAACGGAATATAACGAGATGGTTATCTTCGTTTAATGCTGGCTTAACAAATGTCCTTCGTACTGACCGTCAGCACTATACTGACTTAATTTACAGGATAAGCTATGGCCGTCGGAAGTAATCAGTAACGGTGCTCGCAGGGTTACGATATTACAGCGATAAACCAATTGGCCGGGGGGTGCCAGCCCTGCTTTTAAGGGTCTTGCCTATGCACCCGCGGCCGCGCCCGAAAGATAAAGATTACATTTGCTCTACACCGCCACCGCTAAAAGCAATTGCCTTTGCAAAACCTCCTGCACTACACCAAGCACGTTATTGATGAAGCTGCCGAATGGATGATATTCATTCACGGTGCCGGGGGAAGTTCGCTTACCTGGAAGTACCAGGTTGATGGCTTCAAGGATCACTTCAACCTCCTGCTCATCGATATGCGCGATCATGGGTTCAGCAAAAACTTGCAGCCCGGCTACCGGGTCTATGATTTTAAGATCATCACCGACGACCTGCTGCGCACCATCGACGACAGCGGGGTACGGAAGGCCCACTTTATCGCCCTTTCGCTCGGCAGCATCATTTTACAGAAGCTCAGCGAGCGGCGCCCGGAAATGATGAAGACGATGATCATGTGCGGAGGCGTTTTCAAAGCCGACGTACGGATCAGTTTTTTCGCGCATTGCGCCAAATTTTTCAGTTACTTCGTTCCCTTCCGGTGGATATACGACGGATTTATTCTGATCGTGATGCCGCGCCGCAACCACAAGTTCAGTCGTGATCAGTATCGCAAGCAGTCGCTGAAACTGGCCCCGGGAGAGTTCCTGAAATGGCTGGGGCTGTACCGTGATTTTTTCGTTGTCGTTCGTAAGTTTTTCGATACGAAACTGACCAAGCCGAGCCTGCTCATCAACGGCAGCCAGGACCACGTCTTTCTCGACGCCGCCAAACGCTACGCCGCCAGGCACCAGCCGCTGGCCGACCTCGTGGTGATGGAAGGGCGGGGGCATCTTTGTAATCTGGAAGACCGCAAGGCGTTCAACGCGATCGTACTGCGGTGGCTGGGTAAGGGGTAAATCCGGCCGGCGGGCGGGCGATGCCTAGCGAAGCACCCGCGACCAGAGTGCTTTCCCGTCCTTATCGAAAACCGCCAGTTCCAGTTTACGCTGCTTCAGGGGGCCGGAAAAACGGAGCACGCCGAAATTGTGCTGAATGGTAAGCGTTCCGTCCACCCGATACTTGTTTACCTCGGAGCGGGAGGAGCCCGTGCCGGCCGTCAGGCTGGAGATAGTGACGTCGTACACCCGTTTGCCGTTGGTCAGCCGGCGCTCCGACAACTCGGTGTGGTGACGGTCTCCGGTGAGAAAGACCACGCCGGAGATGTTCTCCTCCGTGACGCGCCGCAGGAGGTAGTCCCGCTCGGCCGGGGCCAGGTTGGTGTAGGTTTCGCCGCTGGCCGAAGAGTTGAGTACCTGACCGCCGATGCAGACCATTTTCCAGGGCGAATCGCTGAAGATGAGGCTTTCCACGAGCCATTCGAGCTGAGCCTTGCCGAGCAGGGTTTTGTCGGCCGTTTCCCGTTGGTTGTTGGGGGTGCGGAAGGAGCGGTTGTCGAGCAGGAAAAAGTCGGTATCGTTGTAGCGGAAGGTGGAGGTGATGCCGGGGAAACCGTGCGCGGCGGTATTAACGGCCAGACCGCTGGTGAGGTTGCCCCAAAAGGCATCGAAAGTGGCTTTAGCCAGGTCGCGGTGTACCCAGGTACGGTCGGAGTCGTTAGGGCCGTAGTCGTGATCGTCCCAGGTGGCGTAGTGGTGGGTACGGGCCAGCAGCGGTTGCATTTCGGGGAGGCTGCGCGTGTGGGTGTAGCGGTGCTGAAAGCCGGTGCGGGTATAAAAGTCGGGCTCGCGCAGGTACGTGTTGTCCCCCAGGTGGATCATCAGGTCGGGGCGGTGCCGGTCAATGGCGGTGAAGATCTCGTATTCACTGCCGTAACCGGTACCGGGGCGGTCGAAAGCGGGTTCGTTAATGTAATTGCAGCTGCCGAGGGCGACGGTAAATGGCGGCGGATCACCACGCCAGCGCCAGACCGGCTGGGCCGTGAATTCAGTGGGGTACGCCAGAGGTACCCGCCGGCCATTGATCAGCAACTCGTAGGTGTAGTGTACGCCGGGGTTCACCTCGTCGGCGATCATTTTGGCCGTGTAGGCAGATGCTTTTTCGGTACGGACCGGAGCGGTCGTATGGGCGATTCCGGCGGGGTCGGTGTAGCGCACGCTCACCTCCGCCGGTTCGGTGGTTTGGGCCCAGATCAATACCTCCCTTTGCTCGCAGTAGCCGAGCATCGGTCCGGAGCGGAGAAGTTCTTTCTGGGCGCGGCCGCAGGTGCAAAGTATGAGGATGAAAAGCAAGGTCAGGGAACTGCGCATGATGGTTGGGGAATAAGAGTTTGTTTTGGCCGGCGAAGTGAGGCGTTGGATCTGCTCCGGCGACACCAGCAATGCAAGGTAGCAAGCCGCACCGGTTTATAAACCGCCGGGCAAGCTGTTTCCATCCCGCGAGTGGCCTGAGGCGGCAGCATTTAGCAAGTGACGTGACCTTTGACCGGTAATAAGGATATTTCTCTACTCGGGATCATTTACGTGAATCCTCGCTCCTGTTTGGTAACCTGACCTACAGACAAGATTTAAGCAAACCAAACCCGCCGCCACTTCGCACCCCACGGTGATGGGGTGAAACATGCAAATTTTATTCCCTAAAACTTGTTTTCTACCGTACTTAGGTTGTACATTCGGTACACCGGAACTATTGTTCTCCTTATCCCGACCGACTAAAAGACACAAAAATTCCCTAACATAAAGAATTCGGACCACCGTCGTGCCCGTAAATGGCTGCGTGTGGCTCCCGCTGATTAAGCTTTCTGACATACCATATTATTTGCCCTCCGGTCTTCTCCGGAGGGCTTTTTTGTGGCAATTATTTCTCAACTTCGGAGGACCGAGCCGGTGCGGACCGATCAGTAATCCACCCACTGCCCTTCGATGTAAGCCAGTAACCCTTCGATCTCCTCGTCGGTAAGGTTGGTATAATTCGACATGATCGCTTTGCCGTTGGCTTCGTAGACCTCGACGGCGCGGGGGTGGTGGGTAGCGATGAGAGCCTGACTGTTGCGAATCCAGGCGTAGAGGTCTTCGCGGGGGTAGTCCGCCCAGCGTCCGGCGACGCCGCCGAGGGCGGGACCGGTGGCGGCGTCTTTCATATTTTTGTTATGGCAGGCGCCGCAGGAGTTAGCGTTCCAGGTAGCCTTGCCGACCCGGATCTCCGGAGCGGGGTCGGGCACGCCACAAAAGGCCAGCGCCTCTTCGGCGGCACCCTGTTCGTCGCCGAGCGCATAGCTCAGGGTGACGGCAAGGACGAGGAGGATCATCGCCACGGCGGCGTAAAGGAGGTTAAGAAGCATTTTCAGGCGCAATTCCATGGTGCCGGGGGGGGTTGGTGACCCACCAAAGTTAGGGGCTCGCGGAAGGCTTTACAATCGACTTTTGCTTGTTTAAAGTCAGTTTGAATTGGGGGACATAACGAACCCCCGGTGGGTGAGCGGCACAAATTTATGTGGTCCCGGGTTATCCCGCCCGTTCATCGACAAAAAGTCAGCGGGTTACCGACCTCGCTCAAAAAACCCGACCTTGCACCTGCGTCCCCCCGATCGTGCCGGAGTTCGAGACGCGGGAATATCGGCTATCGGATCCTGCCGGAGTGATGGCCGGAAGGCTGGTGCCGGTGGTACGTCAAACTTAGCGTACCTAAGCCGGAAGGTCATATGTTTGCCCCTCAAATCATCCTTACCAATGACCGACCTCCGCTACCCCATCGGCCAACTGGAACTGCCCGCGTACGGCCTCGCCGCCGCCAACCGCGACCAGTACGTGAAGCACATCGGCGGCTTGCCCGCAGCAGTTGCCGCCGCGGCCCGCAAGCTGAAAGCACGAGAACTGCTGGAAACGCCCTACCGCCCCGGCGGGTGGACGGCCCGTCAGGTAATTCATCACCTCGCTGACAGCCACGCCAACGCCTACGTGCGTCATAAGCGCGTGCTCACGGAAAATCACCCTACCCTCATCCCTTACGACGAGGCCAGGTGGGCGGAGCTGTCCGACGTGATGGGCGTACCGATCGCGGCAAGTCTCGAGATCCTGCGCGGCCTGCACCTCCGCTGGGCAACCCTGCTGGCGACCTGCTCTGACAAGCAGTGGAAACGTACCGGTGTGCACGCCGGCAGCGGGAAGACTTACCGACTGGATACCCTGGCGGCGCAGTACAGCTGGCACGGTGCGCACCACCTCGCCCACCTGAAGTCGATCCTGTAATAGGGGCGTATAATCTGTCTGCCAGGTACCCTAACCACAAAATACCGGGGCTGGTCGATCGCAACCGGGTCTAAAAAAGCTTTAAATACTTTTTCAGCGTCTCTCCGGCCCTGACCAAATCTTCATCAATTCGTCTGATGGTGGAGTGCAAGGGTAAATACATACTGTTTATGTTTGCCAAGCTCTACGATCATTACCGCTCCTACGCAGCTAAACAACCTGGCCCTGGTGGCTCCATACCCGCTGTCATCGCTTTACTTTATCTAATCCGTCATATGATACGCTTACTTACTTTACTGCTCTGTTTATTTTTTTCCGGCGGTCTGTACGCCCAGCCCTTCGAAAACATGACAAATCTGGGCGTTTGGCACGATCCTACTCTGGAGCTGAACCGCGTCCGGTACAACGACGTATGGGGCTACGCCGCCGACGGGCATGAATACGGACTGATCGGGAGTCGGGCGTTCGTTATCATCATTGACGTGACCGACCCGGCCAACGCCGTAGAAGTAGCCCGGCTCAATGATTCCCCGAATACCAGCAGTACCTGGCGCGACATCAAAACCTTCGGTTCTTACGCTTACGCCGTTTCCGAAGCCCCCGAGGGCCTGCAGGTGATCGATCTCGGTAACCTGCCCGTATCCGCTAGCGTAATCAAGCGCGATACGAACGACTTCACCACCTGCCACAACGTTTTTATCGACGATTCCGTCAGCCCGGCAAAACTCTACGCCTTCGGCACCAACACCCGCGACAACGGCTACTTCGTGTACAGCCTGGCCGACCCCGCCAACCCGGTTTTGCTGGCGGAAAGCGTCCTTACGGGTGGCTACGCTCACGATGGCTACGTCATCAACGATACCCTGTACGCCAATCACGAAAGACGCGGCATGTACGTTCACGACGTATCCGTCCCCGCCAACCCCGTGGAACTCGGCATCCTGAGCAACTACGTCGAAAATGGTTACAACCACAGCAGTTGGCGCTCGCCCGACGGAAAATACGTGGTCATGTGCGACGAGACGAACGACACGGGCGTAAAAATCGTAGACGTAGAAGATCCGCTGGATATGGAAGTGACCGGCCTGTTCCGCTCTACGCTGCTGGCACCGGACAAAGTGCGCAGCATCGCTCACAATCCGTATTACCTGGGCAACGACCTGGTGGTACTGAGCTACTACGGGGATGGGGTGCAGGTCTGGGACGTGCGTAACCCCGCCGTGCCCAGCCGGCTGGCCTATTTTGACACCACCCCCGATGGCAGCGGCTATAACAACGGCGTATGGGGGGTTTACCCTTTTCTTCCCTCCGGCAACATTCTGGGCAGCGACGTATTTACCGGCCTCTACGTACTATCGATCGATAATTTGCAAGTTCTGCCCGTTGACTACCTCGGCTGGGACGTGACGACCGACGGCAAGCATGCCCACCTGGAGTGGACCACCAGCGCGGAAACCGATAACGAAGGCTGGGACGTAGAGCACGCCCTCGCCGGCGGTGACTTTGTTCCCGTCGGCTTCGTACCCGCCGCCGGTACCAACGACTACGTTTTCACCCACGAGAACATCGGCCCGGGCGTACACTACTACCGCCTGCGCCAACGCGACCTCACCGGCGCGCAAACCCTGACGGAACTCCGCACCGTGGTGATCGGCCGATCCGCCACGGCAATCACCGCTTACCCCAATCCCGCCCCCGTGGGCTCCCCCGTACGCCTCGACGGGCTCGATGACGATTCCGACTGGGAACTCTTCCACGCCAACGGCCAGCGCGTCCTCTCCGGCCGGGGACGGATGCTGACGGCTAAGCTGACGGCGGGAGTATACTTTTTGCGGATGGCGGGTAAGGACGTGGAAAAACTGGTTGTGGGCGGGTAGAAGACGGCGTGCACCGCCGCCGCCTATTTCTCGGTCAGGTATTTCCAGTACCGCCTGGGCACGTGCTGCAGGTGCAGTTTCATGTTGCGCCGTTCGGGGATGTCTACGGATTTGAAGTAGACATTCCAGAGATCCTGGTAGTCGGTTTCGGTGGCGGAGAGCATTTCGGCGGAGAGGTGGCGCAGCTGGCCGTCGTGGCTGGCATCAAGGGTGATGAAGGCGGCCTTCTTGGCCTGATCGTCCCAGTTGAGGCCGTAGTGACGTTTGGTATCGTAAATGAGCCAGGGCATGGCCGGGTAGCGGGCGGCGAAGTGATCGCCGATGAGGGGCAGGCAGTTAAAATCGGGAGTGACCAAGGCGACGAACATCCCGTCCGGCGTTTCCTGAAAGCGGACGAAGGCGTGCATGCGGTGCACCTCGCGCCCCATCTGCTGGTGCAGTTGCAGCAGCTTACGAATTTTGGGGTCGCCGGCATCCTTGCGCACGTCGGCGGTAGTTTCCATTTGCCGTTCGACCAGATGAAAGATCAGGCGTTCGGTACCGGGTTGCTCGGTCAGGAAGACCTTCTTCAGCCATTTAGCGATGTCTTTACCGGCGCGTTTTTGCAGGCCGGTAAGGACGCGGGCGGCGTGAGCCTGGTTGGTCTCCACGTGGGTCGCTTCGCTGAAGAGCTGCTGCTGGAAGACATCTTCGGCGATGATGTCTTCCACGTTCGCCCCGAGGCGGTAGCGCTCGAAGATGGCGGTCAAGAGGCCGGGGTAGGTGCCGTCGTAGGTCAGGAGGATGGTGCGGTGGTTTTGTGGTTCGGAAACGATTCGGGACGACGCTTTGTTTGTCCCGGGTTACGCTCGCCGATTGCTTTTCAGGAAGGTTTGGCGGGGCTGCCGCGGGGGGAAGATGCCGGAGGCGTACAATGCTACAAAACCACACATCGCTACCCCAGTAGATCAGTCAGCGCCCCGGCAAGTTCCGGATGCTCAAAACGGTACCCGGCCGCTTCGATCTTTGTCGACGCACACCGCGCCGAATCCAGCACCGTGTGGCTCATCTCCCCCATCGCCAACTTCATCACGAAGGCGGGTGTGGGCAGCACAAGGGTGGATTTACCCAGGGCCGGGCCGAGGCCGGCGGCGAGTTCTTTGTTGGTGGCCGGGTTGGGGGCTACGGCGTTGTAAATGCCGGTGAGGTCATTCTCGATGGCGTGCAGGTAGATGCCGACCATGTCCTCGATGTGGATCCAGGAATAGACCTGGCTGCCGTCGCCAAAGTACGTGGACACCCATAAATTGAGGGAAATCAGCATTTTTTCAAGCGCGCCCTCGTCGGGGTGCAGTACGATGCCGGTGCGGGCGATGAAGGTGGGGATCTTCAGCAGATCAACCTCGGCGACGCTTTCTTCCCAGAGGATGCAGCTTTTGCTGAGGAACCCGATGCCGGGGTCGGCCGTTTCGGTCATCAGTTCGGTGCCGCGGTCGCCGTAGTAGCCCACGGCGGAGGCGTTGAGATACAGTTTTGGTTGTACGCCGAGGCGGGCCATTGACCTGGCCAGCAGCAGGGTGCTGTCGGTGCGGCTCTTGATGATCACCTCCTTGCGGGCCTCGGACCAGCGCTTGCCCACGATGCCGGCTCCGGCGAGATTGATGACGTAGTCCACACCCGCAAAAGCCGCATCGTCGATGGTTTGCTTCACGACGTCCCAGACGAAGACTTTGTGTTCGGCGTTCGGCTTGGCGGAACGGCTGAGGATACGAACTTCGTGGCCCCGGGCGGCAAGGCGGCGGGCGAGGTGGGAGCCGATGAAACCGGTTCCGCCGGCGATCAGGGTTACGGGCATACATTTATTGATTCAGAATTCAGTAGTCGGTTTCCAGGTGCTAAAGCACGTTGGCGTGCAATTGTTGCCGGTTTTTGCTATTTTGGTTCAATTCATTGCATCCCGCGATCGCGCCTGATGAAGAACCGCTGGTGCATTTTTGGGCGCGCACGCAGAATTCGTGTTACGCTACTCGTAAAACCAGTACCTATCGTTATCATCCGGCTACGACAAAGTCGCCGACGTTGACAAAGCCAAGGAGAGTTTATTTTTAAATATCCGGGTTGACTTTGATTCGGAACGATGCAGCCGCCCCGGTTTTAAATCCCCTATTGACCATATATTATATAAAATTTCAATTAAAAGCTGTTTCCAAAGCCGTACAAATTAGATATTGTGCGAAACTCACCTACACATATTTCTACTGAACTTGATAAACCTATAAGTTTCATGCAAACAAATTCAACGCTGAAACGGTCCGCCATCCTGGCGTGCCTGTTTCTTCTATCCATTACCCTCACCGCCCAAACTGTCTCCGGAACGGTGCGCGGCGAAGAGGAAACCCTGATCGGGGTAAGCATCGTCAAGAAGGGCACCAGCAGCGGTACCGTAACCGATTTCGACGGCAACTATACGATACAGGCTACGGCTACCGATGTGCTGGTGTTCAGCTACACGGGTTACACTACGGTGGAAGTCCCGGTCGACGGCCAGAGCAAGATCGACGTTACGCTCGGTCCCGACGTAACCGCACTCGAAGAAGTGGTGGTGGTGGCCTACGGCACCCAAAAGAAGAGCGACCTTACCGGGTCGGTGGCCACCATTGACGGCAAGGAGTTGGGTAAATTCCCCGTAGCCAACGCAACGGAATCCCTTCAGGGCCGTATGGCCGGGGTGACCGTCGAATCAGCCGGTGGCGCTCCCGGCGCGGGTGCTTTCGTCACCATCCGGGGTTCCGGTACACTTTCCAACGCCCAGCCGCTTTACGTCATTGACGGGATGCTGACCGGGAACATGGATAATCTCAACCCCGCGGATATTGAGTCTGTTTCGGTACTTAAAGACGCGTCGGCATCAGCCCTGTACGGCTCCCGGGCCGCCAACGGCGTCGTAATCGTGACCACCAAGAAGGGCCGTCCGGGCGGTCTGGTCATCGAGGCGGACGTAAGCGCCGGCACCCAGTCGGCCATCAACCGCATCGACTGGGCCAACGCCCGCCAGTACGCCGATATTCGTAATCGTGCTAACGACAACGACGGCGTGGGGCGCTCCCCCGCCAACAACGTTGACTTCGACCCCAGTGTAGATACCGACATTCAGGACCTGTCGCTACGCAGCGGGGCCATCTATAATACGGGCCTGCGCATCTCCGGCGGTTCGGATGACTTCACCTTCAGCCTTTCGGGTAACTACCTGAACGAAACGGGGGTGGTCATCGAGTCCCAGTTCAGCAAAGCCAACGCCCGACTTAATTCTACCTTTAACAAAGGCCGCTTCAAGGTGGAGCAGGCCCTCAGCCTGGTGCGCACCGTCAACAATCCGAACAACTACTTTAACCGTGAGCGGGACATTCTGCCGACGGTTCCTTTCAGTAATCCGGATTTCGAGGGTGGGTTCGCCGCCACGGCCGACCCCCTCGGCTCCACCATCGCCTACGGCGTGGGCAACATCACCAACTCCGTAGGTCTGGCTACGCTGGAAGACCGAACCATCACCGAATACGGTGTACTCGGCAACATAGCGGCCAGTTTTGAGCTCTTCGACGGGCTGACCTACAAACTGAGTACCAGCCTCGACTACGGCAATACGAACAACTACCGGTTTACGCCGACGTTCTTCTTCAACGCCACGGCCCTGGGCTTCAACGACATCAGCGAACTGAACGAAACCAACGGCACCTTCACCTCCACCCTGATCGAGAATACGCTCAATTACAACAAGCTGTTGGGGGGAAAGCACCAGGTCGGGGTACTGGCCGGCTACAGCCGCCAGGTGTCCAATTTTCGCAACCTCGGTAGTACGGCACGAAACTTCCCCTCCAATAACATCCGGGTAGCCTCCGCGGCGCAGGACTTCGCCAACGCGCCTTCCTTCCAGTCTACCGAAGCGCTGTTGTCCTCCTTCGGTCGTATTACCTATTCCTACGACAGCCGCTACCTGTTTACGGGTACGCTGCGGCGGGACGGCTCCTCCCTTTTCCGGGAGGACCTGCGCTGGGGCATTTTCCCCTCCGTCGCCCTGGGCTGGAACATCGGCAACGAGGACTTCTGGAACGGTGACGGCTTGCTGAACGACCTGAAACTGCGCGTCAGCTACGGCCAGATCGGCTCCAACAACACCCAGCCCTACGGCATCGACCCCCAGTTGAATCTCAACAGTCAGTACCCCCTCGGCGAAGGGCCTAACCAAGTACGGCAGACGGGGTTTTCAGTAACTTCCCTGGCCAATGACAACATCAAGTGGGAAACCACGACGACGACCGACATCGGCCTGGAGGCGGCCCTGCTGAAAAAGAAGCTGAAGATATCGCTCGATTACTTCATCAAGAATACCGATGATATTTTGGTGAACCTCGTCATTCCCCCTTCCACCGGCGCGGGCAACCGCCCGGCTTTCAACGCGGCCAGCATTCAGAATAAAGGCCTGGAATTCGGGGCCAGCTACGGCGACTTCAACGGTGACTTCAATTGGAGCGTAGGGGCTAATTTTACGACCCTGACCAACGAAGTGACGGAACTGGCCGGTGACCCCATCGTGGGCGGGCAATTTACGTCTAACGGACTGCAATCCACGCTGACCGACGTCGGCCAGCCCATCGGCTCCTTCTACGGCTACCGGCAGATCGGCGTTTACCAATCCGACGCAGAGGCCGAAGCGGACGGACGGACCGACGCCGGTGCCGGCGACTTCCGGTTCGCCGACCTGGACGGAGACGGCGAGCTGACGGCGGCGGACCAGGAGTACATCGGCAGCCCCGTACCTACGTTCACCTACGGCATGAACCTCAACTTATTCTACAAAGCGTTCGACGCGACCGTTCTCTTCAACGGCGTGGCCGGTAACGACATCCTGAACGGTAACATATACCGGGGATACTTCGACACCGAAGGCAACTACCTGGCCGATGCCCTCAACGGATGGACGGCGGAAAACCCCAGTACGACCCTGCCCCGCAACACCCTGACGGATCAGGCCTTCAACCGCCGTATGTCGACCTTTTACCTGGAAAGCGGTGCCTACTTCCGCCTGCGAAACCTCCAGATCGGCTACACCCTGCCGCAAAGCATCATCAGCGGCGAGGGCGCTTTCAGTAAAGTGCGCGCTTACGTGAACGTACAGAACCTTTTCACCATTACAAACTATACGGGCTACTACCCGGAGCCCGGCCGCAACGGCCGGGGCGGCACCAACATTTTTAACGCCGGTGTCGACGAATCCGCCTACCCCACCCCCCGCACCTTCATGTTCGGCCTCCAGGTCGGCTTTTAAACCACTAACGATCATGAAAAACAACAATAAAAAATCCCTGGGAACCCTGGCCGCGCTTGCGCTCTTGCTGGCCTTTTCCCCCGCCTGCAACGAAGACATCCTCGATCAGGCCAACCCCAATTTCGTAACGCCCGATACTTTCTACCAGACGGCGGACGACGCGACGAAAGCCATCATCGGTGCCTACAGCCCGCTGACGGAAATTTTCTACTACTCCCGCATGAATGTATTCAGCACGATCTACCGTTCCGATGCCGTCAACGGGTTCGGAACCTCGGAGCGTACCGCCCCGGGGCGCTTCGCCACGGAATCGAACCGGAACATGGTCATCTGGTCGTGGAGCCCCCCCTGGAAGATCATCAGCCGCGCCAACGCCATCCTGGAAAACGTCCCGGCCATCGAGATGGACGAAGCTGACAAACGCAGTATTCTCGGGGAGGCGCATTTTCTGCGCGCCTACAATTACTTCCAGCTGCTGCGCAACTACCGCAACATCCCCCTGATCACCGCTCCCATCGGCCTGGACGAAGCCCGGACCGTCACCCAGGCACCCCCTGCCGAGGTGTACAACCAGATCGTTCAGGACCTGAAGGACGCCCAGTCCATGCTACCCGAAGCCTGGCAGGGCGGCAACGTCGGGCGCGCCACCAGCGGCGCCGCCACCGGTATGCTCGGCCGCGTATACCTCTCCGAAAGTGACTACGACAACGCCAAAACGGAACTTCAGAAAGTGATCGCCTCCGGGAACTACGAACTGATGGACGACTACGCCGATAACTTCGAGGAAGCCACCGACAACAACAAAGAGTCCCTGTTCGAGGTACAGCTGGTTGCCGACGGCAACAGCGGCTGGGGCGGAGACGCCCCCGGCGTAGGAAAGGGAGCCGGCTACATGCAGGACCTCGCCCCACCCCCGGCCTTCACCGGTCAGGACGGCATGCGCATTAACGACTGGGTACTCGACGTCTTTCTCGACGAGCGGACGACGGACGACCAGATCGACCCCCGCGCCTTCATCACGCTGTTCTTTGACTCCGACGAAACCACTACGTACCAGGGACGCGAACTCGGCCCCACCATTTACCAGGGCAGGACGTACGACGAGGTCTTCCCCGACGGCAGCTTCGTTTTCAACAAAAAGTACCTCGACATCGAGGCGGGATACGCCACCTCTTCCCTCGGCTGGCATTTTTCCGGCAACAACCAGCGCATCCTGCGTTACGCCGACGTTTTACTGATGTTCGCCGAAGCGGAATTCCAGCTTAACGGTTCTACCGACGAGGCCCTCGACGCCATCAACCAGGTGCGCGCGCGCGTCAACATGCCGCCCTTTACGGAAATTAATATGCAGGACATCATGGACGAGCGCGTAAAGGAGCTCAGCATCGAGCGCGAGCGCTACTACGATCTTCTGCGCTGGGGGCTGGTCAAAGAACTTATCGTCGATCGCCCCGGCATCAAGTCCGAAAGCGGCGGCACGGGCGCCTACCGTCCCGGCCGGGAATACTTCGACCTGCCGGACGCGGAACTGAACAACAACCCGAACCTGCAGCACAACCCCGGTTATGAGTAGCGGGATAACGGGCCGGGCACCTGCTTCCGCAAAGGGGCGGGTAATTCGTGATCAATTTGCCGAATACCGCCCCACCTCACTGGCTTAAAGCCCCCTTACGCGCGAACGAAAAGATCACTTTACGCGCCTGACCGAATCACGGCCTCTACCCGGACGTACGAAAGTGCGTCCGGGTTTTTTCTGACTGCCCCGTAGCTCATTCCTATGTACAAGCCTTTACTTTTTTTGCCGTTGCTGTGTCTTGCGGCCTGCACCCGAGACGAGTCACCCACCGCTGATCGGCTGTTTGCCGCGGTCACGGCGGAGGCTTCCGGGTTGGAATTTGCCAATAACATCACCGAATCGGATAGCCTCAATTATTTCACCTACCCTTACCTGTTCCTGGGCGGCGGGGTGGCCGCCGCCGATTTTGACGGAGACGGGCTGACGGACCTGTTCTTCACCGGCAACATGGTGGATAACCGGCTGTACCGCAACCTGGGCGGTCTGCGGTTCGAGGACGTAACGCCACTTTCGGGTACGGCAGGCGGCGGGCGTTGGGCCATGGGCGCGACGATCACGGACATCAACGCTGACGGGCTGCCGGATATCTACGTCTGCGTTTCGGGGCCGGAGGGCAGCGACCGGCGCAATCAGTTGTTCATCAACACCGGCAATTTCAGTTTTGATGAACAAGCCGCACGATACGGGCTCGACGACGCGAGCCCTTCCGTCCAGGCGACGGCTTTCGACTACGACGGCGACGGTTTACAGGATCTTTTCGTGGCCAACTACCCCAACGTACCCGTTAGCCGGGGCAATGCTTTTTACGCCGGCAAGATGAAAGAGAATAAGCCGGAAGACGCCGCTCATTTGTACCGGAACTCAGGTAACGGGCAGTATGAGGAAGTGGGCGACGGCGCGCGGGTGCAAAGGTTTGGTTTAACGCTCGGGCTGCTGGCCCGGGACCTGAACGGCGATGAGCGGACGGACCTGTACCTCTCTAACGACTTCAACGTACCGGATTACCTTTACCTGAACCGGGGCGAGGGTCGCTTCACCGAACGGATGGCGGAAGCCATGCCCCACACCTCGATGTTTGGCATGGGCGTCGACGGCGGGGACCCCAACGGGGACGGGCTTGCGGACCTATTTCAGCTCGACATGACGCCGGCGGATTACAAACGCGCCAGGACCAACATGGCGACCATGCGGCCCGCGTCGTTCTTCGCCGCCGTGGAGATGGGCCTGCACTACCAGTACATGCAAAACAGCTTCCAGCTCAACGCCGGAACGGACACCGGCGGCACCCCGCACTTCACCGACATCAGCCGCCTGACCGGGACGGCGACGACCGACTGGAGCTGGGGTGTTCTTTTCGCCGACCTCGACAACGACGGGCGGGAGGACCTTTACATCACCAACGGCATGAAGCGCGACGTGAACGACAACGACGCCAACGCCGCCTTTGCCGACGACAGCTTTTTCAGCAAGCCTGAAGACCGAGACTACCGCGACCTGCCCAGCGAACCGGTCGCCAACTTCGCCTTCCGCAACGACGGGGAGCTGGGCTTCACGAACATGCAGGAGACGTGGGGGCTGAACCAGGCGGGCTTTTCCAACGGTTTTGTCGCCGCGGACCTCGACAACGACGGCGACCTGGATTTAGCGGTCAACAACCTCGACGCGCCGGTCACCCTGCTGGAAAACACGAGCAATGCCAATTACCTGACTTTGCACCTGCGCGGCGGCGCCCAAAACCCCTTCGCCCTGAACGCAAAAGTGGAACTGACGGCGGGCGGACGCAAGCAGTTCCGCGAACTTACGCTGACGCGGGGCTACCTTTCCAGTCAGCCCCGGGAGCTGCACTTCGGCCTCGGCACCACCGGTACGGTAGACAGCCTCGTCGTTCGCTGGCCCGGCGGCCTGACCTCCGTGCTCACCAACGTAGCCGCTAACCAACTACTGACCATCGATCGTTCCGGCGCGGTTGCGGCGGCTCCGCCCAAACCCGTTACCGCGTCCTTTACCGACATCACGGTCACTACAGGCCTGGACTTTGTCCACCAAGAAGACGATTTCGACGACTGGGCGGAGCAGCCCCTGCTCCCCCACCGCTATTCCCGCCTCGGCCCCGCCCTGACCGCCGGCGACCTGGACGGGGACGGGCTGGACGACGTTTTCATCGGCGGTGCCGAGGGCCAGGCCGGAGCCGCTTTCCGGCAGACGCCCGCGGGGCGTTTTGAACGCATGCCGGGGCCGTGGGACGGTCTGAAGACAACGGAACAAACCGGCGCGCGGATTTTCGACGCCGACGGAGACGGCGACCAGGATCTTTACGTCGTACACGGCGGGGTTAAAGTCGACGCTCAAAAGGACTACTTCCGCGACGTGCTGTACTTCCGGCATCCCGACGGCTGGCGGGCTACCGTTCCCGGTCCGGCCGTCAGTGGGCGGGTCATCGCTCCGGCGGACCCAGACGGGGACGGGGATACCGATATTTTCATCGGGGGGCGGCTCGCTCCCGGCGCGTACGCCCAGCCCGCAAACAGTTATCTGCTGCGTAATGAGGGAGGAGCCAACCGCGCTTTGCGCTACGCTGGTGACACCGAAAAATTATCCCCCGACCTGCTCGGCAGCGGCATGATTACCGCCGCCGTCTGGGCTGATTTCGACGGCGATAAAGACGAAGACCTCGCGCTGGCCGGAGAATGGATGGGCGTGCGGGTTCTCCTTAACGACCGGGGTGAACTGACGCGCCGGGCCGCCGCCGACGAACCCGTCGGCTGGTGGTACGCTCTCCTGGCCGCCGACATCGACCAGGACGGCGATATGGACCTGATCGCCGGCAACCTCGGCCGCAACTACAAATACCAGGCCGACGCGGAGCACCCCTTCGAGGTATACGTTCATGACTTTGACGAGAACGGCCGCCAGGACATTGTACTCAGCAAGAATAAGAGCGGTTACCGGCTGCCCCTGCGCGGCCGGGAGTGCTCCAGTGAGCAGGTACCCGCCATCGCCGCCCGCTTCCCAACCTTTGCAGCCTTCGCCGAGGCCGGACTGGAAGACATCTACGGGAAACGAATGCTGAACGATGCCCTGCACCACAGCGCCACTGAGTTCGGCCACCAGTGGCTGGAGAACGACGGGCACGGCAACTTTACTTACCACGCGCTGCCCAACGCCGTCCAGGTAGCTCCCATCAAGGCCATCTGCCGCATTGACTACAACGGTGACCGGTATCCCGACTTCCTGGTGGCCGGCAACCAGGTGTACGCCGAGGTGGAGACGCCCCGGGCCGACGGCGGCTACGGGCGGGTGTTGCTCGGTGGGCCGGCCGGGATCGAGCGGGTGGTGGGGCCGGAGGAAACCGGACTTTTTCTGACGGGGGAGGTCACCGGGCTGGTGCCGGTTGTAATTGGAGGGAAAAAGGCAATCATCGTTGGGCGGAACGACGCAAAGGTTCAGGTACTGACGTTTAATTAGCTGACTGTTGATCGATGTTTTTTTTCGGGTAATCAGTTTCATTGCATCCCGCGTTCGCGCCTGATGAATAACTTTTGGGCGCGCACGCGGGAATACAAAGAAAGTTTTTAAGGCCCGGTTGTTAACTACTTGCAAATAAAGCAACCGCAGTGGTCAAACCGGACCGAATCCGCATCTAAGGTTAAAACCCACCCACCATGCGTATCAATCTGCTCACCCTACCCCTCCTTTTCGCCCTGCTGACCGGCTGCGGCAACCACACGATGGCCGACGAACAGTCCGACGAGCCGACGGGAGCAACGGACAATACCCTAATACCGGACGGTGCCCTCTCCCTTGGCGAGGAGATAGAAATGGAGCCGCCGAGAACCGCGTCACCACCGCCACCCAAGCCAGAGATTGAAGAGATTTACCTAAAGGACGGTGCCTTAAGCCTAGAGGAAGAGATCGATATTGAACCCGCGCCCACCGGCGACCGCTACGCCCACAAGACCGAAAACGCTTTTGTCCCGACCGACCGACAGGCCGTCTCCACCTTCGCCATCGATGCCGACGGCGGGGCGTATACCAACGTCCGCCGTTATCTGCAGCAGGACGGCTGGCTGCCCCCACCCAACGCCGTCCGCACCGAGGAAATGATCAACTATTTTGACATCGATTACCCCTTCGACAATCCCGGCCATCCCATCGCCCTCAACGGCGAGGTGACCGGCTGCCCCTGGAACACCAATCACCGCCTGATCCGCGTCGGCCTCCAGGGCCGGCCCGTGACGGAAGAAGACCTGCCGGCCAACTTTGTCTTCCTGGTCGACGTTTCCGGCTCCATGTCCGGCAGAGACCGGCTTCCGCTTCTCAAGGCCGGCATGCACCGCTTCGTGGACAAGATGGGCAAAGATGATTACCTCTCCGTCGTCACCTACGCCAGCCGCACGGAGGTTCACCTCAGCGCGACCTCCGGCAGAGACAAGCCGGAAATCCGCCGCGTCATCGATCGGTTGCAAGCCAGTGGCGGCACCAACGGCGGGGCGGGCATCGAGCTGGCCTACGCCCAGGCCGAGAAATTCCTGATCTCCGGCGGAAACAACCGCATCCTGCTGGGTACCGACGGCGATTTCAACCTCGGCGCCTCCAGCCACGAAGCCCTGCTCGAACTCATCGAAGAGAAGCGCAAAAGCGGCATCTTCCTGACCGTGCTCGGCGTAGGGCGGGGCAACCTCAACGACGCCACCATGGAGCAGATCGCCAATACCGGCAACGGCACGTACGCGTACATCGACAAGGTTTCCGAACTGGAGAAAGTCTTCTTTCAGGAAAACGGCAAGTTCAACGCCGTGGCCAAAGACGTAAAGGTGCAGATCAAATTTAACCCCGATCAGGTGAAAGCCTACCGCCTGATCGGCTACGAGAATCGTATACTCGCCAACCAGGACTTCACCGACGATACGAAGGACGCCGGCGAGATCGGCGCCGGACAGAACGTAACGGCGCTGTACGAGATCATTCCAACGGAAACTTCCCCTGCATCCCGCGGCCCCGCCATCACCATTGACTTCCGCTACAAACTGCTTGATGCTGACCGCAGCTTTCCCCTTTCTATTTCCGTAAGCGACGCCGGCAAAGACTTCGCCCGCGCTTCCGACCGCACGCGGTTCACCGCCGCCGTGGCCGCCTTCAGCCTGTTGCTGATTGATTCGGAGTACAAAGGATCCGCTACCTACGCCGACGTACTGGCCTGGCTCGAGGACGTTGAGCTCGACGATAAATACGGGTACCGGCAGGAGCTGGTGGAACTGGTGAAGCTGGCCGACGGACTGAACGCAAAGTGAGAGATTGTTTGAGGGTAAGGCGTTGTCTACCGAATGCACGTTCGGCGTACAACGCTCCCCTCTGGATTATAAGTATACCGTTACCTCAGCCGTATGGAAGCTGAATTGCTGGCAAGGTGTGATTACACTCGTGAGGAGTACGTTGACCTTCTGGAAAAGTCGGAGCAAAAAATGGAATATCACGATGGTCAGATCGTGATGATGGCTGGTGCCACCGGCCCGCACAATCGCATCACTATGAATCTTTCGGGATTGTTGTACGGCAACCCAAACAACTGCGAGCCCCAAGGCATTGACCAGGCCCTTACTTTGCCCGCCTTTCGCAAGTACGTTTTCCCCGATCTCACATTTGTATGCGATGCGGACAAAGGAAGCCTTTATGACGACGATAGCGATCAGTTCTTGATCAACCCCTGCCTGATCGTAGAGGTGCTCTCTCGGAAAACCGCCGAGTGCGACCGCACGGAGAAATTCGTGATTTACCGCTCTTTGCCAACTTTCAGGGAGCATTTATTGATCGATTCCCGCAAGATGCAGGTTGAATCCTTTTACCGGGAGGACGATACCAGTTGGATCATTCAGAACCTCTGGCTGCCTGAGCACGAACTGACTTTTTGATCGCTGGATGAACGGCTTACGCTGGCTCAGATTCACCGACGTACTAATCTGAAGCCGGCTGATCTTTTTAAATTGACGTATGACTTGCCGCCAATTTTATAGTCAGACCCTGCTTTATTCCGGCCGCTTAGTACGTTGTAAAAGCTTTAGCTTTTTGGTTAATCGGACAAGCTCTGTTTGAGACACCCCCAGCTCCTTCAATTTCTTGGCCGCCTGTCGTAAGCGGATACCGCAGTATAAAGGGACCGCTAACGCGGTGATGATCGCCCCCTTCAGGCCATAACCCTGCAGAACCGCCCAACTTCCACCGTTCACAAAACTAATGACCAGCCCAAGCAGATAAAAAACGAAGGCCAGAGTGAGACATAAAACGGGGTTCACTCGAAAAATGATTGCGAGGACCACCAGCGGCATTACCGTAAATACAGCCGATGCAATTATCCCTTTAATTGCTCCCGTTAAAACTACAGGGCTTAAAGCACCGGATGGTACGCCACCAGAGTTAATGCCCTCATAAAGACTGGTAAACGAACTATAGAGCATTAATGCATTCAAAAAGATCAAAACCACCAGTACCCACCGCCCCATCAACATCCGCCGCAGATTCTCGTTGGCTTCAATCTTTGCGTCGTTGATGCGGGTAATGGTTTTAGGATCGAATTTGGGTATGGCCCCCCTCAAGCACCTGGTCATCAAGTAAATCATCATTAATAACCATAACAGGGTGTATAGGACCAGTGATAAGGTGCATCGGTAAAACAATCCGCGCTCGGAGAGCGCGGGGTCCGGGTGGGTAATTCTCCGCTCAGTAAGCTACGATAAGCGAAAGCACGAACAAGCGCTCAGTAAGCCCGCTCGTTGTTGCCCTCCATGTAGTTCACAAACGCCTTGTTCACCACCCGGAAACCACCCGGCGTCGGGTAGTTGCCGCTGAAATACCAGTCGCCGTTGTTGTTGGGGCAGCTGGCGCGCAGGTCTTTGATCGTCTGATAGATCACGTCGACCTGGGGCCTGGTTCCCTTCGGGGTCATGATCTCGGCGATCATGTCGCTCACCTCTTCGTATTTAAACAGGTCGTAGAGTTCGCTGAGAACGTTCGTTTGCTCGGCGTCCGGTTTTTTCAGTTCGGCGACGGCCTTTTTGTACGTCGCCTTCATCAGTTTCTTCTTTCCCCGCTTGGCCAGCAATGCTTCCATGGCCTTAAAGGCGACGAACTCCCCCATCCGGCTCATATCGATGCCGTAGCAGTCCGGGTAGCGGATCTGGGGTGCGGAGGAAACGACGATGATGCGTTTGGGCAACAGGCGGCTGACGATTTTGATGATCGAATCGCGCATGGTGGTACCGCGCACGATCGAGTCGTCGAGCAAAACGAGGGTATCGACGTGGTTGCGAACGATACCGTAGGTTACATCATAGACGTGGCTGACCATGTCGTCCCGGCTGCTGGTGTCGGCGATGAAGGTGCGGGTTTTACCGTCCTTGACGACGATCTTTTCGTTGCGGACCTTGGTACTCAGGATCTTGCTCAGGCCGTTCTTGCCGGCCTTCCGCTTTTTTTTGATGGCTTTGCGCTTCCACTCGGTCAGTTCGTCCTCGAGGCCTTCGATCATACCCATGTAGGCGGTTTCGGCCGTATTGGGTATGTAACTGAATACGGTATTGTTAAAATCGTAGTCGATGGCCTTCGTCACGGCTTTGGCCAGGCGGCGACCGAGTTCCTTACGCTCGAGGTAGATGTCGCGGTCGGTACCCCGGCTGAAGTAAATGCGCTCGAAGGAACAGGCGGCGCGGGGCAATTTTTTGGTAAAGGGTTCCATGCTCACCTCGCCGTTCTTCTTGATGATGAGGGCGTGGCCGGGCTCCACTTCCCGGATTTTCTCAATGGGAACGTTGAACGTCGTCTGCAGGGCGGGGCGCTCACTGGCGACGGCGACGAACTCCTCGTTTTCGAAGTAAAAAGCGGGGCGGATGCCGGCGGGGTCGCGCATCACGAAAGCATCGCCGTGGCCGATCATGCCGCCCATCACGTAGCCGCCATCGAACTTCTTGCTGGCCCGTTTGAGCAGCCGCTGCACGTCGAGTTCCTCGGCGATGATGTCGTTGATGGCGATGTTGCTGTGGCCGTCGGGCTTGTGCCACGTGTGGATACGCTGCACCTCATCGTCGAGAAAGTGACCGATCTTTTCGAGCACGGTGACGGTGTCGGATTTTTCTTTGGGGAACTGGCCCAGTTCCACCAGCTCCTGAAACATCTCGTTGACGTTGGTGAGGTTGAAGTTGCCGGCCACGATGAGGCAGCGGGTTTTCCAGTTGCTCTGGCGCAGGAAAGGGTGACAGGTTTCGATATCGTTACTACCGTGGGTACCGTAGCGAAGGTGCCCCATCATCAGTTCGCCGGTGTAGGGGAGGTTGCTTTTGAGGTATTCACCGTCGGCGAGTTGCTCGGCCGTCAGTTCGTCGAACCGGCGGTAGACGCCTTTCCAGAGGTCGGCCAGATAATCGGTTTTGTTGGATCTTTTGCGGCTGATGAATTTTTTGCCGGGCGGATGGTCGAGCTTAATGGTGGCCATGCCGGCGCCGTCTTGCCCGCGGTTGCGCATCTTACGCATGAGCAGTTGCAGGCTTTTGAGGCCGTGCAGGCTGGTGCCGTATTTCTCGTGGTAATAGCTCAGGGGTTTACGGAGGCGGATCATCGCCAGGCCGCATTCGTGGTGGATTGCATCGCTCATGGAAGGGAATTCCTTATTCGGAAAGTGCAAAGGTAGGGAAGGAGTGTAGCAGTCAGGTAGTCGGGCAATCAAATAACGTGGGTCCGGGCTTAAATAAATTTTTGAGTCGCCGGGTTTACGCTGACCGTTTACCTGCTCCCGGGTTTTGCACGTGACAATTACGGTCCGAAGGCCGATCTTTTCAAGCCCGGTGAACTTGCTGAATATCAGGACAAGGAGGTGATTTTAACGCCCCCGACTAATTCGCAGAACCGACGTTGGTAAAGTTGCCGGCGGACCGGATCGGATTGAGCATATCAGCCTTACAGGGGGCGAGGTCGCAGGTGCAACAGAAGGGACTTCGAGAGCAGAGCCAGAACTTCTGAGGCAGCTGTTGCCACCCGGTAAGCAGCGATTTTTAACCCGGCCGTTCGTACCTTACGTGTGCCCAGCCTTCCCCCGGTCGGAAGGCTTCCGGCTCTCCGAACTCCGGCATTCATGCCAGTGCCTCTCAAAAACTTGTCCCATATGCGTTTATTTGCCGCCCTGCTCTTCCTGATTGTCCTGTACACCAGTGGCTGTACCCGTAAGGTTGTTCCCGTTGCCCAAAACGAGAACATATCCGATCTGGAACTGGCCGATCCCCGGACCACCATGGCAACGAGCTTCGGCGAGCCCGTCGCCAGCCACCCCTTCGGCGCCGAGCTTTTCGTCCCATCCCGGAGCATGAGCGCCGAAAAACTGATCGAAAATCTCCGCGCTGCCTTCCCCGACAAAGCCCTCTACCTCGACTTTTGGGCCGTGTGGTGCGGCCCCTGTCTGAGTCAATTCCCCTTCAGCGCCAGCCTCCACGGTGAAGCGCACGACCTGGACGTGGAATTCGTCTACCTCTGCACCGCTTACGGCGGCGACGAGGAGCGCTGGCAACAGAAAATCGTTGAAAACCGACTGCCCGGCACCCACCTCTTCCTCTCCAAGTCCGCCCACATCAAAATCATGGATATGTTCAACGGACGGGGGTACCCGACCTACGCCGTGGTGAGAACCGACGGCAAGATCAAGAAAAATGTTTCCCGCCCCTCGAACCTCGACCACGAAAAACTGGCGAAACTCATCCGGGTAAAACAGTAAGCTGAAAATTTATTACGACAAATGTCGTCGAATATTTTATTTATTACGACACGTGTCGTAATATTGTAGTATGTCCGATCATACCCTACCCTCCGATGCGGAATTACGCATACTGCAAGCCCTCTGGGACCACCCCGGTTCCACCGTTCAGGAAGTTCACGCCTGGGGCGAGCAGGCCGGCGTGGACGTGGGATATACCACCGTACTGACGCAGCTGCAGCGCATGCACAAAAAAGCGCTGGTAACCCGGGAACGCCGGGGCCGCCAACACCACTATCATGCCGCCCTGGGCCGGGACGTGACCGAGGCCGCCCTGGTGGCCCGGCTTTCCGAATCCGCCTTTGCGGGGTCCGCCGTCCGGCTGGCGTTGAAAGCTCTCGGCAACGACCGGCCTTCGGCAGCGGACCTGGAAGCGCTGGAGCAATGGATCAAAGCCCAAAAAGACAAGTCATGAACGCGCTGCTATCTCATCCGCTGGTAACCGCTTTGGCCGTCACACTGCTGCATTCGCTGTGGATCTTTGCCGTCCTTACCGGGCTGGGCTGGTGGCTGGCCGCGGAGATGAAAACGGCCCGTCATCGCTACCTGGCCTACCTGGTCACGTTACTCTCTTTCCCGATAGCGTTTTTGACGGTATTGTTTCTGAAATGGCGAGCACAAAACGTCGCCTGGTCCGCCGCAACGTTTTTGAGCGAGCAGCTCGGCACCGGCCCGGTACTGGAACTGACCGGTAATCTGACCAAGCTCGGCATCGAAGCTCCGCCACGCTGGCTGAGCTATCTGGCCATGGCTTACCTGACGGGCCTGGTTGTCGGCGCAGGATTAAACGTTTACCGCTACGGCGTTACGGTACGGATGCGGCGCGGTGGATGGCCCGCTCCGGCGGCGTTCCGCGACGCTTTCGAGCGACTCAAAGGACAACTGGTGTCCGGCCGCAGGGTAACGTGGAGTATCAGTAAACGGGTGACCGAAGCCCTGACCGTCGGTGTACTGCGTCCGGTCATTCTCTTTCCCGTCGGATTGATCAATGCCCTTTCCCCGGAAGAGGTGGAAGCGATTTTGCGCCACGAACTGACGCACATACGCCACAACGATCCGCTCTGGAACGCCGTGCAACAATTAATCGTAAGTACCTTCTTTTATCACCCCCTGGTTTACCTCCTGTCCCACCGGCTCGACCGTGAGCGGGAGTACGCCTGCGACGATGTCGTTGCCGCTACCACCGCTCCCGATGTATACGCCGGAGCACTGGTGCGGGCGGCCAGATTTTCCGTTAACTCAGTAAATACCTTTACCATGGCAGCCGCCAATAAAAATTATTTTTCCGCGCGCATCCAGCGCCTCTTCTCTACTTCCGCCAGTGCCTCCCCGAAGGGGGGCACCCGCCGTTATTCCTTGCTGGCTCCGCTGGCGATACTCCCTTTCTGCCTGCTTTTCGCCTTCGCCCCCAACGCCGCCGAACGGCAAGACTGGGCCATCAAAACGGCTCCTGGCACCACGGTCGGTAAAGTGATCATCCGGGGCGTAGTAACCGACTGTACGACCGGTGATCCGCTGATCGGTGCTACCGTCATGGTCGAAGGATCCGATATCGGCACCATTACCGGCTTCAAGGGAGATTATGAACTCACCGTCGATCCCGGACCGCAGCCCCTCGTCTTTGCTTACGACGGGTACGAAACCGTATCGACGAACCTTGACGTAGCCCGGGACCAGTACGCCGATGTCGCCATGTGCAAAGGAGAGGCCGGGAAAACATCCGTACGAATTGCCGACAAGGCCTTCAGCGTTGAAGCCGATGATGCTGCCGCTTCCGACAGTGTTTCCGAGAACGAATCGCCGGGCAAAGAAATTCTCTACATCGTAGACGGTAAGCGCCACGACTCCGACATCATGAAAAATATTGAAACGGACGATATAGAAAAGATCGAAGTTTTTAAAGATGCGGCGAAAATGGAAGCCTTCGGCTACGGTACTGATTTTAGGGGAGCGATCATTATCACGATGAAGAAGTAAGCCCAAAGAGTGCACCTGAAAGTCCCGTTTCCCTTGCTCTTTTTAACTCTGCTCTGCACCGGCGTCCGCGCCCAAAAGGTTTTTCCCGTCCCGGTCAACGACATCGTCCCCGAGCGGACCAATATGCAACGGTGCGCCCTGCCGCTCCCGCCCCTGCGCGAGGCCGACATCGTTTGACAGAAGCGCGTCTGGCGCGTGATCGACGTGCGGAAGAAAATGAACCATCATTTCACCAACCCGCGGGCTCCGCTGGTGAGCTTGTTGCGGAATGCGGCGGACGAGCAGAAGCCGAAACTGTACGGCACCTCCGACGATCGGTTTACAAACCCGCTCACCGACGAAGAGCGCCTGGTTTTTCCAAGGAAGGATCGACACCGTAAGGATTTTTGACGGTGACTGCGATGAAAAGTACGAAACCGTACCCCGCGAGTTCGATCCCGCCACCGTGGTCCGCTACCGCCTGCAGGGGATCTGGTACGTGGACAAGAACAGCAGCCGGATAAAGATTCGCCTGCTGGGCATCGCGCGCCTCGTGGACGAAAGAGAAGAGATGGGCAACCTGCGGTACGAGCACGCCCTGTTCTGGGTACACTACTCCGCCGCCCGCTCCGTACTGGCCGGTAAACGGGCTTACGTGAGCGGTAACGAAGCCTCGACCCGCAGCGGGGAAGATGTTTTGAAGGCCGGCAGTTTTCCGGTTACGTCATCAAAGTGGGCAACGTTCACGATCGCCGCATCGAGGACTACGTCACCGACGGCCGTACCTGACCGCTTACCGCGGAGCGGCCGGAGCGCGAACGCCCGGGCCGGGAATCCGATCTTTGGAGCTACTGATAAGTATGTCGTCAATGAACGCCGGCGGCGGGCCGGCGGTAGCTTACCCGTAAGCTAGTGATCTGTCAAGCCTAAGATCGGTAGTAATCTGCGGTGCCTTTTTCCGCTTGGTTGGGTCGCTCAAATCCTCACTTAGCTACGGCTAAGCTCCGGTTTGAGCTCCTTACCAATCGAAAAAAATTCACCGGCATCCTACCAACAGTTTAAGCTTTGACACACCAATAAACCTAAGTTAAAGTGGCTTGGGACTCCTTCAGGTCCGGGCTAAGCCGGCAACCCGATCTCCGGTTGTGGTCATCATGGTTGTTGAGCTATCTGCTGAATATGAACCCTGAAGGCGCGCCCTCCGGTCAGGACTGATTAGCCTCTGGATAACATACAAAGCCCCGATCTCCTTCGTGGAGATTGGGGCTTTAGAGTTTTTAAGCGGAGCGTGGAAAGCGCTTACAGCTTCACCACTTCAGCCTGGATGGGGTAATCGGCCAGGATGCGGTTGGTGAACGCCATGTGCCCGCGGGGGACGGCGAGGTAGAGCTTGCCGTGCTTATAGCTGGCCAGGCTGCTGAGCAGACGCCATTTGGTGACCAGTTCGCGCTCGTCATCGGACTTCATACCGAGTTCAAAGTAGGACTTACGGCCGTTGACCTCACCGGTGCAGTCGGGGATGAAGTACTCTTCGGTATCTTTTCCACGACGAATCTTGGCGGGGGTTTCGTAGCCTTCCGCGTTGGCACAGATGTTTTCGAATCCTTTCTTTTTTACGATCTTCTCGAGTAATAACTCGATCAATTCAGCGTCTTTTTGTTGGGCTTCCGTTAGAATTCCATTTTCCATCTGGGGTGCGTGGTTTTTCAGTTTTGTGAGGCGCGGAGCATACCGCAAACAGTGATTGCCTGCTTTGAACAGAATTCAGAGCGACGTTTTGTGACGTTAAGTGCGAGTAAGGTACACTAAGGGAATAGTTTGTCGCAAGCAAGTTACCATTTAGAACGTTTTTAACCGGATGATGGTTGATGTAAGTACAATATTCGCCCGTTACAAAATCACCGGTCGTGCGTCAAAGCAGTGCATTCAAAATCTTTCCTCTGCATCCCGCGTTCGCGCCCGTATTATCGTGGGTAACGTGCCGACGAGGCTTCACCCCCTTAATTCTATCTAAATTTGTCCAGTCATAATATAACCTTCAGCATGCGTCATTTTTCTATGCTACTGCTCGCCCTCTGTTTTTTTGCCTGCGGAGCGGACATCGAGCCCACCACGACCAACGGAAGCACCGGTGAAAGCGCCGTAGCGGAAACCGACGCAATCAACCCCGGCCTCCTGAATGGATTTCCTACGGGCATCATCGAAAGTGGTTGTGACTGCTCCCTGAAACTGGCTGACGACTCCGACGGTAGTTTTTTCTTCGTTTTCGATCAGCAGGGCAAGGGCACCGGCCAGTTGCGCATCAACGACCGGGACGTGATCGTGCAGAGTGGTGCCAGCCTTAGGACCCAGAACGACAACTATGACAGCTACCTGCACCAAAACGATGAATGGACCATCAAAACCTCCCTCACCAGAAATGACGAAGACGGAGGCAGCTATACCGGTAAAGTAAAAATCGACAACCGCCGCACGGGAGTGAAAACGGAAGTACGGGTGAAGGGGCTTTGCGCCTGCTAAACGGTGCCGGGCGGAATGCCACCGTGCATATGACGGTCCGACTGCCCGGTCCGCCTTTTGCCTGCCGCGATCTTGAAATACAACGCGACCGGGGCGACACTATCCAGCTACTGACTACGTACTCCCCACGGTATTCCGCGTCTCTTCGAATTTTTCGCGAATAACCTGTTGTACCGTTTTGCCCTCGATTTTTGCCTGTAACCAGCTCGGAATATCCAGGAAGGTGAAGGGGCGGTTCTCGAAAGGTTTAGCGGTGATGGCGTCCAGTTTACCCTTCAGTTTAGTGAACTCCCCCTTCAGTTGTTCTTCCCGGATGCGGGGGATACGCCGCAGGAAGCGGAAGATGTGTTGTTGGGTTTCTTGCAGGTGCTCTACTTTGGCGAGGAAGCGGTAAACGGATTTCACCTGGTATTCGACGAGTTGTACGTTGCCCATTTCGAAGTGGCAGATCAGGCTGAGAATACGGGCGTAAGCCTGGATATCGGAGCGGTAATTGGGACTGCGCTGATTGATGATCTCGTTGAGGTGATCGATGGCCGTATCGTTGTCTCCACTACCGAAGTAGAGGCAGGCGATGCGGTAGTGAAAGATCATGATGCGGTGGTCGTCCCAGTTGTAAGTGTTTTCCTCCACAACCTGCATGATCTGGGGTACGAGGCCAAGCCCTTCCCGGAAGGTTCCCTCCATGTAATGACGCCGGATCTGGTGATCGAACTGGTAGAGGTAGTACAAGCCCGCTACGTTGACGTTGTTGGTGATGTCGAACTTGTGCGGGAAAAGATCGAGTATGGAGAGCTGCTCGTTGAATTTATCGTACTGCCACATATTGAACAGCGTGGCGAGGTTGTTGTGAATACCTTTGAGGTATAAGGGAGCGTTGGCCTCGATCATCTTCTCGTTGGCGTCGAAAAGCTCCACCCAGCGCTGGGTGAACCGGTAACAGGCCGGATATTCGTGACACATCAAGTGCATCCAGTGGTAGCTCTGGCAGTAGTACACCTTGCCCCAGAAGTCGAGGTCTTCGTATTTAGCCTTGGGCAACTGCCCGCGAAAGAAGGACTTGACCATGAAGAAATCCTGCTCGTTGCTGACCAGCCCCAGCTTCAGGTACAAGCCGTAGAGGCGTAACGCCAGATTGGAGTAGGCGTCGGTATCGGCGATCTTGGTCGTCAGTTCGGTACACTCCTCTCCGAGTTCTTCGGCGCGTCCTTCGATGCTGCGGGTGATGTATTGCCCCTCGATGAGTTTTTCGAACTGGGCGATCTCGAGGGCGACGGTGTGCACCTGAACCTCGCGGGCGCGCTTCTTCGTTTTATCGAGCACGTCGAGGCTTTGGCGATACAAACCTTTATTGTACAGAATACGGGCGTGGTCGAGGTTTTCACGTAGTAGAATAGCCTCATCCTTATTCCGGTTCAGCAAGCGCAGGCTGGTAAGGAGTTGTTTATAAAGGTGCGCTTTGAGATTGGAAAGCTGGCTTTTTTTAATTCCTTTAATTCGCTTAAGCAGATATTCCTCGTCGTATTCCCCCGTGCGCTCCAAAATATCGAAGAGTTGGAGAAAGAGAATTTCCGCGTTCGCCTGTTGGTTGCGTTTGACAAACAGCCTAAAATGCCTCTTCTCCGCGCGATTGAGCGATGCTACCAGCTTTAACAGGTCGTCAGTCTTTTGTTTTGGCATTGTATAACATCTTTAGTCAAATCACTGAACAACAATAACTTACAGAACAAAACGCCGACGATTGTTGTAGCAATCGTGCGGTTTATAGGACAAAGTCGAATTCTTTATTTGACCTTCATTTTCCTAATTTTATGTTCCTGACCAAATCAAGGCCCGCTATCTCGGAGCCCTAAAGATAGAAACGCCCCGCAAATAGGGGCAAGTGCGCTTATGAATACCAACCGAATTCAAATTTTCGACACCACGCTCCGCGACGGAGAACAGGTGCCCGGCTGTAAGCTTGACTCCAAGCAAAAGATCGTTATCGCCCGGCAACTGGAATTACTCGGCGTCGACGTTATCGAAGCCGGCTTCCCGATCTCCAGTCCGGGAGATTTTCAATCCGTTCGCGAGATCGGCAAGACGGTTACCTCCCCCGTTGTCTGTGCTCTGAGCCGCGCGGTAAAGAAAGACATCGAAGTCGCCGCCGATTCTCTGAAAACGGCCAAGCGCCCCCGCATCCATACGGGTATCGGTACTTCCGACAGCCATATCCAGTTCAAATTGCGCACCACCCCCGACGAGATCATCTGCCGGGCCGTTGACGCCGTCAAGTACGCCAAGAGTTTTGTGGAAGACGTGGAATTTTACGCCGAAGACGCCGGCCGAACGGACAACGAGTTTCTAGCCCGGGTGATCCAGGCCGTCATCAAGGCCGGAGCTACCGTGCTGAACATTCCGGATACCACCGGTTACTGCCTGCCGGACGAATACAGGAACAAGATCGCTTTCCTGCGCGACAATGTCACCGGCATTGACAAATGTACCCTCAGTACCCACTGCCACAACGACCTGGGTCTGGCTACCGCCAACTCCATCGCCGGGGCCATGGGCGGCGCACGGCAGATCGAATGTACCATCAACGGCATTGGGGAGCGGGCCGGCAATACAGCCCTCGAAGAAGTGGTGATGATCATGCGTCAGCACGAGCACCTGAACATGTTCACCAACATTAACAGCAAGTTGCTGCTGGAAACCAGCCACCTGGTGAGTGAAAGCATGGGAATGGTCGTACAGCCCAATAAAGCCATCGTGGGCGACAACGCCTTCGCGCACAGTTCCGGCATCCACCAGGACGGTGTGATCAAGCGGCGCGATACCTACGAAATCATCGACCCGGCGGAAGTGGGTGTAGACGAGTCCAAGATCGTACTCACGGCGCGCAGCGGCCGCGCCGCGCTGGCCTACCGCCTGAAGAACCTGGGCCACAACGTAACCAAGGTTCAGCTTGATGAACTGTACAAAGAATTTTTGCAGGTGGCCGACCTGAAAAAAGAGGTGAGGGATGAGGACCTGGAAGAACTGATCGGCGCTGCGGCGCTGTAGCCCCGTTAGGTCCTGCAGCTAAAAAATTCCGGGCGTTTATTTTATCAGTTCGTCCTTGCGCCAGGTTCCTTCCGCAACCACCTTCCCCTTTGCGTTTCTGAACACTCCCTCACCGTCGCGCAAACCGTTTTTCCAGGCGCCGATATAGACGCTACCGTCGGGGAAATAGTACGTTCCCTGACCGGAGCGTTTGTCCTTGACGTACGCTCCCTGGTAGTGGGCTCCGTCGGACCAGTAAAACTCCCCTTCTCCGTGTTTTTTATTGTCCTTCCATTCGCCTTCGTACCGGCTCCCGGTACTTAACAGGGCCACGCCTTTACCGTTGGCTTTTCCGCTACGGATCTCCCCTACATAATAAGTGTCGTTGCCCTCGCCGCTGGTGAAAGTCAGGTAATTGGGTCCGGTTGTTTTTCTGGCATTGGCCCGCAGTTGTTTGACTTGCCCTTCGGCCTGGCGCAGCAGCATGGTCAGGGAATCGTACTCGGAAGTTTTTAGTGCCGGGGGGCTGACGGGAAGCGGGGCAGCCGGGGGCGGTGGCAGTACGGCGGCGGGAACGGGGACGGAACGGGCCGCTTGTAGCCGCAACGTATCCAGTTGGTACCGCCAGCGCTCTAACTGCCTGGTGTGGTTGATCCGTTCCGGCAGATCGGCCGTCAGCGCCGACAAGCTGTCGGAGGACAGCAGATCTTCGTAGGCGGCGCGGGCCGGAGCGTAGCTTCCGGCGTGAAACAAACTGTCGGCGGTGGCCAGGCCGGCGTAGGCGGTCAGCTTAGCGGCAAGCACCTGGCCGTCCTCCGCCAGTTCCAGGCGCAGTTCCCGCTCTTTACCGATCTCCTGGTGGGTATAAATAACGTATCCCAAGGTTCCGAGCAGGGTTAGGAGAAGGAGAATATTGGTTTTGGACTTCATCATGGTCAATCCGGTATGTTTAGGCATATTGTCAATTCCGATTCCGGGCCGCGGACAACACACCGGCGCCCGTTTATGGCAAAAAAATGGATGCAGTTCGTTATCCCTAATAATCGCCAGGCGCTGAAAAGGCCCGCATGAGATCCTCCGCCAGCGGACTATTAGGGTCATGCAGACTCCTTATTCCCGCAGGTGAATGGCGGGTAATTTACTTTTGATGGTCCGCCAGTCGGGCGTGTAATAGACGTGAGTCCGTATCGTCAGATTTTGCTTGTAAGAACCGGGGGAGTTAGGCACCTGGCCGATCGAATACATCAAACCCGCCGCGACGCGAATCTGCGTACTGGCAATGTACCCCAGGGATGCGTGCAAACGCAGGTCTTCCAACGGGTTACTGACCACCGATTTACCGCTCTGCATGATCAGTTCCACTTCGGGACCGAAATAAAAAGCCCCGACCTCCAGATGCTTGCGGTTGATGGGTTGTTTCAGGGCGAACATGTACCGCCAGCGGTTGCGAAAGTTCCACGTGGCGTTCTCATCGTATCCGCGCGTCCAGCGGTGCTCCAGCCGGAGGCGGTGGTACACCTTGCCGCGCCAGAAGTGCTGGGCCCAGAGATACTCGTGCCAGATCCGCCATTCCGGCACGGTACGCCGCTCGTCGTTTTGCTCATCGAAGTCACCGTTAAAGTTGATGCGCATCACGCCGCCCAAGCTGACGTTGAAGTGATCGTCGATCAAATAGCTCAGGGCGTGGCGGTTGTAAATCTGTGCCCACTGACCGGCAAAGTTCAGTCCGGGTGTTTCCGTACGGCGAAAGTGGGTTTGGGCCACCCAGAAAAAGCGGTCGGATATCCGGATGTTGGCGTAAGTGTTGAGCCACCAGCGGTTTACGGGCGCCTTGAACTCTGAAGCCGGCGCTACATCCTGTCCCGTAATGACGGGGGAGACAAAAAGGATCGCAACGCCAAGAAAGATCGTGCGCAATAAAACGGGCAGCGATCCGCTAATCGGCTGCTCAAACAAAACTGGAGGCCCTTCCGGATTTCCGGGAGCAGAAAAATGTCGGCACATATAATGCGTTGTTAGTTTGAAGGGGGGGGATCAATTACGGAAAGAACGGTGCAACGCTTCGCTCGTAATATTTTGCCGGGCAAAGATACGACTTGTCCTGATTTCTCCCTAACCGGCCGATTTAACGCTTTAAAGTTCCCAAACGGGCAGCAGGGCTTTCATCCCCGCTTTTCAGCCGTATATCCCGTTCAGCAGTGCCGCCGCACGGTACCCCGCCGCCGCCAGGCGATCCTCTACGATCGGCAGGTAATCGTGCTGATAATCCCAGGAGAACTCCGGCAGACCGGTTGCCCGGTCGGTACGGTCGTAAAGGGTATTGTAAAGATCTTCGCGCAGTCTGATGGACTCCTCGATCCAATCGTTCAGCGGTGCATTTTCCCACTCGGCTTTCCGGGAGCGGGTGTGAATGGTGGCGAAGGCGGCGAACTCGGTGTAACTCAGTTTTTCGTGTTCAACGATGCCGGAATCCCATACGGAGTGCAGGTTCATCCGGTCACCGAAGTAGAGCACGGAGATCCGGTTGCCCCCCTGGTCGCGGTTTTTACCAACGTGCATGGGTTGGTGAACGTCGCCGACAAAGTGGATGAGGAAAGCCAGCGCGGTGGCTTCGAGGGAGCCGGCCAGGGGGGCTACGCGGTTTTCTTCCATGATCGTCGTCATGCGGTTGCGGGCGGTGACGTCTCCCTTCAGGATGGCGGTCATCAGTACGATGCCTTCGCGCACGTCGTCTACCCCGGGGTCGCGCTCGTTGGCGTTGGCTACGTCGGTGATCGTGCGGTCCGTATCGACCGTCATATAGTGCCAGGACTTGGCAAAATCCCAGCCTTTTTCCGCCTTGATGTAGTCGGGCCAGTTGGCCACCTGGGCGAGGAGGTTATCGCCGAGGGCTTCGTCGATGCGCAAACGGGCGGCGGGGCTCAGGTTATCGTAACAGATCTGGGCCACGACGCGGTGGCCGTTGGCGCCCCAGGCGGAGAGCAACTGGGGGAGGCAGAGGAGGAAAAAAACAAAAAGCCGGCTAAGCATGGTTCGGTCGGGTTGGTTCGGCCGCAAATATATGGGCGGGGACGCAGGATGCAAGAATCGGTTTAAAGAGCAGGGGTCGACCCGGCCTTATTTTGCTCCTTAAAATCTTACTTTGCACCTGCGTCCGCGCCAAAAATGGTTGCTTCGAAATGGCGGGCAAACGCCGCGGGAGGGAGCAGGGAAGAATCTAAGATCAACACCCCCTTCTCCGTGGCTTGCTTGTGAAGGAAGTTGTTCCAGTTGGCCTGGTCCTGGTGGGCCAGGTCGGGCTGCCGGCGTTCCTCGATCAGCCGCCGGTTCATTTCCGCTACCGGGCAATGAATCAGCACGATCCGGTAATCCGACACCTTACGTCTGGCCATTCCGTCGATGACATAATCCAGGTTGAACTGTCCGTCGAAAATTATATGCTTGTGCGGTGGTCTTGCCAGCAGCCGATCCATCCACTTTTCGGTATGCGCCATCTGCCACTCCGCCCAACCTTTGTGCAGCTTCAACATTTCCTGTTCCGTTGGCACGGGGCTTTGGTCCGAATGAAAAAACGCGTACCCCTCCGCCGATGGCAGTAGCTTCAGATTATTCAGCAGGGTAGATTTGCCGACCCCGCAGGCACCGGTAAGAAAAATGATCATCTTTCAGAGCTTTTGGAAAACTTAAGCGGAGTAACGTATTAAAATTCAGTAAAAGTTGCGAAACTGTAAATTAGCGGAATTATCCGGCCCTCCCGGATGCGTTTAAAATTTACCTTTACCAAAACAAGATTTCAACCCCGCTCCAAGCCATGGCCAAAACGTTATTCGACAAAGTCTGGGATGCCCACGTCGTCACCGAGATCCCCGGCGGCAACCAGGTACTTTATATCGACCGTCACCTGATCCACGAGGTCACGAGCCCGCAGGCCTTTAACGGACTGCGCAGCCGGGGTCTGCCCCTGCTGCGTAAAGATCGCATCGTCGCCACGGCCGACCACAATGTGCCCACCATCGATCAGGACAAGCCGATCAAAGACCCCCTCGGCGCCAAGCAGGTGCGGATGCTGAGCGAGAACTGTGCTGAATTCGACGTCGACCTCTACGGGCTCGGCCACCCCTACCAAGGCATCGTGCACGTCATCGGGCCCGAGCTGGGCATCACCCGTCCGGGCATCACGATGGTGTGCGGAGACAGTCACACCAGTACCCACGGGGCCTTCGGGGCCGTAGCCTTCGGCATCGGCACCAGCCAGGTGGAACAGGTGATGGCCACCCAGTGCCTGCTGCTGACCAAGCCGAAGAGCATGCGCATCAACATCGAAGGAGACCTCGCCCCCGGCGTGACGGCCAAAGACATCATCCTCTACGTCATCAGCCGGATCGGCACCGGCGGCGGCACGGGATACTTCGTAGAGTACGCCGGCTCGGCCATCCGCGCCCTGAGCATGGAGGGCCGGATGACGGTCTGCAACATGAGCATCGAAATGGGTGCCCGCGGCGGCCTCATCGCCCCCGACGAGACGACCTTTGCTTACCTTAAAGGCCGCGAATTCAGCCCCCGGGGTAAAGACTGGAAAGCCGCCGTTGCCCACTGGAAAACCCTGCCCACCGAAAAGGACGCCCACTTCGACGTAGAACTCAACTACGAAGCCGCAAACATCTCCCCGATGGTTACCTACGGCACCAACCCGGGCATGGGTATGGGCGTGAAGGAGTCTATCCCCGTCAGCTCGGAAGTGCACAACAAAGCCAGCATCGACAAGGCCATGAAGTATATGGGCCTCGAAGCCGGTACACCGCTGGAACACCAGGCGATCGACTACGTATTCATCGGTTCCTGCACCAATTCCCGCATCGAAGACCTGCGCGCGGTAGTCGGCCTCGTCGGCGACCGCAAGGTGGCGGACGGCGTAACGGCGATTGTGGTACCCGGCTCGCAGCAGGTCTCCCGGCAGGCCATCTCGGAAGGGCTGGACAAAAAACTCGTTGCCGCCGGCTTTCAGTTCCGCGAAGCCGGTTGCTCAGCCTGCCTGGGCATGAACGCGGACAAGGTGCCGGCCGGAAAATACTGTGTCTCTACTTCCAACCGGAACTTCGAGGGGCGGCAGGGGCCGGGGGCGCGGACGATCCTGGCTTCTCCGCTTATGGCGGCGGCGGCGGCGGTTACGGGCAAGGTTACTGATGTGCGGGAGATTTTAAACTGAATTTTTTGAATTCTAAATATCAATTTTAAATTAATATGGTGCGGTAGCGTGAACTACCGTAAATATTAAATTTTGAATCAAAAATTATAAATTCCATTGACTCCATTTAAAAAACTGACCTCTTCCGCCGTCCCCCTCCCCATCGAAGACGTAGATACCGACCAGATCATCCCCGCCCGTTTCCTGAAGGCGGTCACCCGCGAGGGCTTCGGTGAAAACCTTTTCCGCGACTGGCGCTACGACAAGCAAAATGAGCCGAAGGAAGACTTCGTGCTGAACAACCCGATATATACCGGTCAGATTCTTGTTGCCGGGGCTAACTTCGGTTGCGGATCGAGCCGGGAGCACGCCGCCTGGGCCATCGGAGACTTCGGCTTCCGGGTAGTGGTCTCCAGCTATTTTGCCGACATCTTCCGGGGCAATGCGCTCAACAACGGCATCCTTCCACTGGTGGTCTCCCCCGCCCTGCTGGACGAAATTTTCGTGACCATTGAGAACAACCCCGCCGCCACGTTTACCGTCGATCTGGAAGCGCAGACCTTCAAGAACGAAACGACCGGTACGGTGACTACGTTTGACATCGATTCCTACAAGAAAACCTGCCTCATCAACGGCTACGACGACATCGATTACCTGTTGAGCCAGCGTGACCTGATCGAAAAGTTTGAACGGGAACGGGTGGATTATTCGCTGGCCTAGATTTTTCGGGCGGGAATATATTTTTCAAAACAGCCCCTAATGCCCCGGACACCCCATACTTATACTTTACACATGGCAGATTTCAACATAGCAGTACTAGACGGAGACGGCATTGGCCCCGAAGTAATCAAACAGGGCATTAAGGTGCTGAACCAGGTCGGCTTCAAGTTCGGACATAAGTTTCGCTTCGACTTCGCGCCCGTCGGGGCGGTAGCCATCGACGAAACCGGCAATCCATTACCCGAGGAGACGCTAGACCTTTGTAAACGTTCCGATGCAATCTTCTTCGGCTCCATCGGTCATCCCCGGTTCGACAACGACCCCACGGCAACCGTTCGGCCCGAGCAGGGCCTCCTCCGCCTGCGTAAAGAGCTTGGCCTGTACGCCAACCTCCGTCCCGTAGCCGGCTACAAAGAACTCACCCATCTCAGTCCACTGCGCCCAGAGCGGATGGAGGGTGTAGACATGTTGATCGTACGGGAACTCACAGGTGGCATCTACTTCGGCGAAAAAGGCCGGCGCGATGGTGGCGATACGGCCTTCGATACCTGCTTCTACACCCGCATGGAGATCGAACGGATCGTGAAAATGGGCTTCGAGGCTGCCGGCAATCGCCGGGGCAAGTTGATGCTGGTCGACAAAGCTAACGTAATGGAAAGCTCGCGCCTCTGGCGTGAAGTAACCCGTGAAATGGCCGCTGACTATCCGGAAGTGGAACTTGGCTTTATGTTTGTAGACAATGCCGCGATGCAGCTCATCCTCAACCCCGCTCAGTTCGACGTGATCGTGACAAGCAATATGTTCGGCGACATACTATCGGATGCCTCCAGCGTACTGGCCGGCTCCCTGGGCTTGTTGCCGTCGAGCAGTATCGGCAGCAAGGTGGGGATGTTCGAGCCCATCCACGGCTCGTGGCCGGAAGGCGCGGGGCAGGACCGGGCTAATCCGGTGGCGACCATTCTATCGGCGGCCATGATGCTGGATCATCTGGGGTTGGTAAAGGAAGGGGATGCGATTCGCGCGGCGGTTAACGCTACGTTGGAGTCAGGCATTGGAACCGAGGACCTAAATCCTAAAGAGAAGGTAGGTACGGATGCGATGGGAGATATGATTGCGAAACGGATCGGGTAATACGAGCATCCTGACCCTTTCCCTCACTCCGGGCTTGTTTTACATACGATCACTTTTCTCCCATTTCTACAATTTACGTTACCAAACTTCTCTTCAGTGGCTACGTATTCGCAGGCCGCCGCCACTGTAATGGCGGATAGGTTCGGTCGGATCAATGGACGTTAAATTATCTTTCCATGAAAGTCTCGCACATTTGTAAGGTTCGCGGATATATTTTGCGGTAGCATGCGTCACGTACTTTGTTTGCAGGTCTTCTTCCCGAATTTTCAGTGATGTCAGCCGGTCTGAGTAAATGCTGTCTCTTGAATACCGAGCGTTGTTTTGTCCAAAATACACAGAGGCGTAGTCTGGTCAGGCAAATTGCGTTCTTCCGCCAACGGCATAAAAGGCCAGCTAAAGCTTATCTCAAAAAGCCGGTCCCTACAAATCCCGCGCCATGTAAAGATTACACCCCGAATGTCCCGTCTCCCCCAGCGGCGAGGCCAAATACTCAAAGCCATACTTTTTATACACCTCGGCGGCATCCGTCATGGCGGTGACCGTTTCCAGGTACATCCGGGTGTAGCCGGCGGCGCGGGCTCCTTCGAGGCAGGCCTCCATCAGCAGGCGACCACTGCCGAAGCCACGGCCTTCCCCGAGGAGGTACATCTTTCGGAGTTCGCACACGGTACCATCGCCTCCGGCCAGGGGGGCATAGCCGGCGCCACCGACCACTACTGCTCCTGAAAACCCCTCCCCTGCACCTGCGGCCCCGCCTATTTCCTGCTCTACTACGAAAAAGGCGGATCCTTCTGCGTTGTATGTATCCGCCATGTCTTCGACCTCCGGATCGTTGATGGAGTAGCCCTCGCCCACGCAGTTGAACTCGGACATTACGGTGCGGATGACGCGGGCGATAGCGGCGTTGTCGGCGGGGGTTATGGGGCGAATTGCTAGCAAAAGAGGAGTGGATTTGGTGGGTGTTAAGCTTTGAAAAACAAAGCTACTCGTAAATATGCGTATGTCGATATGTGCGTATGCCGGTATTTACAATTACACACCTTAATAATCCTCCACCAACCCATAAATAGCCGGCAGATGCCGCCCCTGCCCGTCATAATCCAACCCGTAACCCACCACGAATTTCGGCGGAATCACGAAGCCGACCAGGTCGATCTTCACGTCCACCCGTTGCGCCTCCGGCTTGTGCAGCAGCGTCACCAGCGTGATGGAAGCCGGCTCAAGCGCCTTTAGAACCGGTATAAATGCCTCCATCGTCAGCCCACTGTCCACGATGTCTTCAATCAGGATCACATCTTTCCCCTCCACCGATTCCCGTTCCGGGGCCAGGTGCATTCGTACTTCGCCCTCGGTTTCGGTACCGCGGTAACTGCTGGTGCGTACGAAACTGATCTCTCCGTGCAAGCGGGACGCCCGCACGAGATCCGCCGCAAAAATGAACGCTCCCCGTAGCATCACGATGAAGCTTGGGTCTTTGCCCGCCATCCGGTGCGCCAGTTCCTGCCCCAGTTGGACAACCCGCTTACTGATCTCCTCCTCGGTCAGAAAAGGAGCAAATGTCAGTTCGTGTAATTTTATGAGATTGGGTTTAACGGAGGCCATGCTTGTCGATTAGGTACAATAGCGAAGTTATAGCCGCGGCGCCCAATTCGAGCTCTCTTTTGTTGACGTTCTCAAAAACATCGTTCGCCGTATGGTGGAAGTCGAAATACCGCTGCGAATCAGGGCGGAAGCCGATGAGCAGACCGCCCTGAGATTTGAGACCGCTGATGTCGGCACCGGAGCCACCGGTGAAAAAGGTCAGGCCGTAGGGTTCCAGCAGAGGGAGCCAGTCATTTACCTTACGGTAATCGGAGGTGAAGACATCGTCGCGGCCCTGGGCGCTAAAACCCCGGGGAGTGAAGCCGCCGCTGTCGCTTTCGAGCGCCGCCAGGTGAAATTCTTTTTTGGCATTGCTCGCTTCCCAGTATGCGCGGCCACCGGCCAGCCCGTTTTCTTCGTTCATGAACAGCACGCAGCGAAAGGTGCGCCGGGGCCGGTGACCAATCTTACGCCACAGCGGAAGCACCTGCAGGGCGTGCACGATGCCGGCCCCGTCGTCATGCGCGCCCTCGCCCACGTCCCAGCTATCGAGGTGACCGCCCACCAGCACGATCTCTTCGGGGTGGGTACTGCCGCGCACTTCCCCGATCACGTTGAAGCTCGGCACCGGCGCCAAAAAACGGCCGTTGGTCTGCAGGTGAACCCGCACCTCGCCCTGCCGCAGTAGGCGGGAGATCGTTTCGGCGTCATTGGTACTGACCGAGAGGGCGGGAATGACCATTCCTTCTTCCGCCGGGGCAACGGCCCCGGTATGCGGCACGTCGTCCAGACCGGTTGTCATGCTCCGCACCAGCACCCCTTTAGCGCCAAATCTTGCGGCAACGACATGTCCGTTAGCCCGCTGGTCCACCGCGCCGCCGTAAGCATTGAAAGTGCGAAGTTGGGTAGGGTCCATCGGGCGGTTAAAGAATACAATCTTGCCCGCTACGCCCGCACGGCCCAGGTCCTCTACTTCCTGCAGGCTGAAGACCTCCACCAACGAACCGGTGATGCCATCCGGACCGGTCCCTACGGTATTGCCCAGCGAGATCACCCGCAGCGGCTCCGTCCCGACCACCGCATTGTTGATGATGCGCCCGGTTGCCGGAGCACCACGGTCCCAGCACGGCACCATACAGGGCTGCAGGTAAACCGTGTCGAAGCCGAGGGTGTCCATCAGGCGTTGCATACTCACCACGGCGGCTTCCGCAGCGGGAGAACCCGCTAAACGGGGACCGACCTCCTTGCAGAGATGCCTGAGCCAATCGTAACATTCGCCTTCCGTCAGGGCCTTATCGTAAATGCTCTTTATGGTAAAAGCATCCCCTCCCTGGGCGTTAATGCCGGCCGAAGCGATAAAAAGCAAGGCACACAATAGACTCCTTTTTACGATGCCAAAGACACCGGGTCTAAAATTATTTAAAAACGAAAATTCCAGGTAACAATATTTTCCCATGTTATAATTAAAATTTTAGCCAAGATTTAAACCGCCGCACAACAGATTATTTCGTACGAGTCGTCACAAGTAAGGATTTGTCCGGATTCAGAGATTACTAAATTGTATAAATCACCATGTTTCCCACTTAAAATTCCTCGCCAGACGCGTTTAACCGTTAAATATTCTACAACACATCAAAGGGCGGAATTTAAGTTCCGTAAACTTACCACCCGATTATTGTGAACTTTCATCCATTAAGCACCTATCTTTGAATCAACGACGAGGATAACAGCCCGTTATGTTCGTTTTTTTAATTTGGTTTTATTTGGTTAGGGCTGAGGTGGAGCTGTGGTGGCTCTGCCTCTTTTTTATTTGGATTATCGGCCGAATAGCAGGAAAGTGGCAACTCGCAATTATTTCTGATGACACTGCTAAATCCCATAACTTTTACCGCATCCATGCTACTTCGATCACGGCATCCACGTCGTCACCAAAGCGGTTGGTTTGCAGGGTTGTCACGCGGTAGCCCCGTGCGGGATCGTACACCAGGCGGTGTTTACCATCGGAGAGTAGGGTGCCGGTTTTCCGGTCGATCTCGATTTTCGTGGTGGCGCCGAGATCTTCCTCCACCATCAGGCGGCGAACGATCAGACTGCTGTCCGTTGCTAAATATGTTGTCTTTTTGTGGTTGCCGGAGAGCAGTTCCTCCCTGGTCACATACTTATCGGACCAGGCCGGCTTGTTGATGTCGGCTTCGCGAAACAAGCGAAGATCGTTAGCAAAATTGTTGGCATCGAGCACCTTCTTTTCGGTTTCGCCGTTGAGGGTAATCGATTTTTCAACGCGCATTCGGGCCGTAGTCAGCCGCTCGGTTTCGGCGGTGATGTAGCCGGACAAATCATAGAAACCGCCATTTTGTGGGATAGTCGGGGCGGGGTCGCGGGTGCAGGCGAAGGCCATAAGGAGCAAGGACAGGGCTGCAAGGAACTGCTTCATGGTAAATTAAAGGCTTTACTTCGGAGATGGTTGCCTTACGACAAAGCCGGAGGGTCAATTGGATTGACCGGGCCGGCATAAACTTTAGCCGCCGCTGGAGAGTTCCGTGACTTCGCCCCGGCCATCCGCGCCAACCGTCACCTTGAACAGGCGGTCGTAGTTGTTTTCGTCAATATCTTTAAATCGCTTTTCCCCAATCAGGGCATTGACCAGCGCGGGAACGGTGTTCGAATGACCGACCACGAAAATGGTTTCTCCCCGGTGCCTGGCCACCCAGCCTTCGGTTAGTCGGGCGGCGGTGGCACCCGCATCGTAGGTCCGTACACTCAGCCCGTTTGCTTGCGCTACGGGAGCGGCGGTGGCCTGCGTACGGCGGTAACCGGTAGCGTAAACGGCAGCTACTTTATTGCCTCTCAGCTTACGGGCCAGGCGCTCGGCCCGGTCTTCCCCGGCGGGCAACAGGCCCGGATTTTCCCCTCCGGCCTTCTCGGCATGGCGGCTGAGGTAGATATTCGTCACTGCTGACTTGGCAGTTTCAGGAGTGCCTTGTCCAGCATCCGTACCGGGCCCACAAGCCAGGAGCGCGAAAAGTATCGGGAAGAGCAAAAAGAGCAGGGCACGGTTCATGACAAAGGTTTGGTGCTGCAACGGCACCGGCGGAGCTTTTGCTCGGTGCGAAGCGGCAATGACATCAAAAACCCGTCTTTGCATCCCGCGCGCCGCGCCCGAATCCACAAAAGGTTTTACGTTAGAGTATTCACATAACCCGCTCGCCTACTCGGAGTAGGCTTCGATCGGCGGACAGGTACACACGAAGTTACGGTCGCCGTAGCCATCATCCACCCGACCGACGGAGGGCCAGAACTTGAGCCCTTCACGCAGGTACGGCAGGGGATAAGCCGCCTGTTGCCGGCTATAGGCGTGGGACCATTCGTCGGCGGTGATCTCGGTCACGGTATGCGGGGCATTGGCGAGTACGTTGTCTTCGGCGTCGACGTCACCACGCGCGATGGCGTCGGCTTCGGCGCGGATGGCGATCAGCGCGTCGCAAAAACGATCCAGTTCTTCCAGGCCCTCGCTTTCGGTGGGCTCGATCATCACCGTGCCGGCAACGGGCCAGCTCAACGTCGGGGCATGAAAACCGTAATCGATCAGGCGCTTGGCCAGATCGCCGGCGCTCATCACGGATTTGAACGGACGCAGATCGATGATCAGTTCGTGGGCGCTGCGATTCTGCTCGCCCTGAAAAAGAACATCATAGTGATCTTTGATTCGCGTGGCGATATAGTTGGCGTTCAGGATGGCGTACTCGCTGGCCTTCTTCAGTCCCTCGGCACCCAGCATCTTGATGTAGGCGTAGCTGATGAGCAGGATACTGGCCGAACCCCACGGCGCCGCCGAGACGGCGGTGCTCGCTTTTTTACCACCTGTCGTCTGCAGGGGATGGCCGGGCAGAAACGGTGCCAGTTTTTCGTTACAACAGATCGGACCCATGCCCGGCCCGCCGCCGCCGTGCGGGATGGCGAAGGTTTTGTGCAGATTGAGGTGACAAACGTCGGCCCCGATCCGGCCGGGGCTCGTCAGGCCTACCTGTGCGTTCATATTCGCGCCGTCCATATACACCATGCCACCGGCTTCGTGCACCAGGTCGCAAATCTCAACCACGCCGGTCTCAAACACGCCGTAGGTGCTTGGATAGGTGATCATGAGGCTGGAGAGGTTTTCTTTGTGCTCCGCTACTTTTTCCTTCAGATCGTCGATGTCGATATTGCCCGCGTCGTCGGAATTGACCACCACGACTTTCATACCGGCCATGACCGCGCTGGCGGGGTTGGTGCCGTGGGCGGATTCGGGGATGATGGCCACGTTGCGATGAAAATCACCGCGGTCATGGTGGTAGGCACGGATGACGAGCAGACCCGCGTACTCACCACTCGCGCCGCTGTTGGGCTGCAGGCTGCAGGCCGTGAAACCACAGATCTCCGCCAGATCCTTTTCCAATTCGGAAAAAATCTGTTGGTAGCCCTGCGCCTGCTCAATTGGCGCAAAGGGGTGGATGTCGGCAAACTCGGGCCAGCTGACGGGAATCAGTTGCGTCGCCGCGTTGAGCTTCATCGTGCAACTGCCCAGTGGAATCATGCTGTGCACGAGGCTCAGGTCTTTGTTTTCGAGGCGCTTGAGATAGCGCATCATTTTGGTTTCGGTGCGGTGCTCCCGGAAGTTGGGATGGGTCAGGAAGTCACTCGTCCGTTTCAGTGCGGCGGGGATGCGGTCACTGATGCCCTCTACCCCACCGTCGGCGGTCAGGTTCGCTCCTTCATAATTCAGCGGCACCTCGAAGATACGGCAGACGGCCTGCAGATCGGTAGTGGCGACGGACTCGTCGAAGCTCAGGCGAATACCGCCTTTTTCAGGGTAGTAAAAGTTGTAGCCTTCGCGCTCCGCCCGGCGGCGAATATTCTTGGTGTTTTCGGGATTTGCCTCAATGTGCAGGGTGTCGAAAAAGTTCGTGCCGGCCAGGGTGTAACCGCTTGCGGTAAGCGCATCGGCCAGGATGACGGTGAAGTGGTGCGTCCGTCTGGCGATGGCGATCAGCCCTTCGGCCCCGTGGTAGGTAGCGTAAAAACCGGCCATGTTGGCGAGCAGTGCCTGAGCGGTGCAAATGTTGGAAGTCGCTTTCTCGCGGCGAATGTGCTGCTCACGGGTTTGCAGGGCCATGCGCAGGGCGTAGTTGCCGAAGCGGTCCTGGCTCACGCCGATGATGCGGCCGGGGATCTGGCGTTTGTATTTTTCGGAGGTTGCGAAGTAGGCGGCGTGCGGTCCGCCGAAACCCATCGGAACGCCAAAGCGCTGGGAGTTACCCACCACGGCGTCGGCTCCCCATTCACCGGGGGGCATCAGCAGGGTAAGGGCCAGCAGGTCGGCGGCAACGACGGTAAAAACGTTGGCCGCCGCGGCCCGTTCGGCCAGCTGGCGGTAATCACTGATCTGGCCGTCGGCACCGGGGTATTGCAGCAGCATACCGAAGACGCGGTCTTCGCCGAAGTCGAACTCACCGGTCGGCTTCACTTCCACCTTTATGTCGAGCGGTTCGGCGCGGGTTTGCAGCACGGCGATGGTCTGGGGCAGCACCTGATCGGAAACGAGAAATACGTCGACCGCATCGCCCTTCACCCGTTTGTTGCGTTGGCCGTAGAACATGCTCATAGCTTCGGCGGCGGCGGTACTCTCGTCGAGCAGGCTGGCGTTGGCGACGGGCAGGCCGGTCAGATCGGAAACCATCGTCTGAAAGTTGAGCAAACTTTCCAGGCGGCCCTGCGCGATTTCAGCCTGGTAGGGCGTGTATTGGGTGTACCAGCCGGGGTTGGAGAACACGTTGCGCAGAATTACGCTCGGCGTGATCGTGTTGTAGTACCCCATGCCGATGAAGGAGCGCATCACTTTGTTCCGTTCGGCAATCCGCTTCAGGTGCTGTAGGTAGTAGTATTCACTGACGGCAGGGGAAACGTTAAGGGCATTTTTGTCGCGAATGTTGGCGGGGACGGTCTGGTCCATCAGCTCATCGAGCGATTCTACCCCGAGGATCTTTAACATAGCAGCGGTGGCGGTGGCGTCGGGGCCGAGGTGGCGGTGCTGAAACTGATCGTAGCGGGGGGTAAGAGCTGGCATCTTTGGGGTAGTGTTTTGTTGTTGCGACAAAGGTAACCAGACTGTTTTAAAATGGTTGTTTAATTTTGTCAGGGAAAACACCCTTCGTCAACCGTCGAGGGCAGCGGCGTAGTACGTCCGGGGCGTTCGAGGATATTGTGGTTACATTTCTACGTCCTGTCCGCCCACAAATTCAATCGTCATTGTGGTTTCATGTATATTCTCGGTTTCCGAGGTGGAATTTATGTCCCGGATCCGAACGCGTTCGCTTAGTTTTCCGGCAACGGGGCGGGTGCGTGTCGGAGAATATTTCGCTTCTTTCCAGTCGCTGCCGAAACCGGTGATGTCGATGCCGGCGCAGTCCACAAAATCGACGTAAACGTGGCGAAGATACCCCGAGTCGGGAACCTGGAGATTCATGGTACCGCAGTGCGTATTGCCACCGTTCTTCCGCTCTCGGGTTACCGAGGGCAGGTGACCGGTCTGGGGGTCGCCCGTGAAGACGCGGTGGAGGTTTTTTATACCGAAGCTGCCGTCTTCCGTCAGCATACTGAACATCGTCAGATTGCTCGTACCGGCGAATTTGGGGTGCTTCTTCACGTGCTTGGCGGTGGCTGCCGAAAAACGGACGTTGCCCTTGCTTTTGTCGTTCCCCAGCTCATAGGTGCCGGCGAAGGGACCGTCTGCCAGCGTAAGGGTGACGGCGGAGATGATGCGGCCCTTTTCGGTAAGTTTTAAATCCGAAGGAGCGGAGGTGGAAGCGGATTGCGCTACGGTTTCGCCGTTACCGCCGCAGCAAAAGAGAGTAGCGGTCAGGACGATTAATAGGAATAAGCGGATCATGCGAGAACGTATTGAAGGTTTACGGCCGAATAATCGGCTTGTCGGTTTAATACTACAATTATACCTTTCGTTACGGTTGCCGGAAGATCGGGTTGAAATCTATGCTTTAAAATCCACCTTTGCACCCGCGGCCGCGCCCGGATTGTTAAATCAGCCGGCAAATAAAGCGGCCACCCTGACGGTTTGACCGCCTGAAGCGGCCCGCAAATGACCGAAAGACTGTTTGACCGAAAGACCGCCCGACTTCCCTTCTGGTATGATAATTGCAAAACCCAACACCCAACCCAAACGTTAGCTAACTTTACGTTTAATCTTAAAGGCCGCCCCAGCCCTACCCCGAAACAAAAAGTGTGACCCGACCAAAGATCAAAATTCAAATGGAAAACCGCGGCTTCGACGACGAACAGGACCTCTTCCCCTTCATCGGTACCGAAGCCGGCGACGAGGAGATGGACGCCGCGGACCTGCCGGCTACCCTTCCCATCCTTGCGCTCAGAAACTCGGTACTCTTCCCCACCATCGTCATCCCGATCAACATCGGCCGCGACCGCTCCATCAAAGCGATCAACAAAGCGCAGGACACCGATAAGTGGGTCGCTGTTTTCAGCCAGCGCGAACTCGGCGTTGAGGATCCTGGCGGCGACGACCTTTACGAGATCGGCACCCTGGCCCGCATTCTGAAGATGTTGCGCATGCCCGACGGCAGTCTTACTGCCGTCCTGCGCGGTCGCCAGCGCATCCGCCGCAAGGTCATGACCCTGCGCGAGCCTTTCCTGGCCGGTGAGGTCGAACTGCTCGGCTACACCGACCCCTCCGACCCCCTCACCTTCAAGGCCACCATCGACAGCGTGCGCCACAACGCCCGCCGCTCCGTGGAGCTGAGCCCCAACATTCCCACCGAAGCGCAGATGATGCTCGATAACATCGACGTGCCCAGCCACCTGCTCAACTTCATCTCCAGCAACCTGAACGGAGACATGAGCACCAAGCAGGAAATTCTGGAAACGGCCGATCTCGGCGTGAAGGCCGACCGCGTTCTGCGCGAACTTCAGCAGGAACTGCACATCCTCGAGATCCGCGACCAGATCGAAAACAAAACGCGCGGTGACATCGAAGAACAGCAGCGCCAGTATTTCCTGAACCAGCAGATGAAGGCCATCCAGGAAGAACTCGGCGACAACCCCAATAAAGAAGCCGTCGAACGGCTCGAAACCCGCGCGGCCGACAAAGACTGGCCCGAAGAAGTGCAAAAAGTTTTTACCCGCGAGATCACCCGCCTGAAACGGATGAACCCTCAGCTGGCTGAGTACTCCGTTCAGCTCTCCTACCTGGAGATACTGCTCGATCTTCCGTGGCGCGAGTACACCGAAGATAATTTTAACCTTCAGGCCGTCGCCAAGGTACTCGACGAAGACCACTACGGCCTTGAAAAAGTGAAGGACCGCATTCTGAGTCACCTCGCGGTACTCAAACTTAAGGGGGACATGAAAGCCCCGATCCTACTCTTACTCGGCCCTCCCGGCGTGGGCAAAACCAGCCTGGGTAAAAGCGTCGCCGAAGCCCTCGGCCGCAAATATGTTCGGATGAGCCTCGGCGGACTGCACGACGAGAGCGAGATCCGTGGCCACCGCAAAACTTACATTGGCGCCATGCCCGGCCGCATCGTACAGTCGCTAAAAAAAGTCGGCTCCGCCAACCCGGTGTTTATCCTGGACGAAATCGATAAAGTCGGGCAGAGCCACCGCGGCGACCCCTCCAGCGCCCTGCTCGAAGTGCTCGACCCCGAGCAAAACACCACCTTTCACGATAACTATCTCGACCTCGACGTCGACCTCAGCAAGGTGATGTTCATCGCTACGGCCAACAACTTCTCCGCCATCCAGCCTGCGCTGCGCGACCGCATGGAGATCATTCACCTCAGCGGCTACTCGGCCGAGGAGAAGCTGGAGATCGCCAAGCGTCATCTCGTTCCCCGCCAGCGCAAAGACCACGGTCTGAAGTCCAAACAGGTCAAGATACCCGTGGCCACCCTCAAGGCGGTCATCAGCGGTTACACCCGGGAGAGCGGCGTCCGCAGCCTCAATCGTGAGGTGGGCGGCCTGATGCGCTATGCCGCCCGGCAGATTGCCATGGAGGGAGCCGATAAGGTGGACGTTAAACCCGATCTGCTGGAAGAAATTCTCGGCCCCGTGAAGTTTGAGCGGGAACCGTACCGCGTCGGCAAGCAGCCCGGCATCGCCGTCGGTCTCGCCTGGACGCAGGTGGGCGGCGAGATCCTTTACGTCGAAGCCAGCCTCAGCCCCGGGAAGGGCAGCCTCACCCAGACCGGTAATCTCGGCCAGGTGATGAAGGAGAGCGCCATCACGGCCCGATCCTACCTCAAGGCCCACGCTGAAACCTTCGGCATCGAGCCCGAAAAGATCAGGGAGAACGACCTGCACGTTCACGTTCCCGAAGGAGCCACCCCGAAAGACGGCCCCAGCGCCGGCATCACGATGCTTTCCGCCATGGCCAGCGTATATACCGGCCGGCCCATCAAGCCGTACCTGGCGATGTCGGGAGAGATCACCCTGCGCGGGCGGGTACTACCCGTAGGCGGCATTAAGGAAAAACTGCTGGCTGCGCGGCGGGCGGGCATGAAGACGATCATGCTCAGCCAACTTAACGAGAAGAACGTACGGGAGATCGAAGACCGCTACCTGAAGGGGCTGAAGGTCCATTACGTGGAAACCATGGGGGAAGTGCTGGATTTCGCGCTGGTGTAGAGAGGTACATACGCTGCCCGGCGCGCAACGAAACAGCTGACTACGGGCTCTTTCGTGAAATCCGGTCCCGGGCCGGCAGGTCAGCATTATGTTGGCCAACCAAAAATCAAACACTGTTTGCCCAAGAGTAGTTAAACGGCATACACACCCATTTTCAGCAGTATCCCGGCGCAATTGCGCCAGGAATTGCAAAGCGTGAAACCAGTGGTTCGCTACAATTGTAGACTGGGCCGTACGGCTAACCCCGTCTCCTCCCCTGTCGGTGGTCTTATCAGAATTTCCCGCAGGACTATTTGCCCATCGACCGGAAAGCCTTTGCGTCGGCTCCCGGTGGGATGAACTCGGCTACGTCTCCGCGCAGCTGCTCGTAAAGCGGCAGGCCGTCTTCCAGGTTCATGCTGTTCAGTTCTTTGAAGAACCGGGTAGCGAACCGGTACACCACCACCCGCTCTTCGGAGGGCAGTGCGTAAAATTTATTGATCAGTGAAAGGACTTTCCGGCGGTGATCGCGAAAGGAAGTAGCCACTTCGCGCATGACGCCGTCGTCATGCTGGTATCCCTGGTAAACACGCTGGTAGATGCTCTGCTGGCCGATCTCTCCGGTGGGGCTGGCGTAGGGTGCACCCACCCAACCGCTGAAATCGAAGTCGTAACCGATCGGAATCATACGGCCATCGGGCATTTCAACTACTTTAACGTTGCGGGCCAGGGGCATGCTCCAGTCACCGTTACTGACCAGGTACTGCATCAGGGCCTGCGTCACTTCCGCCTGGGGGTGGAAAGACGTGGAGGGCAGGCCAACGGCGTTGTCCACTTCCTTGCCACCGATGCGGGCGGCCATCTCGTCGGTTTCCTCAATCACGAAGCCGGTTTCGACGCGGGGAGCGTGGTTGCCGTTGGAATCGACGTAGGTGATCTCGACCCACTGCACCCGGAAGCTCCAGGGGCTAATGATGTTGTAGGCGCGGTAGGCGAGGTATTCTTTCAGTACCAGGTTTTTCGCGAGGGGATCGGCCGAGCAGGTGGAAACCAGTTTGTACTTGTCCCACTTTTCCAGACCGGCGGCTTTGAGATCCTTCTTGGAAAAGTTAAGCTTCAGGGGTGGGAACTCGCAGCGTTGGCGGCGGAACTTTCCGCGAATGCCCACATCGAGCGACCAGTTTTGCACCTTGCCCTCCGCATCCGTAAATACGGCACGGGCGGGCTGCTCGAAACGGGTCTTGTTGAGCAAGCTGTCCATCGGCACTTCCAGGCGCAGGGCCACGGGGGCATCTTTACCGGTGTACAACAGGTCAAAGATTGACCCCCCGGCGGTAGCCAGCAGAGGAAGCAGGAGAAGGAAAAGAGAAGTAACGATCCGGGTAATAGTCATGTCCGGGAAAAATTTAATGCGTTGGCTAGGGATTGTCGGATCATACGGGCGGGGCCGCAGGTGCCGAAGAAGTAGCTTTATGGAGCATTGTCCGACGGGGCAAAGTTCCGTTCTTTTAACGGCATAAACCAACTTTGGTTACACCAAAACACTTTTACCGCACAGAATTAATATTGGTTTTACACACTGCTTCCCGATTCTAGCCAAACAAAATATCCCGGCAAACATCCAGAACAAATTTTCCCTGCCTAAGTGGCTCAACCGACGTTTTACCTTTCATATCCCCGACCTTTGACGGAACCGGGGGCGAGTAGCGCCAGATACCCGACCGACGCGAATTATTTAAAACTTTAACATTCAAGCGAAGCAACTTTGCGTTTTAAAACCGGCTTTGCATCCTGCGTGCCCGCCCTATGCCTTGTCCGGGTCCGTACAAATCCGGTAATATCCGCCCCGAAGTGAGCGAATGATCTTTGTAAGGCGTCGTTTGGTAAAGACCATACCCTGCAATAACGGACAACAATCATTGACGACCGGCGCGATTACCCCCGACAATAGCCCTACCTTCGCCCCCATGCGCTTGCTACTATTTTTTGCCGCAATACTTATCGCCAGCGGGGGCCACGCCCAGGAACTACGCACCAATGCTGCCGGGGAAAAGATCATCGTCTACTCCGACGGTACGGCCCGGTACTTCAACGACCTTGGCCTGATCGATGCCCAGCAACGAGACTCCGCCGGGGCCGCCTACCCGGTGGTGAAGGTCATCATTGAACCGCTCAGTGGCGGTGTAGACCCTACCATCGACGACCTCAGACACATCGCCGAGCGTAAATTACTGCTGGCCCGCGAGGCTGAGAGCCTGGCCCGCGCCCGTGCCACCGCCGCGGTCAACAACCGCATTGCCGTGGAACGCGACCTGGCGGAAGCCCGTAATGCAGGCCGTCATGACGAAAGCATGATGCTGCAACGCCGTTTACAACTTACCCGCCAGGTAGAAGTGAGCGCCCTTGCCGAACGTGCCGTTGCCGAGCAGCGTGCCGCCGCCGCCTTCGTCATCGTCAGCGAAGGCCGCTACGTAGACGCCTACAACGAGGCCCGCCGCCAGGAGCGCGCCGGCCCGGCCTCCGAAAAACCGGCCACCCGCACCGAACGCAATCTGAAAATGCTTTTCCCCACCGAACCGGCCTTCAGCGGCTACGGTTCCGCCCAGGGACGTTTTCCCGTGCGGGAGCCCATCCCCTGCACCAACACCCTTCCCCCACGCCTAACCAACGATCCGCCACCCACCAGCTACCCGCAGTTGTTCTTCACCCATACCGACGAAAACCTGCGCCCGTTCCTCGACGGCAAGGAATACCTGCGCGCCACCGTTCAGACCAGCCGCGATAACCGCGGCAATCGTTACCTCAACGTACGCTATACTTTCGCCAACCCCAACGTGCTGACCTCCTACGGCTACCTGGAGCAAAACTCCTCCCTCAGTCTGCACCTGCTCAACGGCCGTCACCTCAGTCTGCAGGCCGTACGACGGGCCGTCGGCATCATTGACCATGCGCGCCGCGAAGTCAATTACGACGCCGTCTACCGCTTGCCACGGGGGGCCGCCGGAGAACTGCGCGGTAAGGCGCTCGACTACGTAAGGGTTTTCTGGTCCAGCGGCTTCGAACAGTACGAAGTGTACCAGGTGGACGCTTTGCGGCGACTGATGGAGTGTATCTGAGCCCGCCTCACGGCCCGCCCCCCGCTTCCGGACTAATCTTCATCCGAGCGAGCGTAACCGGCACGAACGGAAGCCGGTCGTTTACTCCAGGGTGTCACTGGCCATGGTGGTCGCAGTCTCCTCGGCATTAAGCCGTTCGAGTACCCGGGGGGTGATGTCAAAAGCATCCCGCGCCACCAGTACGCCGGAGCCGCCGCCTTCGTTGAGGATGTAGTCGTAGCCTTCTTCTTCCTGAATCGTTTCCAGAATATCCTTAACCTTCTTGCCGAAGTCCTGCTGCAAACGCATCTGATCTTCCTGGATGCTGGCCATGGCGATCTCGCGTTGTTGCATGATCTGCTGTTCCTTGCCGCCCAGGCGCTGTTGCTCCTGCTGGATCATCTTCGGCGTCATCTCCCCCCGCTGGATCTTGTTCTGAATGCGCTGCATCTCGTTTTGCAGTTTCGCCATTTCTCCCTTGATGTTCTCGTCGGCCTTGTCTACGTTTTCCTGCAGACGCTCCATCTCGGTGGCCAGGGCGGTGTAGCCGAGCTGGAGGCTATCGAGCCGTACGAAGACGATCTTCAGTGCCGCGTTGTTTGCCGCGGATGAGGGATTGGCAGCGGTGGACTCTCCTCCGTTCCGGTTCTGGCAGCCACAAAAGGCGAGGGCCGAAACAACCAACAGGGAAAGGATGAGGATTCTCGTCAGAAAGTTCATAGTTGTAATTTTGCGCAAAGATAATCAGGTTGCGGACTGCGAGGTGTTTGCACGCCCGCTCCAAACAGGTGGGCCAACCGCAATCTGTCGATCCGCAACCGATAATGCGCCAACGTATAAACATGAAACAACCCGGCCTCATCATCCTGGCTTTTACCATCACCTACCTCGTCTGGGGCTCCACCTACCTGGCCAACTACTGGGCCATCGACTCTCTGCCGCCCTTCGGGATGTGCGGGGTCCGCTTCGTCACGGCGGGCGTACTGCTGTACGGTATCTCCCTGTGGCGGGGCGACCCCGAGCCGCCTACCCGCCGGCAGTGGTGCAACGCCGGGCTCATGGGCTTCATGTTCCTGACCATCGGCGTGGGCGGGGTCGTGTGGGCGCAGCAGTGGGTGGATACCAGTATGGCGGCGCTGCTGGTTGCGTTTCAGCCCCTGCTGGTGATGCTCATCATGTGGGGCCTGTGGAAGAATCGCCCCCCGAATAAAGCGTTTTTCGGCGCGGCGGTCAGCATCGTCGGGATGGGTCTGCTCATCGGGCAGCCGGAGCTGGTGGCCGGCCCCGCCGAAACCAAAGGCCTGCTGGTCATCTTGCTGGCCGTCTTCACCTGGGGTCTCGGCATGACGCTCAACCCCCGGCTGGACCTGGGCCAAAACAACTTTCGCTCCACGGCGATGCAGATGATCGTGGGCGGCAGCCTGGCGATGGCTTTCAGTATTCTGATCGGGGAGTGGGAGGGCTGGTCGCTGGCCCGACTGAGTGTCAAGTCCGTACTCTCCGTCAGCTACCTCATTATTTTCGGGGCCATCATCGCTTTCTCCGCCTTCAATTACCTGATGAAAACCGTCAGCCCCGACAAGGCGGCTACCGGTACGTACGTCAATCCCGTGGTGGCCATGCTGCTCGGTGCGGTGCTGAACAACGAGGCCGTAACGCTCCAGTCCGTAATTGCCGGGGGGATCCTGATCACCGGGGTCTACTTCATCAATTCGGCGCAGGCCGGGGCCGGGCGGAAAGCAGTCGTCGGGGAGGACGTTACCGATGCGCCGCTATGACGGGCCGGAACAAACCCGCCGAAACATGAAATGCTGCGAAAATTCGCTAACTTGCGCCAAAACTACAACCAAATGACGTTCGATCAATTCAACGAAGGCGTAGTCGCCGCCGCCGCCAAAGCCCCCAACCTGGGCAAAAGCCTCAAACTAGACCTCGGTGAGGGCATCATCCACATCGACATGACGCAGGAGCCCGCCGTAGTGACCAACGAAGATAAAGAGGCCGACACGGTAGTCACCACTACCGTCGAAACCCTCGATGCGCTCCGCAAGGGAGAGCTGAACCCCATGATGGCGATGATGGGCGGCAAGATCAAGATAAAGGGCGACATGAGCTTGGCGATGAAACTGCAGGGGTTGCTCAGCTAGACCACGGTTTTTCCTTACGGTAAATTAAATGCCCGGCGTTCGATGACTCCGCTAACGACCTTCCAGACCCCGGGTTTGGAAGGTCGTTCTTTATTCCTAAAAAGACCCGGACTCCTGAAGAAAGGAACTGCCCCCAAAGCCTTGCTACTCAAAAAGCTTTCCCTTTGCATCCCGCGGCCGCGCCCGGAAAGCCGCTACAACACAATGTGCCCGCAGGGCCGGGATACCGTAGACTGAATTGCGCCGGCAACCCTGAAAAATTATCCCCTCGGAAATCCGGGAACACTCCCATCTGACTACGCGCCTACTTACTACCTTTGCCGCATTATGGCCAACGAAGTATTCCAACGCGTAGAAGCGCTCATCACTGAAATCGAAAACGCCACCGCCGGCAACGCCGAGCAGGTAGAGGCATTCCGTATCCGCTACCTCGGCACGAAGAACGTGCTGAAGCCGCTTATGGGCGAGATGCGCAACATCCCTAACGACCAAAAGCGGGACTTTGGCCAGCTGGTTAACCGGGCAAAGGAAGTCGCCCAGGCGAAATACGACGCTCTTCAGGCCGCTACCCGGGAAAATGCGGGCGCGGACGCGGGTGCAAAGCTGGACCTCACCGCCCCGGCCGAGCCCCTGCCGCTGGGGAGCCGACACCCGATCGCGCTGACCATGCGGCGCATCATCGGCATCTTCGAACGCATCGGTTTTACCGTCGCTGAAGGCCCCGAAGTGGAAGACGACTGGCACAACTTCACCGCCATGAATACCCCCGAGGATCACCCCGCCCGGGATATGCAGGATACCTTTTACGTCGCCGCCGGTATGCCCGCCGGCCCGGACAATGCCGACATGCTGCTCCGGACCCACACCAGCTCCGTTCAGGCCCGTACAATGGAGAATAACAGGCCACCCATCCGCATCATCGCCCCCGGCCGCGTGTACCGCAACGAGACGATCAGCGCCCGCAGCCACGCCCAGTTCCACCAGGTGGAGGGGCTCTACATAGCCGAGAAAGTCAGCTTTGCCGATATGAAGGCAACCCTGCTTCACTTCGCCCGCGAGATGTACGGCGACAAAACTAAAATTCGCCTCCGCCCCAGTTACTTCCCCTTCACCGAACCCAGCGCCGAAATGGACATCTGGTGGGGCCTGGAATCGGAGCATGACTACCGCATCACCAAGGGGACCGGCTGGCTCGAGATCCTCGGCTGCGGCATGGTGGACCCCGAAGTACTTAAAAATTGTGGCATCGATCCCGAGAAATACACCGGCTACGCCTTCGGTATGGGCATCGAACGGCAGGCGATGCTGCTGTACAACATCACCGATATCCGCCTGATGTTCGAGAACGACGTGCGCTTCCTGAAACAGTTTGCCGGGGTGCTCTGACCTTCCTGTTTGTCTTGCTGAGACGGACCGCGTTCCGGACACCCGACCCCGGAACCAGAACACGTGAAATCGTTGACTCATTTGCACACGCGGTTTCTCCGTCCTATATTTAAGGTATCTTTCCGGCGCGGTTGCACCCGTTGTCCGAAAATCAACTCCAGTTTACAACACAAGTTTTACGCGATTCCGCACCGTAATGACGGTAGCGGCCAAATGGCTTATTTGTAAACCTTCAATACATATTTTGTGAATACAGTTACTACCCTGACCGCCCCTTCGGCCGTCGTCAGTGGACTTGACCCGTATACGGGCCCCTGGAACCACGCGCAGGCCGCCCACCTCCTGCGCCGCACGTTGTTCGGCCCCAAAAAGAGCGAGATTACCGAAACGATCGGACTCGGTATGTCCAATGCGCTGAATCAGTTGCTGGCCGATCCGGTCCCCCCATCTCCGCCGGTCAATCACTTTTTTACCGAAGACCCCAACGTTCCCATCGGAGCTACCTGGATCGAGTCTCCTAACGTACCGGGCGTTGAAGTTGGGCAGTACCGGCGGCCTAGCCTGCGGGGTTGGTACTGGCAAAACCTACTGCACCACGATTTTAACATCATGTCCCGGATGACGATGTTCTGGATCAACCATTTCGGCATGGCCGACGTGTCCGAACAAAGATCCCAGTACCAGTACATCAACCTGTTCAACGAATTCGGCACCGGGAACTATCGTACGATGATCGAAAAGATCACCGTCAACCCCGGCATGCTTGAATTCCTCGGCGGGAAAGACAGTAATCAGTGGAACCCCAACGAAAATTACGCCCGCGAACTGCTGGAACTTTTTACCATTCAAAAAGGTCCGGCGGTGAGCCAAGGTGATTACACCTTTTACACTGAGGACGACATCGTTCCCATCGCCCGCGCCCTCACCGGCTGGCGGATCCGGGGATCATGGAGCACCTCCCGGGGTGTTGTGGAAAGCTACTTTTACGAGAACTGGCACGACCCCGACCCCAAGCAGCTGAGTTACCGCTTCGACAACGTAGTGATCAACAACACCAGCAACGGCGGGCGCGACGAGTATAAAGACGTGATCGCCGTAATATTCGGCAAGGAGGAAACCGCCCGGTCTTTTTGCCGGGAACTCTACCGCTTTTTCGTCTATTACGACATTACACCGCAAATTGAAAACGACGTCATCGGTCCGTTGGCCCAGGTACTGATTGCGGCGGATTTTGAGATCCGGCCCACCCTGCGGGCATTGTTTGGGTCGCAGCACTTCTATGATATGGCGGTCCGTGGTCCGCTGATCAAAAGCCCCTACGAATTTACCGTCTCCATGGCCCGGACGCTGGGCGGTTTCGGCCACCTCGGCCTCGACCTTGCCGACAACACCAACTCTAATCCGCAACTCCTTACCGCCTACCAGCTGGGCCTGAGCCATCACTGGCGCAACTCCGGTATGGATATGGATTTCCTCTATCCGCCAACGGTAGCGGGTTGGAAAGCCTATTATCAGTCACCCGGCTACTACCGCAACTGGATCGGCTCCGCTACCCTGAAGCAGCGTAAAAAACTTGTGAACTCGTACACCGGTGCAGGTATCTACACCCAGGAGAACAACAGTGGAGATTACCTCCCGCGCCCGTTCGATCTTTTTCAGTTCGTCGCCGATCTGGACGATCCTTACGAAGCGGCCGAACTGGTGGCGGAAAGTGTACGCATCTTTCTCCCCCGCGAGTTGCACCCCAACCAGCTATACAGCCTGAAGCAACAACTTTTGGACGGCCAGATGGACCAGGAGTGGCGGATACAGTACACCGATGCCCGGGCTAATCCGTTCACGTCGAACATCGTGAATCCGGTAAGAAACAGGCTGAGGAAATTCTTCCGGGCTCTGTTCAGCCTTGCCGAATTCAACCTGATGTAAGTCAGTCCGGCCCGTGTCCGGCTTTCAGTACGGACTGGATCGCATTCTTCTCCTTACCTCTTGCGGCAGAAGTTTCCTAACGGGCAGATTCTGTGCACTCCTCCCCCACTTCCAACCATAGAGAAGTCTCCTTCCCGGGTTGTCTTCTAAAAAATAAATCTATCATGGATCGTAGAAATTTTCTTCGCCGCGCCGGTGCCTTCAGCCTTCCCCTGCTTACGGGGATGCCGGGTGTTCGCGCCGCCGGTTCTTCCCTGTTAACCTCTCTTTTACCGCCGGATTCCGACCGGGTACTGGTGCTGGTGCAACTCGCCGGTGGTAACGACGGTTTGCACACCCTGGTTCCGACCGATCAGACCGGCCAGTTGCAAACCGTCCGGCCCAATTTATACATGCCGTCCTCCGGTTTACATTCACTTACCAACAGCCTCTCGTTGCACAGCCGCATGGGTCGCATGCGGAACATGTTCAACGAAGGTAAAATGAGCATCGTGCAGAGTGTAGGTTACCCGCTGCAAAACCGTAGCCACTTCCGTTCTACGGACATCTGGACTACGGCCTCCGATGCGACCACCGAGCTGGAAACCGGCTGGCTCGGCCGCCACCTCGAAGTAGACTTTCCCGACTTCCCGGAAGGATACCCCAATGCAAACCAAACCGATCCTCCCGCAATTTCCATGGGTAGCGTTGCCAACGCCACGTGTCAGGGCCTGGTCACCAACATGAGTCAGACCGTTGAGGACCCCGAAGATCTTACAAGTCTTATTCCCGGCGGCAATTCCCCGCTGCCCAACGATAATTATGGCGACGAAGTCGGCTTCCTGCGCATTGCTATCGAGCAAACCGAGGCTTACGGCTCCAGTATTCAGGCGGCGGCCGTTAACGGTAATACCCGGGCGACCTACCCCGACTCCGGTCTCGCCCGTCAGCTCAGGAACGTAGTCCGCCTCGTCAGCGGAGGGCTGCGAACCCAGGTGTACGTAGTGACGATTAACGGTTTCGATACCCACAATAACCAAGCGGACGGAGACAACAGCTCCGGCACTCACGCAAACCTGATGGGTGAGCTGAGTGAAAGTATTGCCGCGTTTCAGGAAGACTTGGAACTTACCGGACTTTCGGAGCGCGTACTGGGAATGACCTTCAGCGAGTTCGGCCGCCGCATCCGCTCCAACGGTAGCCGGGGGACCGACCACGGCACGGCTGCCCCCATGTTCGTTTTCGGCAATTGCGCCAGCGGGACAATACTCGGAAACAACCCGATCATCGATGCTCAGGTGGATCAAAACGAAGGCGTACCGATGCAGTATGATTTCCGCGACGTATACGGCTCCATTCTTGTCGACTGGTTCGGCGTGGATGCTACCGTGGTACAAAATAATCTGTTTCCGGGTTTTGTTCCATTGCCCGTTGCCAACGGCTGCGCATCCATATTGCCCGTGGATCTGCTCGACTTTACCGCAACCGGGCGTGAAAAAACGGTCGATCTGCTCTGGCAAACCACCCGCGAGGAAAACAACGCGGGTTTTGAGGTCGAACGCAGCCGGAATGGCAGTAATTTTCAACGCATCGGTTACGTCGCCGGAACCGAAGAAGGTGCCGAAGGGGTACGAAATTATGCCCTGACCGACGAAAATGTGCGCCCCGGCCCCCTCTATTACTACCGGTTGAAACAACTCGACCGCGACGGAAACTTTACTTACTCCCCGATCCGGACGGCGCGGCTGGAAGGAACGGAGATATCCGGATGGGCTTTCGGGTTTGTCTATCCCAACCCCGTAGATGCCGAAACGACCGTTCAGGTTTATGCTCCCGCGGACGGGCGGGTGAACTATTCACTTTTCGCCATGTCCGGTCAGCGGATTCTGTCCGATAGCCAGACGGTATACGGCCGCCGGGACAACCAGCTAACGATTCGTGTAGGCGGAACACCAGCGGGAACTTACACCCTGCGCCTCGATGCCGGCGACGGTAAATACACGACTAGGAGATTGATCGTTCGTTAGGAGCAACGACTTTTTCATAATCTCACTAATTTGGGTGGCCTTCCGTCGGAAGGTCGCCTTTTTTATTAGGCGACACTTGCTCTTTACAAAACTTTTATTGCACCGGCGACCGCGCCCGAAAATACGGAAAACGAACCTGATGGATTAAATTAAATGCCGGTACGCGGCGACAAAGGTGAACCGGGCTATTGGTGAACCGGGCACTAACTTCAACCCGCCCTGCCAACAAGAAGGGCCGATCATAGATTTGCTTTACTAATTGCCTACCTTCGCCCCTCACTAAACCATCCCTTCATGATCAGCTACTACGCCTCAAGCAACGGCCGTTTGGAAGAGATGGACCAACTGCAAGACAACTGTTGGATATCCCTCACCCCCCCTTTCGAAGCGGAAGAACTGGCGCAGGTTGCCAATGATTTTTTGCTTCCCCCCGATTTTCTTACCGACCCGCTCGACACCGACGAGCGTTCGCGCTACGAACGTGAGGAAGGCGCACGTCTGATCGTACTCAATACGCCCGTTCTCTCACGTACGGACGTCGACAACGAAGGCATCTACATTACCGTTCCCATCGGTTTGATCCTCGTCGATGACCACCTGATCACGATCACTTCCAGCCCGAATCATCCCGTGTTACGAATGTTCATCGAGAACAAAATCCGTAATATTGATCCCGCGCGGCGTTCCCATTTTGTGTTGCGGCTGTTCGAACAGACGGTATTCCGTTATCTGGTCTGCCTGAAACGGCTCAATGTGAAGCGCAACATCATCGAGCAGGAACTCTACGAAAGCAGCCAGAATAAAGAGTTGAAGCAGTTGCTCAGCATCGAAAAATCCCTGGTGTACTTCATCAACGCCCTGAACGGTAACGACCTGCTGAAACTAAAAATGAAACGAACTGACTTTCTCGTTATTCGCCACGATGAAGACCTGGCTGACCTCTTCGAGGACATCATCATCGACAACGGGCAGGCCCTGGAAATGGCCAATATTTATACCAACATCCTGAACGGGACGATGTCCGCCTTCGGCTCCATCATCTCCAACAACCTCAACATTACGATCCAACGGCTGACCCTCATCACCATCATTTTAACCGTTCCCATGGTGATCGCCAGCTTTTTCGGTATGAACGTTACGGTTCCTTACCAGGCCGGAAACCTCGTTCCGTTTTTCGGAATCATCCTCATCTCTATCATCCTGAGTTTTGCGGTGATCTTCTACTTCCGGCGTAAGCGCATGTTTTAGCGGGCGGTTACGGGGGCGCGGCCGCAGGTATGCAAAGGCTGTTTTTCGAGATGCAGGTGTAGCGCTCCGAAATCCCTTTCTCGCGGACTGCCCTGATATTCCCCATCTACGATCGAGTAGGATGAGATAGAGTCCATTATTCAGTCCTGTGGATTCCACAAAGGTAATGGTCCCTATCTCGATCCTCTCACACCACCGGACGTACGGTTCCGTATCACGGCGGTTCCTGGAGTTTGACTATCGGCTTGGCGTAATGCAGTATATTGGCGATACTCACCAGCCCCAACTTGTCGAAATAGCGTTTCGGGAAGACCTCGTTCTTATGCGAGGCTTCCGAGTTCCACCAAGGGCCTAGTGCTCTGTAAACCTTCTTTGCGCGTCCAGTTCCGTTTCCATTGTCGCTACTTCACTTTACGTAGGTGCCGTCGTACCCAGCTGTCCAGTTGCGCGGCAAATTGCTTCGTCTCGCTCTGGTTGAAGTAGAAAGCCCAACCTCGTAGCAGTGGATTGAGATCATCACGGATAAAGTCCCGGATATTGCGCCCCTTGCCACGGCGGAACTTCACCTTCTTTCGCAGCCGTTGAAGACTTGCCTTGGCTGGTTTCAGCTTGATCGACTTGTTCGTCGTAAAGCTGTAACCCGGAAAAACACGGTCCCACGGACGGCCGACCTCACTCTTCTTCT